>Ga0302326_10025433_pt1 | contig 12007 bp, 12 predicted proteins | sample Palsa_T0_3_FD_202264 | JGI IMG/M metagenome (GOLD analysis project Ga0302326, IMG submission 202264) | Peat permafrost microbial communities from Stordalen Mire near Abisko, Sweden - Palsa_T0_3 | ecosystem: Environmental > Terrestrial > Soil > Palsa > Peat permafrost | place: Sweden: Abisko... | reverse complement strand
CGCCGCTTGCCGCCGGCACCGCTCGTCGCGATAGGCGCAGCGGTGGGGATCTTTCGGTTTGCCCTTGGGCCTGCTTTGGATGCCGCAGCCGCTCGCGAGCGGGATGCGGGCGTCGCAAACGGTCGTGCCCGAGTCGCGCGCGATGCGGCGGCGCAAGCGCTCGCGCTGATCGACGCGCGCGCCGCGGACGCGCGCGCGGCGCTTTCGATGCCGGCGTGGCTCGCGGCCGATTGGTATCTCGAACGCCTAAGCGACGTTCGCGCTCGACGCGGTCACGAGTTTGCCGCGGCGCGCGAGAACGCAGCGCACGCGCGCGGTCGCTTCGAAGTCGCCCGCCGAGCGCGGCGTGCGCTCGATCTGCTGCGCGAACGCCGGCTCGCGGAACATCGGGCGCGAACGGCGCTGCTCGAAGCGGCGGACCTCGACGAGAGCAATGCGCGCGCTCGAGAGGCGCACCGACGCGCGCTCGCGAGTTCGCTGTGCGACGAGGCGCTCGCGGATTCGCTTTGGAAGGAGCTCACGTGACCGTCGATTCGTTCCGCACGCTCGCGCCGTCGCGGGCGCCTTAGCGTGGACCTCGCGCTCGCCGGCCGCCTACTCGCAGCATGCGCGGTCATCGCACTCGTTCTCGCCGGGCTGCAGTTCGCGGTGCGCGCCGCGGTGCATGCGCGCGCGCGAGGCGGACTGCGCGGCGGCCGGCTCGTGAGCGTGCTCGAGACGACGCTGCTGCCGAACGCTTCCTCGTTGCACGTCATCCGCGTCGCGGATCGGTACCTCGTCGTCGGTCGCAGCAGCGCCCACATCGCAACCCTGTGTGAGCTGCCGCTGGAAAGCATCGACGCGTGGCGGGGACGGCCGGAGCACGCCTGACGTGCGCATTCTCATCGTCGACGACGCTGCGGCCGAACGCGCGATTTTGGCACACATCGTGCGCGATCTCGGGCACGACGTTGCCGCGGAGGCTTCCGACGTGCCGAGTGCGCTCGAGGCCGCTAAGGAACGTGGCCTCGATCTCGCCGCGGTCGATGGCCGCCTGCCGTCGGGCGGTTGTCTCGCGGCCGTGCGCGCGCTCCGCGGAGCGCATCCCGGGATCGTCCTCATCGTGATCGCGGCGCTTGGCGAGATCGACCTGGTTCGCGAGGCGGTGACGAACGGCGCCGCGGGAGCCTTCCGCCGGCCGTTGTTGCGCAGCCAGGTGGAGGCTGCCCTCCACGCCTTGACCCGCCCCTGATAACGCTCGAACCGCGAGCATGCTTCGCCGTGCACGAACGCGAAATCGTGGCTCATGGCAGATGGAGCAGGCCTCGAGACGTATGCGAATCACACCAACTCAGCACCCCCGGGATCGGCGGCGGATGAGCCGCTGCCTGCTCCGCGGTCGCCGCAAGATATCGCGATGCGACGGGCACTCGTGCTCATCGGCATCGCGGCGGCTTCCGCCGCTCTCGCCTACGTGATCGTGCGGACGAGTCTACGCACGCCCCCGCCCGCCGATCCGACCACCGAGCGCATCCAGCAGCTGATCGACGAAGCCAACCGGCTCCTGCGGCAACTCGACGAGAAAAAGCCTGATTAGACCGGAAGGTCTCGTGCTCGCCCCGCCACTCGCGCCGGGGGACCTCGTCGAGATCGATTGCACTGACCTCATCGCGAAGACTGGCCAGGCCGTCGGCCGTTCGAACGGGATGGTCGTCTACGTGCTCGGCCCGGTCCCGGGCGAACGTGCGCGGGTGCGCATCGAATCGGTCAAAGCCAAGTACGCCGTAGCGGACCTCGTTGAAATCCTCACGTATTCGGCCGATCGTGTCGAACCGTTCTGCGCGGTCTTTGGCACGTGCGGCGGCTGCCAAGTGCAGCACCTCGCCTACGCCGCGCAGTTGCGCTGGAAACGCGACATCGTCGCGAACGCCCTGCGGCGGCTGGGCGGAATCGCGGAGGCCGACGTCCGCCCGCCCGTCGGCATGGCCGATCCCCGCGCGTACCGCAACAAGATGGCGTTGGTCGTTACGGGCGGCGCGGCGCGCGGTTCGGACATCGCGGACACGCAGTTCGGCTTCTACGCGGCGCGAACGCACGATGTCGTGCCGATCGAGCGCTGCCCGATCGTGATGCCGCAGCTCGACGAGACGATCGCCGGGCTGTGGGATGCGGCGCGTGACCCGGCCACCGGCCGAGCCTTTACCGGTGCTCGCCACGTGATCGCGCGCGCGGGCCTCGCCTCGGGCGAGTGCGTCGTCTCGATCACGACCGATCGCACGTCGCACGCGCTGCCTCCGGTTGCGCAGGCGCTCGCCGCGAAGCTGCCGGGAGCGGTCGGCATCGGAAATTCCAGCGAACCGCCGAGCGAGAACGCCGTCATGGGCCGCCGTAACGTCACGGTTTTTGGGAAGACGGAGATGCAGGAAGAGATCGACGGCGTGCGCTTCCGCGTCTCGCCCGCCTCGTTCTTCCAAGTCAATAGCGAGATGGTCGGTAAGATCTTTGGCTACCTGCGGCCGCAAGCCGCGCAGGCCGGGCGTATCATCGACCTCTACTGCGGCGCGGGCACGTTCGCGCTCTACTTCGCCAAGCACGGCGCGCGTGTCGTCGGCATCGAGGAGAATCCGAATGCCGTGCGCGAGGCGCGCGTGAACGCAACACTCAACGGCGTCGATGCACGGACGACGTTCCTGAGCGGGCGGGTCGAAGCGACCTTGCGCTCGAAGATCGGCATTGAAGCCCTGGCCGCCGCCGACGCCGTGTTCCTCGACCCACCGCGCAAGGGCAGCGACGAGGCGACGCTTGGAGCGCTCGTGCGGGCCCGGGTGCCGCACGTGTGGTATCTATCGTGTAACCCGGCCACGCTCGCGCGCGATCTCGCGCAACTCGTCGCCGGCGGTTATCGGCTCGGAAGCGTGCAACCATTCGATATGTTCCCGCAAACGGGCCACATCGAGGCACTCGCCGCGCTGCATCGCGCGGACGTCGCTTCGCTCGAATTCGCACCCACCATATAACGGAGAAGAACACCTTGGCTTCCGGCGATATCGACGTCGCATACGTAGCGAAGTTGGCGCGGCTCGCGCTGACCCCGGCGGAGATCGAAAAATTCGGCGTGCAGCTCGGCGCGCTGCTCGAACACGTCGATGCGCTCGCCGCGCTGCCCGTTTCCGACGTCGCCGCGACGGCGCAGGTGATCGCCGCGAGCAACGTTATGCGCGCCGACGTCGCCGTGCCGTCGCTCGATCGCGAGACGGTGCTCGACGGCGCCCCCAAACGCGAGGGTGCGTACTTCCGCGTGCCGCGCATCATCGGGGTCGAGGCGTGATGGTCGACGCGACCGCGATCGAAATCGCGCGGGCGGTGAACGCCCGAGAAATCTCCGCAGCCGACCTCGCGGGCCGGGCCCTCGCACGCATCGCCGAGCGCGACGGCGAGATCGGCGCGTACCTTGCGGTGACGGGCGAGCTCGCACGTCGTCACGCCGAACGCGTCGACGCAGCGGTACGCGATGGGAAATCGCTGCCGCTCGCCGGCGTGCCGCTCGCGATCAAAGACAACATGTGCCTGACCGGCACGCCGACCACGTGCGCTTCGAAGATCTTGGACGGCTGGATCGCGCCGTATACGTCGACGGCGGTGCAGCGCTTGCTCGATGCCGGGGCGATTCCGCTCGGGAAGACCAACCTCGACGAGTTCGCGATGGGCAGCTCGTGCGAGAACAGCGCGCTCGGAAAGACCGCCAATCCGTGGGATCGCGGGCGCGTTCCCGGCGGAAGTTCGGGCGGGAGCGTCGCGGCGGTTGCAGCGGGCGAGGCGACGGTCGCGACCGGCAGCGATACGGGCGGATCGATTCGCGAGCCCGCGGCCTTCTGCAACGTGGTCGGATTCAAGCCGACCTACGGGCGCGTGTCGCGCTACGGGCTGATCGCCTTCGCATCGAGTCTCGACCAGATCGGACCGATCACGAAAACCGTCGCCGACGCGGCCCTCGTGTACGATCTCATGGCCGGTCGCGATCCGATGGACGCGACCACGGTCGATCTCGTTCCCGAGCCGGCGCTCCCGGCTTTGCGAGCAGATTTGCGCGGCGTGCGCATCGGGATCGTCAAAGAATTCGGCCTCGAGAAACTGGACCCGGGCGTGCGCGCGGTCTACGAGCGCGCCTACGCCGATCTGCAGAAGCTCGGGGCCGACCTCGTGGAGGTCGCGCTTCCGACCGCGGACTACGGGATCGCGACGTACTACCTGATCGCTCCGGCCGAGTGCTCCTCGAATCTGGCGCGCTTCGACGGGATGCGCTACGGGTTGCGCGTCGAGGGCGCGGACGTGGGCAGCACCTACGAACGGACGCGCGCGGCCGGGTTCGGCGATGAGGTCAAGCGGCGCATCCTCATCGGAACCTACGCGCTCTCGAGCGGCTACTACGATGCGTATTACGTGCGCGCGCAAAAAGCGCGCACGCTGATCGCGGATGATTTCAGGAGAGCGTTTGCAAGCTGCGATGCGATTGCATGCCCGGCAGCCGCTTCGCCCGCGTTCGAGTTCAACGCCAAGGCGGATCCCGTGAGCATGTATCTGATGGATTATTACACGATCCCGATGTCGCTCGCCGGGCTGCCGTCGCTCTCGGTTCCGTGCGGTTACGTGATCCCGGAAGGGGGCCGCTACCCGATGCCGCTCGGGCTCGAACTCTCGGGCCCGCTGTTCGCGGAGCGCTCGTTGCTCGGCATCGCGCACGCGTACGAACGGGCGACCTTGCACGCGCAGGCCCGCGCGATTCCCGAGATCGTCGCACCGGTCGGGGCGGCATGAGCGCGACCGTGGAATCCGCTGCGAAACCCGCGCTGCTCGTGAACGGCGTGCCGTACGAAGTGGTGATGGGCATCGAGTGTCACGTCGAACTGAAGACGGAAACCAAGATGTTCTGCGGCTGCCGCAACGTGTTCGGTGCGGAGCCGAACACGAACGTATGCCCCGTGTGCCTTGGAATGCCGGGCGCGCTCCCGGTGCCGAACGAAAAAGCGATCGAACTCGTGGTGAAAGCCGGCCTCGCATTCGGCGCGGAGATCCCCGCCTTCTCGAAGTTCGACCGCAAGAATTACTTCTACCCGGATATGCCCAAAGATTATCAGATCTCGCAGTTCGACATGCCGTTGACGCAAGGCGGCGTGGTGCCGTTTTGGCTCGGCGATGGGACGCACGGGTCGTGCCGGCTCACGCGCATCCACCTCGAAGAGGATACCGGGAAATCGACGCATGCGTCGCACGACGGCCGCATCGCGGGCTCGACGTACTCGCTCGTCGATTTCAATCGCGCGGGCGTGCCGCTCATGGAGTGCGTTTCGGAGCCCGATATCCGCTCCGGGGCGCAGGCCGTGGCGTTCCTCGAATCGCTCAAGCGGACGTTCGTAGCGCTCGGCATCAGCGACGTGAAGATGGAAGAGGGCTCGCTGCGCTGCGACGTCAACCTCTCGCTGCGCCCGATCGGACGAGCGGAGTACGGCACGAAGACCGAGATCAAGAACATGAATTCGTTCAACTCGGTCGGCCGCGCCATCGAGAGCGAAGTCGCGCGCCAGGTTGCGGTGCTCGAGGGCGGCGGACGCATCGTGCAAGAGACGCGCGGTTGGGACGAAGCGAACGGCGGCACGCACTCGATGCGCAACAAGGAGGAGGCGCACGACTATCGTTACTTTCCCGACCCCGATCTCACCCCGATCGAATTCGCGAGCGCGGACGTGACGCGGATGCGCGCCGAACTCGGCACGCTGCCGGCCGAGATCCTGACGCGCTTGATTTCGAGCGATAAGCTGCGCCCGGAACAAGCCCATCAGATGGTCGATTCGCCCGGTCTGTTCGCGTATTTTTCCGATGTCGTCGAACGTTGCGGCAAACCGCAGGCTGTCGTGAATTTCGTGCTCGGCGATCTCTCGCGGCTCGCGAACGAAAGCTCCACGCCGGTTCCCGAGTCCAACGTGACGCCCGAAGCGCTCGCGGAATTGGTCGGCCTCGTCGAGGCGAAGACGATCAATTCCAAGACGGCGAAAGAACTTCTTACGCGCCTCTGGGCGAAGGGCGGTTCGCCGAACGCGATCGTGGCGGCGGAGGGTCTCGGGCAAGTGAGCGACACCGGCGCGATCGATGCGATCGTCGCCGAGGTGCTCGCTGCGAACGAAAAGACGGCCGCCGACTATCGCGCGGGGAAGACCAAAGTGCTGGGCTTTCTCGTCGGTCAGGTGATGAAGCAGAGCCGCGGCACGGCGAATCCGACGCTCGCCGAAGAGCGGCTGCGGGCTCTCTTGGACGTTTGCGGTTAGGCACGACGGAGGTTCACGGAGTTTTCATGAACGCGCGCTTGGCCGACGATCGCACGCTCGACGTCCTGGATTTTTCCGCGATCCGGGAACTCGTCGCAAGAGAGACCATGACCGGCCGCGCGACGATTCGCGCGCGCGGGATGTTGCCGCACGTCGATATCGCGCTCGTGCGGCTCGAGCAATCCGCGACCGCGGAGATGCGCCGGATCGCGGCCGACGCATCGTTCGCGCTGCCGCGCACGAACGAGGTCGGCGATGCGATCGACCGGGCCGCCAAGGGCGGCACCCTCGCACCCCTGGAACTGCGGGACATCGGCATCGCGCTCGCGTCGGCCGACGCAGCGGTGCGCCGCGTTCGCGCGAGCATTGCCCCGGTGCTGCAGGGTCGTTGCCGCGGCGCGCAGCCGCTGCCGGAGGTGGCCGCCGCGATCGATCGCTCGATCGGTGAGGGCGGTGACGTGCTCGATCGCGCGTCGCCGGCGCTCGCGCGCATTCGGCGCAACGCGGTGCACGCCCAGGACGACGCGCGCGATCGCTGCGCTTCGATCGTGCGCTCGCCGAAATATTCGCGGGCCATCCAAGATCCGATCGTGACGGTGCGTGAGGGCCGCTTCGTCGTTCCAGTCAAAGCGGAGTTCGCGTCGAGCGTGCCGGGCGTGGTGCACGATACGTCGTCGTCGGGGCACACGCTCTTCGTCGAGCCGCTCGACGCGCTCGAAGTGAACAACCGCGTGCGCACGCTGCGAATCGAAGAGGAACGCGAAGTGGCCCGCATCCTCGCGGAACTCTCGCAGATGGTGGGCAGTCGCGCGGATCGGGCGGAAGCGAATCTCGAGATTCTCGCGGTGATCGATCTCGTGCTCGCTCGCGCACGCGTCGCCACGGCCATGGACGCCGTAGCGCCGGCCGTCGTAGACGCGCCGCGCCTGCAGATCAATTCCGGGCGCCATCCGCTGCTTGGGGAACGCGCCGTGCCGCAGTCGTTCGCGCTCGGTGATGACGTACGGTTGATCATCATCAGCGGTCCGAACATGGGCGGCAAGACGGTCTCGCTTAAACTCGCCGGACTGTTCCTCGCGATGACCTACTGCGGTATGCACCTGCCCGCGCTCGAAGGCACCACGATCGGCTCGTTCGATTATCTGGGGTGCGACGTCGGCGACGAGCAATCGATCGCGGAAAACGCGTCGACGTTCTCTGCCCACCTGCGCCGCCTGCGCACCATCCTCGCCGCCGCGGGCGCACGTTCGCTCGTGCTCGTGGACGAGATCGCGAGCGGTACGGAGCCGGCGTCGAGCGCGGCGCTCGCGGTGGCCGTCCTCGAGCGGCTGCTTGCAAGCGGCGCGCGCGGGATCGTCACGACGCATAGTACGGAACTGAAGCTGTTCGCGCACGCGACCCCGCACGTCGTCAACGCGAGCGTGCGCTTCGATCCCGCGACCTACGCACCGACCTATCAGCTCGATGTCGGGTCGCCCGGCCAGTCGCTCGCGTTTCCGCTCGCCCGAACGCTCGGGCTCGATGCGGACATCGTCGAGCGGGCGGAAAGTTTGCTTTCAACGAGCGAACGCGATTACGACCGGGCGCTCGGCGAATTGACGGAAGTACGCACGCAAGCGGCGGCCGAGCGCGACGCGCTCGTACGCGAACGGGCGCGGATCGCAACGCTCGAAGCGACGGCGCGCGAACGCTCGGAATCCCTCGATCGCGAACGTCGCACCCTGGCGCGCCAGGCTGACGAGCGCATCGGCCGCGCGCTGCGCGAGTTCACGGCCGAACTGGCGCGGCGCAACAACGACCGCGTCGGGCGACCGAAGGTAACGTCGGGCCAAGCGAGCTTGCTCGGGCGCGTCTTGGACGACGTCCATCGCGATCTCGGTCTCGATCCGTTGCCCGTGGCGGCCGCCGAGGCGCCCGCCAAAAAATCCGTCGTGAACGTGGGCGACCGCGTCCACATTGCGTCGCTCGGCAGCGAAGGCGAAGTCGTCGAGGATTTCGGAGACGGCGTGCTCGTCGCGATCGGTTCGATGAAGACGGTCGTCCCGAAGAAGGGGCTGCGGGTCACGCGCCCCGCTTCGGAGATGGCGGCGAACGCGAAGCCGCGCGCTCGCGCCGAGACAGGTCAGGCCACGCTCGATGCGGCGACGACCGCGCGCGCGGAACTCGACGTGCGTGGCAAACGCTTCGGGGAGGCCGAGCCTCTGGTCGACCGCTGGATCGACGAATCGCGGCTGGCCGGGCTTTCGCCGCTGCGCTTGATTCACGGCAAGGGAACCGGGCTTCTGGGCCGCGGATTGCAAGAATGGCTCAAGAGCCACGTGGGCGTCAGCGACGTTCGCTACGGAAATCCAAACGAAGGCGGCGGCGGCGTCACGATGTTCGAGCTTGTCGGCGGATAGCGCTCGCGGGCAGGCTGCCTCCGCAGAGGGAACGAACGGGGCCGCTCGCATGCAGAGCACCGACGCGAGCCCGAAGGAACAGGCCGAGATACTTGCAGCCGGCTGCGATCACGTCGAGACGTTCGCGGAACTGCAAGAACGCATCGCCGCGAAGGGCCGCATCACCGTCAAATTCGGGATCGATCCGACGGGTTCGTTCTTGCATCTCGGTCACGCCATCTTGCTGCAGAAGATGCAGCAATTCGTCGAATTTGGCCATCGCGTGATTCTCTTGATCGGGGATTTCACCGCGAAAATCGGCGATCCGACCGGCCGCAACGACACGCGTCCGCCGCTCACGGACGAAATGATCGCCGCCAACATGCGCGACTACAAAGCGCAAGCTTCGAAGATTCTCGATTTCGAACGGGCCGAGGTCGCCTACAATTCCAGCTGGCTCGCGCCTCTCTCGATGTCCGATCTGATTCGGCTCATGGCAGAGACGACCGTGGCGCAGATGCTTTCACGCAACGATTTCGCGCTCCGGTACGCTACCGGGACGCCGATCGCTCTTCACGAATTTCTCTATCCGATCGTGCAGGCGTACGATAGCGTTGCGATGCGCGCCGATGTGGAACTCGGCGGCTCCGATCAGCTCTTCAATTTCTTGCTCGCGCGCGAATATCAAGCGCATGCCGGCCAGCCGCGCCAGATCTGCATGACGAGCCCAATCCTCGAAGGCACCGACGGCGTCGTTCGCATGGGGAAATCGAAGGGGAATTACATAGCCCTCACGGAGCCCGCGAGCGAGCAGTTCGGAAAGGTGATGAGCCTGCCGGACCACATGATCGTGCGCTACGCGCAGTTGGCGGCGTTCGAGCCGCCGGCGAAGGTCGCGGCGCTCGATGCGGCGCTCGCCTCGGGCAAGCTCCACCCGATGGCTGCGAAAAAAGACCTCGCCGAGTCCATCGTTTCAAGGTATCATGGTGCGGCGGAAGCTCGAAGCGCGCGCGAACGCTTCGAGGCGACGGTTCAACGTGGCGAGCTTCCCGCGGAGATGCGGGAGATCGCGGCCGACCCGGCCTGGCGCTATATCGCCGACGCCATGGTCGCCGCGGGGTTTGCCGTCAGTAAGCGCGACGCCGAACGCCTCGTAGCAGGCAACGGGGTGAAGCTGGATGGAAATGTCGTCTCGGATCCGCGCACCCCTTGGAAAACCGGCGATACCGCGATCGTGCTTTCGGTCGGAAACCGGCGCTTCGTGCGCATTGTTCCCGCGAATCGCCAACCTTCGAACCCCTAAGGATACTCACTTGAGTAGTCACCACGATAAGCCGTCCCCCGCCGCGCTGACCTACACCGCGCGCCCTCCGGTCGGAATGCAGACGCTGACGTGCACGCGCTGCGGGCGCGTCCACGCATACCCGCAACCGGGGGGCCGGTCGATTTTCTGCGAGTGCGGTTGGCGCTACACGAACGTACACGGCCTCATCGAGGAAGAATTCAAGCCGCGCCTCGGGGTGTAGCGTTCGCCTAGCCCTGCGCCGGCAGGCGATCGATGAGGCATCTGATATCGTCGTTCGTCAGCACGTAAGCCGTTTTGCAGAACTCGCAGAGGGCCTCGGTCTGCGGCTCGTCGCGCGCCATCTTTTCTAATTCGTCTCGGCCGAGACCCAGTAAGGCGCGTTCGACCCGCTCGAGCGAGCACGTGCACGTGAACGCGACGTCGTAGCTGCGGGTGAAACGCATCTCGAGCGATCCGCCGAGTGCCCTGGCGAGGTCGTGGGCGTCCGCGCCGGCATCGATTTGCCCGGTTACCGACGGCATCGTGAGCGCCCGCCGTTCGAGTTCCGCGATCGTGCGGTCGTCCGCGCCCGGAAGCACTTGCGCGATGACGCCGCCCGCCGCCTTGATGCCTGCGGGGTAGGCGAGGACACCGAGTGCGACCACGCTCGGAATCTGTTCCGACGTCATCAGATATGCGGCGATGTCGTCGCCGATTTCACCGCTCGTCAGCTCGACGATCCCGACGTACGGCTGACCGATTTCGAACGAGCGGGTTACTTGGAGGTACCCGCTGCCCACCGCCGTGCCGACGTCGAACTTCCCAAGGTCGTTGAGCGGGACGTCGACCTCCGGACGGCGTGCGTAGCCGCGCGCGCCGATTTCTTCGGGGGAGTTCAGCCCGACGTCCGCGACGAGCCCGCGAATGGGCCCGTCGCTCGCGACCTGGAGCGTCAACTTTTCCCGTCCCTTGAGGCTTGCGCCAAGCAATGCGGCGCCGGTCGTGAGGCGTCCGACGGCCGCAATCGCCGTCGGTGCCATGGCGTGCCGGCGTTGCGTTTCTCCGACCAGGGCCGTCGTGATGCCGGCGACGATTGAAAAGCTGCCGTCTGGCGCGGTTGCAGTTACTATCCGGTCGGGCATCAGGCCGCACTTTCCGAGGGCGAGCGCATTTCCTCCACGAACCAGAGCGCCGGTGAACGTTCTGGTTATCCACGGTCCGAACCTGAACTTGCTCGGGACCCGCGAGCCGGCGACGTACGGTTCGCAGACGCTGGCCGAGGTCGATGCGGTGATCGAGCGTGAGGCGGAGAAGCTCGGGGTCTGCGTGCGCTGCGTCCAGCACAACTCGGAGGGTGCGATTGTGGATGAGCTTCATGCCGCTCGCGGATATTTCGATGCCGTCGTGCTCAACGCGGGCGCCTACACCCATTATGGGTATGCCATCCGCGACGCGATCGCCGCGATCTCGCTGCCGACGATCGAGGTCCATCTGAGCAACACGCTTGCTCGCGAACCGTTCCGCGCGGTCAGCGTCATCGGAGCCGTCTGCCGAGGTACCATCGCCGGATTCGGGGTCGACTCCTACCGCTTGGCGCTGCTGGCGCTCACATTTCCGCAATAGGTATATTGGCCCGCAAACCCTGATGTTTTGGGGTTTTTTTTGGAAAAACGGGCAGGAGCAAAGCGGCGCCCTGCCAATATGGCGGCGATACGGCCGGTGCACGTCGGTTAATTGACCGGTGCCTTTTGCTCGTGTTATATTTTGGAGATTAAACGTTGACAAAAGCCGAACTAGTTGACGCCTTGGCGGAAGAGACGGAACTCTCGAAGCGCCAGGTCGGCGAAATCGTCGATCTCGTGCTGGACGAGATCCGAAACGCACTCGTCAAAGGCGACAAAGTCCAGCTCATACCGTTCGGAAGTTTCGTGGTTCGCGATCGCAAAAAGCGCGAGGGACGCAATCCGAAGACGGGCGAGAAGCTGATCATCCCAGCGCGTAAGGTTCCCGCATTCACGGCAGGCAAGGGTCTGCGCGATGCGGTC
>Ga0302326_10025432_pt1 | contig 12008 bp, 8 predicted proteins | sample Palsa_T0_3_FD_202264 | JGI IMG/M metagenome (GOLD analysis project Ga0302326, IMG submission 202264) | Peat permafrost microbial communities from Stordalen Mire near Abisko, Sweden - Palsa_T0_3 | ecosystem: Environmental > Terrestrial > Soil > Palsa > Peat permafrost | place: Sweden: Abisko... | reverse complement strand
CCACCCCCTCGAGTACGCCGGCGAGGATTCGGCCTCGAAGCGGGCCCGCGTCGGCGAGGCCCTGCGCGAGGAGGGCGGCGAGGCGGCGCTGATCACGGCCCCAGCCTCCATCGCGTGGCTCTTCAACGTGCGCGGCGGAGACGTGATTCGCTCGCCATTGCCGCTGGGTCAGGCGATCCTCCAGGCGGACGGCTCGGCGCGCCTCTTCCTCGATCCGCGCAAGGTGTCACCGGACCTTCGCGCCTGGCTTGGCAACGAAGTGCGGCTCGAGACACCAGACGAACTCCAAGGCGCCCTCAGCGAACTCGCCGGCCGCCATGTGCTTGTCGACCCTGCTCAGTCCTCGGCCTGGTTTCAGGAGTCGCTGAAGTCAGCCGGCGCGGAGATAGTGCTCGGCGAAGACCCCTGCGCCCTGCCCAAGGCCCGCAAGAATCCCGTCGAGATCGCCGGCGCCAGGCGAGCGCACGAGAGAGACGGCGTCGCCCTCGCCAGGTTCCTTCATTGGGTGGACGCCGAGGCCCAGCGGACGTTTCCCGACGAGCTCCAGGTCGTGATCGCGCTCGAGGGGTTCCGGGAGGACACCGGGGCGCTGAAGGATCTCTCCTTCGACACCATCGCCGGGGCGACCTCGAACGGCGCGATCTGTCACTACCGCCCAACGCGGCGACTGAACCGCCGGACGGAGCCGGGCTCGCTGCTGCTGGTGGATTCCGGCGCTCAGTACCTCGACGGCACAACCGACGTCACCCGAACCCTGGCGATGGGCGCCCCGACCGCCGAGATGGCGGCGCGATTCACCCTGGTCTTGAAGGGCCACCTCGCCTTGGCTCGGGTGCGCTTCCCGGCCGGCACCCCGGGCTCGGCCCTGGACGCGCTCGCCAGGGCCTCGCTCTGGGCGGCTGGCCTGGACTACGACCACGGCACAGGCCACGGGGTCGGGTCGTACCTGGGTGTTCACGAGGGACCGCAGCGGATATCGAAAGTCCCCAACGCCGTCGCCCTGCGTCCGGGGATGATCGTCTCCAACGAGCCCGGATACTACAAGGCGGGGGCCTACGGCATCCGGATCGAGAACCTTCAGGTCGTGACCGAGGCCGAACCCATCCCTGGCGGCGAGCGGCCGATGCTCGGCTTCGAGACCCTGACGCTGGCGCCGATCGACCGCCGGCTCGTGGTCGTCTCGATGCTGTCCGAGGAAGAACGCGCCCAACTCGACGCTTATCACAGCCGCGTCCTGGAAATTATTAGGCCCAAGGTTCCGGCCGAAGTCGCTACGTGGCTGGCGGATGCCTGCGCCCCGATCTGACGACTGGCCTTCAGCTACCCACCAGCGCCAACCACTCGTCCTCCGTCATCACCGTCACCCCGAGCTCCGCCGCGGTCTTGAGCTTCGAGCCGGCGCCCGGACCGGCAACGACGATGTCGGTCTTTTTCGAGACCGACGAGGAGACCTTGGCGCCGAGGGTCTCGGCCTGGGACTTGGCTTCTTCACGCGTCATGCGCTCGAGAGCGCCGGTAAAGACCACGGTCTTGCCGGCGACCGCCGTGTCCAGCTTCGGCCGCGCGGCGTCCTCGATAGTGAGCTCGGCCGCCAGATTGGCGACGATTCGCCGGTTGTGGGATTCGGCGAAATAGGCGGCGCAAGCCTCGATCACTGCCGAACCAATCTGATCGAGATCGTCGAGTTCGGCCTTCGCCTGGGCATCGCCGGCGGCCACCTGGTCCATGGCGGCGAGGAAACTTCCCGCATCGCCATGGGCGCGGGCCAGGACCAGCGCCGTCGTCTCACCGACGTGACGAATTCCCAGGGCAAAGATGAACCGGTCAAGAGCGATCTTGCGCCTCGCCTCGATGGCTGCCCTAAGATTGGCGACCGAGGTCTCGCCATATCCGGTGCGGCTGCTCAGCGAGGCCATCGCCTCGGGATCGCGCGCCAGGCGGAAGATATCGGCCGGCTCGACGATCAACCCCTCTTCGAAAAAGGCCTGGATCTGTTTTTGGCCAAGGCCTTCGATGTCGAATGCGCGGCGCGAGACGAAGTGCTTCAGATGCTCGATGCGCTGGAACGGGCAGGCAAACTCGCCAGTGCAGCGGCGCACCACCGTCTCGGCGCCCGAGGCCGTCAGTTCTCGAGCCAGCGGCGTCGCCAACGGACAGGGGCAGAGGGTGGGGAACGCGAAAGGGACCGCTTCAGGCGGACGTTCCTCAAGGATGACGCCCAGAATCTGCGGGATGACATCCCCGGCCCGTTGCAGCATGACGGTGTCGCCCAACCGAATATCCTTGCGGGCGATCTCGTCGGCGTTGTGCAGAGTGGCCTTCTCGACCACCACGCCTCCCACAGTGACCGGGCGCAGCCGCGCCACCGGCGTCACCGCCCCGGTGCGCCCGACCTGGAGATCGATCGCGTCCAGCACCGTGCGCGCCTGTTCGGCGGGGAACTTCCGCGCCAGCGCCCACCTGGGAGATCGCGACACGAAGCCGAGCCGCCCCTGCCAGTCCAGCCGATCGACCTTGTAGACCACGCCGTCGATGTCGAAGGCCAGGCGGGGGCGCAGGGCTTCCATCGTTGCGTAGGCCTCGGAGAGGCCGGGAGCGCCACGCACGAGCGAGGACTGCGGCGTCACCTGGAAGCCCCAGGATCTCAGCGCTTCGAGGGCTTCCCACTGGGTCTCGGCGAAGGGAGCGCTGATGAGACCCCAGGCGTAGGCGAAGAACCGCAGCGGCCGCGCCGCGGTGATCGACGGATCGATCTGCCGCAGCGATCCCGAGGCGGCGTTGCGTGGATTGGCGTAGAGGCGCTGGCCCGCCGCCTCGGCCGCAGCGTTCAGCTGCGCGAATTCCTCGTGGCCCAGGTACACCTCGCCCCGGATCTCGATGCGATCGGGCCAGCCGCGCGCCTTCAACCGGTGCGGGATCCCGCCGATGGTCCGAAGGTTGGCGGTGACATCCTCCCCGACGCGGCCATCGCCGCGGGTGGCGCCGTGGACCAGCACCCCGTCTTCGTAACGCAGGGACGCCGACAGACCGTCGATCTTCGGTTCGGCCGAATAGGAAACGGTCTCTTCGCCCAGGCGTAGGAAACGGCGCACACGGGCGTCGAATTCCGTGGCGTCGGCGTCCGAGAATCCGTTGTCGAGCGAGAGCATGGGAACGCCGTGTTCTACTGGAGCGAAGGCGGCCGCCGTCGCGGCCCCGACCCTCAGCGATGGCGAGTTCTCTCTGATCAGGTGGGGAAAACGCGCCTCGATCTGGGCGTTGCGCCGTTTCAGTTGGTCATAGTCCGCATCCGAGACGCTTGGTTCCTCGTCCTGAAAGTAGCGGATGTCATGGGCCGCGATCTCATCAGCCAAGCGCGTCAACGCCTCGGCGGCCTGCGCCTCGTTCAGATCGGCGGCGGCAATATCGTCAGGCATGCATCAACGCCCTGGCGGCGGCGCGCGCCGCATCGCTGATGCGGGCGCCCGAGAGCATCCGCGCAATCTCCTCCTCCCGCGCCTGCCCTTCCAGTACCTCGACCTCGGTTCGCGCCGTCGCCTTGTCGCCCACGCGGCCGACGCGCCAATGGGCGTCGGCGCGGGCGGCCACCTGAGGGCTGTGAGTCACCACCAGCACCTGGGCGGCGTAGGCCAGGCGCCTCAGCCGGACGCCCACGGCATCGGCGACCGCGCCACCGACACCCTGGTCCACCTCGTCGAAGATCAGCACCGGCTGCGCGCCCGTGACCCTGGAGGCGAGCGACGCCTTGATCGCCAGGGCCAGCCGGGCCAGTTCTCCGCCCGACGCGATCGCGCCCAGAGGGGCGAACGGCGCGCCCGTCAGTGTCGAAATCTCGAACTCTACCCTATCGGCGCCGAACGGGCCGCCTGTCGCGCCAGGCTCGGTCGCGACGTTGACCCTGAAGCGCGCCTTGTCGAGTTTCAGCGGCGGGAATTCTGCCAGGACCGCCGCCGTCAGGCGCACGGCCGCCCCGACCCGAAGTGCGGTCAGGACCACCGCCGACGAATCATAGGCCTTGCGGACCGCCAGAACCTCGGCCTCGGCGCCAGCCAGTTCCGTATCCGCCCCCTCCATCGCCAGGAGGCGCTGGGCGATCCGGGTGCGCTCCTCCGGAAGCTCGGCTACCGGCACGCCAAGCTTCCGCGACATGGCCCGAAGCGCGAAGAGCCGCTCCTCGGTCCGCTCGAGGTGGTCGGGTTCGAAGGAAAACTGGGCCGCCGCGGCGTCGATGGCCGCGGCCGTTTCGGAAAGTTCCACGAGGGCGCGATCGGCGGCCTCGCAGGCGGCGACGATCCGTCGAACGGGCGCGCTATCCTGGGCCGCGCCGGCCGATCCGAGGCGATCGCGCGCCCGCTCCAACGCCCGGAGGGCCTGCGCCGCCCGCCCGGTCAGATTGTCGCCGCCCAGGTGTTCGCGCGCGGCGGCGATGTCGGCGAGGGTTTTTTCGGCCGATCCCAGGAGCCGACGCTCCTCGGCCAGGCCCCCCTCCTCGTCGGCCCGGGGCGCGAGCCGGTCGAGATCCGCCAGTCGATCGAGAAGTTCGCCCCGCTCGGCGGCGGCCCGTTCGTGGTCGGCGCTCAGACGCGATGCCGCTTCGGCGGCCGAGCGCCAGCGACTCCAGTGGCCCGCACAGTCGCCAAGCGCATCGGCGCTCCCCGCGTAGGCGTCGAGAAGTGCGCGGTGGCCGCGGGCGTCGAGCAGGCCAACGGTCTGATGCTGGCCGTGCACCTCGATCAGCAGCGCGCCCAGGTTCCGCATCAGGCCGATGCTGACCGCCTCGTCGTTCACGAAGGCGCGGGAGCGGCCGTCGGTGCCGATGGTCCGCCGAAGGACGAGATCCTCGTCCACCGGGCAGGCGAGGCCGCTCGCCTCCAGGAAGGGCCAGACCACACGATTCGTTTCGGGCGCGAACACCGCGCTCGTGGAGGCTTGGGCCGCCCCCCTGCGCACCATCGAAGGCTCCGCGCGCGCGCCTACCGCCAGGCCCAGCGCACCCAGGATGATCGACTTGCCGGCCCCGGTCTCGCCGGTGAGGACGGTCAAGCCCGGGCCGAAGGAGAGGTCGAGACCCTCGATCAGAACCAAGTCGCGGATGGCCAAGCCGATCAGCATAGCCGGGAAGATGGCGGAGAATCCTCCGCGCTCAAAGCCTGCAGCGCGGCCGCATCAGGACGGGCTGGCCGGCGACTCCACAGCCGGCGGGGCGAGCGTCGTATCCTTGTGGCGTCCAAAGTGGGGAAGAAAGCTCGCCTTGGTTGGCCGCCCGCCCGGCGGCGTGGCCGGCCGCAGGCCCTTCGACGTCAGGAGACGGTAAGCATCCGTGTACCAGACATCCCCTGGGTAGTTGTAGCCGAGGACCGCGCCGTCTTCGACCGCCTCCTTGGCGAGGCCCAGGGTCAGATAGCATACCACGAGCCGGTAGAGCGCCTCGGGCGTGTGCGAGGTGGTCTGGTATTTGTCGATGACGGTCTTGAAACGGCCGACGGCCGCGATGGCGTCGCCGCTTTTCAGATAGTAGCGCCCGACGGTCATTTCCTTTCCGGCCAGCTGGTCGGTGATCATGTCGGTCTTGATGCGCGCGTCGGTCGCGTATTCGGTGTTGGGGTAACGCTTCATCACTTCGCGCATCGCCGCCTGGGCAAGCTCGGCGTTGGCCTGATCGCGGTTAACGTCGACGATCTGCTCAAAGTAGCAGATGGCCTTCAGATAGTAGGCGTAAGCAGCCGATGCGTTGCCCGGATAAAGGGTAATGAAGCGGTCGGTGTCGGCGATCGCCTCGGTGTAGTTGTTCGCCTCATAGTGGGCGTAGGCCATCATCAGGATCGCGCGCCTGGACCACTCCGAGAAAGGGTGCTGCCGCTCCACCTCGCGGAAATAGTTGACCGCGTCGTTCCACTGATGGTGGTCCAGATCCTCTGCGCCGACGGAGAAGAGCAGATCCACCGGCCGTTCCTGGTAGCTGAGCTGGGGCTTCTTCTTGTGAAAGACGCTGCAGCCGCTAAGAGCGAGACTGCCGATCAAGGCCAGGATGACGGCCGATCGGCCCAACGGGAAGCGATACACGGAAAAATCACCTCGAAGCGATAACGTGGCGCGCCCCCGAGCCCACCTTGGCCGTTTTACACCAGAGCGCCCTCAGCGCCAGTCCAAACCGAGGCGGCCGGCCGCGCCGGGCCCTGGACCCATGCACACCGGTAGAGGGCGCAGTAGCAGATCAGGATGGCCGCCGGCATCAGTTGAAGATGGGTGATCTTCGCGATTCCGAGGAACAGGATCGGCGTGAACGCCGCGAGCAGGAGGGCCGCCTTGACGCCTTCGGTCAGGACGTGACTTCGGCCATGGCGAACCGTCGCCGCGATCGGAATGGCGAGGAGCACGAGGTCATAGTTGAACGAGTACGGCGACGTCAGGAACGTCGCCAGCGCCGCGAGGCCCGCCTTCAGTCCCAGATCGCCGGGCCGTCTCCAGATGAGCAGCGTTGCCACGGCGATGACGATCGCGATCACGCCTTGCAGCGCGTAGGCGACAGGAGTTGGCGTGCCGAGCCACCTAGCGGCCACGAAGACAGAGGCCATCTTCGACCAGGGCAATTGGCCGGTCGAGAGCGCCGCCGAGACGTTTGGCAGCGTCCGCAGGAAGGCGATCCATGGCGCCAGGCCCAGGATGACGACGGAGAGGCCGATGAACGCCACGCCGGAGACGGCGGCGGCGAGGGTGCTCTTCCAGCGGCCCGTCCCGATCAGCAACACCGGCAGCAGGATGCCGAACTGCGGCTTGTAGACGAGAAGGCCCAGGACGGCGCCGGCAAGCCACGGACGACGATCCAGCGAGAGGAGACCGTACCCGAACAGCGCCGTCGTCAGGAATCCGTTCTGTCCCTGCCAGGCGTTTGCAAAGGTCCCTGGAAATGCGCAGCTCGTCGCAAGCGACGAGCGCCCCGGGACGAGCGCCTGAATCACCAGCAGGTATGGCGCCAGGATGACGAGAATGAAAAGGCCGTAAGCGACCCGGAAGGGCGCAAGCGAAAGCGGCGCGATCAGGAGCTGGAAGGTTGGGGGGTAGCACCACTCCAGTCCCGGCCGCACCCCCGGTATCACCGCCCGTTCGGCCGCGAGCAGGGCGTGGGGGTCGAACGCCAGCGCGGCATGGCCGTGCAGGGTCATGCTGGAGGCGCCGTAGAAGATGATGAAGTCGCCGCCGAGCGGCTGATGGAATCCGTCCAGCAGGTGACGAGTGGTCAGCAGCCACACCGCGGTCGTCAAGAGGTAAATCGTCAGCAGGACGAACGTCGCCGCTTGCACCCGCCCGGGGATGATCAACCGGTCGATGGCGCCCAGCATCCTGATTCGGCCCCGAGTTCTCGGCGGAGCCTGCCCTATCGGTATGAAATCCCGCTTAAGGCGACGCGGCCTCTTTAGCTCGCGGCAGCCAGCTCCTGGTGGCGCCAAGTGAAGCGCCAGGCGCAGGAATCGGCCATCAGCGCCCGCGTCAGGGCGTTGTTGAGCCCATGGCCGGCGAACCGACCTTCGTACCGGCCAAGGAGCGGTCCGCCCAGAAGATAGAGGTCGCCGATGGCGTCGAGCGCCTTATGGCGGACGAACTCGTCTGGTCGGCGCAGACCTTCGGGATTCATCACCCGGTCGTCGTCAATCACCACGACGCTTTCCAGTGACCCACCGTGAGCGAGCCCGACCGCGCGCAACGCTTCGACTTCGTGGAGGAAGCCGAAAGTGCGGCAATCGGCCAGTTCTCTTCTAAAGCTGGTTTCGTCCACCACCAGATCGATGCTCTGGCGGCCGATGACAGGACTGGCGAAGTCGATCTCGAAGGCGACTTCGAACTCCGACGACGGGCTGAGCGCCACCCGCTTGCGCCCGTCGGTCACCTCGACGGCCTTCAGCACCTCCAGAAAACGACGAGGCTGGGCGAGAGGCCGACGCCCCGCCCGATCCAGCGCCTTGACGATGGGGGCGGCCGAGCCGTCCAGAATTGGAATTTCCGGCCCGTCCAGCTCCACCAGGGCGTTGTCGACACCCAAGGCGCTCAGGGCCGCCATCAGATGCTCGACGGTCGCCACCCTTGCCCCGGCGGCGTTGCCGATAACCGTCCCAAGCCTGGTCTCGCTCACCGCCGCGCTGAGCGCCGGCGCGAAGCTGCCCGGGCCGGAAAGATCGGTCCGGCGAAAGACGATTCCCGCATCCGCGGCGGCCGGGCAGACCCGGACGCGCACCTGACGACCGGTGTGGACTCCAAGACCGCTGAACCGCGCCGGGGCCGCCAAGGTGTGTTGCATCGTTGTGGTCAAACGGACGCTCCCTGGACCTGTCCGACTCATGTTGCGCCGTTAGAACGCACGAGAAGGCGAAGCGGGTCTACGGGGGGGTAAGCGGCGCCGCAAAACAACTCCTGTTTCGGACTGTTTCCCTCTAACTGTTTGTGACAAAAAGGAAATCTTTGAAAAATGGCGCAATGGACAGCGACCCGCGGCGATGCGCCGAGGCGGCCCTTCGGAGTCTGATTCCCTACTAGTTCGCCAGACGACGAAGGAAGGAGGGGATTTCAAGATCCTCGCTGTTCTCCTCCTGTGGCTCCTCGACCGGTTCGACCACAGCCGTGGCCGCCGCCGCGCGCTGCCCCGGTTGGGCCTGGGCCGGGGTCTCGTGACGCGGACGGCCGAAAAGGCTGAGCCACTTGCCCTTGTTGCGTCGATCATCGGCGTAGTGGGGCGCGGCGAAGAGGGGTTCGTCGTCCCGCTCCGAGACCGCCGAATCTACGATCCGGGCGACCGGCTGAAGGATTCTAGCCGGCTCGGGGGAGCGCTCGAACGCGAGGTCCCGCTGTTCCGAGCGCGCCGAAGGCGCTTCCGCCTCGATGGAGAAGCCCGCGGCCCGAAGCGGTTCGAACACCTTCGGCTCGGTGACGCTGGCGGTCGCGAAGATCGGCTCGCGCTCGCGCCCGGTCTCCGCCGGCTCGGGCGCCGGTTGGGGAAGCTCGGCCTCGACCGCCTGCTGCGCCGGCGCCGGTTCGGCGCGGCGGTGATGCTGGGGTTCGATGGCGGCGATCGATGCGCCGTCCATGCCGGTCGCGACCACCGAGACACGCACCATCCCCTTGAGATTGGGATCGAAGGCGGCGCCGAAGATGATGTTGGCCTCCGGATCGACCTGGCCAGAGATCGCATTGGCCGCCTCGTCGACCTCGAGCAGCGTCATGTCGAGGCCGCCCGTGATGTTGACGAGAACCGCCTTGGCGCCCTTCAGGGTCACCTCGTCGAGCAGTGGGTTCTGGATCGCATTCTCGGCCGCCATCAGGGCGCGACCCTCGCCGGAAGCCTCGCCTGTTCCCATCATCGCCTTGCCCATCTCGGTCATGACTGTGCGCACGTCGGCGAAGTCGAGGTTGATGAGGCCGGGCAGAACCATCAGGTCGGTGATCGAACGAACCCCCGAGTGCAAGACCTGGTCGGCCATGCCGAAGGCTTCGGCGAAGGTGGTCCGTTCGTTGGCGACGCGGAACAGGTTCTGGTTGGGAATGACAATGAGGGTGTCGACATACCGCTGCAGCTCGGCGATCCCCGAGTCGGCCAGGCGCATTCGGTGCCGACCCTCGAAGTGGAAGGGCTTGGTGACCACGCCCACGGTGAGTATCCCTCGTTCGCGGGCGCACTTGGCTATGATTGGGCCAGCCCCGGTGCCGGTGCCTCCGCCCATCCCAGCGGTGATGAAGACCATATGCGCGCCGTCGAGGTGCTCGCCAATCTCCGGCGCCGATTCCTCTGCCGCCGACATGCCCACCTCCGGGTGAGCGCCGGCCCCCAGGCCCTGGGTAACGCTGACGCCCAGCTGGATCCGACGATCAGTCTTAGAAAAGGCCAGTTGCTGGGAATCGGTGTTCGCCACGACGAATTCGACCCCCTCCAGGCCGGACTCGATCATGTTGTTGACGGCGTTGCCGCCCGCCCCGCCGACTCCGAAGACCACGATCCTCGGCTTCAGTTCCTTGGTCTGGGGGGCGAAAACCTTGAAGGTCATTGAAGACTCCGCATCGTGCGTCGGGCTGGGAAGGCAGCCGCGGGCCCTCGCACAGCTGCTTCGACGAATAGGCTTACTCAGCCACCGTCATGCTTAATCGAGGGTTAACCGCTTACTCTGAGTCGCCGGCCGGAAAAGACCAAAGGTCGCTGTTTTGTTTCTTGAAATCAGGCTTCGCCGCGTGGAGCGTCAAACAGGAAAAAGTGGGTCGGACGGGATTTGCGAAGCTCTAGAGCGATATCCGTGGAGGTCGAACCACCCCCTTGGTCTCGACGCGATCCGTAGAAGCCGGCGCAGCTCGAGCACGGTCTGGCGGATTTCCATCAGCGCGGCCGGACCGGTGGCGCCCTGCTCGCCCGCCTTGGCGATGCGTCCTCCCGTCGCGCACCCTCGCCGGGCGAGCGCTTCCTGGCGACGGTTTTGCAGAATGTGCATGGTGGACGCGGATTTCCGTGATCTGCACCGTGAAATGACGCACATTGCAATATTCCATCCCGCCTGTCAAGGCGCGCGGCCAAGAAGCGGGGTGAAGCGAATGGAGGCGAATGGAGGGCGAATGGAGGGCGGATGGAGGGGGAGTGATGCGGGCGTGAGGCGGAGTGGTGCGGGAGCGAGGAGGAGGCGAGGCGCGCGCGAGAGGGACTGAGGGGCGCGGTGATTCAAGCTTGGGCGGACACCGCTCTGGTGGCGGCGGTCAGGCTTTCAGGTCCTGCAATCCGAGTTCCCGCTTCTGGGCGCGGGTGAGCTTGGCGGCGACGAGAGCGTGGGCGGTGGCGAGCCAGTCGGTCAGCTCGGCGTCGTCGATCGCGCCGATGTCGTCGAATTGCACCCACTTGGCGCGGGCGAGGTAGGGCGCGGGCCGGGCGCGGCCGCTGGCGGTCAGGGCTTCGAAGGCGATCTCGGTGGCCTTCAGCATGACGCCGCTTGGGCTGATAATGGCGAAGATCTTGCCGCCGACCTTATAGACATTGTCGGCGCCCCACTGGACGACCGAGGTGACGCCGCCAAGGCGGCGGCAGGCGGCGTCGAGGGCGGCCGGCGTCAAGCCCCTCGGGTCCTCTCAGGCGGCGACGCCGGCCCCGATCGGGCAGGCGACGCCGGTTCCGTCCAGGCCGCAGTAGCCGCCGGGGTTCTTGGCCAGGTACTGCTGGTGGTAGTCCTCGGCGAAGTAGAACGGGCCGGCCGGGGCGATCTCGGTGGTGATCGCGCCCTTGCCGGCCGCGGTCAGGGCCCGCTGGTAGGCCTCGCGCGAGGCCTGCGCCGCCCGCGCCTGGGCATCCGAGGCGGTATAGATGGCCGAGCGGTACTGGCTGCCGACGTCGTTTCCCTGGCGCATGCCCTGGGTCGGGTCGTGGCCCTCCCAGAAGAGCTTCAACAGCTGGTCGTAGGAGACGATCTTCGGATCGAACACCACCTGCACCGCCTCGGTCTGGCCGGTCATGCCGCTGCAGACCTCGCGATAGGTGGGGTTCGGCGTCCCCCCGCCCATGTAGCCGACGGCCGTGACCCAGACCCCGGGGGTCTGCCAGAACTTGCGCTCCACGCCCCAGAAGCAGCCCATGGCGAACCAGGCGGTCTCCAGGCCCTCCGGATAGGGCCCATTGAGCGGCCGGCCGTTCACGAACGAGGTCTCGGCCGTGGGAATGGGCGCGGCGCGGCCCGGAAGGGCGTCGGCGGCGCCGGGAATGGTTGGGGCCTTGCGAAAGAGCGACATCGCCCTCCCCTCCTCTCGAGGTGGTGATCCAAGTCCCCTTAAGATAGCGCATCGGCGGCGCGCTCCAAGCCCAGCCTTGTGGCCCGGGGGGCGATGCGTATATTCCCCGCCTCTCGCTAGGGGACGGTCGCGACCAGGCCCCAAGGCGCGATGGTGAGGTGGCCGAGCGGTCGAAGGCGCACGCTTGGAAAGCGTGTATAGGGGAAACTCTATCGAGGGTTCGAATCCCTCTCTCACCGCCAACGGCAACTCGTCTCCAGGTG
>Ga0302326_10025431_pt1 | contig 12008 bp, 13 predicted proteins | sample Palsa_T0_3_FD_202264 | JGI IMG/M metagenome (GOLD analysis project Ga0302326, IMG submission 202264) | Peat permafrost microbial communities from Stordalen Mire near Abisko, Sweden - Palsa_T0_3 | ecosystem: Environmental > Terrestrial > Soil > Palsa > Peat permafrost | place: Sweden: Abisko... | reverse complement strand
ATACATGCTGCAACTCGGGTGGCACTCTGGGGTGCCACAGGCGTTGTCGCGATTTCCAGTGTTCAATCTGGTACACCTCTCCCACCAGCGCCTTGGTGATCACCATTAGCCGATCCAATCGCTAAAAGTCAGTGTTACTGTAATCCCACGCGACGTACGTAACAGATGGCGAATGAAATCGTGCATCCAATGGCGTACAATGCATACTGCCAGTCCTGTAAAGTTTCGTGATCGACATCTTTGGGTATCCCCTTCCGATCCACTTTACTAATACGCAGTCCCTCCAATCGGGTGTAGAATCGATCCACCAGCGGGGATGGGGTGATTTGAGGCAATGCATTGCCGGTCTTGGTGGCGGTTGCACACATATAGATCACTGCAAAGTGATCCGCAACGAAATGCACATCCGACCATCCAGTTCTAGTCAGCAGTGCCTCAACCCACTCGGGTTTCAATTGTTGCAGAAGAGTGTGGAAGCTCCCGTACAGATCGATTAACTCAACCTGCAGTGACACGAGGTCAGTGTACAAAGCACGTGGCCACGGTCCTTGTAACGGCGGCTCGAACTGTTGCAAGGCGATCTGTGCCTTGGTAGCATTCAACTTGGCTTGAATGGCAACTTGTCGCAGAGGGATAGCTTCGTCAGGGATGCCCTGAGTTCCAGGAGCGGCATGCAGCCGACGAGCAGCATACTCCTGAAGTTCGCTATGAAGCTGCCCAATCTCCGTGATTGTTCGCGAACAAGTCGCACGAATCATAGTTCGACCTGACATTGGTTTGGGGATGAGAGAGCCGATGAGACCGCAAGTTATTCCGATGGTGACGGCGATGAATCGGCGCCATGCAACCTCCCAGCCAGAACCCAACAGCGTTGGAATGGCAAATGGGTAATGAGTCTACAATTAGCGAAAGAAGAAGAGGAACAACGTCTTGCCAACTGTATCCGAGAACGATGGCGATTGTAATACAAAAAATGAGAGCTGGCATTGGTGAGATGTAGATCTACTATCAGATAGAAATTGAGATGGTATACAAAGTTTACACGGATAAACAGAATGAATGGGAGAACCACTGCAAGAACCGCAGACAACCCGAAAGCATTCCCATCCCCGCCCCCGCTCCCAATATACCAAATGACCATAGCGAGCAAGGCTCCCAAAAACGTCGCCACCAACCTCACAACGAATCCAAACATTGTATCAGCGGTAAACTGCGAAATAGTCAACGCAGTCATAATAACCGCCCAGATTCCACGATTGAAATAGAACCATCCTGCCGTTGACTTGAAATAAATTGGCAGAGCAACCAAGACCGTGACAATACCCGCCTTGATCGCATAGAAGATATCCGCCCGTGTAATGAGTTTGAAGCATCTGACAACAAATCGACCGACGAGGTGACCGACATTGGATGGTGGTCCTGCATCCGGATTCCGCGGTTGAACTTGGATCGCTTCGTCTTCTGGATTTGTGATGTGCGGTATATGTTCTGGATCCTGGTCCTCGCAAGCTAGATCCTCATTACTGGCCTTATCTTTATGTTCGCCACCTCTTGCTAGCCATTTTGAAACTTCCATGAAGCTAGGCACCCACCAGTGGGGGAGTTGATGCGTTGCATCATCTTCATGGAGCTGCTCGAGCATGGCATGGAGAGATACCGCAAACTCTCTCAGATGAAATTGATAGAAGAATGAGGAAAAAAGGAGACGGTAGGATGGTTGTCGATTTTTGTGTGTTTCAGATTGGAACCATCGCATATGTGGTTCGAGAACTTCAAGTCGCTTGTCCTTTTGGAATCGATCGATTTCGCATCGCAGCAACTCAACCGCTTTTCCAACCTCTGCTGAGATTTCTCGACGTTCCGCGGCTTTAGTATGACGTTTCCATAAACGTGAATATAATCGATCGGAGTTGACAGATTCAAGCCACCGGATGACGACTGACATTCCACGTTCACACTCCCCCAATAAGTCCGCACAGGACGAACTCACTAACATGACCATATCTTCGTAATGAGTTGGTTTTTCGTTGAGGGAGGTTTGGAATGTAGCTTCGAGGTCGGTGTAAGTCTGACTTTCGAGAACGCCGACTGGTTCATACGTGCGATGCAGTGCAGCGAGATGCGGTAGATGCAGATGTGATCTTGAATGAGACCTATTGGATTCCGTGAGGTCGTTAAGGTTGAGAGACACTTGGCTTCCTCGTGGAGTAGAAACCGGAGTATTCGGTCGCGATTGCATGTGGACAGTAATTTTCGATTCGATCATATAGTACCAGTAATGGAACCCCCCTGAGATTAGACACATCTTACGCATCGAGTACCCAATCCGCTAAGGAGTTTGCGGACTTTTGCCTTCAGTTCCATCAATTCCGTCCCTCGGAGGCGTGAATACGCGATTTCTTTATCCAGAAAGACTTCCATCGGAATCATGGCAATGAAAGTCGCCTTTCCCTTTTGTACTTTGTCCTGTATAGCTTGGTATTCCCGCCATTCCTCGAGGTTCAGAGGCGAGATCGATAATAAACTCGATTGCTCTCCAATACCCGACCTTACCAATTTGAGAACCGAGACGAGACTGTGTATGTACTTATGAGAGACGGTTTGGGGCCAGAGAAAGCAGGCGCAACCAAGATTTATAGCCGATTGTATCCCCACTACAGGTCAGAAACGTTCACTATGCATTTCTCACTTGGAATAACAAAGATTAACTATCGATTAACAAATGAATTATTGGGAAATACCCCGAGCGTTCCATAAAAATATGGGAATAAGGGACCATAGCACATGGTGATGACAAGACATATCGTTCCAAATACTGTAGAGAACACATATTGCTTGTACTTTAACTTGATCCACAACATGATTGCGGCCCCGAGAGCAAAGAAAACGGCATGAACAACGACCGGTCCCGTTTCCAGGAAATAGCCATTAAAGATCGCTAGTTGGAGACAAGCAGCGTCGGACAGATCACCGCAGTCAAACCCCATATTCTGAAGCTGAAGAAGTGCATCTTGTTGTGTAGGAAATCCTCGGATACGGTGGGAAATAGCGCCAGCGATGACAGAGATTGCCCACGCTGAACAAACGAAGAGGAGATTGTACACCGACCGCACAAAAAGAGGGACTACGTTTAACACTAAAAAGCAAATGGATCTGTACCAACTGGGTCAACAGGAGGTTGTAAGAAGCTTGTGACCATGTAAAAGAACGCAGCCTGACCTGCGAAAAGATCCGTCTGTTTACAAAACAAGAGAATGAATGACTATAAATTAGGCCGCCTTGAAGTGAGGAAAAACGATCCATGAGGCAATAGCGCTCCGTAAGACAGGTTTGAGGCTCTGCCAATTAAGTTGCTCTGGCACCCAACTCAGGTAAACGGGCCACTTCCATGTTACAGGGTTAATTGTTATTCGCTTCTTTTCGGGTTTCTCAGCAGATGTTACGGCCGTTGACTCAGAGCTGTTGGTGTCCGCCGATGGGACATCGAGACGGACCTCTTTACGCGGAAGAGGATTTAAGGTTATGCCGGAAGCCTCAGAAGACATGGTGAAAAAGTTAGTTTATGACATCCCGGAAACGTTGAAAGATCACGAGTCGAGTTGAATGTTTGGGGTTGGATCGACATATGTATTTATTTAGCGAAGTTAGGTGTGGCGGATGTGCTGTGTCGGATCGGAATGGCGTCGGTGGCCGGCGATCATTATCCGATCGAATCACAAGGGACTGACGATTTAGAGTCATAACGGTCGCAGAAGGGTAATAATGTATTTCTTGAAATAGCTGAAAAAAAAACTTGGACGTAGGGACATAAATAGAATACACACATTACTAAGTCGAGTATGATGTGCACCAGTCAGTGCTTTAAACTATCGGCGACAGTTGAGAAACCACGACAAGCGCATGCAGATCCGGTACTCTTTCGTCACTTAAGTATTATGCTCTTGGCGTGGAAATTACAGCCGATCACTCAAGTGCAAGGGCGATCTAATCGGGCGGACCGAATTCCGATCGACCATCCTAACTTTGACGCGTACACAAGGGAGATTGAAACGCTGGGGTTCCCAAAAAGGCTTTAAATTGCAGTTTCGACATTATCTCCATGCCAGAAATTTGAAGCATACGCATTGTCGGCCCCTGGTCCGTCACAGAAGGGAGTCGCCTAATCCCATCTGACGATCGGGGAAGCGAACAGTACAAAACAGCTCCCAGAAAGTTGACGGACTCATATGCCGCAGACACAAAGGCGCTCCGCACGGAGGAAAGTCCCATCATCACGGAACCCAGTCTTTTTGAAGAAGTAAAGTTATTCAGGTGCTACGATTCATGCTAGATATTCTGATGATAAACCCATGCGCTAATCTGATGATTCCTTCCAACTCTTCTCGAAAAGTATCGCCAACTTATTTCCGAACAAAAATCGAAGGATATCTATTGCTGACAACCCGGAATCCTAGATTACTGTCCATGGAGGAGAATTCTGCTATTATGAAGAGCATGATATGAGAAGAAGATTCGTCACTTTCATCATATGAATTGGATTGTGGAGCATATGCCAACCGATCGCGCGAGAGCGCCGCTCTCATGAGAACGGTTTCTGTCTCTATCCTACAACGACGGACAAAACCAGCAATGTATTTTCCAATCTATCTCTTCGTTCGTATATCTTGTTCAATTACGCTCCCAGACTTCAGTATTCCAGGGACGGAAGAACGCTAATACTGTACCTCGCGATCAATCGATAACGTCAGATGGAGCCAGAAAGTATATCCTAACTACGAAATTTGACCTAAAAGACAAAAAGCCTTTATTGACTAGTTTCCGTGGACACGGACTTCTTGTCGAGAGATACGGGAATATTCGGTACAATCCTGAATCACCAACTCTGCTCTCAGTACTCGTTGAAGCATTACAATTCGGAGCCAGAAACGGATCGCAACCAACAACTAAAGCGACATATTGAATGATCATGGATACAGTACCGGGCAGGGGATTGAAGCAATATGTTTATTGTCCAGCACTTTGTATTCAATGAATCGTAATGAAGTCTGGGGATTCTCGGAGATAGCTACCACTCGGATAAGTGGTGTCTTAGAAAATGGAGGCCGCATTCGAGGAATGTGTTATTGACCAGCTTATTGTCGCTGAGCTCCTCATGAAACGAGATGTGTGCGGAATGCTCTGGATATTCCTCCCCCGGGGTAAGACCAGTACCGAACGGCGTTCGAGGTTATCTTTACATCCGCACTGGAAGGTTATCCGGTACGTCTCCACGCAGCTAAAAGTAGAGTCCAACCTCACAATCAAGTCCACAACCGCCGTCAATGAAAAGTAAATCTATTGATACATAGGATATAGAATATTAAATTACCATCCCCCCTCAGCTGACCTTCTCCCCCAAACGCTCACCCCAGTCGCATTCTACAGCACATTCAAAACATTAGTCAAATTCCCCGCCATCTCCAGCGCACGGGCTAAATCCCCCGCCAGAATCTCATGAACCCTCCTCCCAGGATGAATCGTATCTGCCCAAAAGCAGTCATCTTTCGCACACCGACTCGTTGTATCTTTGAAGCCATAGTATTTGTAGTCGTCGAGGATTTCGTTGAATACGGTTCCGGCGTTGTAGATTGCGACGGAGGCGTCGGGGTGGGTGGAGCGGAAGAGGGTTGTACGGTCGAAGAGATGGATGTTCCATTGGCGAACTCGATCACGGACATTGCCACCTGGACGTCAGCATCAACAACGCCAAAAGGCCAAAGCATAATAGTGAAATAAGGAGAGGAACCGCGGAAACAGCGGAACAGGCTCGAAAGAAATGGGACAGAAGGGAACAAAGTTGTGCAAGAGATTGGTACAGCACGGGGCACGCTCATAAGGGGGCACATTGAAAAACACGAAATTCCTGGCTCCCGAACGATAAACGACCTCCTGCAACTCAAATAGCTTCCCTAGTTGCCTCTCCACGCCGTCGGTCCCATTCCAATAATGGAACAAATCATTGATCCCAATCCACGTAACTACTCTCAGCACCCATATAAAGGGATCGCACAGAAAATAGAGTTTTGGGCGGTCCAGGGGGCCCAGGAGGGTTTTTGGGCTGCGTTGGGGAGGAATTTGTTTAGAATCTGAGTTTTGACGCCTTCTACTGTGTTGCCTGCTACGGCAAAGTCGTGGACTAGGATTGCGGATTTGTTGTGTTGGGTAGAGAGGTAGCCCACCTAAATAGGAGTATTAGTCTCGAGTAGAGTATGGGATGTAGAGAGATGAGGTACCCAGTTGAGTCCATCGGACGTTGTTTTGCCAGGGAGCGCTGGATTTCCAATTGGATTGTCGACGCCTGGATGAGCCGCATCGACATCATATCCAACACTAGAATACGAGTCGCCGCTACTTATTAGTCTTTCTCAGGGATCCAGGGGGGCGATACAAAACGAACATGTACTTTATTTCCTGCCACCCCAGCCAACTTATCGGTTCGGTCGATACAGCAGAGGTGTCCGCGGCCGTCGATAGACGAAAAACTAATTCAGGCACAAATTCCCGCGCCAAGATCAAAAACAACAGCGAGAATAAAAGACTGAACACCAGAACTCCCACAAACGAAAAACATCCAATCCACACCCAGCCTCTCCATCGTCGCCCCTTGATGCTTTTCCCCCTGATTTTCCGTCCTAGTAACCCCTCCAAGTCACTCCCTCCATTCCCCAACTCATTCAAGTCGTCCTTATCGTCCAATCCCCCATTCGTGTCGTCGTGGAAACTATGTTCCGAGATAGTCGATAAATGCAATCTCTCTAGCGGGATAGACTGGCCCTGAATGGGAGAGTATTTATGTTCCATCTGAGGGCGCCTTCGATTTTCGCTTCAAGGACTCGGCAGAAACAATTCTCCGTACGCGTGAGCCAGGAGTGGCAGAAAGGAGAAAACCAGTCGAACGCGGTCGTTGAGCTAATATCCGCTGAACGTGGGCCCGTTTGATTGGCTCAGGGGGAGACATTTTGGGGGAAATTAACCGTCATCACCGACCGACCGACCGTGTCAGAGTGATTTATAAGAGAAAGCGACGCTAGCGGGAACACTTGTCAAACAGCGTCCATTGAAATCCGAGTCCCTGTTGTTCAGATACTATGGGATCGTAATGCATGGACTCAGACAATCCTCCTGCCACCTTAGATATTCGCATGAGCCTCACTCGCAAATGACATTTCCGAAACGCAAGGGAGACAAGCCCATCAATCCACCCACCGCTGGGTGTGGAAGAAACTACAACATTTACCTGCAACTTCCAGCAAGGTCAAGTCTACTGCATATCTTGGCCTTGGACAATATATTCTCCGCCGGGCTTACAGGAACAACGATATTTGCAACTAAGGATGAACGACTCGGGAACTCAGGCGATCACACCGCGCGTCCCTTCATTCCGGAACGCAGAAGTATTGCAGAATTCATTATTTCCGGCACACCTATTGTCCGTGAAATTGGCTCTTCTACAGGTCACGTCATATTCGGGAAAGGCGTCTACTCTTCGGGCCTTGTCTGGGCTTTTGAGCAGGGAAACTCATAGATATCGGATACTGTCAGATATTGTCTCGGATCACGATTGAAGAATGGATATTCCCATGGGACTTGTAAGTCCAATCTATATTGGCAATCACTCTATCCGCTGATATCATTGGAACCATGCATATGAACGGAAAATGGCAGTATTTCGATATCAGATGGAGGGGGGTGCACGTGGACACCAGAGAAACGCGCCATATCACTAAATCTCAACTCCAGGAGCAAAGTGGTTATCTCCCGGACTTCGACCCGCGGCTTTTGAGGACCAGAAAGATTTACCGTATTCAAGAAATTGGAGCGGGTTGTCGAGATTCACGTCGGATGGCACATACATATTGCAAGACATTCACAATAGGCTTTTCACCTTTTCCGACTACGTGCCATTGGTCATTCCCCATAAAACCGAAAGCGCTTATAGGATTGCACGGGCTCGGAAAAGTATCATTTCATTTTCGGAATTACATCTTCCAACAACAAGCACCGAAGTCCATCCTTCATCCATCACGATTATCTCTGATAAGTCCTAATATATTATCTACCGGATAGATGAAGCCGTGGGTTCCCTAGAGCACAGGACGATTCTACACTAGGACTGAACCCGAAATCGAATCATCTTGACAAGAAAGCAAAAGACGGCAAACGCATTCCCGAAAAATCATGCAATCACCATCACTCCACTCATCACTCAATCATGCGGAAAATCAACTCCTTGGGGCTCTACTCTGTATGCTCGATTCGCAAAAGATTGCGAAAGCTCGAATTGACAATGAGCTGCCCGTATTGCCTCTTGGATTCGCCAATGTTGGGAATTGGGTATCATTCTGGCTAGGCGACCAGCGAATTCTCAGTTGAGGTCGCACCGCCGGAGACAGATATCCCAGTAACCATACTGGTCTTCAGATACGTAACTTCCTTTATCCGACGATGCCAATAACCATTCGCCTCTATGAAGTCTCACGAATTACAGCTTCCCAATTCGCACCTGGAACGCTTAACTCTGATTGAGGCGGGGTCCCAAACCTCGCCCAGGTAATTCAGAAAGAGTTGGACCGGCAAAGGGCAATGCTTACCTCTCTGTCCTCCTGGCCAAAAAAGTAATTCGCCAATCATGCCATCGCCGTGCCACATTCTGGAGATTTGAATATGAGACCCTTGCTAGTCTTTATGGCGATAAATACTGGCATACAGAGAAGAAGAATTCGCGTTACAGTGCTGTATGTGCAGTTAACAATACATCGAATTACGCCCCGCTTTCACTTATATCATAAAGGGAATTGTTTGGATTTGGGTCATTTGGGATGGGCGTTCGCTGTGGCCAAGCTTGTCTGTGTACATCGAATCTCCACACTGACAGGTCATCCAAAGTGTGCAGGCATTCACTAGAGGGTTTTATGGAGGAGGATAGCGTATCTGTGGGTTACTCGAGCTGTTTATACATGGTCAACTGAACCACCATCTATTCCCCGCAACTATCCCAATAAATTCTTGATGGAGAATTCGTGTTACGAAAACTCTTTTACAGAGTTGAACCTCTTGAACCTATTGGACTATTCAGACAGAAGAAAAGTCGAGGTCTCGCAGAAAGAGAAACGTAAGATCAAGAAACTCCAGTATGAACATACTTTCGTGGACTCATCTGATGGTAGGATTCTACAGCAAAGTTTACCGGCCTGTACAGAAGTTATGGTCTTCGAGGATGGAGATTCAGTCTTTGAGTTGACGACGGCAGAAGTCTATGATTGTTGGTGTCGCCTACATGCATGTAGTAGAATCGAGTAGAGTATTGCCGGACAATACGATGGTTAATTTGAATGACCGAAATAGATCGCAACAAACTGCAAAGATTCCTGAATTCATCTATTCTCGTTCCTATCACGTACCATGCAAAGCTTAGTCCCTCCGCTTTGACCGTGCCTCATTTATCATTTGGATTAGTACGGTTTACGGCAGGGTCGGTCAGAAATGTGTTGTAGATATGAAATTAAATCCTTCCGTGGATAATTAATACATGGTCAGGGAGGACAGCGAGATGAGATTGATGTTTAGCACACACGGAGCGGTCAGATGAGGATGTGCACGGTCACGCCTCATTTGATGAAGGCTGTTTAAGAAGGAAAAACAGGGCTCTTAATAATTTATCTCGGATATCTTACATGATTCGATACCTCCAAAATCGAACGAAACTTCTCTCAGTTGAATTCCATTACATCTGTCGTTTTGAGGAAACCTGCCTTATGACATCGATGTCCAGAAATGTACATTCCAAATTCATCTGTTTGCAGGTATCACGTACCCACCAATCCCAAGAAACAAACTCAAAAAGCAAGCCGATAATTCATGATTAAAATCTCTCCAGCTGCAGTAAGATTCTGTATTGGAGAAATATAAACTTTCCATCCCATCAGATAACCTGGGGATTCTCCGTAATATTTAAAAAAATGTCGACCGCTTCGATCGCAATAAGCTTGTCGGTAATAGAAACCGGAGAGGATCTGAATCTCAGAAGTCCTCCAAGCATCCCGCGAATCAGCTTTTCTGTCATGACGAATTCCTGTCACGCGATTCAAGGCTCGGAAATTTCACCGGTGACACAAACGCCGGCTGCTCATCTACAAAACATCTCTTGTGTCCCGCGACAATTAGCCGCAAAACATCATGAAGATTATCAGCCAGGAAGAAGCAGATGCCCATTAGTATCCCCTTCCCAGAGATTGCGTGTAATGGTAGTCGATATGTCCTCCTCCAGGGCTCGAAAGGTGCGGCAGTAGGACTGGCAGTGGGATTGACTGGAGTATGGGCTGCCAGTCGACGATTCCCGGGGTTCAGAGGCATGCCGCTGTCGTTCAAGGCGTTCTTGTGTTCTGCTGTTACCGCGGGTACCTCGGTGACGGTTGCGGACAGAGCGAGTTTGGCTTTTGAGAGGAAACGATATGGAGGGCCAGAACAGGAAAGAGTTGTTCTCCCTACTAACGCCGACTGGAAACATAAGGTACCGCTGAACGAAGAAATGTTGCTGATTCCAGACTGCGCTGTGGGCTAGTAACAACAGATGGTAACTGGATTGGAGAAGTGGACTCATGGATAGGAAATTGATTGCGGGGACTTGGGCGGCATCCATGGCCGGAAGTTGGTACGTCATCAACAAGAATAAGTACATGGTATGATCTCAGGTGAGACGAGCTGAGAGGTAGTCAACTGCACAGAAAGCTGTCCAAGCGCGTATGATTGCACAAGGAAGTACTTCGTCCGCCAAGTTGCAAAGTTAACGATAGTCACTGTTGTTTTGCTCCTGGTCTCCGCAGCACTCGCCTCAAGACCAAGCGACGAGGATACCAGAATCGAGATCATAGACCCGTCAGATCCCACGAAAACCATCAAGGTCGAAGAGAAATACCCTGGTGAAGCTCAATGGTACATCGCTTTCCACTGGCATGCTAACATCCAGGCTATCTCAAATTGCTGCTGCCGAGGAGCAAATGCAGGCAGAGGGAAAGATCGATAAGAACGGTCACTCGACGAACGGAAAGGACAAGCACCGAGAAAAAAAAGCATAATCAGTAATTGCATAGAGTATGAATGGAATTGTCCTTACTAAAGCTTGAGAGATCGGTTGGTTCGCCCTAGATTCTGAGATGGACAGTGACATTCTGGTCCCACTGGTTCTACGGCGGGCTCCATTCGCGCTCAGATGAGAATATACAATCGATATCATATGCTGCGAATATTCATTCCTGCTCCCTCTATTCAGATCGCATTATTCGCCACGGCAGAGGGAAGAAGACGAATTCTGGGCTATTTGACTATTGGATATATATCCAGATCCGTGTACGTTCCGCGAGCACGTATTCGAACTATGCATTCCCGATATCGCACGTCCATTCAGGTTCTTTGGGATAAGGTGGGAATATTGTGTCTCTTTTCTTCGCGAGGAAGAATACCTTCCTTCAATTGTTTTTGTGATCATATAATCCCTGGGATTACCGCATCTTAGACCCTGAGCCCGCGGGCGCGAATAAATAGCATCCAATAATCCCATGTCGACAATCCATTCCATCAATGTCGTCTTCCGTTAATACTCTCTACTACGGTATGATATCCCCTGTCGAATAGGTATGCATATGGACAACGGATCAATCTCCAATCATGACTTCGTCTGCAGCCTGCGTTGAGCGCATACCAGAAACTAAACCGGCGGTCCGCAATGCGTACCACGCTGGATCTTGTCGAACCATTTGTGGGGTAAAACTGAATAACATGTTGCGAAGGAATCCCATCTTGGGCTTGGAATACTCCCTTTATATATGCTTCCCTACAGAAAGACTGTTATCGCCTGGAGTCAAGTTCCCCGCTCCGCGAAGCAAGTTATCCGCAAATGAAATGAAATACCGGGAGTTAACCACACAACAGTCGCCCCCCTCTGAATAAAAGCTCGATGTCCTTATCGAGTA
>Ga0302326_10025428_pt1 | contig 12008 bp, 9 predicted proteins | sample Palsa_T0_3_FD_202264 | JGI IMG/M metagenome (GOLD analysis project Ga0302326, IMG submission 202264) | Peat permafrost microbial communities from Stordalen Mire near Abisko, Sweden - Palsa_T0_3 | ecosystem: Environmental > Terrestrial > Soil > Palsa > Peat permafrost | place: Sweden: Abisko... | reverse complement strand
TTGCCCCCTCCCTGACCCTCCCCCGCAAGCGGGAGAGGGGAGCAAAACCGTAATCGGCTCCTATTGCGCCGTGCGCTGCTGCTCCTTCCAGCGCAGGAATTCGAGGTAGAGCGCCGCCTCCTCGGACTCGCTGAGCGGCGCCTTGCCGCGCCGCACGGTCGGCGCGGCGGCCGGCCGTGCCGAAGCGCGTTGCGTCTCGGCGGCGGGCACCTGGGGGGTGCCCTGTATCAGCGCCCGGAGGTACCAGCACTTGCGGTCGGTCGCGCGATCGGCGCGATAGTACCAATGGCTGCCTTCCGGCGGGTCGCGGTTGGGTTCGGTGATACAATCGGCCGCCGCCGCCACGGTGTTGGCGCCGAACGCCAGCACGGCGCCGATCGTGCCGGCGGAGATCACGGCTGTGCAGAAGAGAACACGCATCGACATCCTGTGCTCCATGGCCTGGCGCATGGCCCCGAAAGCGTGCCGCTTTCCGGGCGGGAGCATGCGCAGAATCAAAGAGAATGGAGCGCGATCCGGTTCAACGGGAACCGGCCGTGCTCGAATGCCCGAAGCTCCCATGCCGGTCGCGCGGATATAGGGCCGCAATGAGCTACAATTCCGGCAAGGCGACCCGCCCGATGCCGCAATTCGGGCCGGGCGGCGGCACGAAAATCGCAGGCGTGCGGTGCGTGGCAGAGCTACGGTTGCAAGAGGAGGAGACGATGAGACGCTCGGCTGCGCGAGGGCTGATCAAACTTTGCCTTGGATGCCTGCTCGCCGGCGCCGGCCTGGTCGATGCCGGCGCCGTCGCGGCGCAGGCGGCGCTGACGCCGCTTCCGGTCGTGGTCATCAGCGTCAGCGTCACCATCTGGCCGGCCATCGTCGCCGACAAGAAGGGCTTCTTCCGCGACGAGGGCCTGGACTTCGACCTCATCAGTTCCGGCGCGAGCACCCGCTCGCTGCAGCAGGTCGCGGCCGGCAGCGCGCCGATCGGAAGCTCGTCGATGGTCGATACGCTGCGTGCCATCGGCGGCGGAGCCAAGGTGAAGGTCTTTCTCAACAGCCTCGCGGTGGGCACCCACAGCCTGATCGGCGCCAAGGCGATCAAGTCGGTGGCGGATCTCAAAGGCAAGCGGGTGATGACCGGCGGGCCCGGCGACATCACGAACCTATGGTGGATCGCCATGGCCCGCCATTACGGGCTCGACCCGCAGAAGGACGTCGAGTTGCTGTATTCCGGCGCGACCTCGGCGCGGCTGGGCGCGCTGATGTCCGGCGGCATCGATGCCACCATGCTGTCGACGCCGCAGAGCTTCAAGGCGATCGAGGACGGCTATGCCGATCTCGGCGCCGTCGCCCCCTTCCTCGGCGAATTCCCGATGATGATCTGGCACGTCAACGAGGGCTGGGAGCGCACCCACGAGAAGGAACTCATCGGCTTCGTGCGCGCCCACAACCGGGCGGTGCGCTATCTCTCCGACCCCGCCAACAAGGTCGAGGTGTCGCAGATGCTGGCGAAGGCATCGGGTTCGAGTCTCGACGACGCGCTCAAGACCTGGGACCTGTGCATGCAGGTCAAGGCCTTCGCCGCCGACGGCGCGATCTCCGATGCGGCCACCGAGCGGGTGCGCGACGCGCTGCTCGCGACGGGCGACCTCAAGACATCGGGGCCGCCCGGCGCCTATGTGGACCGGCGTTTCATGGGCGTTGCGCCGTAGCCGCGCCCTGCCCTCGCGCTCAATCCGCGAGTTCGGCGACGCCGGGCAGGAGAAAGCGTTCGAGATTGCCGGGCGACCGGACGTCGCCCAAGGACTTGAGGGCGTCGAGCAGCGCGGTCATCCTGGCCTTCGATATCCTGCCGCTGCGATCGAAGAAGCTGTTCTTGCGGAAGAAGTCGTAGGATTTCTCCGCGTCGTCCGGCTTGAGGCTCGAAGCCGCCGCCAGCAGCCGGATGGCCTCGTCGCGGTTGCGGTCGTCGTAGAACCATTCGACGCTCTTCGTATTGGCGGCGAGTATCCGTTTCAGGACCGCCTGATGGCCTGCGGCCCAGGCCTTGTTCACGACGGTGCCGGAAAACGGCAGCTCCGGCGCATATTCGATGGTCAGTCCGAGGCTGCGAAATCCCGCGGCTTCCGCCTGGAAGTTGAACGGCGGCAGCAGGATCGCGGCATCGACTGCGCCGGCAAGCAGCGCCGCCGAGCGCGCCGAGGTCGCGCCCGCGAACACCATGTCGAATTCGCCGGGCTTCACTCCATGGGGCGCCAGCATGCGCTCCACATAGATGCGCGTGATGTCCTTGGCGCCGCCGACCGAGATCAGCTTGCCCTTGAGATCTTTGAGGCCGGCGATGCCCGGCTTGGCGACCAGCGCATAAGGCGGCGCCTGCGTTTCGATCCGCACGATCGCAATCCCGGCGCCCTGGTCGATGGCGCGGAGCGGATCGGCCAGGCCGGTGGACATTGTGATGTCCAGGGAGCTCGCGGTGAGCTGCTGGATCAGGTTCGCGCTCGACTGCACGTAGACGATCTCGATCTTGAGGTCTTCGGCTGCGAAAAATCCCTTCGTGATCCCGATATAGACCGGCCACAGATTGGCCGAGGCCGAGCCGACGGTGCCGACGGTGACGGCGTCCGCTGCACGGCCGGGGGCGGCCGGCGCAAGCACGGCCAAGGCCAGCGCCACTGCAGCGCTTGCGAGCGCTTTCATCATCCGCATGGCCGCACTCCTATGGTCGTAGCGTCCTGTCTCCAACGATTGCAACCCATTGCTGTCATCGCCCGGCTTGACCGGGCGATCCAGTAACCACGGGACTGCAATTTCGGCACGGCATGGGTTCCACCGATGACATAGGGGATGCCCCGCTTTCGCGGCGCATGACACTGAATGAACCGTCAGAGTCAAAACACTCGGGTGGGCCGTTCGTGCTACGCCATCGCTCGCAGGCCCTTGCCAAACTATCACGGGGCGACGATGGTTTTCGCGGCGCTCGACCCATCCTACCGCTTTTTCTTCTTGCCGGGCCTGGTCTTCTCGGACGGTCCGCCTTTCATCTGCGCGAGATAATGCCGTGCAATTTCCGCGCCGGTCGCCTTCCACACCCGCTCGTGCTTGCAGATGTATTTCAACGCCGCATCGAACGCGCCGATGCGGTGCGGCACGCCGATCAGGTAGGGATGCACCGCGATCGCCATCACCCGTCCGGACTCCGCGCCCTCGCGATAGAGCACGTCGAACTGATCGCAGATCATCTGGCGGAACCCGTCGGCGCTGACGAAGCGCCGCTCGATGGACGACTTGTCGTTGAGCTGCTGGGTGTAAGGCATGGCGACCAGCGAGCGCCCCTCCTCCAGGTTCATCACATAGGGCTGGTCGTCGTTGCACCAGTCCGCCACATATTCGCAGCCGTTCGCCGCCAGAAGATCGACCGTGTCCCAGGTTTCCTGCAGCCCGGCGCTGAGCCAACCGGCGGGGCGGATGCCGGTGAACCTCTCGATGGTGGCACAGGTGTTGCGGATGATGTTGGCCTCCTCGCCGGGCGGGGCGTCGTTGAGGCGGCGGGTGTTGCTCTCGTTGTGCCCCATCCACTCCCACTTGCGCTTCATGCCCTCTGCCATGATGGCAGGGTGCTCGGCGCACAGGTTGCTGTTGAGCGCGACGGTGGCGCGGATGCCGTGGCGGTCGAGCACATCCATGATCCGGAACACGCCGACACGATTGCCGTAGTCGCGCTCGGCCCACATCACCACGTCGGGAACCTTGCCGGGGCCGTAGCCGCCGGCCCGCTCCTCCAGGGAGAAATACTCGATGTTGGGGATGACCCACAGCGCCACATGGGCCCCGCCGGGCCACTCCAGGCGCGGGCGGTGGATGATCGGGGAATAGGGAAACGGACCGTAGGACCGCGGCTTCATCTCAGCCCGCCTTGCGCACGGAAAGGCCGCCGAGATGGGCCACCACCTCGTCCACATGCAGCACGTCGGCATATTTGTGATGCAGGTCGAACAGATTGACCTTGTGGGAGAGCTGGCTGCGGTCGAAGCAGCACTCCTCGGCCAGGACCACGTGGAAGCCGTTGGAGTAGGCGTCGACCGCGGATGCCCGCACGCAGCCCGACGTGCTCTCGCCGCAGACGATGACGGTCTTGACCCCGAGCTGGGTCAGATGCGCCATCAGCGGCGTTCCGTAGAACGCGCTCGCCCGCTGCTTGGCGATGACGACGTCGCCCGCCTGCGGCTTGAATTCGGCCTTGATGGCGTAGAGCGCCGGATCGCGCGCCGCATTCTGGCGCCTGGTGGCGGTCACCCGGGTGGGCAGGCTGTCCGACCGCGTGTCCTGGGTCGTGTAGAACACGGGGAGCCCCGCCGCGCGCGCCGCGGCGAACAGGCGCTTGGTCGGCTCGATCGCGGCATGGGCATGTTCGCCGCAGGAGCTTGCATAAGTCCGGTGAAGCTCAGCCACCGGCCGCGCCCCGCCCTGATAGGCGAGCTCATAGAGATCGATGGCGAGCAGCGCCGGCGCGGGGCCGACGAACACCTTGCGGACGTAATGGCTGTAGATGTCCAGGACATCGGGAGGCACGATGTCCTTCCAGCAGTGATTTTCGAACTCGTCGGCCATGGTCTCTCCCCGTTGCGCCGCGTCCGGTCGATGCCGGAGCGTATCCGGGAGCGGGCCGTCGCACAAACAGAGGCCCGCACGTGATCTCAGTGGAGGGACCGACCGTCGTCCCGCTACTTCGTCGGCGCGCCGGCGGTCAGAATCTGCCGGATCTTGGCGGCCAGCTCGGTGGCGGTGACGGGCTTCTGGACCATGTCGACGCCGGGATCGAGCCGCCCGTGATGCACAATGGCGTTTCGCGAATATCCCGTCATGAACAAGACCCTGAGGTCGGACTGGCGTGACTTGAGCTGTTCGGCCAGCTGCCTTCCATTCATGCCGGGAAGCACGACGTCCGTCAGCAGGAGATCGAAGCGCTGGCCTTTGAAGATTTTGAGCGCATCTTCCGCGTCGGGCGCCTCACACACATCGTAGTTGAGCTCGGAGAGCGTCTCGACCGCATAGGCACGCACTTCGTGATCGTCCTCGACCACCAGCACGCGCTCGCCACGGCCGACCTCGATCGCCGGCCCGCCCGTCTTCTCCTCGCCGAGGGAATGCCCCGCCAAGCGGGGCAGGTAGATCTTGGCGGTCGTGCCGTGCCCGAGCTCGCTGTAGATTTTCAGGTGCCCGCCGGATTGCTTGACGAAGCCGTAGACTTGGCTCAACCCCAATCCGGTCCCGCTGCCCGCCGGCTTGGTCGTGAAGAACGGCTCGAATGCCCGATCCAGCACCACCTGGGACATCCCCGAACCGGTGTCGGAAACCGAGGTCAGGACGTACTGGCCCGGCCGGACGTCCGCGTATTGGCGGCAATAGGCGTCGTCGAGATACGCATTGCCGGTCTCGATCGTGAGCTTGCCGCCGCCCGGCATGGCGTCGCGGGCATTGATGGCCAGGTTGATGAGGGCCGCTTCAAGCTGGGCATGATCGACCTCGACCTTCCACAGGCCCGCGGTCCCGACCACCTCCAGGGAGATCGTCTCTCCGAGCGACCGCACGAGAAATTCCGACAGCCCTTTGACGAGTTGATTGACGTCGAGCGGGCGGGGACTGAGCGGCTGACGCCGGGAGAACGCCAACAGCTGCTGCGTGAGCGTGGCGGCACGGCGCGCCCCATGCATCGCGTTGGCGACGCAGCGCTGCAGCTTTGCCGAGTAGGATTCCGTCCCGTTTCCCCCCGTGCGTTGCACCGTCTCCAGGTTGCCGATGATGATCATCAGAAGATTGTTGAAGTCGTGAGCGACGCCGCCCGTCAGCTGGCCGACCGCCTCCATTTTTTGCGCCTGCCGCATCGAGTCCTCGGCGGCCTGGCGGCGATCTTGTTCGGCATAGAGGCGCTCGGTCCGCCACAGCACATTGGCCAGCGCGCCGAACAGCAAAAGAGTGGCCGGGATGCCGAAAATCAGATGCGCTCCCATGCTGGTCAGCCATTCCCTGGTCATCTCGGCGGTCGCTATACCGGCGGTCATGTACAGGGGATAGCCGGGAAGCCGGCGCACGCCGAACCGGCGCTCGATGTGATCGACCTGCGACGCCACGGTATAAAACCCGTGCTCCGGGTCGGCCTTGATCGTGCGCGCGAATCCGCTGCTCTCGTCGAGCCGGGTGTCACCGGGCGCCATTTGGGGATATCGCGTGAGAATGAGCCCGTCGTCGCGGATCAAGGCGTATTGCAGGCCGGCGGTACTTACGAGACGCGAATAGAATTCGGCGAAAGCGCTGGGCAAGACGGAGATCTCGATGACGCCCTGAAAAGCCCCGGTGGCATCGCGCCGCCCCCGGCTGACCGGAAAGAACGGCTGGCCACCGAAGCGCGATTCGTGGTGGCCTCCAATATAGATATCGACGTATCCACCTTCGGGAACGCGAAAATATGGGTCGTTCTTGTAGTCCGGCGACGCCGGTGCCGGGTCGCGGGTCGACGTAATCTCGGCGCGGCCGTATTTGTCGAACACCCAGATCGACTGCACTTCCGGAAGCTTCGATGCAATAAGCTTGAGCCGATCGTGCAAACGAGAGTGGTCATTGTCTATTTCGATGTCGGAACGGGTGCCGAGCAGATCGTCGACGGCCGCGAAGGCCAGGTTCAACGATTGAAATACCCTGAGCGCCTGCTCTTGCACCACGTCGAGGGAACGTTCGATCCGCTCGTCGGCGAGCGCATGTATATCCCGGTAGCTGACCCAGGAGGCAAACCCGAACAAGAGCAGCGGCAGCAGCAAAGCGGCGGCCATCATGATGCGCAGCAGACGCAACGTCGCGAGCCGCGCGGACCCGGCCTTTTCGCCGGTGGACGGCTCTCCAAGATCCGCGGAAGGTGTCGGCATTGCCTGCTTTTGAGCCCCGTGTCTCGGCCGCGCGGAGAAAAAACATAGCCAATTGGCGCCGGGGTGTTAAGCGTCCCGACGAAATGCTCCCGGGGAAATGCCATTGAGCCGGCAGAAAATATTTCCCGGCGGACCGGGAACCTTATTTCGACAAAGGCGTTCTGAGGCTCCGGCGGAGAATGATCTGGCCGAGAACGACGTGGCGGAGACGGAGGGATTCGAACCCTCGATACGCCTTGAGAGCGTATAACGGTTTAGCAAACCGCCGCCTTCAGCCACTCGGCCACATCTCCGTAGCGTCCATATGCCCGAGCGGCGCCGGACTGGCAAGGGAATGTCCGTCCGGGCCCGCGCCGGCGCGGCGCCGAGCCGCATTCCCGCCGCAAATCCAATGCCTGGAAGTCGCGGACTTCCAGGCCGGATCATGTGCGGAATTCTAATGCCTGAGCCAGTCGCGGGCGGCGCGTTGCGCGGCCGCGATCTCGGCTTCCGACATCTGCTCGGCGATCTCGCGCCGCAGCCGTGCCGCATCGGCATTGCCGCGCGCGGCGGCGAGATTGAACCATTTGTGCGCGGTCACATAGTCGGTCGGCATCTCGGTGCCGATCGAATACATCATGCCGAGCCGGTAGAACATATCTCCGGATGCTTCCCCGAAGCTTCCGCTTTCGATCGCCGCAAGTTCCGCTCGTCCCATAATGGCCTCCCCGGCCTATTTGAAATGCGCCGGCGTGCCGGCTCGTCTTCGTCCTGCTCCGGTTCCGGAGTGTCTCGATCATGTTCGGAAGCTTTGAATCACGCTTTAAGCAATGCGATGAATCGGAGATGAATGCGGTGCGCCGAAAACGCCGGTGCAACCGGTCGTTAAGCACGGATAGGCCTGAAAAACGGGCGTTTGCAGATTCCGGTCAGCAGGCGCTAACCGTCGCGCTCAAGAGTGCGCTAACTATGCGCCGAGGTCGCGCGTGCGGAGGCCGTCACGGGCACGACCGCCAGTCATCCGGCCCATCCGGCCCGTCCGGCAGGGCGCAGGCCGTCGCCGGCCGCAGCACGCGAGGCCGTAGCCCGCATGGGAGCGAAGCGGACATGCGGGAAGGGCGGTCCCGGATTTCGAGGGGGAACGGAAGCGGGGAGCGCGGCGCATGCGGGTCGAAGTGAATGGCCGCAACGCGCGAGCCGGATAGCGATATGCGATCACGAGGGAGAAATGCGGAGGCGACATTGCGAGGCGTCGGCGAGCACTCCGAGGACCAGAACTCCATCAGCGGCTCCGCTGACGACATGGTGCGAATTTCCGCACCTTGTTCCCAAGTCCGCCGCGTTGCGGCCGGTCCGATCTGCATCGGCGCCAATTTGCATTGGCGCTTGGGAGCTTCAAGCCTCAGTCTCGCCGACGCCCTCCGTCGCCGACCCCGGCGTCACCACCGACCGCATCGCGGTATCGCGCATGATGTCGCCGGGTTGACCATAAGGTCGTCGATGGCTCGGAGCATCAGCGCTCCGGGTTACTTCTTCTTTACGGCCTTCCGCTTCGCAGGAGCCTTCTTCTTCGCAGCGGGTTTCGCCTTCGCCTTCGGTTTCGTTGCTTTCTTCGCCATACTGCCCTCCTAGCCAAGTTTAGCTGGCGGTGTCGCATCAGTGCCTACGCGAATCGCAGGCACTGCATTCCGATTACTACAGCACAACGAAAAAAACAGCTTCCGGATTAAGGAAATGTGTACGCGACCGCGTCGGGCGCATCGCGGCGCGGCGCGACTCAGCGGCGTCACCGCACTGCCGCGGCCTCGCGCACGCCATCGCGACGACGTCGCGGCCTAAATCCGTTGAATCGTAAAAGCCATTGCGAATTGGGCATTACATCCATGTCGGAAAACGCGTGCACAACGCAGGAGGCACGGCTTGACAGCGTTTGCGACGACGCGCCGGAGCCGTCGCGCAGCGCCGCCGCGCGCAATTTTCGCGGCAAAAAAAATTCTGCGTACATCTTTTCGGAAGGCGCTTTTGAAGCGAATCCGACACGTGCGAGGAAGCGAAAAGCGCGCGAATCGGTCCCGGCCGATCGCAAACACGGATGCTCGGATCGATCTTGCAAGCGCTTGACTAGGCCCAGCGGCGGTCTTCGTCGTGCCGATTCCCGTCCGCCGAGGCCGTCGCCGATGCCGTCGCGTGTCGCCTTCGGCGCGCCTCGCCGGAGCGATCGCGCCGATCACAAACCGAGCTTCGCCTTGAGAAGATCGTTCACCGCCTGCGGGTTCGCCTTGCCGCCCGACGCCTTCATCACCTGCCCGACGAACCAGCCGATCAGCGCCGGCTTCTGGCGCGCCTGCTCCGCCTTGTCGGGATTCTCGGCGACGATCTCGTCCACCATCTTCTCGATCGCAGAGACGTCGGTGACCTGCTTCATGCCGCGCGCCTCGACGACGGCGCGGGGATCGCCGCCTTCGCTCCAGACGATCTCGAACAGGTCCTTGGCGATCTTGCCGGAGATCGTGCCCTCGGCCATGAGGTCGAGGATCGTGCCGAGTTGGGCGGACGAGACCGGCGAAGCTGCGACGTCCCTGCCCTCCTTGTTGAGGCGCCCGAACAGCTCGTTGATGACCCAGTTGGCGGCGAGCTTGGGGTCCCGCACGGTGCCGTCGGCCCGTTTGACCACCGCCTCGAAGTAGCCGGCGCTCTCGCGCTCGGCGACGAGGACGCCGGCGTCGTAGCCGGCGAGGCCGAATGCGGACATGAAGCGCGCCTTCTTCTGGTCCGGCAGTTCCGGCAGCGCGCGGGCGAGGGCCTGGACGTAGTCCGCGGTCAGCTCGAGCGGCAGCAGGTCGGGGTCGGGGAAGTAACGGTAGTCGTGGGCTTCCTCCTTGGTGCGCATCGCCCTCGTCTCGTCGCGTCCGGCGTCGTAGAGCCGCGTCTCCTGCTCGATGGTGCCGCCATCCTCGATGACGCCGATCTGGCGCCGCGCCTCGTAATCGGCGGCCATGCCCACGAAGCGGATCGAGTTGACGTTCTTGATCTCGCAGCGGGTGCCGAGCGGGTCGCCGGGCCGCCGCACCGACACGTTGACGTCGGCGCGCAGATTTCCCTTCTCCATGTCGCCGTCGCAGGTGCCGAGATAGCGCAGGATGGTGCGCAGCGTGGCGAGGAAGGCCATTGCCTGCTCGGCGGAGCGCAGATCGGGCTTCGACACGATCTCCATCAGCGCGACGCCGGAGCGGTTGAGGTCGACCAGCGACATGGCGGGGTGCTGGTCGTGCAGGAGCTTGCCGGCGTCCTGCTCGAGGTGAAGGCGCTCGATGCCGACCCGGATGGCGCCGTCGGGCATGTCGACGACGACTTCGCCCTCGCCCACCACCGGCGACTTGTACTGGCTGATCTGGTAGCCCTGGGGCAGGTCGGGGTAGAAATAATTCTTGCGGTCGAACACCGAGCGCAGGTTGATCTTGGCCTTGAGCCCGAGACCGGTGCGGACCGCCTGGGCGATGCATTCCGCATTGATCACCGGCAGCATGCCCGGCATCGCCGCGTCGACCAGCGACACCTGCGAATTGGGCGCGGCGCCGAAGCCGGTGGCGGCGCCGGAAAACAGCTTGGCCTGCGAATTCACCTGGGCATGGATCTCCATGCCGATGACGACTTCCCAGTCGCCGGTGGCGCCCTTGATCAGCTTCGAGGTCTTGGCCGGTGCGTTCATCATCAGTCCGGGTTGCCGCCGAAGGCATTGCGCGGACCGCAATGTCCGTCAAGAGCCGCTACCCGAACCGTATCACCACCATGGCTGCGGCGAGAACCGGCCGGCCGCCTGCTCGATCACTTCGCCCAGCGCGAACAAGGTCTCCTCGCCGAACGGCCGTCCGATCAGTTGCAGGCCGAGCGGCAAGCCCCTGGCATCGAGCCCGCCGGGGATCGAGATGCCGGGCAGGCCCGCCATGTTCACGGTGACGGTGAAGACGTCGTTGAGATACATCTCGATGGGGTCGCCGCCGCCCTTTTCGCCGACCGCGAAGGCCGCGCACGGCGTGGTCGGCGTCAGGATGGCGTCGATCCCGGCGTTGAAGCAATCCTCGAAGTCGCGCTTGATCAGGCTGCGCACCTTCTGCGCCTGCAGGTAATAGGCGTCGTAATAGCCGGCCGAGAGCACATAGGTGCCGATCATGATGCGGCGGCGGACTTCCGCGCCGAAGCCGGCGGCGCGGGTCTGCTCGTACATGTCGATGATGTCGCGGCCGGGCGCGCGCAGGCCGTAGCGCACGCCGTCATAGCGGGCGAGATTGGACGAGGCTTCCGCCGGCGCTACGATGTAATAGGCCGCCAGCGCATATTTGGTGTGCGGCAGGGACACCTCGACCATCTCGGCGCCCGCCGCCTCGAGCCAATCGGCGCCGCGGCGCCACAGCGCCTCGATTTCATCGGACATGCCGTCGACCCGGTATTCCCGGGGGATGCCGATCTTCATGCCCTCGACCGAGCGTGCGAGCGCCGCCTCGTAGTCCGGCACCGGCGTGTCCACCGAGGTGGTGTCCTTGGGGTCGAATCCCGCCATCGAGCGCAGCAGGATGGCGCAATCGCGCACCGTGCGCGCGAACGGCCCGGCCTGGTCGAGCGACGACGCGTAGGCGATGATGCCCCAGCGCGAGCAGCGGCCATAGGTCGGCTTGATGCCGACGATGCCGGAGAAGGATGCGGGCTGGCGGATCGAGCCGCCGGTGTCGGTGCCGACCGCGCCGGCGCACAGCCGCGCCGCGACCGCCGCCGCCGACCCGCCGGACGAGCCGCCCGGCACCAGCTTCGCGTCCGAGCCCTTGCGCCGCCACGGCGAAGTAACCGGGCCGAAACAGGAGGTCTCGTTGGACGAGCCCATGGCGAACTCGTCATTGTTGAGCTTGCCCAGCATGACGGCGCCGTCGCGCCACAGATTTGCGCCGACGGTGGACTCATAGGTCGGGACGAAGTTCTCCAGGATGCGCGAGCAGGCGGTGGTGCGCACATCGGCGGTGCAGAACATGTCCTTGACGCCGAGCGGGATGCCGACGAGCGGACCGCCCTCGCCTTTCCCCAGCGCCGCATCGGCGCGCGCCGCCATCTCGCGCGCGCGCTCCGGCGTCT
>Ga0302326_10025427_pt1 | contig 12008 bp, 15 predicted proteins | sample Palsa_T0_3_FD_202264 | JGI IMG/M metagenome (GOLD analysis project Ga0302326, IMG submission 202264) | Peat permafrost microbial communities from Stordalen Mire near Abisko, Sweden - Palsa_T0_3 | ecosystem: Environmental > Terrestrial > Soil > Palsa > Peat permafrost | place: Sweden: Abisko... | reverse complement strand
TAACGCCTAAATCCGCAGCTAATGTGGCGGCATCGGTGACCAATTCCATTCCACAAGCTGAATTGCAGCAACTCGGTTCGATCAACTCGGATACCCCTTTCCCCTCTTCTTCCGTGTCGTCCACGGGCGGAAGCCATTTCGAGAACATGCTCGGCGGCCTGATCAGCGACGTCGCCCAAAAGCAAGCGGCGGCGGGCAGCGCGGTCACCGGTTTGCTCAGCGGCCAAAATGTTTCGCTGCATCAGGCGATGATTTCCATGGAGGAAGCCAACGTTTCCTTCCAAATGATGGTTGAAGTGCGCAACCGTTTGCTTGACTCCTACCAGGAATTGATGCGCATGCAAATTTGATAAATTGCAATGAATAAAAACCTTAGTCAACTAGGCCAGCAACTCCTGGCCATCTGGAAGCAACTTGGCCTTAACCAGCGGATCAGCATCGTTCTGGCCACGGCCGTCGTGTTCATCGGCCTCGGCACGGTGGCCCTTTGGTCCAGCCGGCCCGATTACGCTTTGCTTTACGGCAAACTCGACGATGGCGAGGCCTCCAAGATCATTGCCGCGCTGGACGAATCCAAAATTCCTTACCAAGTCCGCTCCGGTGCCATCTACGTTCCCTCCGACAAAGTTTACCAGGTCCGCATGCAAATGGCCGGCAAGGGCATTCCCCGGGGAGAAGGAGTCGGCTTTGAGATATTTGACAAGGCTAACTTCGGCATTTCCGATTTTGTGCAGCGCGCCAATTACACTCGCGCCGTGCAAGGCGAATTGTCCCGCACTATCGGCCAATTGGATCAGGTGGAGTCCGCCCGCGTGATGATCGTCATGCCGGAGACCCGGCTGGTGCTCGATAACGGACGCAAGCCGACGGCCTCGGTCTTCGTCAAAGTGCGCGGCAATTCGCAATTGCCCTCCGCTTCGGTCAATTCCATCCGCTTCCTCGTGGCCAACAGCGTGGAAGGATTGCAAGCCAACAATGTTTCGGTGGTGGACAACCTCGGCAACGTCCTTTCGGAAAATGACGACAGCGATTCCATCGCCGGTTTATCTAACAACCAACTCTCGGCCCGCCGCAATTTCGAGCAATACCTGACCAAAAAGACCCAAGGCATGCTCGAACAGGTTCTCGGCGCAGGGCAGGCCGTCGTCCGGGTTTCAGCCGATTTGAATTGGGACACCAAGACGAGCAAAGAAATTAAATTTGACCCGGACGGCCAAGTCGCCACCAGCACCACCATCAACGACGAAAACATGGAAACGGCCAATTTGAGCGGAGGAACGCCGCCCGGCGCTGCCGCCAATTCGTCTGAAACCAACACCAATTTGGTCGCTTCCATGCCCCTGAACCGAAGCAAGACGACCAAAAAGGTGACCAGTAACCTTTACGACGTCAACCAGGTGACCAGCGAGATTACGCAGGCGGCTGGAGGCATCAAACACCTCACCGCCGCTGTCTTCGTCGCCCAACGATTTGCCGGCATGGGCAAGGATCGAAAAGCGGTGCCTCGGACCCAGGAGGAATTGGACAAAATTCGCAAGATTGTCCAGAGCGCCCTTGGCGTGGTCGATGGAACCGACGCCGAGCGCAAAGACGCCATCACCTTGGAGGAAATGCCGTTCAACGATCAACCAGCCGTTGAGTTGACACAAGAATTAGTGCAACAGGAAAAGCATCAACTTTGGCTGGATATGGCCCAGAAAGGCATTTATCCGGCGCTGGTGATTGGGGCTTTGTTCCTCTTTTGGCGGCTGTGGCAGAAAACGTCCAAAGATGAAATACCCATTGCCATTCCAGCGACCAATGGGAATGGCAACGGCAACGGCCATGGCCACCGGAAGCCCGCGCAAGGGGTGGTGACGGTGGACGTCCTCAACCAATTGATTCGCGAGAATCCCGCCAACATGACCCAAGCTGTGCGCGGCTGGCTCGCGCGCAGCAAACCCCAGGAATAAAGATGGAAGCTGATATCGCTGCGTTTCAAATTTCGAAAATGACGCGCCACCAGAAGCTGGCCGCGCTGCTGGTCGTTTTGGGTTCCGAAAGCGCGGTGCAAATTCTCAAAACTCTCGATGAAGCGGAAGTGGAGCTCATCTCGACGGAAATGTCAAAGTTGACACTCATTACGCAGGAGATGCGTCAGGAGATTCTGCGCGAATTTAGCGAAATGGCCGTGCAAGCCAGTTCAGCCGCCCTCGGTGGAGCAGCTTACACGCAATCCGTCCTGGAAAAATCCGTGGGCCTCTTCCGCGCCTCGGACATTATCGGCCGTGTTTCGCCCGCCCGCGTCCCGGTCGGGTCCATGCGCCAAATTGTCGATATGGACCTCCGTCAGTTATTCAATTTGCTGAAGGAGGAACAACCCCAGACCGTCGCCCTCATCGCGAGTTACCTTTCCGCCGAAAAAACGTCCCAATTATTGACCATGTTTTCCGACGCAACGCGCGACCAGATTATCGAGCGACTGGCCACTCTGGGCCCGACGCCCGTCGAAGTGGTGGATACAATCGTTCAGGTGCTTGGCCAAAAAACCAATGTCAAATCGTCCCGCGCCATGAACCAAACCGGCGGCCTTAAGAACGCGGCCGAAGTGCTCAACGCGATGGACCGGAATTTCAGTGATCCTCTCCTCAGCGAAATCGATCGGCGCAATCCGGATTTGGGCCAGGCTATTCGCCAGAAAATGTTTACCTTCGAGGACCTCCTCACCCTGGACAACGCCGCGCTGCAAAAAGTCATGCGGGAAGTGGATATGCGCGACCTGGCCGTGGCCCTCAAGGGCGCCAGCGCAAAGTTGAGCAGCGCACTCCTGGGTTGCATTTCCAAACGCGCCGCCGAGACCGTGAAGGAAGAAATCTCCTTCCTTGGCTCGGTCAAGAAAAAGGACATCGAAGCCTCGCAACAGCGCGTCGTGGAAAGTGTCCGCAGACTGGAGAGTGAAGGAGAAATCGAAATCGTCCGCACCAAAGGCGCTGTACCCAATGAAGCCCTGGCTTGAAACCATCACTTTGCCCAAGCCGTTGCGCAACGTTCGCCTTAAGCGGAGCGGGGCGGATGGCGAGGCGGATGCGCGCATCGACGAAGATGTGCGCGCCAGCTACGAACGCGGCCGGCGCGAGGCCGAACAAGCCATGAGCCAGCAATTGTTCCAGCAACGCGCGGAGATTCACGATTTGATGTGCGGCGTCGTCAATGCCCTGCGTCAGGCTGTGCCTCAAGTCGTGCGCGAAACCGAGAACGCCATGATTGCTCTTTCTCTTTCCGTGGCGCAGAAACTGGTCGGCGGCATGCCTATCTCCACGGCCATGGTGGAAATGGTGGTGCGCGATGCCCTGGCCCAGGTTGAAGGCACGGCGCACTTTACGGTTCGCCTGCATCCTGCTGATTTGGAATTGCTGCAAAAATGCGACTCCCCTCTTCTCCTGGACGGTGACGGAGCCAAAGAATTTCGCTTTCTTTCCTCGCCTGAAGTCACACGCGGCGGCTGTCTGGTGCAGACCCAGTTCGGCACCGTTGATGCCACGCGTGAAATCAAATTTGACCTGTTGCAAAGGACCTTAACAGCATGATGACGCGAACTCCCTTATGTTCCTCAAATCGCCTGGAGAATTTGGCCCGCCGAGTGCAGGAGACCGAAGTCGTCCGCAATCACGGTCGCGTGGTGCAGTTGATTGGGCTGGTCATCGAATCCGAGGGGCCGCTGGCTTCTGTGGGAGAGATTTGCCGGATCGAATCAGCGGGTCATGACGGTTCCACGCTGGCGGAGGTGGTAGGCTTTCGCAATCATCATGTCCTCCTCATGCCCTTAGGGGAACTGCACGGCATTCACCCGGGTAGTGAAGTCATTGCGCTCGGTTCCACTTTGCGCGTGCCGGTGGGCGATGAGTTGTTGGGGCGAGTCATTGACGGTCTAGGACAGCCGTTGGACGACCTTGGGCCGATCCAGGCCGCGGATGATGTCAGTTTGAATTTGCCGCCGCCGCATCCCCTCAAGCGCCAGCGCATTTCCCAATGCTTCCGCACCGGCGTCAAAGCTATCGATACCTTCATTCCCTGCGGGCGCGGGCAGCGTCTTGGAATTTTCGCGGGCAGCGGCGTGGGCAAATCGACCTTGCTGGGCATGATTGCCAGCCAGGCGGAGGCCGATGTCAACGTCATTGCGCTGATCGGCGAACGAGGCCGCGAAGTGCGCGAATTTTTGGAAAAAGATTTGGATGAAGTCGGGCGGAAAAAATCAGTGGTGATAGTAGCAACCTCCAACCAACCGGCCATCGCCCGTTTGAAGGGCGCCTTTGTCGCCATGTCGGTGGCGGAGTATTTTCGCGATAAGGGCAAGAACGTGTTGCTTATGATGGATTCCGTCACCCGCTTTGCCATGGCCCAGCGCGAGATTGGTCTGGCGGTGGGAGAACCGCCGGCGACGCGCGGTTACACGCCCTCCGTTTTTTCCTTGATGCCGCAACTGCTGGAACGGGCCGGTTCCGGTGAAGTCGGTTCCATCACCGGCCTTTTCACCGTCCTGGTGGAGGCGGACGATATGAACGATCCGATTGCCGACGCGGTGCGATCTATTCTGGACGGCCACGTGGTGTTGACGCGGGAATTGGCAACGCAAAACCACTACCCCGCCATCGACGTGTTGGAAAGCGTCAGTCGCTTGACACGCGATTTGACCACGCCCGCCCAACAAGAGTTAACGGGCCGCGGGCGGGAAGCATTGGCCAACTACCGCAAAAACCAGGACCTCATCAATATTGGCGCTTATCCCGCCGGCACCAATCCGGCCATCGACCTGAGCATTCATCTGCATGAGCCGATGAAAAAGTTTCTCTGCCAGGGCATCCGCCAAGGGTTCAGCACCGAACAAAGCTGGGCCGATTTAACCCAAACCCTGTCCATGACCGTTCCCACCAAACGCCCATGAAGACCTTTCGCTTTACCTTGGAAGCAGTCCGAACCCTCCGCCAACGCCAGGAGCAGGAAGCGCTCGAACACTACGCCCGCGCCTTGCTGGCCCGGCAACAAGTGCTGGCTGCGCTGACCGATATCGATCAACGCATTGGCCGCGATTTTACGCAGATGCGCAAATTGCTGGCCGGACCCTGCACCGCCGCGCAAGCGGCGCAAGCCCAGAATTTCCACGCGGCGCTGGAGAAGAAGCGCGAGGAATGCGTGGCTGCCTTGGGACAGGCCGAACGCCGGCTCAATGCTGCTTCCCAAGCCATGCTCGCGGCGCGCCAAAAGCGGGAGACCGTGGATGTCTTTCGTGAAAAACAGCAAGTTACGCATCAACGACTGCAAATGCGTGAGGAACAAAAAACCCTGGATGAATTCGCCAGTCGCCGGGTGACTTCGCTCCATTCCTCCTCGGCTCAACATTATGACTAAATTACTTTCCAACCAATGGATTTTTGCGCCCATCGGGGCGGTCATTTACCTCGTCGCCACAGTTCTCTTTTGGCAAAAACCGGCCCTGCCAACGCCAGGGAAAATCGCTGCCATGGTCCAAGCCATTGGCCCCTCCTGGGACTTCAACAATCCGGAAGCGGATCAATTGATCTCCGAATTGAAGAGCGAGAAAAAAACCGTCGATGAGCGCCAGCAACAGTTGGACGATTTGGCGGCCCGCTTGAATACCGAACGGGCCGAATTGAGCCAGGTCATTCAATCCGTGCGGCAACTGCAAGGCGAATTCGACAAAGCCGTCATGCATGTCAAAGACGACGAAGTGGGCAATTTGAAGAAGCTGGCCAAAGTCTATGGCGCCATGTCTCCGGAGTCGGCCGCGACTGTTTTGGAAAAATTGGACAACGAGGCCGTGGTCAAGATCATGATTTATTTGAAAGACGGCGAAACGGCCGCCATTTTGGAAGCGATGTCCAAGAAAGGCGACGCCGAAGCGCGGCGGACCGCCCAAATCTCCGAACAGATTCGTCTCTCAGCACACTCAACAACAACCAAATGACCGCTCATACTCCCGCCCCCCAAGCCGGCAGCGTCTCCGCGCTGCTGGCTTCCTTTTCCTCTGAGCCATCCCAACCCCAGGCGCAACAGACGCCCGGGGAAAATTTCTCAGACGTAATTTCCCAGGCTGTGACCTCGCAATCGGGTTCGACCGATGACGCAACTTCTGGACAGCCCGCCAAAGATCCGAAAAGGCCGGTTTCCACGGTTGCCAATGGTCTTGACACTATCGCCGCCAGCCTCTTGCTGGCCTTGTTGGCTCCGCCTCTGCCGCATTTGACGCAGGTCTTGGCGAAGAAAGCGGCCTCCCGCACTTCTCCTGACGTTACCCTCGCTCCTGAGGGCCAGGCTTCCGGGCCCATAAGCAATTCGCAAACAAAGGCCGCCAAGGGAAGCGACGCCCCAAAAACCTCACCCGAGGCAGACCAGATCGAGCAACAAAAAGAGGCAGACGCCAAGGAGGCATCGGCCCTTGGGACGCTCCTGGCTCGCGAGAAATCCCCACTCCTGGCGACTGCATCAGGGCATGCCAAGGAAGGACAGATCAAAGCCATGGAATCGGTTGGCACACCCGCTGCTAATACAAGTCAACGAATGAGTTTAAACGCGGAAAGAAACGAAATTGCCGGGCGGACAGAGCAAAAACTGCCGCCAGATGCGGTTTCCGCCGTGGCCAGCGTGGATACGGGCGGGCCGTCCTCGGACGGGGGGGCAAAATCTACTCTTTCTTTTGCCTGGCACGATACCCCGCCTGAGCCATTAATGATTACCGATCTTTCGGCCAAAGTTGGCGAGGCCACATCCCCTCTGCTGACAACTACAGCGGATGCCCCGGCCAGTTCCAGTAGCGCGACGTCCTTGCAACGCTTGGAAAGCATGATTGCCCATGAATCGCTCATTATCCGGCAAACCGGCGCCCAAACGCTGGGCGTCTCGCTCAAGTTGGATTCCAATACGCAACTTTACTTGCAGTTGACAAACCACAACGGTTCCGTGCAGGCCTCTGTGCGATGCGAACGCGGCAGTTTCGCGCCGGAAGACGCGCAGTGGGCGCAATTGCAGCAAGCCCTGGCGAAGCAAAATGTGACTTTGCAGCCAATGTCGGCCGGCGCCAACCTGAATTTTAAGCAACCCTCCGACGAGCGTTCGCGCCAGCAACCTCCCGGGCGTGAAGAATTGGCTCTTCCCGGCACTGCGGTACCACCGGCCCAGCCGCGCAAACAAAAAGAGCAGAAACGCCCCAGCAGAAATTGGGAATCATGGGCTTAACCTGAAATCCAAAAAATATGTCCGCAGCTTCATCCTCCAACGCTTTAAACTCGCAAACGCTTAGCCAGGCCGACTTTTTGAAATTATTGGTCACGCAAATGAGTTCGCAGGACCCGTTGAATCCGCAGAGCGATACAGCTTTTGCCGCGCAACTGGCCCAATTCAGTTCCTTGCAGGCCACCCAAACCATGGGCGGAAACCTGCAAACGATGCAAGCCACCGGCCTGCTCGGCCAAACTGTCTATGTGACACCTTCGACCGGCGGAAGCCTGATCAGTGGTGTGGTCAGCGCTGTGCAGATTGCCTCCGGCACGCCGGAAATCATTGTCAATGGTCAAGCCTATACCATCAGCCAATTGGCCGGTATCGTGCCCACATCCGCCACGACTAATCCGACTAATCCGACTAACCCAACAAATCCGACGAATCCGACCAACCCAACGCCACCCAGCTCAACATCGCCCCCGAATGTCCCCACGCACCCAAGCCCAACTCAAAACTAGGAATAAAATTATGTTTACAGCACTCAGCTCTGCCGTCAGCGGCCTGGATAACTACCAGGAACAAATGGATATCATTGGCAACAACATTGCCAACCTTAACACCACCGGCTTCAAGTCGGTCACCGGCAATCTCGCGGACTCATTCAGCGACACACTGCAAGCCGCCACCAGCACCGATGATGGCATTACAATTGGCACGGGAGTTTTGACGACTTCCACCACCAACGATTGGTCGAATGGCGTGATCAACCCCACCGGCATAGCCAGCAACCTCGCCATCAACGGCAATGGATTCTTTATTGTGGAAGACCCAGTCAGCAATGCCCAATATGTGACTCAGGACGGCACCTTCTCGGTCAATTCCTCGGGAAATTTGATCACCGCCACAGGCGATTATGTCATGGGCACCACTGCCGGCGGCACTTCGCTGGCTCCCATTGTCATCGCCCCGCCCACTGGTTCGACCGCATCCGTCCTCAGCTACTCGTTTAGCTCATCGGGCCAGGTTCAGGTCTCACTTTCAGACGGCACAACCTCCAACGTTGGGCAGTTGGTGTTGCAGAACTTCACCGATCCCCAGGCTTTGACCAGCGTGGGCAACAATCTTTACTCCAATATGGCTAATGCCGGCCCGTTGACGACAGCGGGTACGCCCGGTTCGGGCAGTCTGGGCACGATTCAAGCGGGCGCCCTGGAACTTTCCAATGTCGATCTTTCCGCCCAAATGGCTGATTTGATCGTCGCTCAACGCGCTTTTGAAGCCAATTCCAAGATGATCACGACCAGCGACGAAGTGTTGGAAGATGTCGTGAACATGAAACATTAAACGATTCTCGTTATGGCGGATAGAACCACGGAAACACGCAACGGACGCTCAGAGGAAGAGGCGGCGGCTGAGGAAACTCCCGCCGCGGCTGAGGCCAAGCCTTCCAGCCCGCTCAAGACCTGGCTGCCTTTGATTGTCACCGTGGTCCTCATGCCCGCCCTGGCTTTCGCCACCACCCGGTTTGTGCTGGTGCCGCAGATGAAGAAAGCTCTGGCCGCGCCAGGCGGCGCCGCGCCGGCGGCCGAAGCCACCGGCGGCACCAACTCGGAAGCCAGCGCCGGCTCAGCCGAGGGCAAAGCCAAAGTGACTGTGCCGTTGACAAAAATCCTGGTCAACGTTGCCGGCACGATGGGCACGCGCTACTTGATGACCAGCGTCACATTGGTCGGCACGGACGAGAGTCTGCGGGCTAAAATCGAACAGAATAAGGATCAGTTGCTCGATCTGGCGACGGGATCGCTTTCGACCAAGACCATCTCCGATCTGGAAAAGCCCGGTTCGCGCAACGTGATCCGCGCCGAGTTGATGACCGTCTTCAACAACGCTCTGGGCGGTCCTTTCATCAAGGAGATTTACATTACGGAATTGGCCATTCAATGAGCGACGCACCCAATCCGGAACCGGCCGCGATCGCTCCCCCGACGACAGAAAGCGCGGCCGAGACGCCGCACGCGCCTGTCGCTCAGCCGCACGATTTCCGGCAATCCTCCCTTTTGTCTCCACACCAGCTACGGAAGCTGCGCGCGCACGAGACGCAGTTTCTCAACGCGGTGGAAGCTCGCGTGGGGCTGTTTCTGCGGACGGAATTTCCGGTCAAACTGGCCGGCATCGAGATCACGAGCTACCAGAAATTGACCGAAGGTTGGGCGGGGCCGACGCATTTGGTTCTTTTCAAAGCGGAACCGCTGCGAGGTGTGGCTGTTCTGGAGATTCCCTTGAATCTTGGTTTGACCATTGTGGATCGCCTCATGGGCGGGCCAGGCCGCGTCGAGCCCATGACTCGTGAGGTTAGCGAAATTGAAAAGGCGTTACTGGACCAGATCGTCCAAATCATATTGGAGGAATGGTGCAATAATTGGGCTTCGGTCAAAACTTTGAAGGCTTCCTTGCTGGGTTGCGAGTCCAGCGGGCGCTATTTGCAGACCGCGCCTGGCCATACCAATATGCTGACTGTGGCCATGGACGTCCGCTTGGGCGAGTGCTCCGGGCAGATGAAACTGGCCATTCCCTATGCCGCCCTGGAAGCGTCGCTGCGCCAGCTTTGCGGAGCCGAAATTTCAGGTGCGGAAACGGCTGCCCCGGTCGCGCCGACGCCCTCCAAATGGAATCGCAGCCTGGACGAGGTCGCTCTGGCGGTGACCGCCGAATGGCAGGGGTTGGAATTGTCCGCCCGCGAGATTTTGCATTTGAAAGTGGGCGATGTTCTCCAAGTCCATCAGCACTTGGCCCAACAGGTTTGCCTGCGGTTGGGAGAACAAGCGAAATTTAAAGGACGCCTCGGCACCGTGGGCGGTCAGTGGGCCGTTGAGTTGACTCAGTCGTTGAAATCTTGATTTTATGGAAGCCAAAGCATCATCCCCTCCCAATCTTGAATTATTGTTGGACGTAAAGGTCGAACTAACCATCGAACTGGGCTCCTGCCGGATGGCTCTGCGGGAAGTCCTGCAGTTGGCGCCCGGTTCCGTGGTAAAATTGGATCAGGCCGCCCAACATCCCGTCACCCTTTATGCCAACCAGAAGCAAATCGCCCGCGGCGAGGTCGTCGTGGTTAACGATTGTTACGGCGTGAAGATCACAGAACTTTTCGGAGCCGCGCAGTGACCAACCTTCCCGCCATTTCAACCTCGCTGCCAGCCGTTTCCAGCACGTTGCCGGACATGGGCAGCTCCATGCTGCGCGTCGCGGGCGCTTTGGCGCTGGTGATTGCGATTTTTCTGGGCGGGGTTTGGCTGTTTAAGAACTGGCAACGCCTAGCCATGCGGAAAGGCGCGACGCCCAAGCTGAACGTGCTGGAAGTGCGCTCCCTCGGTCAACGCCAGGCTATTTACGTCATCGGCTATGAACAACAGCGCATCCTCCTGGCTTCCTCCAGCGCGGGAGTGACGTTGCTCAGCCATTTGCCCTCCGTCGAAACTGAGGCAGTGGTGGAAACGCCCAAAATGAGTTTTGCCGAGGCTTTTCAACAAGTCCTGGCTCGCAAATAATGACCGCTTCTTCCTCCAAACGCCCTTCTTTGCGACCGGCGATTCTGACCCTGTTGCTAATTCTTCTCGGCACGGTTGGCGCGCAAGCGCAGACGAATACCGGCAACAACGTGAATTTAAATATCGGCCTCAACGGGATAAACGGTCCCGTGGACGTGGATGGAGCCATGAAGGTGCTGGCGGTGATGACGCTGTTGACCTTGGCGCCCTCCATCGTGCTGCTGATGACCTGCTTTACGCGCATTACCATTGTGCTCTCGTTTGTGCGCTCGGCGCTTTCGCTGCAAGGCGCGCCTTCGAATCAGATTTTGATCGGGCTTTCCTTGTTCTTGACTTTTTTCATCATGGCGCCGGTCTGGGAGCAGATTGATCAGAATGCGCTGACCCCCTATCGCGCGGGAAAACTCAGCAGCCAGGAAGCGATGGAACGGGCCTCTGGTCCCATCCGCACGTTCATGCTTAAGCAAGCCCGGCCCAAGGACGTGGAATTATTCGCCGCGCTGGCGCGATTGGGGCCAACCTCAGCGGACAAATTACCGCTCAAAGTGGTGATTCCCGGCTTCATCATCAGCGAATTACGCACGGCTTTCCAAATGGGCTTCCTCCTTTTCCTGCCGTTTATTTTGATTGACCTCATTGTCGCCACCGTGCTGATGAGCATGGGGATGATGATGATGCCGCCCATGACCATTTCCATGCCTTTGAAAATCCTGTTGTTTGTGCTGGTCGATGGCTGGCACCTGGTGGTCAGTTCCATCATCCAAAGCTTCGCTACCTGATATGAATCCCGCCCTGGCCACTGATTTATTGAAAACCTTGATGACTACCGCCGTGACGTTGGCGGCGCCGATTCTGCTCACGGCGATGATGATTGGCCTGGCGGTGAGCTTGTTCCAATCCGTGACTTCGATTCAGGAACAGACCTTGACCTTTGTGCCCAAAGCCTTGGCCATCGTCGCGCTCCTCATTTTGCTCATGCCCTGGATGCTCCGCACGCTGGTGGAATTCGCCGCCGGCATGATCGGGAAAATGTCCGAGATGGTGCAATGACCGCCGCCCATGATCGAATTAACCAATTGGCTGATGGTCTTCCTGCGGGCCAGCGCGATGCTGGCCGTGTTTCCCATTTTTTCCGCCGGCAATTTTCCGGTGCAACTTCGTCTCGCGCTGGGCGCATTATTGGCCGCCATGGTCGCAGCCACGTTGCCGGCCAATGCCGTCCCACCCACCGATTTCCTGGGCTTA
>Ga0302326_10025426_pt1 | contig 12009 bp, 13 predicted proteins | sample Palsa_T0_3_FD_202264 | JGI IMG/M metagenome (GOLD analysis project Ga0302326, IMG submission 202264) | Peat permafrost microbial communities from Stordalen Mire near Abisko, Sweden - Palsa_T0_3 | ecosystem: Environmental > Terrestrial > Soil > Palsa > Peat permafrost | place: Sweden: Abisko... | reverse complement strand
TCGTGGTCCCCTGATCGATCGCGCCGACGTACTTTGCCATCTCCCGCCTTCCCTCGGTTTGCCACACGACCCTATTCGCTTAGCCCGGGGCACATGGCCCAGCCACTTCTTACCTCTTTAGCGTTACCAAATAAATCCCTGGTATTTCCTAGCGAAGCCATGGAAGCCGCTGTGACAAACGACACGATCGGCGATGGCGCAGCTCCGCACTGGTCGCAGCAAGCCATGACCAAGGTGCCGGAGATCACGGTCTTCTTCTGGATCACCAAGATCCTGACCACAGCCATGGGCGAGGCCACCTCGGACTTCATGAACGCGGCACTCGGCCCAGCCATCGCAGTGCCGATCATGCTCATCGGTCTCACCGTTGCACTCAAAAGGCAGTTCAAGGCGCCCAGCTACAGCGCGTGGAGCTATTGGCTGGTCGTTGTGATGGTCGCCGTCTTCGGCACATCGGCCGCCGATGCGCTGCATGTGGGCTTCGGCATCGCCTACCCCGTATCGAGTGCCTTTTACCTAATCGTGCTTGCAGTCGTCTTCCTAACGTGGTACCGGAGTGAGAAAACCCTGTCTATCCACAGCATCTACACACGTCGGCGCGAGCAGTTTTACTGGGCCACAGTGCTGGCCACATTCGCGCTCGGTACCGCCGCGGGTGATATGACCGCGACGAACTGGCATATTGGCTACCTCTCCTCCGGCGTGCTGTTCGTCACCCTGTTCGCCCTACCTGCTGTCGCATATTGGCGTCTTGGCTTGAACTCGATCTTCGCCTTCTGGTTTGCCTACATTATGACCCGCCCGCTGGGCGCCTCGTTCGCCGACTGGATGGACACCTCGCATCACGCCGGCGGTCTCGCACTTGGCACGGGGCCGGTCGCCATCGGCTTGGCGGTCGTGATGGTCGGCTTCATCGCCTACCTCGCAATCACCCGACTCGACGTCAAAGGCGGGCAAGCCCCCGCGGCGCAACCGCAAGCGCAGCCTGTGCTCGACCTCCAGCTCGATTGACCTCAGACGAACAGCGCGTCCACCGAGACCTCAATCCGGCGCTCCGGGACAGCCTCCCCGGCCTGCGCCGTAGCGTCGCTGGTGCGAGTGACCGTGAACAAGCTCTGCACCGCATCAGTAAGAAAGCGCGAAGCGCGGCCGTAACCGTGAGCATCATCGCCGCCGTGCGGGCGGTGGTAGTAGCGAGACGGTACGTACACATGCAGGCGCCGGCGTGCTCGCGTCAGCGCCACATAGAACAGGCGCCGCTCCTCCGCGATGCCCTCCTCGCTTGACGTGCTCATATCGGCTGGGAAATTGCCGTCATATGCGCTGATCACGTGGACAGCGTCCCATTCCAAGCCCTTGGCGGAGTGGGCGGTGCTGAGCACCAGGTAGTCCTCGTCGAGGTGCGGCGGCCCTGCCAGATCAGAGCTTGACGCCGGCGGATCGAGCACCAGCTCCGAGACGAAATGGCGAACGTCCTCAGCGCCCGCTGCAGCCGCGACGAGCTGATCGAGATCTCCCACGCGCACGGCGCCATCGGGGTAGCGCAAGCGGATCAGTGGTGCGAGCGCCGAGCACAGCCGCTCGACCTGGCTGCCGGTACTCGCACTCGATCCGGATCCAGCAACAACAAGCGCCGCGATCACCGCTGCGGCGTGAGCGATCGAGCTCTCGGGAACGTGCACTACGGCCTGTGGCCAGCGGCTCAGCTCGGGCGGGCCACCGTCAGCAGGACGAAGCGCATCGAGAACGCGACGCGCGCGAATCGGTCCGACACCATCCAGCAGCTGCAGCAGACGAAACCAACTGACCTCATCGGCTGGGTTGTCTGTCAGCCGCAGGAGCGCGATGAAGTCCTTGACATGGGCCGCATCCAGATAGCGCAGGCCGCCGTACTTGACGAACGGGATGCCACGACGCGTCAGCTCAAGCTCCAACAGGTCGGAGTCATGGCCGGTGCGGAACAACACCGCCTGGGTGCGCAGCTCCATCCCCTCCTCGCGCGCCGCCAGCACGCGATCGCATACCTCCCCCGCCTGACGAGCTTCGTCACGCGGGAATACGAGCTCGGGCGGTTGCCCTGCCTCGCGCTCGGTCCACAGCCGCTTGGGGAAGCCGAGTCGGTCCTGGGCGGAGACGGCGTTCGCAACTGCAAGGATCGGCGCGGTCGAGCGATAGTTGCGCTCGAGCTTCGCCGTGTGGGTCCCTGGGAACTGCTGGGGAAAGTCGAGGATGTGGCGGGCACTTGCGGCGCGAAACCCATAGATCGCCTGGAAGTCATCGCCGACGACCGTCAGGCCGGGATGCCCCTGGCGTAGCCCCCGCACGATGTCGACCTGCAGCCCGTTTACGTCCTGGTACTCGTCGACAAGCACGTGATCAAACGCGCCTGCCATGCGCGGCCCGACCACCTCATCGACGGCGAGCGCGCGCCAGTACAGCAACAGGTCGTCGAGATCGATCACACCGAGCACACGCTTGCGCGCACCGTATGCACGGAAGATCTCAGCGAGCGCGTCACGGTGCTCGGCGCACCATGGGAACGACGCGGCCAGCACCTCTTGCAAGCTCGTCTGCGAGTTGACCGTGCGTGAGTAGATGTCCAGCATGGTCTGGGCCCGCGGGAAGCGCCGAGCGCTGCTCGCATACTCCTGCTCCTGGCGCACGAAGTCGAGCAAGTCAGCCGCATCGCTCGCGTCAAGCACCCCGAAGCCTGGGTCAAGCCCAAGCGAGGACGCGTGCAGTCGCACCATCCGGTGGGCGAGCGAATGGAACGTACCGCCAACCACCTGGCCCGCATGCGGCGCAACATGCTCAGCCAGAGAACGGGCGCGCTCGATCATCTCGCGCGCCGCGCGCCTGGTGAACGTGAGCAGCAGGATCCGGTCGGCTGCAACTCCCTCTGCCAGCAGCCACGCCACGCGCGCACACAACGTCGTCGTCTTGCCCGTGCCAGCGCCCGCAAGGATCAACAGCGGACCGCCGGGATAGGTAGCGACAGCACGCTGATCGACGTTGAGCCCGTCCAGCCATCGCTCCTCATTGCGCTCGTCGAACATGTGTTCGCGACGCTAGGGCACGTCGCGGACAGTGTGCAACTGACAATGCGTGCGAATGCGTGCGGCGGGCGAGTGTATAGCCATGGCTATACACCACGCCTCTCTTGCGCCTACCCCCGGAATTTTCGTGACGAGGGTCTGCGGGCAGCGCTGCAGGCACGCGAGCGAGTGCCGGGAACGGCGATCCTGAGCATCCTGGGAAAGCTTGACCTGCTGCAGTCCGCCAGCGATCATCGGCGCGTGCTGGCGTTCCTGGCATATCTCCACCAGTAGCAGGGTGCATCATCGGGGCGCCCAACGCTACCCTCGGGCAATGAGTACATCGACGCCCACGGCCGCGGAGGCGATGGCCGCGGGCGCCGAAGCGGACCTCGAGGCGCTGGTAGCCATCTCCAGTCCGTCGGGCGACGGCAAGGGCGCTGAGGCGGCACTCACGCTGTGCGCAGACAGGCTCCCTGCAGCAGCCACGATCGAGCGGGTTCCGTGCTCCTCGCCGGGACACGTCCGGGATCTCCTTGCTCGCGTTAGCGGCAGCGGATCCGCGCGCCTGTTGCTGCTCGGGCACGTGGACACCGTCATTGCCCACGCCCAGCACCTCCCCCTGCGCCGCGAAGGCGATACCTGGAAAGGCTCTGGGTCAGTGGACATGAAGGGAGGCGTGGCCCTTGCGCTCGGCCTCGCTCGCTACCTGGCGGAGCACCGGGAGTCATTCGCCGAGTTGGGGGTGTTGCTTGTGGTCGACGAGGAGTGGCGCCACGAGCGATTCGCCCACACGGAGCGCTTTGCTGGCTACGACGCGTGCCTGTGCTTCGAGGCCGGCGAGCGCACGCCCGCGGGAGCAGAGGGCGTGGTCGTGCGGCGCAAGGCGGCCGGCACGATCCGCGTGAGCGGCCACGGACGCGCCGCGCACGCCGGCTCCAATCCCGACGCGGGCGCCAATGCGCTGCTGGCGTTGGCCGAGGCTGCGAGCACTGCGGCCTCGTTACATCAGCCGGACGAAGCGCAACAGCTCAGCGTGGTGCCGACGAGGATCCGTTCCGGAGACGCGGTCAACGTGGTTCCCGCGGCTGGAGAGCTGATGATCGATGTGCGCGCGGCGAGTGAGGCAGCTTTCGAGTCGGTGATGGAAGCTGTGTCGCGTTCGGAGAAGGTCGCGCGCTTGGAGGTGGAGCTGGTCCGCAGCTGGCCCGGAATGGACACCGCGGAGCAAACTCGCGGCCTGCTAGAGGCGGCCAGCGCTCGGCTCGGCCGCGAGATCGTCGGCGTCGCTAGAGGTGGGGCCAGCGACGCCAGCCATTTCGCTGCGACTGTTCCGATCACGATCGACGGGCTTGGGCCGCGAGGCGGTCATGCCCACTCGCCCGAAGAGTACGTGTATGGCCCCTCCATGCGTGAGCGCGCTGAGGTGGCGAGCGCGATCGCGCAAACACTGCTGGCCCCCGCAAGCTTCGAGCCGCGTCCGTGACACGTCGGCGATCTGCCGTCGGCTCCATCGTGGAGCTTGTCGTGATCATCGCCATTGCGCTGGGTGTAGCGCTTGGCGTCGAGAGGTTCGTGATCAAGCCCTACCGGATCCCCAGTGGCTCGATGGAGCCGACGCTCGCCATCGGACAACGCGTGTTGGTCAACCGCATCGCCATGAGCTTCAGCGAACCGCACGTCGGCGAGGTTGCCGTGTTTCACCCCCCTGAAGGCGCCGAGCAGCAGCAGTGTGGACCGACACCGCACGCGATCACATTCGGCGAGGCAGCTTGCGCGGCACCGATCGCCAAGCAGTCAAGCGTCACCTTCGTCAAGCGCATCGTCGCCGGCCCCGGCGACGAGATCTACGTCAAAGAAGGCCATGTCTTCCGCAAGACCGCCGGCACAACGCAGTTCGTGGCGGAGAAGGACCCTTACATCAAAGCCTGCGGCTCCAGCCCGGAGTGCAACTTCATCACGCCGATCAAGATCCCACCCGGTCACTGGTTCATGATGGGCGACAATCGCGGGGACTCTGACGACAGCAGATTCTGGGGTCCGGTCCCGACAGCCTGGATCATCGGTCAGGCGATCGCCACCTATTGGCCGCCCGATCGCATCGGCAGTCTGTAACTCACAGCTCGCGCTCGTAGAAGTAGTTGACGGCGCCGTCGCGCTTGCCTTCACGGTTGCTGAATCCGAGGCTCTCGTAGAGCGCGCGGGCAGCGACGTCGCTATGGCTGGTCCCGAGATCCATATGGTCGGCACCCTCGCTGCGAGCAAGTGCCATCGCGGCCTGCATCAACGCCCGGCCCAGTCCCTGCCTGCGCCTACTCGGAACGACGTAGAGCTCCGCCAGATAGCACTCGAGCGCTCGTGACCACAACGCTGGGCGAAATCGCAGCACAGCCAGCCCGTCTGGCCCTGCGCCCCCCAGGAGCACCATCGTCCGCCCTTCACGGAGTAGCTCCCTGATGCGCTGGGCGAGCTCGCTTGCGCCTGGAGTGGGCTCGTCGAACTCGACGTTGAAGTCGTGGAGCAGACGGCCCACACCCTCGGCGTCCGCGAGCTCCCCGCGGCGCACGTCGTGCTTGCCCTCGCTATGCATCGCTGTTCCCAGCCACCGTGTGTGATGATCGCATCGCGTATGGATGAGCGGCTACAGCGCCGTGTGGCGGCCAACGAGAGCGCCTTTCGCGAGGTCAACGAGGCGATTGAGCGGGGACTGTGGCAGGGCGAGGAGAGCTCGCTTGTGGCCTTTCGCTGCGAGTGCGCCAGCCTCGACTGCACCAACATGGTGGAGTTGACGCCAAGGGAATACGAGCACGTCCGCGCTGATCCGCGTCGCTTCCTCGTGCTCCGCGGCCACCAGCTGCCCGAGGTTGAGACGGTCGTCGAGACATGCGAGCGTTACGTTGTGGTCGAAAAGCAAGCGGAGGCGGGGGCGGCGGCGGAAGCCAGCGACCCGCGCGGCTAGGCTGCTGCGCCCTCAGAGCTCTTGCGCAGATCAAAACGCATTCGTACCTCCACACCGCCACTTGAGCGCGTGAGGATCGTCAGGGAATCGCTCAACCGCGCAATCAGGCCGAGACCAAGGCCCAGGCCCCGGGCCTCGCTGGGTCGCGCTCGCATGCCGTTGCCGTCATCGGCGATCACGATCCACAGCTCGTCGGAGACCACCGCGGCGATAACGTAGATCTCGCCCGGAGCATCGTCGTAGGCGTACGCAACCGCGTTGGTGACCGCCTCAGAGACCGCGAGACGCACGTCCTCCACGCGCTGGGCATGCACGCCGGCCGCAAGCGCGACCTGGGCAACTGCCTTGCGTGCCCATCCCACTGTGGCAGCGAGCGCTGGGCGGGACTCGCTCAGGTAAAGCGGCGCCTGAGTCTCAGGTCCATCCGTAGCCTCCGTCATGCTGCCGATTGCCCGCACGCGGAGACGATCGTAGCGCCTGGTGGCGTCGCACTCGGAGGTGTGTGGGTGCCTATTAGCGCCGTGTATTGGCGTGGCTCCGCCGCCACGCGTTAGGCTCCGCGAGCCCGCGACTGGAGGATGAGATGACTGAGATGCCAACCCTATTCGTCTGTCATGGTGACGATGGGGGCCCGCGAATGCATCCGTGTCGCCGCGTACAGGAGGCGCTACGCGCCGCAGACATCGAGTACGAGAGGGTGATCGCTGCGCACGGCAGCCCCTTTCCGTTCCTGCGCAAAGGCTCGCGGGAGGAGCTGCGCGCGGCGACCGGAGCGACTCAGCTACCAGCGCTGAAGCTTGCCGACGGCACCGTCATCACTCATTCCCGCGCCATCCTCTCCTGGATCGCTGGGCAAGGCTGAGGCTCGTTCAGTCTTTTTTGCCATGGGCACGAACCGACAGCTCGGCCCACTCCTCCCAGAGCGCAATCCGTCGCGCGTACTCCGCGCGGATGATTCCCAGCGGGCCGTCGCCGAAGAACACGCGCAGCGGCGGCTTCTCAGCATCTACGATCTCGAGGATCGCCGCACCAGTCGCCTGCGGATCGCCGCGACGGTTGCGCACCGCGCCGAACGCGGCGGCAAGTTGCTCACGCACAGGTCCGTATACGGCCAGGGGCTCGGCGTGCACCGCCGACGGACCGCTCCAGTCGGTTGTGTAGCCGGTCGGCTCGACAATCGTCACCTTTATCCCCAGGCCTGCAACCTCGGCGGCGAGCGACTGGCTGAATCCCTCTAGGCCCCACTTCGACGCGTGGTAGAGCCCGATCGTCGGGAACGCCTGCACACCACCAATCGAAGACACCTGAATGATGTGCCCCGAGCCCTGTTCGCGCATGATCGGCAGCGCCGCTTGTGTCACCCACAGAGCGCCGAACAGGTTCGTCTCCAGCTGTGCTCGGGCCTGCTGCTCACTGACCTCCTCGATTGCGCCGAACAGCCCGTAGCCAGCGTTGTTGACGACCACATCGAGGCGGCCGAAGTGCTCATGTGCAGCCGCGATCGCCGCGTCGACAGCTGGCTTGTCGGTGACGTCGAGTGCCAGCGTGAGGACCGAGTCGCCATATGCCTGCACCAGTGGCGCAAGCGTGTCGAGGTTACGCGCGGTGGCGATGACCTGATCGCCTCGCTCGAGCGCAGCTTCAGCCCAGATCCGGCCGAAGCCCTTCGACGTTCCCGTGATGAACCAGACCTTCGCCATGCCCACGCTCCAATCCAGTGGCAGCCCACCGCCGCCTGCTTATGATCAAACGGAGGAAGCCTCCGCTCCTAGAGACCAGTCTAAGGACGGCCTACGCTTCGGCGTCGACGCCGTCGCTCCCCGGCCGCGACACGGTCAGCTCAGCGGTCACCGTCCGCCTTGCGAGCAAACAGCACCGCCAGGCGGTGGTCCTTGAACAGGCAGTCGACATCCGCAAAGCCTGCCGCTCTGAGCCAAGCGAGCTGCTCCTCCACGCTTGCGTTGTGATCTACGCGCATGCGCTCGCAGGCCCCCGCCCACTCCGCCTCGCTCGCACCGAGTTCTCCCGCGCGTCGCTCGTGCCAGCGCATGTACGCAGCGTCTAGCAGCGCAGTCGGGCCGCGCACCTGCTCGGCGTTGACGAACACGCCGCCAGGGCTGAGCGCCGCGTGAACGCGCGCGAACAGATCGCGCTTGGCGGGATCCTCGAGGTGGTGAATCGCCATCGCGCTCACAACCGCATCCCATGGACCTGGAGGCAGCTCCGCGCCGAGCTCGCCGACAACGTAGCCAGCCCGCTCGCCCAGCGATCGACTGGCCTGCTCGAGCATCGCCGCGGAACCGTCGAGCAGCACCAGCTCACTGTCTGGATGCGCTTGGAGCACCGCGCGGGCGAGCAGCCCAGTTCCAGCACCCAAGTCGAGTACCCGCCGAAGCTCGCAGCCGGCGAGCGAGACAGCCTGGACAGCGGCGCCGTAGAAGGCGTCGAACGATGGCACCAGGCGGCGGCGCAGCGCCTCGTAGTTACCTGCGTGTTCCTCGAACATCGTTATCGCCGTGTCTGTCATACCAGACTAGCGTACACGATCACGGTTGCAATTTGGGTGTGCGCAGGCCACGGTCGAGCGTCTCCACCAGGCGCTCGAACGTCTCATCGAGCGGCAGATCGATCGCAAACCCACCTTCGGCCTCCAGTGTGACAAAGCCGTGGAGCGCCACGCGAATCACACGAGCGCCGTGTACGGCGTCGTCGCCATGCAGGTCATAGCCGCGCAGGACCGCCAGCACGACGTCGGCGACCCGGCTCGCCGCTGTGACCGCGTCCTCGTAGCCCTGGAGATCGCGAGCACGTTGTGCCGCCGCATAGCTGCCGGGATGCTCGCGCGCGTAGGCGAGATACGCGTGGGCGACGGCGCCGAGCGCGTCGCTTCCCGCTCGTCCTGCCGCGGCATGGCTCAGCTGCTCCGCAAGTTCGCGAGCGCCGCGTGCCCCCAGCCGCTGGCGCAGGTTCTCGAGACCGTCAACATGCGCATACAGCGACGGCGATCTGACGCCGAGCACGGCAGCGAGCCGGGAGAGCGTCAGCGACTCCAGGCCCTCAGCATCTACAAGCCTCGCGGCCGCGTCGACGACAGCAGCGGTGTCGAGTCCCGCACGCGCCATCAGCGCCCGCCGGCACGCGCGATCGCCGCATCCATCGCCTGCGCCGGCGCATGCACGGCCGGGCCGTGGCCGCAGACGAGAACCTCCGCGTCCAAAGCCCGCAGTGCGCGCGCGGACTCCACCACCTGCCCGCGATCCTGGGTTCCCATCGTCGCCAACGGAAACGCCTGCATTATCCGGTTGGGGATCTCCGCCCGCCGGTAGGTGGTGAACGTGTCCCCCGCGATCAGCGCGCGCCCGCGCGTGTCGAGGAAGGCAACGTGCCCGGGACTATGGCCGGGGCAGGCAACCACTTCCAAGCTGCCGATCCGCTCGCCGCCGTGCAGGAGTGTGTCGGGCTTGGTTGCGACCTTCGCCCAGGTCCCGCGCAGCTTGCCGTCGACCACCGGCTCGCCGGCGAGGATGCGTGCATCCAGCTCGCCCATCAACACCTCCACACCCTCGCCCAGTTGCTCGCGCAGCGTGTCGAGCGAGCCGGCGTGATCGACGTGCCCGTGCGTAAGCGCGATGCGACGGATCTCGCCATCCGCCGCGCGGGCGGCCGCGATCAGCTGCTCGGCGGCGCCGCCGAGCGTGGTGTCGACGAGCGTGAAGCCGTCGGGCTCGCGGACGAGGTAGGCGTTGACGAAATGCGCGCGGTTGAGCTGGATCAGGTTCTCGGTGATGGTGTTTGCTCTCACTTGACTATACCTCCTAGGAAATTGCCTAATATGATTAGGCTAGCAGCCCAGGCTTCGCCTCGCGCCGTCACCGCGACCAGCTGACGTGACGGCCGGCCGTTCCTGCCCGCCACCTAGGCGCTCGGCAAACCCCAGGGAGCGTCTATCGCGACCCGCCAGCCACCCTGTGCATCCCTGGCGTAGATGACGACCGATCGGCTCTGCTGCCTGAACGGCCTGCCGTCAGCGCCTGCGCCGCTCATCGTGAGAGTCCCGACGGCGATCGCCACGTCAGCGGCGGCGAAGACTCTCGCAACATCAATCTCAACGCTGACATCGTTCTCGACGAGGGCACGCAGCGCTTCACCAACCGCCTCCCTGCCGCGGAGCATCTGCCCATCAGGTTGGACGATCGCCGCGTCCTCGATCCACAACTCCAGCGCCGCTGGCACATCGCGCGCGTTGATGGCGGCGCCGAACGCCTCCGCCAGAGCCTCGGGTGAAGTCGGTTGCATCGATTGACAATACGCGGCTTCGAGCAGCTCCCGCGATGCGAGCAATCGGCTTAGGATGAGCCCCGCTTGAGTACTGATCTCGACGGTAACGCTGCGACGTACGCAGGCCGGACGGCCTGGGCGCGTAGCGTGGCGGCACCGGTTCGCGACTTTCTCAGCACCGAGACGGGCAGCGCCAGCGTGCTGCTGGCGGGGACGGTCATCGCCCTGCTGTGGGCGAACTCGCCGTGGTCGCATTCGTATACGTCGCTGTGGAGCACGAAGCTCGCTGTGACGATTGGCAGCGGGGGCATCTCGCTGGACCTCCGCCATTGGGTCAACGAGGGGTTGATGACGCTGTTCTTCCTGGTCGTTGGCCTGGAGGCAAAGCGCGAGCTCGACCTCGGCGAGCTGCGCGAGCGTCGCCGGCTCACGATTCCGGTGCTCGCGGCGATCGGCGGCATGAGCGTGCCCGTCGCGATCTACCTCATCTTCAACGCCGGCGGCTCCGGCGCTCACGGATGGGGAGCCGCGATGTCCACCGATACGGCCTTCGCGCTTGGCGCTGTGGCGGTATTGACGCCACGCGCAGCGACGCGCCTGCGGGTGTTCCTGCTGACGTTGGCGGTGATCGACGATCTCGGCGCGCTGCTGGTGATAGCGACTGTCTACACGGCGCACGTATCGGTGCTCGCGCTGGGAATCGCAGCGGCGCTGTTCGGCGCGCTACTGGCGCTGCGATACGTACCGGCGTGGCGTCAGCCTTTGTCTTTGGCGGTCGGCGTGGGGCTCTGGATCGCGATGTTCAAGTCGGGTGTCGACCCGGTGATCTCGGGACTGGCGGTGGGGCTTGCAACTAGTGCCTACCCGCCGTCGCGTGACGATCTCGAGCGCGCAACCGTTCTCGCGCGCTCGTTTCGCGAGCAACCCACACCCGAGCTGGCTCGCTCGGCCCAGCAGGGGGTGATGTCTGCGATCTCACCCAACGAGCGGCTCCAATATGGGCTGCATCCGTGGACGGGCTATGTGATCGTGCCGCTGTTCGCGCTCGCCAACGCCGGCGTTCACATCACCGGCGGACTGCTCGCAAGCGCGCTTAGCTCGCCGATCACATTGGGCATCCTCTTCGGCTACCTGGCCGGCAAGCCACTGGGGATCGCTGGCGCCTCTTGGCTTGCCTCGCGACCGGCGATGCGGGGCCCGCGCTCGCCGCTAAGCCCGCCGCTGCTCGCTGCTGGAGGTGCCTTCGCGGGAATCGGGTTCACGGTGTCGGTGCTGATCTCGAGTCTTGCGTTCACGGGACAGAGGCTGGACGAGGCCAAGCTCGGCGCGCTCGGCTCGGTGCTGCTCGCACCGCTGCTCGGTTGGTCTGTGCTGCAAGTGGTCAGGCGCCTGCCGGCTAACGTGCGGGCACGCCAGATCGCAGGCACAGCGGAGGACATCCTCGATCTCGCTCAGGACGTCGACCCCAAGCGAGATCACGTCCGCGGCAGCGAGGACGCAGCGGTCACACTCGTCGAGTATGGCGATTTCGAGTGCCCGTTCTGCGGCCAGGCTGAGCAGGTCATCCGTGAGCTGCTCGCCTCGTTTGGCGATGACGTGCGCTATGTCTGGCGTCATCTACCACTCAACGACGTGCATCCAAACGCGCAGGTCGCCGCCGAGGCCTCAGAGGCGGCCTCCGCCCAGGGTCGCTTCTGGGAGATGCACGACACGCTGCTCGGACATCAGGGCGATCTA
>Ga0302326_10025425_pt1 | contig 12009 bp, 10 predicted proteins | sample Palsa_T0_3_FD_202264 | JGI IMG/M metagenome (GOLD analysis project Ga0302326, IMG submission 202264) | Peat permafrost microbial communities from Stordalen Mire near Abisko, Sweden - Palsa_T0_3 | ecosystem: Environmental > Terrestrial > Soil > Palsa > Peat permafrost | place: Sweden: Abisko... | reverse complement strand
AACGGGCGCGATCGGGATGCGGGCCTCGACCAGCCAGCCGGCAACGGAAGGACCGGCGACGACTGTCCCGCGGTAGATGGCGGCCCGTTCGCTCATACCGGACAACCCATGCCCGGTCCCCCGAGGAGGTCGATGGCCCGCCCCCAGGCTCGGTACCCGGCCGTTATCTCGCACCGAGATAGCGAGCTGGTTGGGGGTGTAATCCAGGGCTACGGCCACACTGGTGGCGCCGACGGCGTGTTTGAGGGCGTTGGTGGTCGCTTCTTGCACGATCCGGTAAACGGTGAGCTCAGCTCCCGGGGGCAAAGGGCGAGGGTCACCATTGATGGCCAACGATGCCGCTAAGCCGGTTGTGCGGACCTGCGCCAGTAACCCGTCGATCTGGCCGAGGCCGGGTTGGGGGGCCAGCTCTTCGGGGGCACCGTCGTCGCGCAGCACGCCGAGCAAGCGCCGGGTGTCGCCCAGCGCTTGGCGTCCGATCCGGGACAGGTTCTTGATCGCTGTGCTCGCCCGCTCGGGGTCCGAGCGAAGCTTAGCGCTGGCCCCGTCGGCCAGGCTGATCATCACGGCCAGGCTATGGGCGATGACGTCATGCATCTCCCGGGCGATGCGTGTCCGCTCGGCGGTGGCGGCTATAAGGGCTTGCTGCTCGCGCTCTCGCTCGAGGCGCTCGGCGCGCTCGGTGACAGCGGCCAGCCGGCTACGACGGGACCGGAGGTTTGTCCCGAGCAAGAAGGCGGCAGCCACTAGGCCCGAGAGGAACACGAGCGACCGCGGCCAGCTGCCGGCAAGGCCCCAGCGAAAACTGGCCATCACAGCCCCCACCTCGACCAGTGCCGCCCCGGCAGTAGCCACGACCCGAGATCGGTGGCTGGCCAGGGTGTAAAGGGCCACGAGAAGGGCCAGGTCGCCGACCATTTCTACCCCGATGACCCACTGGACCAGGGCGACCAGGGCGATGATGGCGAAGACGGCAACCGGGTAACGGCGTCTCCATACAAGCGGCACGATGAGTGCTACCTGGAGGGCCCAACCCGTGAGCCCCGAACCGGCCCGGTCAACGAACCAGGCGGCGCTGAGGATGGCGACGGCCAAGGCGACGCTGGTATCGGCGACTACCGGGTGAGCGTCAGCCAGTCGCGAGCCCAGCTGCCATAGGTCCGGTCGGTGCGTGGCTAGCTGACCGTCCTTGTCAGCTTCGGCGCCCTTGTCCGCTTCGCTGCCGCTGTCCAATTCGGTGGGGTCAGCAGTGACCCATCGGAGACGCGTCATCCAGGGCCTCACCTGACCGCCACCTTTCATGCGTCGGGCTCGAGAGCGGCCGCCCTCTCCGGTACGACCGTGCTCACATCTTGCTGCAGTGCGAGAGGCGGACGGGAGGCGTGGATGTCCCTGCGGGTCAATGTCAGGTACGCGACCAGGACGGCCACGGCGAGGAGGGCGGCTCCCGCTGTTGGCCCATCACCAAAGTTGATACCGCTGATGTTCCTGGGCTTGCTCACGTAGTCGGCGAAGGAGGCGCCCAGTGGCCTGGTCAGTACGTAGCCGGACCAGAACGCCAGGACCGAGTTGAGGCCGAGACGCCAGGCCACAAGCGGCACCAGGATCAGCACACCGAAGGTGATGCCCGATGCCAGGTAGCCCAAGTTCAAAGCGGTGGCGCTGAAGTCTCCCAGCGCCGTGCCCAGGGCGAAGGTCGCGAACACGGTTGCCCAGTAGTAGCCCTCACGGCGGCGAGTAGTGATGCTGTGGATCGACAAGGTGCCCTCGCTCCGGTTCCACTGCCAGAATACGACGCCGAGGACGATTGCCCAAAGGAGGGTGGTGCCGGCGTAGGGGATGCCGAACGCCAGGTGCATGGTGTCGGACACGCCGGTACCGAAAATGGCGATGGCGAAGGCAAGGGACCAGTAGGCCGGGGCGAAATAACGCCGGGTGCGGAACTGCCACCAGAGGGCCACAGCGAACACCCCGATCTCCACTCCGGCCCCGATGACCACGTTGTAGTTGCCCAGGAAATCCGACGTCGCTTCCCCGCCCGCCGTGGTCAGCAGCTTGATCAACCAGAACAAAGCCGTTATCTCGGGCACCTTGGCGGCGACCGGCTCGCGGCTGAACCTTGAGATAAACCCGCTCACGAGTGCCGCCTGACCGTGAGGCGCGGTACTCGCGACATTTCCTGAATCGCGCGTGTTTACCTGTTCAGGAGAGCGCATATGTCAAGGATAAAGAGCCTCCGCCCCTATTCGAACGCCTAAAGGATGAACCTGGAGGTCAGCTTGTACGACTCGAGGTGTACAAGTCGGTCTTCCCCCTGCATTGATTGGCCGGCCCTGCTTTGTCCCTAGGCAGGTGGGCTTGGCCCCGAATTGACCATCGTTAATTGCGCTTCCCTTGTTCCTGCCTCTTGGACCGCCTGACTGAGTTGTCTGGCTCCGCGTGCGCCCTTATTTTTAGCTGCTGCGGCTTGTACCGGTGCCCTGTGGCGGAATGTTCACGTCACCGTGTGCGGTCGGGAGGCACGCCCTCGCGGCGGCGAGTTCTGCTGGGGTCAGGTCGTGGCTGTTGATCCCCGTACCGGCGAGGTTGAAACCCCCCTGGCTGTTGGGGTCGGGGAAGTTCGAGATCCCGTGGTTGCGTATGCAGTGGGCGAAGTCCAGGAGGTATTGGATCTCTTGGGAGCTAGCGGCCGCGTTTGGGCCGGTGTCGAGGCCGGCCTTCGCCAAGGCGATGCTGCAGGCGCTCAGGGCCTGACTGACCGCAGAGCTGGGATAGGTGGCAAGGGCCTGCTTGTCCAGGATCATCTGCCCCTTTGCGGGGCCGGTTGTCGCAAGGACTGGCCCGGGCAAATCGGGGAGGCCGTGTTGGCGGAGGCACCGCGTAGCCACAAGCAGAGCACTGGCAGGAGAGCCGGCTCTGCTGGTCGGCGTCCTGGCCACGTGGGCCACCGAGGGTGAGGCTTCCTGCGAGCCGCAGCCGGCCAGCGCCAGGCCCAATAAGACCAGTCCCCCCGCGGCGAGCCGGCGGTGTCGCGCTGTTGGCCCCCGAAGGAGCCGTGACTGTCGTTGGATCATGCCATAACGGTACGAAAAGACGGGCAACATTGAGATAACACAGTCGCAAGCGAGGCACCGAAGCGTGGCTGGACTCGCCGGAGGTCTCATCGCAGGAAGGTGTTGTCGCAGTGTTACCGCCACTGAGCCACCATGGAGGCCATGAGGGTGCTGGTCGTGGAGGACAATTCGGTCGTCGCCGATGCTGTCGCCGAGGGGCTGCGCGACCAGGGGATGGCCGTCGACGTCGCCTACGACGGGCCAAGCGGGCTGGAAAAGGCCGCCGTGAACACATATGAGGTGGTCGTCCTGGACCGCGACCTGCCCGGGTTGCACGGGGACAAGCTCTGCGAGCAGATCGTCGGCTCGCCATGCCCGAGCCGGGTCCTGATGCTGACGGCTGCCGGGCAGGTGGAGGACCGGGTGGACGGCCTCAACATGGGTGCCGACGACTACTTGGCCAAGCCGTTCGACTTCTCCGAGTTGGTTGCCCGGGTGCGGGCGCTCGCCCGCCGCAGCCCGTCCACACCGCCAGTGATGACACGGGGGGACCTTGTTGTTGACCGGGCGCGACGGGCCGTAACCAGGGCCGGGCGTCCCGTGCACCTGGCTCGAAAGGAACTGGGGGTGCTAGAGGTGCTTGTGTCCGCAGACGGGGCGGTTGTCAGCGCCGAGCAGCTTCTCGAACAGGTCTGGGACGAGCACGCCGACCCGTTCACCAAGACCGTCCCGGTCACCGTCGGGCGCCTACGGCGAAAGCTGGGAGACCCTCCGCTGGTGGAGACCGTGATCGGCGGCGGCTACCGGATCCCATAGAGATGTTAAGCGAACTTCGGCACAAGATCCGCGGCCGCCGTAGTGTGCGCGCTCGAATTGCGCTTGCCTGCGCGGGCCTGTTCCTGGTCACCGGCGGAGCATTCGTTGCCGCTACGTATACGCTCGTGGACCACAGCCTCCCAGCGACAGCGGTCGTCAACCCAGCCAGCATTAATAAGCACTTCCTCCAAGCGTGTTACTCAGGGGAGCAAAATGGCACACTCCCCGGCGGGCAAGTACCCAAGTGCAAACAAGCCTTCGCCATAGCTGCCGAATTCGGCGCTGCCATGCAACGACTGGATGACCTTCACCAGCTGCTCTTGTGGTCCCTTGGGGGTCTCGCCGTCGCCACCATTGTGGCGGGCTTGCTGGGATGGGCGATCGGAAGGCGCATCCTGGTCCCCCTCCATAAGGTCACCGGCACCGCACGGCGCGCCTCGCAAGAACATCTTCATGAACGGATCAGTCTCGACGGGCCCAACGACGAGCTCAAGGAGCTCGCCGATACCTTCGACGACATGCTGGACCGCCTCGATCTCGCCTTCGCAAGCCAGCGACGGTTCGTGGCCAACGCTTCGCACGAACTACGGACCCCGATAACTTCCATGCGCACCCTCATTGACGTGGCCATGGCCAAGCCCGCCCGGACCACCGAGGGCCTCGAGACTGTTGTCGGGCGCGTCCGGGAAGCGCTCGGCCAATCAGAAGCGATCATCGACGGCCTCCTGACGTTGGCCCGGTCCGACCGCGGGCTGACGACCAGGGAACTTGTGGACCTCGAAGCGGCGGCACAAGACGGGATCGACCAAACCGGCACCTCCGCGAGAGCCTCCAACGTCGCAATCGAAGCCGACCTGTCAGCGGCTCCCACGCTCGGTGATCGCGTCCTTGTCGAGCGCCTCGTCGCCAACCTCGTGGACAACGCCGTCCGCTACAACGTGACCGGCGGCTCGGTCCAGGTCGAGACCGGCACCGATCGCGGCCAGTCCTACCTTTCGGTCACCAATACCGGGCCTCTGGTCCCCGAGCCGAAGTTGGCATCCCTGTTCGAACCGTTCACGCGCCTCGACCAACGAGTCGCCAACAGTCAGGGCGTCGGGCTCGGGCTGTCCATCGTCGCCTCGGTCGTAGCCGCCCACAACGGCCAACTCCAGGCAGACGCCCTCCCCAAGGGCGGACTGAAGATAACAGTTTGGTTCACCACGACAGCGCCTTGGCCCATACCCAACCCCGCACGCGCACCTGACCAAGTGCACCAAAACATGCGCTGAATTTTGAGTTGACAAGGCCCGGGCGAGACACCCCCCGGCTATCGTTGTTGGTGACCTCGCTCGAGGTGTTAGGGGCATAATCAGTACTCGCTAACGACTCCACTCAATACTTGTGGCAAGCGCAAGGAGGGAAATGACAGGTGGGCCTGGCTAGCCATAACTCCGGCCCTACGCGGCGACCGGGCACTCGGGCCCAGACGGGCAGCCAGATCCCCCTGATCGGCCGCTTCTTCCCTGCCCCGGTAGCGGCCAAGGTCCCAGAGGTCATCTTCGTCTTTTGGGTTGTGAAGATCCTTACCACTGCTGGCGGGGAAGCCACCTCCGACTACCTCAAGAACTGGGGCAATATTAAGGGGGGCGGTACCGAGGTGCTGCTGTTCCTCGTCGGGCTATTGCTGCAGTTCGCTACCCGCCGCTACCGGGCCTTGGCTTACTGGTCCCTGGCTTTTGCAATCGCTATTTTCGGGACAGGCGCTTCTGATTTTCTCCATCTTGATGTCCACATCCCCTACGCGGGGACGACCCTGCTGTGGGCGGTGGTACTGGTAGTCATCTTCTGGCTCTGGCAGCGTAGCGAGGGCACACTTTCAATACACAGCATCACCACTCAACGTCGCGAGGCCTTCTATTGGGCAGCTGTATTCGCAACCTTCGCGCTCGGGACCGCTCTCGGGGACTTCACGGCTACCTCACTCAACCTGGGCTACCTGGCCTCCGGCATCCTCTTTGGCGTCCTCATCCTGCTCCCGGCTCTGGCGTGGTGGCGTCTCGGCCTGAACAGCGTCGCTGCTTTCTGGATGTCGTATGTCGTCACGCGGCCCCTTGGTGCGTCCTTCGCCGACTACATAAGCAAGCCCCGTGACATCAGCGGGGTCAACTTCGGGGACGGCCCCACGGCGATCGTCTTCGCCGTGGCCGTCTTCGTATTGGTCTTATACCTCGCTGTCGCCCGGCCGGACATCCAGCCAGAGCGCGGAGCTGCCGCTTAGGAACGGTCCGTCGCATCCTTGCAGTTGCCGTGATCGGCCCCAAAGACCGAAACTACGAGCCGGACCTGGCCGGCGTGGGCCAGCCTCAACTCGGTCCAACCGCCGGGGCCTTGTATAAGACAGATGCCGCGTACGGTCGCCGCCGCGAGCGACCACGACGGGGCCCAACGGATCTTCACCACACTGGTGCCGGCTGCGAAGAAGCGCACCACGATAGCTTTTGGGCTCAACGAAACAACCAAAGCCGGCGCGCCCGCTAACCCTTCGCTCCCCAAGACTCGCCACAGTTGCCAATGAGCCGTGTGCCAAACCGCTTGCAACCCGGCGACGGCTCCGGACCGGAGCAGAGCAGCCTCGGCTGTCGCGGCGTAGTCAAGCGGCGCGTTCGGAAGGGCCACGTAGGAAACCCCGTTAGAGAGGAGCCAGGACCGGTAGGACGCAGGCGTCAAGGCCCCCCTTTGGTAAAAGAGCCCGTTATAAGCAATGTCGAGCTGCCGTTCCCATCCCCGGGCCAGGCTGAAGGCGGGGGCGATATACGCGGACTCATCGTGGTGCTGGGTGGGGGGCACCTCGACGCGGACAGGTTTACCTTTGCTGAGAAGGTCTAGTTCGTGGACCAGCGGCTGGTAGAAAGCCGGCCCGCTGGAGACGCCATTGGCCGCTCCGCGGAGGGTTTCCACGATCCCTCCCCAATGCCACCCAATGAGGCAAATGGGAACAATCGCGGCCACCGCTCGCGTGGCGAGGGGTCGCGCGGTAGTAACCAGCGCCGACGCTCCCTGCTCACTTCGGCCCCTCCGGCCCTTCCGGCGCCAGCCTAAACGGGGCAAGTAGCACAAAACTAAGGGGACGCCGATGTAAGCGCCGAGGCGCGCGTCGTTGTCGCCCATCGGGGTGGGCACGACGAACAATGCAACGCTGGTCCCCGCGTATAGGAAGGCGGCGACCCGCACTGGCCCCGGTGTGGCGAGGAGAGGACTGGCCAACAAGGCGCACACGGAGAGCACGGCCACCAGGTCCCCGTAGGGAAAGGGAAAGCTCCCGGGCCCCGGAAAAAGAAGTGGCAGGGCCGCCGAGTTGACCATGACTAAGGCGGCAGCCCCAATTTCGACCGACGCCTGTCGCGCGGATCTTCCCCAGTCAGCGACGGCGACAGCACACAAAGCAAGAGCCAGGAACGAGCCGTCCACCGGAGTCGTCAGCGCCGTAGCGACGCCAAGACCGAGGCCTCCCAACAAGAAAAAGGCGGAGCGTCGTCCGAGCAGACCTCGCCCTCCGGCGGCCCGCCAACGAGCGAAGCACCAGGCACAACCCAGGGCAAGTGCCTCACCGGTAAGGGTCGGCAACTGCCCGATAGCGACCTCCACCAGCATCGATATGGCGAAATACCAGCTCGCAGCCGGGCGCCTCCCTACCGATGCCGTGACCAAGCCGTCGAAGCTCAGTGCGCCGCCGGCACACGACAGTGCCGCCAAGGGCCACAGGCCTAAGTGGGCAGCGGCAACGGGGTACAGAAGGCTGTAATTCAGCGGGTAGCTGCCGCCGTACCACCCCGGGTCCCAGAAGGAGATCCCATACCGGGCAACCTGTCCTGCCCGGTAGATTTGGGCCGCCCAGTCGGTACCTCGCCAGTCGGCAACGTAACAAAAGAGGCACGCTGCCACGGCCAATAGCGCGGGGCCCCCGACCTTTAGAGCTGCTGAGGTTATGCGCCTCGCTTTCGCCCGGGATGGCCACTCCGTGCACCAGTGTGCCGAGCTTTCGGTGGACGTGCCCGATTCGCGCTCGCCTATTGGTTGTACCGGCCTAGTCGTTAACTCCTGGCTCGCCACGTCCTCCTATCGCGTCAAAAGGCTTCTAGGGGCCCACAGCGGGCCACCCGGGCCGGGCGTTGCTCCCGTGCGCCGGCGGGTTCAGGACCGGACCTGGTAAGGCCCACGGAAGCAGCCAGCATGAGAGCGAGCCCGGCTGCCTCGCCCAACAGGTCCGCCGCCCCGATGCGGAACCCTTCGTCGAAGACGGATGCTCCAATTACCAAGCTGACAAGGGCATCTGCCGCCATGATGGTGGGCAGGCTCGAGCTGAGCGGCCCCGCTCGGTAGGCGAGCTGGTTCACCACGACGCTAAAAGCACCCACTGCAATAAGGGCATAAAGGGGCCATGACCCGACCAGCGCCCCCACTCCGCGGTTCAGCAGGCTCATGTCCTCTTTGAGCAGTCCCGCTACTGCGGCGTACGACAGTCCCGTTGCCGTGCCGAGCAAGGCTGCGGCAACGCTACCGGTGGAGCGCCGGCCGCACACGAAAAAGCCAACGACACCGACCACGATCAGCACCCCCACGACGATGGCGGGGACGCGGTCGGGAGGCTGGGCGACGCGGACGGCAGGCGCGGAGATAGTGAGGAATAGGACCAAGCCGATGGTCAGGGCGGTGGCCCAGACAAGTTCGCTGCGGCGAGGCCACCTGCGCTCCAGGAGCTCACGAAGGACAACGGCGAAAACGATGCTGCTGACCAACACGGGCTGGACGACGGTGAGCGGGCCCACTCGAAGAGCCAAGGCGTGCAGCGCGAAGCCCCCGATATCCGCGACGGCGCCAATAATCCATAAGGGGTGGCGCAATGTCCTGACCATGAAGCCACCCGGCCGCTCGCCGACCCGGGTGCCGTCGGTGACCAGCCCGGCACTGCGGTGCTGGAAAGCAGTCGACACACCGAACAGACCGGCGGCCACCAGTGCGATAATCGTTGTTACGAGCACGATAAATCCCCAATGACCGTCGTGCTCACTGTACCCCCGGCGCCGGCCCGGCCGAGGCCAGTATGGGCGGGATGGGTGCCACCACATCGCCACGGTCGGCCGCGGCAAGACACGCGAGATGGCGTAGGAAGAGCAATCCCTCTCGAAGGTCGGCCTTGGATTTCCCTGCCTCACGCAAGGCGAAATCGAAGCCGACGTTGCCGACGGAACGCGGCTGGCAGCGGACCATGACCTCGAGGAGGATCTTGTAACCACAGGGCCGGAGGGCTACGCCTTCAAGCACAGATCGGTGCACAGCGAACAGGCCACCGAGCGGGTCCGCCAGCCGGCGGCTGGACGGCACCAGTGCGTGCACCAAAGCCTTGCAGGCCCAGGAGACCAGGCGGCGGTGCCACCCGGCCAATCCCGAAGTCCCTCCCGCCCACGCATAGCGGTTCCCGGCCACCAGCTCCTCTTTGCCCGACAGCACGGGTGCAATAACGGCCCCCAACGCCTCGGGAGGGTGCTGCAAGTCAGCGTCCATCACCACGATCACTTCACCCCGGGCCACTTGAAAACCAGCGCTGACAGCTCCTCCCAGGCCGCCTCGGCGACCACCGCGAGCACGGTGCACAAGACGGACCGCAGGGTTGGCAAGCATTGTCTCCCGGATCGCATCAGGGGTGCCGTCGTCCGAGTCATCGATGAAGAGCAGCTCCCAATCGAGCCCACGAGGCAGAAGAGCCGTTCTCAGCCGCGAGACCAAGGTCGCGACATTGGGTGCTTCACTTCGGGTGGGTACTACAACGGACAGGGTGCAGCGACCTTCCCGCGCCCCGCTACCGGCGCCCCCCGGAAAGGCGAGGGGTGCCTGTCCGTTCGCCGCGATGCCCCTGGTCCCGATGGGCAGCGTTGGTAGGGGGTACAGACCGCGCCGGAGCTTGCCGAAAGCCCGCATGGAGCCAACGCTAAACCGACCAGCGGCTAAAGACGACCACCTCAGGGATGAACTTTGAGGGCCCCGTACGACCCGGGTCGTACTGCGCCGACGCCAAGCTTTCAGCCGAGCCTGTGGGCTAAATGGGCCCTCCTTCGCCTTCTACGCTTGCCATTGGACCGGCCAAGCTTCTTGCCTGCGTACTGGTCAGCTACGTGGGAGGAGGCGGGGGCCTACAGACCAGGGGGGTTAGCCCCAGTTTCGCAGTGGGTTAGCCCGACCCAAAAGACGCCGACTAGCGGTATTTCGCTGGGCACGACGCCCGTTTACCGTTACTTGTAATGATCACTGCACACTCACTTACCAAGCACTTCGGCGCATCTACTGCCGTAGACAACCTGACCTTCGAGGTCCCACCCGGTCTGGTCACCGGGTTCCTGGGACCGAACGGCTCAGGCAAGTCGACGACAATGCGAATGATCATGGGGCTCGATTACCCGGACTCGGGGTCGGCCTTGATCGGCGGCAAGCCCTATCCCGAGCTGGCCTGGCCGCTGCGGGAGGTAGGAGGTCTGCTCGAAGCAAAATCGTTCCACCCAGCCCGGACCGCCCGCAACCATCTGCGCTGGCTTGCCCTCACCAATGACATCCCGCTTCGCCGGGTCGATGAGGTCCTGGACCAGGTAGGCCTGAGTTCGGTCGCGAACCGGCGGGCTGGCAAGTTCTCACTTGGCATGAGCCAGCGGCTCGGCATAGCAGCGACCCTCCTGGGCGACCCGGGCGTGTTGCTCTTCGACGAACCCGTCAACGGTCTCGACCCCGAAGGAATCCGCTGGGTACGCCACTTCCTGCGGGATCTTGCTGCAGGGGGCCGGACCGTGTTCGTGTCCAGCCATCTCATTTCCGAGATGGCCCTGACCGCCGACCGGCTAATTGTGATCGGCCGCGGCCGGTTGATCGCCGAGACAAGCGTGGCCGACTTCGTGGCCAGGAGTAGCGGCGGAGCCGTCAAGCTGGTGACTCCCGACGCCGGCCCGTTCACGTCGGCCCTCGCAGCAATCGGGGCCGAAGTCACCCACGCTGATTGCGCGTCACTAACTGTCGCAGGGGTGACCACCCGGGAGATCGGGGACCTCGCAGCCCGCGACGGCCTGCGGATCTACGAGCTGACGCCGATCACTGCGTCCTTGGAGGACGCGTTCATGGAACTAACCCAAGACGACGTGGAGTACCGCCCGTCGACAATGGCCGCGGCGACTGCCGCCGGCGGGAAGGAGTGAGAGTAATGACCCAGGCCATTCAGAGAGCCCCGCTGGGGCACTATCGCGTCAAGCACGTCGTGAAATCCGAGGTCCTCAAGATCCTGACCCTGCGGTCCACCGCCATCACTGTGGGCCTCACAGTGGTCGTTGGGCTGTTGGTGACAGCGCTCGTAACGAACAGCAACCTGCACCAAGGTCCTGGGTATTATGCCGGCTTCGACCCGACGCAAAACTCGCTCGCAGGACTGATCGTTGCCGGCCTCACCGGAGGGGTGTTCGGGGCGTTGCTCATCACGGGCGAGTACTCGAGCGGAACTATCCGTTTGTCAATGGCGGCCACTCCCAAACGGCCCATTCTGCTCGCGGCGAAGCTCGGCGTAGCGGCGGCCGCCGCTCTGACTTTCTGTGAGCTTCTCAGCTTTGCGTCGTTCTTCCTCGGTCAGGTTGTCCTTTCCGGAGGCGGTGCTCCCTCTGCGAGCCTCGGGTCGCCCGGCGCCCTACGGGCCGTCGTCATGACCGGCGTGTTCATCGCGCTGATGGCCCTCATGTCGTTCGGTTTCGGGTTGATCTTCCGAAGCACAGCGGCGGCGATCTCCGCCTTCGTCGGCATCGTGTTCGTCCTCCCGCTCGTGATGCACGGCATATCCGAACGTGACCTTCGCTACGTGCCGACCAACATCTTGACTAACTCGATCATGTCCACCGTCAACCAGGGCCCGGGAGGCATACTCCGACCGCTCTCGCCGGCCGTAGGGTTATTGTTGATGGCCCTCTATGCCACAGTTGCCCTCACCGCCGGGGCGGTGCTGTTCATTAGGCGAGACGCTTGAGGGTGACAAGCATGACCGGTCACCTGAACATAGACGCGGCGATGCGGTTCTCGGCAGAGGTGAGGACGCCGCCGGTGGTCCTAAGGGACCGCTCCCCGGTCCTCCCCGCTT
>Ga0302326_10025424_pt1 | contig 12010 bp, 12 predicted proteins | sample Palsa_T0_3_FD_202264 | JGI IMG/M metagenome (GOLD analysis project Ga0302326, IMG submission 202264) | Peat permafrost microbial communities from Stordalen Mire near Abisko, Sweden - Palsa_T0_3 | ecosystem: Environmental > Terrestrial > Soil > Palsa > Peat permafrost | place: Sweden: Abisko... | reverse complement strand
CGCGCTTCGAGTTCCGGCGGGAGCACGAACGCCGGGCCGGTCAGCGCTGGGCTCACGCGCCGGCGACGGCGACAGCGTCGCCTTGAAGCTCGACGCGAACGAAGGCCGGGCGCTTTGCTTCGAGCCACGCTGCCAAAGCCGGTGCGACCGCGGCGGCCTCCGGCAAAGCGGAGAGGTCTTCGCCGGGTTCAGCTTCGCGGTGCAGTGCGGTGTTCATGTTGCCCGGATCGGCCAGCACGAGGCTGATGCCGGCGGGCTCGAGTTCCACCGCGAGCGTCCGCGAGAGATGCTCGAGCGCGGCTTTGCTCGCGCCGTATCCACCCCACCCGGGATACGCGTTGAGCGCCGCGTCCGAGGAAACGTTGACGATCGTCGAGCCGCGCGCCATCAGGGGCAGCGCGTGTTGCACGAGATGCAGGGGCGCCCAGACGTTGGTCGTGACGAGGCGTTCGAAAACGACCGGCGAGAGCTGCGCGAGCGCGGGCATCGGCGAGCGCCCGATCGTCGAGGCGTTGTTGATCAGGACGTCGATCCTTCCGAAGCGTTCCTTCGCCAGCGCAACCAGCGCGTGAACGTGCTCGGCATCCGCCACGTCTCCACACAACGCTGCAACCTGCGTGCGCGAACTCAGCTCGTCTCGAGTCGCGTCCAGTGCCTGCGCTCCGCGCGCATCGATGACGAGGGACAGCCCGCGCTCCGCCAAGAGCCGCGCCAGGCTCAGTCCGAGCCCCTTCGATGCGCCCGTGACAAGCGCGACTCGACCTTTGCTCAAGTAGTGGTCCATGCCGACAGCGTAGACGAAAGGCACGTCGCGCACACCGTCAAGCGCGACCGTCATGCACCTGGCCAAAAAGCCGGGAGCGCCGGCCCGCGTTTAGATCACATCGCGGAGTGTGAGGGTGTGCGTGCTGCGCGCGCTGCCGCGCAGGACCGTCAGGTCCAGAGTGCTGCCCACGGGCCCGTGCGCGAGCACCCACCAGCGTTGCGTATCGACCGCGCTCGCGAGCACGCCGTCGACTGCAACGATCGAGTCGCCGTCGCGCAGCCCTGCCCGTGCAGCCGGTTCACCCGGCAGAACGCCGGAAACGCTGAAGCTGCGGGCATCGTTCTTATCGACGGTCATTCCCGTGCGATCGTACGGTTGCGGCGTTCGTGAGGCCGGCCGCGCTTCGAGATACATCAGGCGCTGCGCGTAGTCGAAACTCACCGTGAAGCGTTTCAGCGCGTCGATGCCGATGATACCCGCGTAGTGCTTCGAGGCCAGCGTACCCGCGCGATCGTTCGAAAGCTGCAGCACGGGCCCGGCCAACGTCGCCGAGCCGATCGAAAAGACGTTACCACGCGCGAGACCGGCGTACGTCTCGCCACCCAGACCCTGACCCGCGGCGACGTTCGCGCTCGCCGCGTAGCGCTTCGCCAAACCGTGCGCGGCAACGAACGGCGAGGTCAAGGCGACTTCGAACGAGGACCCGCTGTCGACGAGAAAGACGCCACCTAACCCGTCGAGCGTCGCTTCAACCTTGGGCGTCCCCTCGTCGAACGATATCGGAACCGGGTGCGCGCCGGGCTCGGGCTCAAATGCACCGCTCGGCGTCAGCGTCAAGCGTGCGCTTTGGAAGTCGAGTCGCGCGGCATACTGGCCGAGCAACTCGGCTCCAAGGTCGACCTCGACCGGTCGCGGGCCACCGTTCGTCAACTCGTAGGGAAGCGGTAAAACGAGGAACGTCTGGTCGCGCAGCGCTACGTTCCCGATCCGCACCTCGCGCACGCGCGTCGTCGTGAAGGCAACTTTGGCCGAACCGATTCCACCGGCGCGCGAGTTCCCGCCGCCCGTCAGTCCCAGACGGCGCGCGAAGGCAGGCGTCATCACGTTGCGCCCGCCCGTATCGAAGATGGCCGAGGTCCGGACGCCGTTCACGCTCACGCCGATCACGACGTTGTCCGCCACCAGCGCGAAGGGCACGACCGTCGACCGCGCTGCGGCTCCGAGTCCGTTCGAGGAAACCGCGAGCGCCGCGCACGCGACGAATGCGGCACACACGCGACGCGCGCTTGCGCTCGAACTGCCGCTCGAGATCTTACTCGACGGCAGCCGGATCGTTCGCTGCGTTCTCGATCTGCGTGATCTGCTCGGCGCCGTGCACGATCTCGCGAACCGGCGAGCCGCCTTTTTGTATCGGATCCGAGACCACCGCGTAGTGGTTGTGGCCATGCCCGTGGGCATCGTCGCTATGCAACGTGCCGGCCAGAACGCGTCCGTCGGCGAGCGTCACCCGCACCGGCTTTCCTACGAACGGATGAACTTCTTTGTCGGTCATATCTGTGCTCTCCATTGGCGACGTTTTTGTGCTGCGGCCAGAACCACCGCGTGCCGGAGGAAGTTGCGTGGGAGAGGGCTCCGGGCCTCCGCCCGAGATCGTAGGCGCCGGCCGGGCGTCATGCTAGCTTGGAGAAGCCACAACAGCTCTTCCGGAGTAGCGCCGTGCCCTTCGTACAAGTTCACACCAGTCGCCTCATCTCGTCCGAGGCCCGTGCCGGCCTCGGCCTTGCGCTCGCAAAGGCCTACGGCGACGCGATGCAGACGAATCATCGCATCGTCAACGTCGGCTTCGTTCACTACGCCGAAGGCGATCTCGCGCGCTATGACGCCTCGGGCGATCGACCCCAAGAGATGACCGTCGTGACCTGCGACGTCCGCGCCGGGCGTCCCGCAGAATTGCAAGAACGTCTGGGCCGCGCGCTCGCCGGCGCGTGCGCGAGCGGGCTGGGCATCGCGGAGGCGCGCGTCGCGGTCTACATCAGCGAACATCCGGTGCATCAGATCTACCGCGATGGAGGCCGCGCTCCGGAATGGTCGCCGGCCGAAGCGGGCTGAGGCGCGAACTCACAACAAGCCGCGCTGCTTGGCGAAGGCGACCGCCTGTGCCCGGCTCTCGGCTCCGAGCCGTTCGAGAATCTCACCGACGTGGAATCTGACCGTGCGCTCGGCGACGTTCAAGCGCGCGGCAATCGCCTTGTTCGAGAGCCCCTCGGCCAGCAGACTCAGGACTTCGCTCTCGCGCGGCGTGATGCGCAAACGGCGCGGCGTGTGAAGCGCCCGCAGTAGCTGCGCCGCGACTTCTGCGCCGAGTCGCGGACGATCCGTGACGGCCGAGCGGATCGTCGCGAGCAACTCGTCGCTGGGCGTTCCCTTGAGCACGTAGGAATCGGCTCCCCGGGAAAGCGCCGCCGCGACGCGTTCCTCGCCGCCGTACGCCGAGAAGATGACGATGCGAAGCTCCGGCAGTGCGGCCTTGAGTTCCGCGATCACGTCGAGGCCGCTACGATCGGGGAGTTCGAGATCGAGCAGCACGACGTCGGGACGCTCGCGCACTACGAGCGCAAGCGCCTCGGCGGCGCTGCCCGCACTCCCCGCAACCGCGATGTCTCCGGCATCCTGCAAGTTTGCGACGATGCCGTCGCGCACGATCGGATGGTCGTCGACGACCGCGACGCGGATCATCGCCGCGGAACGCACGCCATCACGAGCGTTCCCTTTCCGTGGGGTCGCGTTTCGATCGAAAACGTTCCACCCAGCGAACGCGCGCGTTCGGCCATGCCGACGACGCCGTACCGTCCTTCACCGCCTTGCGCCGTGTAGCCGGCGCCGTCGTCGCCTATCGTCAAGCACACCTCGCGCTCGCTCGCAACCAGCGCGGCTTCAACTCGCCGGGCGTGCGCGTGCCGCGCGACGTTGCGCAAGGCTTCGGCCGCGATGCGATAGAGCTCGACTTCGGCCGTGTGCGTTAAGCCGCTGACGCTCTCGACGCGCGCATCGACGAGGATCCCGAATTCCGACGTGAAGCGGCGCGTCAGCGCAGCCAGAGCGGCCGCGAGCGGCTTCCCGTCGAGCGGATCGGAGCGTAACGAGAGCACCGATTCACGCGCATGCTCGAGCGAGCTGCGCGCGACAGCGAGCGCGCTCTCGAGCGGCTTGCGGACCTCGCTCGACTCGGAATCGACGCGGCGCAGCGCGTGCTCGAGCTGCAACGTCAGCGCGGTGAGATCCTGGGCCAGCGTGTCGTGGACGTCACGCGCCAAACGGGCGCGCTCGTCGGAGCGTGCCAGCGAAGCGGCCGACTCGGAGAGGCGCGCTCGCTCAACCGCGATCCCGACTTGCATGCCGATCGCTCCCAACAGGCGCAGCTCGTCCGCGTCGAGCGGACGCCAGTCGGGACGGCTCAGGTTCATAATTCCGAGTTGCCGCTCCCCGAAGCGCAAGGCGATGCTGGCGTGCGATTTCATGCCGCCGGTGAGCTCGCTCCGGTCCTCGTGCAAGGCTTTGCGCAAGCGGCTGCAATCGATGAACTGCACGTTTTGCGACACGAAGTCGCCGTCCTCAAACGACTCGATGCACCAGCAAGAACTGCCGGTCATTTGCACCGGCTCTTGCAAATATGGTGGCAAACCGTGCGACGCGGCGAGATAGAAACGTCCGGTTTCGGGATCGGCCAGCCAGACCCAACCCGCGGCGAGGTCGAGCGCGTGCGCAACGATTTCGAGCGTTCGCTCGAGCGCACGCGACGTCTCCGCCTCCTGCCCGAGGGCAAAGGCGACCGCTTCGAAGAGTTCCACGTCGCGGGTCACGTTCGTTGCAACACGCCCCGCGTGGCCGTGGCGGCACGCTGCGCAATTGCTTCGTCATCCGCGTGACGGCCCTCGCGAAGCACCTGCCGCCCCGCGACGAAGGCATCGCGGACGCACCACGCGCCGCTTCGAAAGATGGCGCGGTCGAGCGAAGGCGCGCCGGCCGGCGTTTCGGCCAGAACGATGAAATCCGCCCGGTGTCCCGTCGCCAGTGCTCCGACCGGTTGTTCGAGCGACTGCGCGCCCGCGCGCAGCGCTGCTCCGTAGAGCGCCTCTCCGAGCGGTTCCGCCGGCGTTGCGGCGTTTGCGAGGACGTGACGGCGTTCGAGCGCGAGACGCTGCGTGTACTCGAGCCAGCGCAGTTCTTCGGCGACGTCGAGCGAAACGTGACTGTCGGATCCGATCGCGATCCGGCCGCGCTCGGCGGCAAACGCAGCCGCTGGAAAGATGCCGTCGCCTAAATTCGCTTCGGTCGTCGGACAGGCGACGATCACCGCCTGAGCGCGTGCGACGAGGGTGAGCTCGCCGGGCGTCGCGTGCGTCGCGTGGACGAGCGACCAGCGCGGGCCGAGTTCGAGCTCTCGTCCGAGCAACTCGATCGGCGTCACGCCGTACTGCGCGACGCAGGCCGCGACTTCGCGCCGTTGCTCGCTGATGTGAAGGTGGACCGGAGTGACGTGCATTCCCGCGCGCTCGTCGACGTGCGCGAGCAAAGCCAAGATTTCAGCGCACGTCACGGCGCGCAGTGAGTGAGCGGCGAGCCCCAGCCGTACGCACGCAAGGCCGCGCGTCGACTGCGCCAGCGAATCCCAAAGCGCCGCAAACGCGTCGAGGCTCAAAACGAAACGGCGCTGCGAAGCGGCCGGAGCAGCTGCTCCGAAATCGGCATAGCGATAGAGGACCGGCAGCAGCGTGAGCGCGATGCCCGCCGCTTGCGCGGCCGCCACGACACGCTCCGAAATCTCGCCGGGCCGCGCGTACGCGCTTCCGTCAGCGCCATTGTGCAGGTAGTGAAATTCAGCGACGCTCGTATAGCCCGCCTTGAGCATCTCGACGTACGCGCCGGTCGCGATCGCTTCGAATTCGTCCGGATCGACCGCAGAGGTCAACCCGTACATCTTCTCGCGCCAACTCCAGAACGAGTCGCCGTCGCGTCCCGCTCCTTCCGCGCGGCCCGCCAAGGCGCGTTGCAGGACGTGCGAGTGCGCGTTGGGCATTCCCGCAACTACCGGACCGGCGAGCAGTGCCGCGTCGCCGCCGCCCCAATCCGGTTCGACGGCAGCGATCGTGCCGTCCGGCGCAACGGCAATTCGCACGTCGCGTCTCCAGCCGTCGGGCAGCAGCGCCCAAGGAGCCCGATAATCGCTCACGTTTGGACCAACGCTCGAATCGCGACGATGAATTCGGACGTGCCCTTCGGGCTTATCGCCGACGGTGCGCTCGCGGTACACGACGACACGATCGTCTGGGTCGGTCCACGCACGGAACTTCCTCCAGAATTCTCGGCGGCGCGCGTCGTGGACGTGGGAGGCCGCTGCATCACCCCGGGCTTCATCGACGCGCATACCCACGTCGTCTACGGCGGCGACCGGGCGCAGGAATTCGAACTGCGCGCGAGCGGCGCCGGATACGCCGAGATTGCGCGCGCCGGTGGAGGCATCCTATCCACGGTCCGCGCGACGCGCGCCGCTTCCTCGGCCGAACTCGCGGCGGCGGCGGATCGCCGCGTCGGCGCCATGCAGCGCGACGGCACGACGACGCTGGAAGTAAAATCGGGTTACGGGCTCGACCGCGAGACGGAACTGCGGATGCTGCGCGTCGCTCGCGCGCTGCCCGAACGCCACGCCTTGCGAGTTTGCACGACGTACCTCGGTCTGCATGCGCTTCCGCCCGAGTGGAGCGACGCGGACGACTACGTCACGTTCGTGTGCGACGAGGTGTTGCCGGCCGTTGCGGCCGAGCATTTGGCCGATGCGGTCGACGCGTTTTGCGAACCGATTGCTTTTACGCCGGCGCAGGTCGCGCGTTTTTTCGATGCCGCCGCCGCACTCGATCTGCCGGTCAAACTTCACGCCGATCAGCTGACGCCCGGCGGCGGCGCGGAGGTGGCGGCGCGCTATCACGCGCTTTCCGCCGATCACCTCGAGCACGTGCGTGACGGCGACCTCGCCGCGCTCGCCGCCTCGGGTACCATTGCGCTGCTCTTGCCCGGCGCCGCCTATTTTCTGCGTGAGACGACGTTCCCGCCGCTGGCGCGCTTGCGCGAACTTGGAATTCCGATCGCCATTGCGACCGATTGCAATCCCGGGACGTCTCCGCTCGTCTCGCCGCTGCTCGCGATGAACCTCGCCTGCACGATCTTTCGCATGACGCCCGAAGAAGCGTTGCGCGGATTCACCGTTAATGCGGCCCGGGCGCTCGGCCTCGGGGACACGATAGGGAGTCTCGCACCGGGACGAAAAGCAGACTTCGTGGTCTGGGACGTCGAGCAGCCGGGCCACCTCGCCTATCCGATGGGCGCAAACCCCGGCTGCACGGTCGTGGTAGCCGGCAAGACGGCAAAAGGAGCTTTCGACTAACGATGGCCGTTGCAATGCCTCGCACGATTCGCGCGCCGCGCGGTACGACGCTCTCGGCGAAGAGCTGGCTCACCGAAGCGCCTTTGCGCATGCTCATGAACAACCTCGATCCGCAGGTCGCGGAGCGTCCCGAAGACCTGGTGGTGTACGGCGGAAACGGCAAGGCCGCTCGCAATTGGGAATGCTTCGAGCGCATCGTCGAAGTGCTGCGACGTCTCGAGGGCGACGAAACGTTGCTGGTGCAGTCCGGCAAACCGGTCGGCGTCTTCCGGACGCATCCGGACGCGCCGCGCGTGCTGATCGCGAATTCGAACCTCGTGCCGCACTGGGCGACGTGGGAACATTTCAACGAGCTCGATCGCAAAGGCCTCATGATGTACGGCCAGATGACCGCCGGTTCGTGGATCTACATCGGCTCGCAAGGCATCGTGCAAGGCACGTTCGAGACGTTCAGCGAGATGGGCCGTCAGCATTACGGCGGCTCGCTCGCGGGCAAGTGGATCCTGACCGCCGGCCTCGGCGGAATGGGCGGCGCGCAGCCGCTCGCCGCGACGATGGCCGGTGCTTCGATGCTCGCGGTCGAGTGCGATCCGGCGCGGATCGCACGCCGTCTTGAGACCCGCTATCTCGATCGCCGCGCCGAAACGCTCGACGAAGCGCTCGCACTCGTCCGCGAGTCGTGCGCCAAGGGCGAGCCCATTTCGGTCGGACTCGCCGCCAACGCAGCCGACATTTTTCCCGAACTCGTGCGCCGCGGCGTGCGGCCCGACATCGTAACCGATCAAACCAGCGCGCACGATCCGTTGAACGGCTACCTTCCGGCGGGCTGGTCTCTCGAGAAAGCCGCCGCCGAACGCGTGCGCGATCCGGCTGAGGTCGTGCGCGCAGCCAAGGCTTCGATGGCCCAGCACGTGCGCGCGATGCTCGCCTTCCACGCGCTCGGCATTCCGACGGTCGACTACGGCAACAATTTACGTCAAATGGCGTTCGACGAAGGCGTCAGCGACGCGTTCGCGTTCCCGGGGTTCGTTCCGGCCTACATTCGCCCGCTCTTCTGTCGCGGCATCGGTCCGTTCCGTTGGGTCGCGCTCTCGGGCGATCCGGAGGACATCCGTAAAACCGACGCGGCCGTCAAACGGCTCTTTCCGCAGAACGCGCAGTTGCACCGCTGGCTCGACATGGCCGGCGAGCGCATTGCCTTTCAAGGTTTGCCGGCGCGCATCTGCTGGCTCGGACTGGGCGAGCGCGCGCGCGCCGGCCTTGCGTTCAACGCGATGGTCGCGAGCGGCGAACTCTCGGCGCCGATCGTGATCGGACGCGACCACCTCGATTCGGGTTCCGTCGCCAGCCCCAACCGCGAGACCGAAGCGATGGCGGACGGCTCTGACGCCGTCTCGGATTGGCCGCTGCTCAACGCCTTGCTGAATACGGCCAGCGGTGCCACTTGGGTGAGCCTGCATCACGGCGGCGGCGTCGGCATGGGCTATTCGCAACATGCCGGCGTGGTCGTCGTGTGCGACGGCAGCGAGGATGCGGCGCGCCGCATCGAGCGCGTGCTGACCAACGATCCCGCCACCGGCGTCATGCGCCACGCCGACGCCGGCTACGCCTCGGCGATCGAATGCGCGCGCGAAAGCGGCCTCGACCTACCGATGCTGCAGTCCTCGTCCTAGCTTATTTAACGCCCCAGTACGCCAGAGCGCTCGAATCGCTACCGGGCGCTGCACTCGCCGGCTTCGGCGCGTGTGCTTCGATATGGTGGCGCAGGTTGTGCCACGTTCCCATGACTTTCACGACGTAACGCTGCGTTTCGTAAATCGGCGGAACGCCGCCGTAGACGCGAACCGTTTCGGGCCCGGCGTTGTACCCGGCCAGCGCGAAGCGAACCGGATCTCGCGAAGAGTGGAAGACGCGCATCAGTTGACGCAGGTAGCGCGTCGTGCCGTTGAGGTTCCCGTGCACTTGTTTGGGATCGACTCCCAGACCACGCGCGGTCTCCGGCTTGAGCTGGCCGAGGCCTTGCGCGCCGCTGTACGAGACGGCATGCGAGTTCCAACTCGACTCGACGGCGACGAGCGCCATCACGAGGCTCGGATCGAGGCGCCATCTGCGCGAGCTGCTCAAGAGCGCTTGCGCGTAGATGAGGCTCTGTTTGACGGCAAGGTGTGGATTGATCGTGCGCAAGGTCGCCGCAAACACCGAGATCGGCACGGTCGAGAGCGACACCGTGTCGGCCCGGCACGGCGCCGGCGCCGCGCAGATGAGCATCAACCCTAAAGCAAATGTGGACCGAGCATAAAGGAAGCCGCGGAACATCCCAGGCGCCTTCTGCCGCAAAGGCCCCGGCCCTTCCGTAGCGAGCGACCGTGCGCCGCATCCCGCTCGCAGTGCGGGTCTCACCTTTTGAGTGTGACTCAGCCCGCCATTTCGCGGGTCGAACCTCAGACCCGCAGCGCAGCCGTCTCGGCAGCCGCGCTCAACGACGCGCCGCGCAGGAGGTCGCGAGCAGCCAGGATGTCGGGGGACTGCACCCGATCGCCGCTCAGCGGTTCGATCCGTTCGCGGGCCGCCTGATATGCTGCGGCCGTTCCGACGCCAGAACGGAGCGGGCGCCGGAAGTCCGTCGCGGCGAGCGCGCACAACAGTTCGCAGCCGAGCGCGCCTTCGACGTTGTCGAGGATGCGGTCGAGCGTGCGCGCCGCGATCGTGCCCATGCTGACGTGATCTTCTTGACCCGCGGAGGTCGGAATCGAGTCGACGCACGACGGCATCGCGAGCGCTTTGCTCTCGCTCACCAACGCCGCCGCGGTGTACTGCGCTATCATCAAGCCCGACTCGAGGCCCGGCCGGCGCGAGAGGAAGAGCGGCAGTCCGCGGTCTTCGCCGTTGAGCAAGAGGAACGAACGCCGCTCGCTCATGCTGGCGACTGCGACCATCACCGCCTTGAGAAAATCGCACGCGACGCCGACCGGCTGGCCGTGGAAGTTGCCGCCCGTCAAGAAGTCGTCTTCGTCCGGAAAAATCAACGGGTTGTCGGTGACGGAAGCCGCCTCGATCTCGAGGACGCGGCGCGCGTGTCCGGCTGCGTCGCGCGCCGCACCGTGAACGACCGGGATGCAACGGAACGAATAGGGATCTTGAACGCGCCCGCAATCGCGGTGCGAAAGCATGATCTCCGAATCGGCGAGAAACGCACGCAGGCGATCGGCCACGAGGGCTTGACCGGGGTGCGGCCGTAGCGCGTTGATGCGCCGGTCGAAGGCAGCGTCCGTACCTAGGAAGGCCTCGAGCGACAACGCCGCCACGACGTCCGCCGCAGCCAGCAAACGTTCCGCTCGTAACAACGAAAGCGCACCGATGCCGGTCATCACCTCGGTGCCGTTGATCAGCGAGAGGCCTTCCTTCGGAGCCAACTCGAGCGGCGTCAGCCCCGCTCGACGCAATGCCTCCGCACTCGGGATCAACTCACCCTCGTAGTAGGCCTCGCCTTCGCCCATCAAGGTCAGCGTCATGTGCGCGAGCGGCGCAAGATCGCCGCTCGCTCCGACCGAACCTTGCGCCGGAACGTACGGCGTCACGCCCCGGTTCAAGATCTCGATCAGCATGTCGAGCGTCTCGATGCGAATTCCCGAGTGACCGGCGGCGAGCGAGCTGACGCGTAACACGCCGGCGGCCCGCACGAACTCTTCGCGCAGCGGTTCGCCGGTGCCGGCGGAATGGCTTCGGACGAGGTTCTTCTGAAGCTGCGCGGCGTGCTTTCGATCGATGACGACGTTCGCCATCCGCCCGAAGCCCGTGGTTACGCCGTAGATGATCGCTCCGGCGGCAAATTGCCGGTCCACGCAGTCGCGCGCGGCGGCGACTCGTCCGCGCGCTTCGGCCGACACCGAGACGCGGGCGCCGCCGGCCGCGATCGCCTCGATCGTTTCGAGCGAAAGCGAACGTCCATCCAGTTCGAAGGCGGAGGTCGCGGGCAGACTCTTGGTCACAGCGCGCGGCGGCCTTCGAAGGCTTTGGCCAGCGTGACCTCATCGGCGTAGTCGAGGTCGCCGCCGATCGGCAAACCGTATGCGAGCCGCGTGACCGCGACGCCGCTGGGCGTAATGAGCCGCGAAAGGTACAGTGCCGTAGCTTCGCCTTCCGCATTCGGATTCGTCGCGATGACGACTTCGGACGGCTTCTCGGCGCCGATGCGTTCGATCAAGTCCTTGACGCGCAGCTGTTGTGGACCGATTCCATCCATCGGCGAAATCAGGCCCCCGAGCACGTGATACCGTCCGCGAAACGCGGAGGTGCGTTCGATCGCGAAGATGTCCTTGGCCTCCGCCACGACGCAGAGCTGCGCCGAGTCGCGCCGCACGTCGGTGCAGATCGCGCACGGATCTTCCTCGGTGAGCGAAAAACAGCGCGAGCACAGACGCACGCGATCCTTGACCGCGAGGATCGCCTCGGCCAAGGACGCAGCTTCCGCGCGCGGGCGGTTGAGCAAATAGAAAACGAGCCGGGCCGCGGTTTTGGGACCGACGGTCGGCAGTTTCGAGAACTCGTTGATCAGACTTTGGACGGGCCCCGCGATTACGTTCAGTGCGGCGTCCTTAGGACAGGCCGGGGATGCGAATGCCGCCGGTGAGCGCGCTCATGCGCGCGTTCGAGGTCGCCTGCGCTTTCTGCACGGCGTCGTTGACGGCGACGACGATGAGATCTTCGAGCGTCTCGACGTCCTCGGGATCGACGGCTTCCTTGGAAAGCGTCACCTTCGAAACGCGATAGTCACAGGTCATCGCGACGGTGACCGCGTCGCCCGC
>Ga0302326_10025420_pt1 | contig 12011 bp, 10 predicted proteins | sample Palsa_T0_3_FD_202264 | JGI IMG/M metagenome (GOLD analysis project Ga0302326, IMG submission 202264) | Peat permafrost microbial communities from Stordalen Mire near Abisko, Sweden - Palsa_T0_3 | ecosystem: Environmental > Terrestrial > Soil > Palsa > Peat permafrost | place: Sweden: Abisko... | reverse complement strand
ATGCGGCGAATTTCGCGCCCAGGCTTTCGCGACTTGCCGATGCAGCGGCGCAGCCGATGGTTCCTGTCCCGTCATCGCCGCCACGATGAGACGCAGAATGCGCGCGCCGATCGCAGCGCGTCCTTCCGGGACGCGATTGAAGGCGCGGGGGTCCGCTTCCGCCGCGAGTGCCAGCACCGCCACCGCGCGCTCGACCGGCGAGGCGTCATGCGTCGCCTTCAGAATGTCTTTCATTGCGGACGAAACGACGGGCAGGTTGTCGCGCGCGAACGGGTCGGCGCCGTTGGCATCCCAAAGCAGCGTGGCGCCCTGCTCCAGCGTTCCCCGCTCGGCCAGCGCGGTCGCCAGCACGCCGCGATAGAGCGGACCGGCCTCAGTGATCGTCGAGACGGCAGAATCCAGCACCGGATAATCCGCGTCGAAACTGCGAAGTCCTCGCCCTTCCTGCGCCGGCGCGCGACGCGCCTTGAGTGCGCGAACATCTTCCGCGCGATAGCGGCGTTCGCGCGCCTTGGAGCCGGGCTCGGATCGGATGAGCCCACGGCTCACATAGGCGTAGAGACTGGCGGCCGAGATCGATAATTCGGCGGCGGCCTCGCGGGCGGAAAGATAGAGTGGCGCATTTTTCATATTGATTAGCATAATCAAGATTGATCAATATGCAATCGACTCCCAGATTGTGCGTTGCAACATGCAACTGCGACCGGAGCGAGTGCCATGACCATTCAATCTTCAAAAACCCCCATCGGCCTCGACGGCGTGCCCGCTGCGGAAACCGCGCTCAGCCATGTCGATGGCGACAAGGGTGAACTGATCATCGCGGGCGAACGCGTCGCCGACCTGGTGCGCAAATCGAGCTTCGAAGGCGCCACGGCCTGCCTGTGGACGAACGCGACCGCCTCGTCCGTCACCGAAGCGGAGGTACGCGCCGCGCTCGGCGAAGCCCGCCATCGCGCCTATGCACGCCTCCCGGCCTTATTGTCCGCGTCCGCGGGCCTTTCGGTCGTCGACGCCTTCCGCTCGGCAATCGCCGGCCTGCGCGCCGAACCCGGCCTCACACCGCAGGCGACCATCGTGGGCGCACTGCCCGTGATCGCTGCCGCCCTCGTCCGCCGCGCGCGAAATGCGGAGCCTGTCGCGCCCGACGCGACACTAAGCCATGCCGCCGACACGTTGCGCATGTTGCAAGGCGAAAAACCTTTGCTTGCCGAAGCGACGGCCCTTGATGCCTATCTCGTCACGGTTTGCGACCATGGCATGAATGCCTCCACCTTCACCGCGCGGGTCGTCGCCTCGACCAGAGCCGATCTGTTCGCGGCGGCAACCGCCGCCTATTGCGCGCTCACCGGGCCGCTGCATGGCGGCGCGCCGGAACCCGTGCTCGAAATGCTCGACGCCATCGGCACGCGCGAGCGCATCGAACCATGGATCGCGGCCGCGCTCGCCCGCGGCGAGCGGCTTATGGGCTTCGGTCATCGCATCTATCGCGTGCGCGATCCGCGCGCCGATGTTTTGAAAGGCGTCATTGAAGCGCTCGGCCCGCGCGCGAAGGATCTGAGCTTCGCGGCCGAGGTGGAAGACGCCGCCCGCAAGGCGCTGGCAGCTACCAAGCCCGACCGCCCGCTGGACACGAATGTGGAATTCTTCACCGCGATCCTGCTCGATGCGGTGTCCATTCCGCGTCAAGCTTTCACGCCGATCTTCGCCGTCGCGCGCGCGGCAGGATGGACCGCGCATGCGCTGGAACAGCAACGCCGCGGCCGGCTCTTGCGGCCCGGCTCGATCTATATCGGCGAGATGCCGGAGTAGTTTGAAATCCTGCGTTCCTTGTCGCCTGCATCTCGCAGGAGAGTCCATTGAATGGAATTTGACGGACAATCCGTGCTCGTAACAGGAGGCGCTGTCGGCATCGGCCGTGCCATCGTTTCGGCCTTTCATGCCTGCGGCGCTAGTGTTGCGTTTACTTACAAAGAAAGCTCTGCCGACGCGGCAACGTTGCTTCAAAAACTGGGCGACCGCGCAAAAGCAATCCAGGCTGATCTCAGAATTGAGAGAGATGCAGCGAAGGCGGTTGAGCAAGCTGAGAAGAATTTTGGACCACCCACAATACTTGTTGCGAACGCCGGCGGGTTGGTAGCGCGTTCCGATGTTCGAGACTGTTCGCTGGAACTTTGGAACGACGTGTTGGCGACAAATTTGACTTCAACTTTCTTGACCATTCGCGCCGCCTTGCCCGGCATGCTCCGCGGTCGGTTGGGCTCAATTGTGACGATTGGTTCGCTGGCCGGACGCAACGGTGGTGCGCCCGGCGCGGCGGCATACGCAGCAGCGAAAGCTGCGATTATCTCTTTGACCAAAAGCGTTGCGAGGGAGACCGCCAATTCCGGCATTCGCGTAAATTGCGTCTCTCCAGGACGCATCGCCACGCGCTTTCATGAACGCTTTTCCAATCCTGAAGCTCGAAAAATGGCGGCGGTTGCAACCCCCATGGGCCGGGAGGGTTCGCCTGAAGAAGTTGCCAACGCGGTGCTGTTTCTCGCTGGGGACAAGTCCGGCTTTATCACCGGGGAAACATTGGAGGTAAACGGCGGCCTCCTCATGGACTGACGAATGCTCCGCTTCCCCGCCCGGCAATCCAAACACTACTGCTACAAAAACTCATAGCACTTGACCGTGCAGTTCCGGACTGCTTAGATAAGAACAAATAGGGAACATAAATCATGCCATCAGACGGCTCACTCGACTATATCGAACTGCCGGCGACGGACATTCCGGCTACGAAGCGTTTCTATGCTGCTGTGTTCGGCTGGAGCTTTGTCGATTACGGACCGGACTATGCGGCCTTCGAATTCGACGGACGCAATGGCGGCTTCAATGCGGAACGGAAGGTTGTGACCGAGGGCGGACCGCTGCTCGTGCTCTACGCCAACGATCTCGACACCATGGAGGCAAAGGTGCGCACGGCCGGTGCGGAAATTCTCTCGCGTGAGTCGTTCACCGGCGGCCGGCGCTTCCATTTCCGCGACCCGAACGGGAATGAAGTGGCGGTTTGGACAAAAACCTGAGCCCGTTGGCGGGCGGCGTGGGTCCGTGCAACAGTGCCCTTTGGGGAGCGCCGGCCGTTCGTGGCGCGGCCGATCATCCGAAGGGGCATATTCATGGCGGGTCAGCCCGTAACGCTGGAGCCGGGGGAAATCGAACTTAAGCGGGCGCTGGGCCCCGTCCACCTTATCGCGCTCGGCATCGGCGCCATCATCGGCGCGGGTATCTTCGTCATCACCGGCCACGCGGCGGCAACGTTTGCAGGACCGGCCGTTATAGTCTCCTTCGCCATTGCTGGCGTAGGATGCTTGTTCGCCGGCCTCTGCTATGCGGAATACGCCGCGATGATCCCCGTCGCGGGCAGCGCCTACACCTATACCTTTGCGACCCTCGGTCGCGAAATGGGATGGTTCATCGGCTGGAACCTTGTGCTCGAATATCTCGCTGCTTCATCAACGGTAGCGGTTGGGTGGGCAGGCTACTTCAACGATTTTCTCGCCCGTCTTGGATATCCGATACCCACGGCATTTGCCTCAGCGCCGCTTTGCGTCGCCACCGATTCGCACTGCCCAATCTACGACCCTCATGCGACTGCTATTGATGCGATCCATCACCTTGGAATGACGGGGACCTATTTCAATCTCCCCGCGGTGGCACTTATAGCGCTCGTGACCGCGGTGTTGATCGTCGGGGTAAATTTTTCTGCCAACTTCAACAATGCGATGGTGGCTATAAAGCTTTGCATTGTTGCGCTCGTCATCGGTGCCGGTTTCTCGCATGTAGTGTCCGCAAACCAAATCCCGTTTATTCCCGCCAATACGGGCGATTGGGGCCACTTCGGCTGGAGCGGGATATTGCGTGCGACCGGCGTGATCTTCTTCGCCTATATAGGATTTGACGCAGTAAGCGTAGCCGCGCAGGAGGCGCGCAACCCTCAGCGGGATATTCCTATCGGCATTTTAGGCTCACTCTTGCTTTGCACCGTGCTGTACATGTTGATGTCCTATGTACTCACAGGATTGGCTTCGTACACCACACTGAATGTCGCGCATCCCGTTTCACAAGCTGTAGAAGCAATTCCTGCAACAGCGTGGTTGGCGCCATTCGTAAATGTGGGCGCAGTGGTCGGCCTTGCATCTGTCGTACTGGTGTTGATTATGGGTCAGGCGCGCATTTTCTATGCGATGGGCAAAGACGGCATGATCCCGCCGTTTTTCTGCGACGTGCATCCGCGCTTCCGTACCCCCTGGAAAGCGACACTGATTACTGGAATTTTTGCAGCGATCCTGGCCGGCGCTTTGCCACTGGACATTCTGGGAGAACTTGTCTCGATCGGCACGCTTGCTGCCTTTGTGACAGTTTGCGTCGGCATCATGGTATTGCGTGTATTGCGCCCAAAAGTGCGCCGACCATTCCGTACGCCCCTTGTCTGGATCGTGGCGCCGTTCGGCATCATTATGTGCGGCGCGATGATGTGGTGGCTACCATACGATACCAAGTTGCGGCTTGTCGCGTGGACAATTATCGGTGCAGTTATCTTTCTGACATACAGCATCCGCCACGTAAAACCGCCGCGCTGGAAGCTGGAAGACGAAATCGTTCCGCAGGCTGCCGAATAGCACCGCACGAGACCACACAATGGCACAAGCCGATCTGACTGATCTCACGCAGCCCAATCCCGTCGTGGCGGACGAGCATCAGCTGCAACGCGCATTGGGGCCGGTCAGCCTCGTCATGCTGGGGATCGGCTCGATCATCGGCGCTGGGATATTCGTTATAGCGGGCACTGCCGCGGCGGAACATGCCGGCCCCGCCGTGCTCATCTCATTTATCATTGCGGGACTCGGCTGCCTGTTTGCCGGCCTCTGTTACGCCGAATTCGCCTCGATGATTCCGGAATCGGGCAGCGCCTATACTTATGCCTACGCGACCATGGGCCGCTTCATGGCCTGGTTCATCGGCTGGAACATGGTGCTGGAATATCTGGTCTCGGGCTCGACGGTTGCCGTCGGTTGGTCGGGCTATTTCGTCAGCTTTCTACAGGAATTCGGCTACGTCATTCCGCCCGCTTTCACCAATGCGCCGGTCGCCGGGTCCGGGCTCCACGCATTACACCTGACGGGCGCATTCCTTAATCTCCCCGCGGTGTTGTTGATCGTCTTTCTTACGGCGTTCCTCGTTGTGGGCGTCAGCGAATCGGCGCGCTTCAATGCGCTCATGGTCATGATCAAGACCGGCGTCGTGATCCTCGTCATCATTTTCGGCCTGCCTTACGTGCATCTGTTGAACCTCCATCCCTTTCTGCCGCCGAACCAGGGCACATTTGGGAAATTCGGGATCACCGGAGTCCTTGCAGCTTCGGGACTGATCTTCTTCGCCTACATTGGCTTCGAGGCGGTTTCCGTAGCAGCACAGGAAGCAAAAAATCCACGTCGCGATATTCCGATCGGGATTCTCGGTTCCCTCGCAATCTGCACGCTTCTATATGTTGGAATGGCGATCGTGCTGCTGGGGGTCGCCGATTGGCGCACGCTCGATGTCCCCAACCCCGTCTCGTTCGCTCTTGCGAAGATCGAACGTCTTCAATGGCTCATCATGCCGATCAATATCGGCGCCATGGTGGGCCTCGCGTCCGTGGTATTTGTTGGACTGTACGGGCAATCGCGTATCTTCTACGCCATGGCACGCGACGGCTTTTTACCAACGATGTTCGCAGCCGTGCACGATCGATTCAGGACGCCCCATCGCGGCACCATCATTACGGGTTTCTTTGCCGCCCTCCTCGCGGCTGTTTTCCCGCTGGATATCCTCGCAGAGCTGGTTTCGGTTGGCACATTGCTGGCGTTCATCGCCGTTTGCGTAGGCATCATGATCCTCAGGATCACCACGCCGAGGGCAAAGCGTTCGTTCCGGACTCCGTGGGTGTGGTTTGTAGCGCCTGCGGGAATCGTCTTTTGCGCGATGATGATGCTGAGTCTTTTCTTCGCGTCACCCGACACGACGAATCGGCTTGTGATCTGGACGTTTGTCGGCTTGATCATTTACTTCGCTTACGGAATCTGGCACGCGGCCCCGTCCAAGTGGAAGGTTGCGAACGAGGAGTGAGTGCCGGAAAATTTCTGTTGCTGTGACGGACCGTCCCGCGCATGACTTCTCCATGACCTATCGCTCACTGCGCGATTTTCTGGCCAGGCTGGAAGCCGGGGGCGAACTCGTGCGCGTGCACGAACCGGTTTCCACCGCACTTGAAATGACCGAAATCCAGACACGGTTGCTTGCGGAACAAGGCCCGGCCGTGCTGTTCGAAAAGCCGATCAAGTCCGACGGCGTACCAAGCGACATTCCCGTGCTTGTCAATCTGTTCGGCACAGTGAAGCGCGTCGCCATGGGCGTGACAATGAATGGCGTCGAGCGCCGCGACGCGAAATCCCTGCGCGAGGTAGGCGAAGTGCTGGCGACGTTGCGCCAGCCTGAACCGCCGCGCAGCTTCGGCGAAGCGATGGATTTGCTGCCGCTCGCCAGAACCGTTCTTGCGATGAAGCCGAAGATCGTGGGCGGCATGCTGGGCGTGAAACCGGCCTGTCAGCAGATCGTACTGAAAGACGGCGACATCGATCTCACAAAACTGCCCATCCAGATCTGCTGGCCCGGCGAGCCCGCGCCGCTCATCACCTGGCCGCTCGTAGTGACGAAGGGGCCCGGCGAGGCACGCGAGGACAACTACAATCTCGGCATCTATCGCATGCAGGTGCTGAGCCGGAACCAGACGCTGATGCGCTGGCTCAAGCATCGCGGCGGCGCACAACATCATGCGCGCTGGGCGAAGGAACGCCAGGCGCCGTTTCCAGCCGCCGTGGTGTTGGGCGCCGATCCGGGTACGATCCTGGCGGCCGTGACGCCTGTACCCGACACACTCTCCGAATATCAGTTCGCGGGACTGCTGCGCGGCGCCCGTGTGGAACTCGCGCAATGCGTGAGCCAGCCGCTCGCCGTACCCGCCGAGGCCGAGATCGTATTGGAAGGAGAAGTGTCGCTCGAGGACTACCGCGACGAAGGCCCGTTCGGCGACCACACGGGCTATTACAATTCCGTCGAGCAGTTTCCCGTATTTACGGTGACGGCCATCACCATGCGGCGCGATCCGATCTACCTTTCCACTTTCACCGGCCGGCCGCCCGACGAGCCGTCCGTGCTCGGCGAGGCGCTCAACGAAGTGTTCATCCCGCTGCTGCAGCAGCAATTTCCTGAGATCGTCGATTTCTGGTTGCCGCCCGAGGGCTGCTCCTACCGCATCGCGATCGTCAGCATGCGGAAGGCCTATCCGGGCCATGCCAAGCGCGTGATGATGGCGGTGTGGTCCTATCTGCGCCAGTTCATGTACACCAAATGGGTGATCGTCGTGGACGACGACATCGACGCGCGCAACTGGAAGGACGTGATGTGGGCGGTGGCGACGCGCATGGATCCCGCACGCGACATAATGCTCGTCGAAAACACGCCCATCGACTATCTCGATTTCGCGTCGCCCGATTCGGGGCTTGGCTCGAAAATCGGCCTCGACGCCACCAACAAACTCGCGCCCGAAACGAAACGCGAATGGGGCCGCCTCATGCGCATGGACGACGAGATCGTGCGCACCGTGACGGAAAAATGGCCTCGCCTTGGCCTGCCCGGTTCCGGCAAGCCGATCTGGCGGTAACACCGCGTCCGGCGCTGCTTGACCGGCCTAAAAAACCGCCTACACATGGCGGCCCGCCAAAATACCCATCCAGGGGCGAGGGAAACAAAAAATGTCGATTATCCTTGAATCTTCAGTCGCCGCGTTCGGCTTTTATGCGGCCCTTAATGCTCTGATTGTGATCACCCTCAGCATGCTGGTCGTGCGCGCGCGCGCCAGAACGCAGACCCTGATCGGCGATGGGGGCAATCCCGAAGTCATGGGGGCGATCCGGGCGCATGCCAACAACGCCGAATACGTGCCCATGGCTTTTGTCCTGATGTGGACGCTGACCTCCCCGCTTTCGCATTCGATCTGGATGATCCACGCGGTGGGAGCGCCGCTTACAATCGGGCGCATTCTTCATGGCTATGGCCTCTCGCACTCGGTGGGAACCTCCATACCGCGCTCCGCCGGGATGATCCTTACCTATCTTGCCTATGTGATCGGGATCGTCGCCGTACTCTGGGTCGTTTTCCTGCCGCAAATGGCGGTATCCTGAGCCCGTGACGAAAGCCCCAGACCCGCAGGATACGTTAGGCCAGTTGATCCGTACCGCTCTTGCGGCAGGTGCGGACGCGGCGGATGCGCTGTTCGCAGCGAGTGTCTCGGCAAGCGTGTCTTACCGTCTCGGCAAGCTCGAAGATGTCGAGCGGGCCGAATCGTGGGATCTCGGTCTGCGCGTTTTCGTGGGTTCGCAGGTTGCCTTCGTGTCGTCGACCGATCTTTCGGCGCGCACGCTGGCGGAATTGCCGGAACGTGCGGTTGCCATGGCGAAGCTCGCGCCGGAAGACCGGTTCGCCGGCCTGGCACCAGCCGACCGTCTTGCCAGATCGTTTCCGGCTCTCGATCTGGACGACCGGCAGGAACCCGCGACGGCGGCGCTCATCGAACGTGCCAGGAGCGTCGAGGGCGCGGCACTGGAGGTTTCCGGCGTTACCAATTCCGAAGGCGGCGGCGCCAGCTATGGGCGTAGCACGATTGCGCTTGCTACGAGCGAAGGATTCTTCGGCGGTTATGCCGGCACGTCGCACAGCATCGGCGTGGCGGTGCTGGCCGGCGAAGGCACCGCCATGGAACGGGACTATGACAGCGCGAGTGCGCGCCATGCCGCCGATCTCGAAAGTGCCGCGGAAGTCGGGCGTCGTGCCGGCGAACGCGCGGTGGCGCGGCTCAACCCGCACAAGACCAAATCACAGGCCATACCCGTCGTTTATGACCCTCGCGTCTCGTCAGGCCTGATCGGGCATTTCGCCGGTGCTATCTCCGGAGCCTCGATCGCGCGCGGCGTGAGCTTCCTCAAGGACAGCATGGGCGCAGCAGTGTTCGCACCCGGCATCAATATCGTCGATGATCCACACCGGCTGCGGGGCTTGCGTTCGAAGCCCTTCGACGGTGAAGGCGTGCGCAACCAGCGCACGAACCTGATCGAGAACGGTGAGCTCAGGACCTGGCTGCTCGATTGCGCTAGCGCCCGGCAATTGGGACTTGAGACGAGCGGCCATGCGGCACGCGGAACTAGCGGGCCGCCCTCGCCTTCGACCACAAATCTTTACATGGCGCCGGGCACGGCCTCGCCGGACGAACTGATCGCCGACATCCGTGAAGGTCTCTACGTCACCGAACTGATGGGAATGGGTGTGAACGGCGTAACCGGCGATTACAGCCGTGGTGCAGCCGGATTCTGGATCGAGAATGGCAAGATCGCCTATCCGGTTGCCGGTGTCACGATCGCGGGCAATCTGAAGGACATGTTCCGAAATCTCGCTCCGGCCAACGATCTCGTATTCCGCCACGGCACCAACGCGCCGACGCTGCGTGTGGAAGGCATGACCGTTGCCGGCGCGTGACATCGACGCCGCAGATCTCGCCCTGATCGAAAGCACGGTTCGCGAGGCAGGGAAAATCGCGCGGCATTACTTTGGCGGCGAATACAAACGCTGGAGCAAACACAAGGGCGAACCCGTCACCGAGGCCGATCTCGCTATCGACAGGTTTCTGCGGCAGAGACTGGGCGAGGCACGCAATACCTATGGCTGGCTATCCGAAGAAACCGGCGCAGATGTCGAACGGGCTGGTGCAGCGCGCGTCTTCATCGTCGACCCCATCGACGGTACAACGGCATTTCTCAAGGAGAAACCGCATTTCTCCATCTCCGTCGCCGTCGTAGAAAAAGGCGAGCCCGTGGCGGGCGTCGTTTACAACCCCATTACGGAGGAATGCTTCGCCGCCGCCTCCGGCGGTGGAGCCAAACTCAATGGAGCGCCAATTCATGTGAGCGCCCGCGCGGCGCTCGCAGGTTGCCACATGCTCGGCGCCAAAGACATGTTCGTCCATCTGTCGTGGCTGAAACCGCCCAATACGCCTTGGCCCGAGATGCAGATTGAAACCCGCAGTTCCATTGCCTATCGCATGGCGCTCGTGGCCGCGGGGCAGTTCGACGCGGCGCTGGTGCTCGCACCAAAACACGATTGGGATATGGCCGCCGGCGACCTGATCGTGCGAGAGGCCGGCGGATTCGTCACCGCGCATGATGGCGCGCGCCTGCGTTACGATGGACCCACCACGATTCAACGCACGATGATGTGCGCCGGACCCGGTCTGCGCGCGCCCTTGCTCGAAAAGCTAGAACACATCGACTTGTCTCAGCGGTAAATGTTATTTGCCGGTTTCCTTCCCTCCTGCAAAGGAGGGCGAAGTACGTTGAAGGAACGATCATGGCAGAACGCGAATCCAAACAATTACTCCACCTTGTATTCGGCGGCGAGCTGACATCGCCGGACGGGATAGAATTCCGGGACCCGTCAAAACTCGACGTTGTGGGCATCTATCCCAATTACCGCGAAGCCTACGCGGCCTGGCGGGGAGCCGCGCAGGCAACCGTCGATAGCGCGCAAACGCGGTATTTCGTCGTCCACATTCACCGGCTGTTCGAGCCCGAGATGGGAGAAAAGCATTAGCGCCTCCCCTCGCCCCCGTTAGCCGCCTCGTGCTAGTCTTCACGTCCGCATGACCATTCAAGCCGATACCGCAGGCACCCCTGCCCGTCCCGTTCCGCTCGCGGCCACGCCGGACGGTCTGGATGATTTCGGCATCATCCGCCGGCTACTGCATGACTATATGGGCGGCCAATGGCCATCGCTGGCGCTTGCCGTTGCTTGCATGCTGTCCACGGCCGCCCTGACCGGCGTGCTCGCCTGGATTATCGATCCCGCGATAAGACTGATTTTCGAAGAAAAGCGGGTCGACATGCTCGTTATGATCCCGCTCGGCGTGATCGCAGTCGTTGCTCTGCGCGCCATCACCAGTTTCGGTGAACAAGCCCTCATAAACACGGCCGGCGAACGCATCGTCGCCGCTGCGCAGAGAGATATGCTGCGAAGCCAGATACGACTCGATCTCGCTTCGCTGAACGCCGTGCATTCGGGCGAGCTGGTTTCGAAGTTCCTCTATGACACAACCCTCCTGCGCGGCGCCATCACGCGCGGGGTGGCCGGTCTCGGCAAGGAATTCGTCACTCTCGTCGCGCTCGCGGCGGTGATGATCTATCAGGACTGGAAGCTTTCCATCATCTCCGTCGTTGTTCTTCCCGCCGTCGCCTGGGTAACCCAGAGGCTCGGCAGGTCATTGCGAAAATCGGCCACGCTCGGCATGAAAGAGACCGGAACGCTTTCCACCGCGCTCTCCGAAGCACTCGCCGGGCGACGCGTTATCAAGGCCTATGGACTGGAAAACTACGCGGCAAAATCGGCGGAAGTGCGCATTGCGCAGCGCCTCAAATATATCCTGAAAACGGTCCGCACGCGTTCCGCGGCGGTGCCCACGACTGACCTGTTCGGCGGCCTCGTGATCGCCGCAACCATATTTTACGCCGGCTACCAGAGCCTGCATGGCGAATTGACCTTCGGCAGGTTCTCCTCCTTCATTGCAGCCATGCTGCTGGCCCAGCAACCCGTGCGCAATTTGTCCCAGCTCTGGACGATTTCAAGCGAAGGGCTTTCCGCCGCCAACCGCGTGTTCGCGATCATCGACGCAAAGCCTGGCATCGTCGATTCACCAGGTGCCAGGCCGCTGATAGTGAAACCCGTGCCGCAGGGCGGCGCAATCCGCTTCGATGGCGTGGCATTTTCATATGAGGCGGAAGCGGGCACGGCGGTTGATCGCATTTCGCTCGATATTCCGCCCGGCAAGAAGATCGCGCTTGTGGGCCCATCGGGCGCCGGGAAAACGACGATCTTCAACCTTCTGCTGC
>Ga0302326_10025419_pt1 | contig 12011 bp, 9 predicted proteins | sample Palsa_T0_3_FD_202264 | JGI IMG/M metagenome (GOLD analysis project Ga0302326, IMG submission 202264) | Peat permafrost microbial communities from Stordalen Mire near Abisko, Sweden - Palsa_T0_3 | ecosystem: Environmental > Terrestrial > Soil > Palsa > Peat permafrost | place: Sweden: Abisko... | reverse complement strand
CACGAACGCCAGTATCGCGGTCATTCATGGCTAGCCGGCAAAACTGGAGGGTAGTGGCCGGCGAGGACGGGCTGAGGACCGTCTATTCGATCAATTACCTGAGCTATTGGGCCGCCTTTTGGAGCCTGCTCGTCGGCTTGGGCGCGGGTCTGTTTGGTGGGATCATCGGCGGCGCCTGGCCGCGTAGCGTCGACGAGCCCTACCTCGACTTGCGGGCGGCGGCGGTACCTGAGCCGGTAGTTGTGTCATCAGGCGCCTCGTCTCCAACCGTCCCGACCACCACAACGGTCCCCGTCACGACTACGGTGCCGGCCGGCGTCCCGGTCAGAGCGAGCAACCGGATGGTCCCGGTCGGGGCCGCTTCGTCGAGCTCAGGAGAGGCCATCGGGCCGTATTTTTACGAGCACCAGTAACGCCGAACCACTAGGCTGCGCCGCCAAGGCACAGCAAGGCGTCAGGGCTTGGGTGGCCAGCGTTTCTCGTCTGCGGGCGAGCGGCGCCGGGCGCTGTCTTTGGGCGATGGCCCGAGCGCCCAAGCCCTGCGCCACGCTGAAGCGTCGGGGCCGGTAAGGGGGGGAGTCGTGCTCCGGGCGGCGCGACGCCGGGCGGACCACCAGTCCGTATTCGCCTCGTCGCCTAGGGCCGCAATGGCTTCTTCGAGGCGGGTGACGAGTTCGCGGGTTGGCAGGTCCGGGATTATCGGCGCCCCGAAGGTTACCTTCGTCTCGCCTGTGTAAAGGCGCTTAGCCCCGCGGGGCAGGAGCCGGCCCGTCCCCTTTATGTGGACCGGCACGATTGGCCGGCCGCTGCGCACGGCGAGCCAAGCGGCGCCCCCGCTGTGAGACTGGCCCCAACCGTCCGGGCTCCGACCACCTTCGGGGAAGACCAACAGGTTCCAGCCGTCGGCGATCAGCGACCGCGCTCGGCTGGTGGAATCGCGGCTTATCTTTATACGTTCGAGCGGTACGGCGTTGAGCGCAAAGGCAAAGTAGGCCGCCTTCAATCGCGTGTCGAAGAAATAATCGGCTGCTGCGAGCGTCACGATCTTGTGCCGCCACGGCTCCGGCAGGACCGACAGGACGAGGGGGGTATCGAGGTGGCTCGAATGGTTGGCCGCGAATATGACCGGTCCCACCACTTGTTCAAATCGGTCGAGCCCTTCGACCGAAGGTTGCGCAACGGCGTTCACGAGAGGGCGCGTCAGCAGGTCCGTCCATGCGGCCCGTGCAAGGCGGACCGGGTAACGGCGGGCCCACTCAGTGTCGTAGTTGACGCCAACAGCCGAACGTTTCGGTAGCAGTGGGACCGATGTGGGCCAGGTGGGTGCGCTCAGCGGGAAAGGGAGGTCCCGCAAGGAGGACGGCCGGCGGAGGTTCCCGAGCCGGCCCATTGCCCCAAGCCGGTCACGGACCTCGCTAATGGACATTGGCGAGCATGACGGGGGGGCAGCGGAAATATGTGATCGTCGGGTCCCGCCCGACCTGGTCCTCGGCCATCTCGAGGGCGTCGGCGAGGGTGGTGGCGGGTTTGAAACCCATCCGCCGTACGGCTTTTCGGTTGCCACCCACGATTACCGTGGCGCCCGCGTGCTCGAGGGCGTGCGCTCCCCAGTACCACATGTAAAACGGGTGGACCCCGTGGTACGCGTAACTGGTCCTGTAGAGGTGCCGGTACCACTCGTCAGTAGCGAAGCGCTCCTCGTAGACCTTTTCTATCTGGAGAGGGTCGGTGGTCGCCGAGAGCACTTCTTCGAAGAAGTCGATGTACGAGGGGTGGTGCACCGGGTGGAATGCCCACGGTGTCGGGTGCGAGACGATCACGACCCCGCCCGGGCGGACAAGGGGTTTGCCGATGTAGAAATTGAAAAAGTACCCGAGGCTCATGCACATTACGAGCAGGGGGTTCATTATCGAGTTGACGTTGTAAGGCCCGACGTGGGGGAGCCCGAATATCACAACGTCGCTTTGGCCTTCGACGTCGACGAGTTGTTGGCGGTGGAGGGCCAGGGTCGTGGAAGCGTGGACTGCCTCTACCTCGCCGGCCTGGACGCTCGTCATTGCCTGTGGTGCGAGGATCGAATTGAAGATGGACCTTTTTGCGGTGGGGGAGAGGACATCAAGGCCGCGGCTGGTCGCCAAGAACGTCGCCCTGTCCCGCACGTCCCACTCCCATTCCCGCTTCTGCAGGAACGCCATCTGGGAAGGGAATGCGTCGTTGTTGAGGGTGGTCTCGATCTGGAAAACCTTCACGTGCTTGCCGAGGAGCCGCCCGATCCGCCACGCCGACGAATGCAGCTCGGAATTGGGACGGTCCATCAGCGAGCGGCTGTGCTGAAGCGTCTTCACGTTGTGATGGTGGCGGATGCTGCGGTAGCTCATGAGGCCTGTCGAGGTCGACTTGTGGCCTCCGTCCATCGCAACGAGGTTTATGTTCACGTAAACCAGTAAGTCCGATTCCGCAACCCTGCGGCTCACTTCGACGTCCTCGCCCTTTTCGGTTTTGCCGACCATGACGAGTTGGGAAGGGTCCTCGGCATCGTGCTGGAGGAGAGCGCCGTGGGGTGCGAAGGCGTCGAAGATGCGGTCCCCGAGCGCATGGCGAAGCTCAGCATCGGTCATGCGCCGGTGCAGCCCTAACGCAGCTATCAGGACGACGTCGTCCACGCCCGCGTCTGCTGCCATTTCGAGCACCGCCTCGATCACTCGTTGGCGGTTGTCCGGCCGTCGCATCGGTGGCAACGGCAGCGAGAGGTCATCGAAGGCGACGGTCAGGCGCATGCCCGCGTGCAACAGGTCAGGTAGTGGAGCGCTGTCGCCGAGCGGCTCGAGGAGCGCTTGGCGGATTGCCGCGTCGGGGTCGGGGAGCGGGGCTAGCGGTTCGGGCGCGTAGACGACGCGGCTGCGGTCCGCTGGCAGTCGCTCCAGCCTGAAACCCTCCCCGTGCCAGATGAGCACGGGCGGTGTGGAGCGGTCGACTTCGAGGACGAACCCTGGACGAGGCATTATTCGAACGATCTCTTCTTTTCTCGGCGCATGTCGAAAGCGACCTTTACAGAGCCGCGGCGGCCGGCGGCGGCGGCGTGCTCGATCGCCTCGCCTGAGCGGTCGAGCGAGTAGGTCGCTGAAAGCAGTCTCTCCAGCCGAGCAGCCTCGGCGAGTTCAAATGCTAGGTCGAAACTGTGGCGCCCACCCATGGCGGGCTCGGGGCCGTATGTGTAAGAGCCCGTCAGGGACACCTCCCTCTGCCAAAGCGGGGTGAGGTCGAGGTGGGCTGGCGCGGGCATACCGGCGAGCACCAGCGCCCCGCCTGGCGCCGTCACTGCGAGGGAGTCGGCGATCGAGCTGGCGCTGCCGACGCAGTCGATCACGAGAGGGGCGCCGCCGGAGAGCTGGCCGGAGCCGAGCGCCCAGGACCCCGTCGAGCGCCTCACGGCCCGGCGCAGTTCCCCGGGCTCGGCGACCGAGGTCGCACCGAGGCGGGTGGCCAGTTCGCGCTGGTGGGGGTACTTGGCGACGGCTATCACCCGGGTGACGTCTTCCCGGAAGCGGGAGAGCGCTGCCACGACACAGAGGCCCAGCGTGCCGGCGCCGACCACTACTGCGGTCACCTCACCGGCCTGGGTGCTGCCGGGGAGACGGCTGAGGGCCGCGTGGACAGCGCAGGCTGTGGGTTCGACCAGGACCGCTGCTTCGTCGGGGAGGTCCTCCGGAACGGGGTGCAGCTGGCTCTCGTGGGCTACGAAAGCGAGCGACCAACCGCCGCCGGTCTCTTTGCAGTAGCCGGTTTGCAGCCCGGGCGATATGTGGCCACCTGTCAGGTTGACGCAGTGGCGCCGCCGGCCGTCGGCGCAGGCCGGGCAGAGCGGCTTGATGCCCCGCGCCTCGCAGCCAAGGACCGGCTCTATGACGACTCGCCGGCCGTCCTCGGTGTCGGCGACCACCTCGTGGCCGGGCACGAACGGGAAGCTCACTATGGGCTCGAACCACCGCGACGAGCGCCCGTCCACCGTCGCCAGGTCGCTCCCACAGATGCCCGACATCCGCGGCAACAACCTGTGCCAGCCTGGACCAGGCAGTTCCGGTGCAGGTACGTCCACCAGGCGGAGCGGGCCGTAGCGCCCACCGGCTCCCGCTTTCCACTCCGAGGCGATACGCGCCATGGCGAAGCGCGGCACCGAGCGTTCCACCTGGAGAGCCTTCATGGTTCCCTTAGACCGCTGGGAGCCTTGTTTTGGCTCATAATGGGCCCGAACGGCAGTAGCGCCCGCTTGTAACCGGGCGTACGCGGCCAATGCTCGACGTGCCAACCGCGCTTGCGGGCGATCGCCGCCAGCTTGGTCTCGGGGTTGACCGCTACCGGGAACCCTGCGGCCTCGAGCATCGGCAGGTCGCTCGTGGAGTCGGCGTAGGCGACGCATTCGGCCAGGTCGAGGCAGTGTTCCTTGGCGTACTCAGCCATGATGAGCGCCCGCGCCTCGCCGGTCGGAGGAGCCTCCTCGAGCTCTCCGGTCAATTCCCCATTTGTGGTGTTCATGTGGGCGCAGACCACGTCGTCGAACAGCGGCCGGAACGGCTCCAGCACGAAGTCAAGTGCGCCCGTGATCAAAAGGGTGCGGTGGCCGAGCTCCCGGTGCTCGCGGACGCGCCTTATCCCCGCCGGGAAGGACTTCTCCAAGAGCAGGTCGCTCGTGAGTTCGGGTGCCTCCCCACGAAGTTCCCCTATGTCGGCGTTTTGGTAACGGCGGTAGAACCAGCGCAGGAAGTCACCCCTGTCGACCATGTCGAGAGAGAGCATCCGGGGCGCTTCGAGAAGGGTGCGCACCGTGAAGCGAGCACGTTCGGGCAGGTCCATGTGCCTCGTGGCGAGCCAGGCGTAACTGTCGACGACATTGGTCGCTACGAGGGTGTTCTCCAGGTCGAACACGGCGAGCTGGCGGTCGGGGGAGAGCACCGCCCGCTTGCCACGCTCTTCCCGCGACAGGGAGCCCGGCCCCTGGCGTTGGCGGCGAGGCCCAGCGAGACGGACCCTGGCGTGGGCCACAACAGCAGGCAGGTAGACGTCGTGGCAGTAGCGGGGCCACTCCAAGACGGCCGGGTCGAAGCAGAACTCCTGTTGATCGCTGGCGGGGAGCAGGTCGTTGACCTCGAGCAAGCGGTCGACCTGGAAGACGGCTTCGGTCTCGGTGTACGACCCGTACAGCTCGACGTAGCCGAGGGCGCGCTCGGCCTCCTCGCGCCGCTCCTCGATGCGGGCCGCCAGGTCGGCCGCGCCGCCGCGTAGTGGCAGCGTCTGAAGGGCGCGCTCAGCGCCTCGCAACGCTCGGGTGGCCTGGCGGAGCTGGTTCTGGACCCGGCGCCGGCCGGGGAACGACCACTCGGGGACCTCGATCGGTTGGCCCTTGTCATCTGCGAGCGGGTGCTCGGAGAACCATTCGCGCACCAGGTTGACGAGCTGGCCGTAACGCAGTGGGTTACGGGCTCCCGAGGCGGCGTGGACGACGTCGGGGCTCTCGAGCGGCCCACGGGCGGCTACGGCGAGGATGGCCGCCACAACGAAGTCGACAGGGATGACGTCGATGATCCCCTCAGGGATGCCTGGGAACTCCCTGAGCAGGCCGCGGGCATAGCTGATGATGACCGGGTCAGCCATCCGGAAGCCCCTTATCCAGCCCGGATGAGGTTCGGAAAGGGCGGCCTCGATGATGGAGGGCCGCACCACCGTTACCGGCAGGTCGCCGCGGCCCTCGAGAAGGGCCCATTCACCCAGGGCCTTCGAGTACGCGTAGGCATCCGGCCAACCAAGGGCCTGCGCCCGCGCCTTGCCGAGCTCGACCATGCGGTCCTGGGCCCAGTCCACGCGCAGTTTCTCGGTCCGGTCGGCGAGGAGGGGCACCCCCGCCGCACCCAGTTCCGCGCGAGCTGCGGAGCGAAGACGAGCGAGCTGTTTGGGGTCGCGGCTGGCGGCCTCCGCGTCCGATCGAGCACGCCCGGCTGCCTCGACCTCCTCCCGCCAAGGGACCCTGGACGAAAAGGGCGTCTCGGAAAGAAGAGCCTCCGGGGCCGGACCGCGCCTGCCTCCCGCGACGTACGCCGTGGAGACGGCTATGAGGTGGGGAAGTGAGCCCTGCTGCAGCACCGCTGCAAGCCGGGACGGGCCGAGCAGGTTGACTTCTACGGCTGCGTCGAGGGGTGCATCGAAGCTGACCGTGGCGGCCGAGTGAACGACCGTCGAACACGTCGACAGCAGTTCCTGGCCAGCGTCGTCAAGGCCGAGCCCGTCCATGGTGACGTCGCCTGCGATCGGGAAGATGCGCCGAGAGGTCTCCTCGTCAAAACCTTCGCCGAGCTCTCGCCGCAGCCGCTGGAAGCAGTCATTGCGCAGGACATCTCTTTCAACCCGGTCCTGGGCCCCACGCCGGCCCGGCCGGACAAGAAGGACCACCTCTGTGTCGGGGAGGCACCGCAGCACACGCTCCGTGAGTGCCGTGCCAAGGAACCCCGTTGCGCCGGTGATCGCGATCCGCCGGCCCGCAAGTGCCTCTCGCAGCATCCTTTGTGTTTACCACGTAAGCCCTGGCTGCTCAGGTACCGGGCTGGCCGGGTGGTGGCCGCGGAGAGTCAGGAACTGCGCCGCGAGGAGCGCGATTTGCTCTGCGGCCTGGTGTAGCGAGAGTTGCTTGCGGGCAAAGCCCGTCCTGTTGCGGTCACAACCGGTGCGTCGGCCTTGGCCTTGCGCGACCGCGCCGCTTGGGCGGCAGCCTGGCCACCCCCCGGGCGTTTGCGCTGAGATTGCCTGCTGCTGGCCGTGCCCGCGCTCGTGGAGGAGGCGCTGCGGCTTGCCTTGGGCTGGTGGGCGGAGATCCATGCCTTTTTTTGCTTGTTCATCCGGAACATGATCACCCAGATGAAATAACCGGCCCCGGCGGCAAAGATTAGGTACTCCAGGTCGGTCAATCCTGTGGGGAAGGGCGTGTCGATACCCAGTACCCCGGCGACGAAAAAGGCAATGGCGGTGACGTACCGGCGCTTCCAGTAGATGCTGACTACCGCCGCCACGGTTACGACGATCACGATGATCGCCGTCGGAGGGTAGGTAACGGGTGCCCAGTGAGTCACGGATTTGCCGTGCACCGTTACGGCTTTTAGGTAAACGTCCTTCCCGAAGAACGAAAAAACCGCCAGCACGACCATGACGGCTGCTACGTACAGGGCTCTCTTCGGCTCGGGATCCTCCAAGGCCGAAGTTGCCTTGGCGGCTTCCCTACGCAGCTCCTGGTACGCGGCGCGATCTCTGCCCTTTTGTTTGCGAATGAGCTCTTTCTGCTCGTGCTCTATTTCCTTGGCCGAGTTGGCGGAGCTGGCCTCTGGCGCGGTGCGGGGCTTGACATCGACGGTCGTAGCTTCCTCGTCGTAGTCCTCGTCGCCCGTATCTTCGTCACTGTCCGGCGGGGGAGACGCTCGCCGCAGGAGGCTCACTCCTCGCCCGCCTCGCCATCGGGGTCGTCCTCGCTCGACGTGTTGGCAGCACCTTCGCCCTTGTCGGTGGCGGCGCCGGGCAAGAGCCATGTCCGGACCTTCACCGAGCTCTGGCGCGGCCCCAGCTGCTCGAGCTGGGCCTCAACCGGCAGATCCGCCGGCGGCTCGCCGGAGGTCACCATGATGATCGCCGGTTCCTTCTTCTCGGTTTCCAGGGCCTGCTGAAGACCGAAGGCGAACGCCGTCAGGACTGCGCCGGTAGCGCTCCGCTGCCGCCAGCGTTCCACACTGTCCGGGAGGCCGGTGCGCCTCGGTGCCTCGTTCTCGAGAAGCTCTTCGGTACCCTCAGGAGCTGCTCGGCGGACGTGGCGGCGGCCTAGTTCGTCAACGTACTCCTCGGGCTCGCCATCCTCGAAGCCCTCGTCGAAGTACTCCTCTTCGGCGAGCACCTCGTCCTCGTGGACCGCCGCACCATTGGCGTCGCTGGCCGCGGCTTCGGGCGTCTTGTCTTCAGGGTCCTGCTCGGGCACCCTTCCACGCTAGCGCTTCGGCGAGCAGTCCGGGCTTGGGCCCCGGCGCTGGCTGTAGTCCCCGATGGGCCGGTCCGGCCGTCTGGCGGGACGACCCGCCAACAGGAACGGGATCGTCCCCCAGCGGCACGGTCCGCCCCAGTGATCCCCGTCGGTCGCGTCCCGCCTGGGCGGGCTGTTGCCGGTTGTTCTAGCTCGTCAGCCGGCACCTGGGTACCGGCTCAGGCGAGGCTGCTGTACCCTTGTCCCCTTGCAGCGTGTCGGCCTCGGGTGAGCCCGTGTTCCCGTCACGTGTTCAGGGGCGCTTGGCTCAGGTGGTTAGAGCGCAGCCTTCACACGGCTGAGGTCGAGGGTTCGAGTCCCCCAGCGCCCACTGCAAAAGGGCAGTCCAGAGGCGGTTAGGCGGTATATAGAGCGACCGGCCGCTTTCGCCGTGCGCGCTGCGTGCGCGAAGTGTGGCTAAGATCGCGCACGTGCCTCCGCCTCGTCGCCGACACTTCGGGTCCGTGAGGCGATTGCCGTCCGGGAGGTTCCAGGCCAGTTATTGGCACGAGGGCACCCGGCACGTGGCGGGGGACACGTTTGGGACTAAGGCCGACGCCTTGGCTTGGCTTTCCCGGGCCGAGGCCGATATTTCCAGGGGCTCGTGGGTCGACCCTTCGGGCGGCAAGCTGACGGTTGCCGAGGTCGTGGCCGGATGGCTCGAAGCGAACCCGACGAAACGCAAATCGAGCCGCCTGAGGGACGAGAGCATCATGCGAACTCACGTGTTGCCAATGCTCGGCGGTCACCAGCTCGCCCGGGTCACACGTGCCGACGTCCAGAGGCTCGTGGACGGGTGGGCAGCCCGGTCGAAAGCGTCCTCCGTCGGGAGGATGTTCTCGGCGCTACGGGCCGTATTCAGCTTCGCTGTCGCCTCCGAGCTGGTCGTGCGCTCTCCTTGCGTAGGCGTCCGGCTACCGAAGTCGGGGCTGGTTGATCGCCCCGTGCTGACTGCCGAGCAGCTTCAGGGCCTGGGCGAGGCTCTTGGTCCAGATGAGGCCCCCATGATGTGGCTCGGCGTCGTCGGCGGCCTCCGATGGGCTGAATGCGCCGGCCTCACCGTTTCCGCGCTCGACCTGCTGGCCGGGACCGTCTTGGTCTCGCAACAGCTGAGCCGGGACGGCACCCTTGGCGTTCCCAAGTCGCGAGCTGGGGTGCGCCGGCTCGCCATCCCGGACTGGCTCGTTGAAGACCTAGCCGGTCTCCTGTCCCGACGAGGTCTGACCGGTGCCGATGACAGGGTCCTCGTTTTCGTAAGCCCGGATGGTCAGCCCCTCCACTACCCGAACTGGCGTCGGCGGACCTGGGTACCTGCTTGTGAGGTGGCCGGGTTGGGTGGCTTGCGCTTCCACGACCTCCGGTCGATGGCTGCCACTGCGCTGGTGGCCGCCGGCGTCGACGTGAAGACGGCACAAACCCGGCTGGGCCACTCCTCGCCGTCCCTCACCCTGGGCATTTACGCCAGAGCGACGGCCGCCGGCGACCGAGCGGCCGCCGAAGCCGTCGGCCAGTACCTACGTGGCAAGCCTGCCGCCAAACCGAGTGCCAAGTCACCATCACTACGACCTGCGCGTACGACCCCGCCGGCAAACTCATTCGCGCCAACCGATCAGCAGCTGGCAGCGATGCGCGCTGTTGCGAGTGCTCGCGCTGCTACGGCGCCTCGTACGGGTCCTTGATGACTGCTTACGTGGCGGAAAGCGCGACGTACATGTGCGTCTATGCCGGCAACGACCCGGTGAATGCGGACGATCCGAGCGGGGATGCACCTAGTCCCTGTCCTCCTGGCGAGCAACTCGCGCTGCACGCCGGTCTGCTACCTCTACAGTTACGTCCCGTGTCGGTTGGCGCGCCGCCTTCTGCCCCTCCGCCGCCTGCACAACATCCTCTAGCCCAACTTGCTAGCTACCAGACACCGAGCCCTAGTGGTTGCAATGCTGCAGGGTCATACAGGAAACACTCAATCGGAGCCTTCGGCGTCAGTGTCGCTACCAGCATTTCAAACATCAACGTATATGTAGAATGTTCCTCACAATCAATTGCATTTGCTGAATCCGAATGGGTCGTGGGAGGTGTAGGTATTTCTGGTTACGGAGTCGCCACCTGTAGTGGCTACGCCTGCGTCGTCAAAGTGAGCAACGTATATGCTGTCGGCGCGGGCTACGTCATTCCATTCGTGGAGGCCGAAGGAACATCTGGCGACCTACTAGCTGTGAACATAGAAGGGTTGGAGCCCATTCGGTACTGATGACCCCTTCGGTACTGATGACCCCTTCGGTACTGATGACCGACAACCCCTTTTCAGTCTTAGGATCTTTTGGGAGATAGCCGTTCCTATGCGAGGCTATGGTATGCGGAAACTGGGAGTTTCAACACCGATACCCGGTAGTTGGCGAGTCTCCTTGTCGGGAGATGCCCCCGTTGGTACGACACTGCAAGACTCCGACGAGCTGCGGATATTACTGGGTTCGAAGTGCCAACTAATCACTGTGACGCCTGCCATTAGACAAGAACCCAAAAAGGGTAAAGTCAGTCGCCTATATAGGCGGCGCGGAGATGGCTCGGAGCGAGTTAATTTGGGCTGGACCTGGAGTGCCGTCATATGTTCGGCGGGACAGTCTGCAGAAGAAGCGATGGAGAGCGCTGCGGACGATTTCGTGAAGGCCTTGGCTCGGGCTGAGCGATCGGAGTGGACTATTCGAAGGATCGAGGGTTGGACCTCCCGTCGGTGGTGGGGAGCTTCAAGTCACGTATGGGTGCGGATCACGCCCGGGAGTCCGTTTCAGACTTGAGGCTCCTTACAGTTCTCGCGAACGACCTTCGCCCTTCCCAACCGCCCACCATTCCGAGTCACGCCGTGGCCCTGCTTCCCACTCGCGGCTCCGGCAGCGCCGTCCATGGCGAAAACCCGCTGACGCCCCGGTGCCGCCCTTTCTGAGTGTCGCGGGGTTGTCCTCAGAGGAGCAGGAAAGCACGGTGGCGAGGACTTCGAGACGACCGTGCCGATAGAGGCCGTCACTGCACCGGAGGACCGCTAAGCACACCGCTTGAGCCCCGACGCCTGCGGCGCCGTGGCCCCGGGGAGGTCTGTCCACGCCTGCCGCGTGAGAACTTCCTCTACATGTATCAAGGCGGTGGCTCTTCCCTGGGCCCAACCGAGCGGAGCGAGGGCGGGAGCGGTTGGCCGGTGCCGCGGGCCGGTGAAGCGCCGCCTGGCAAGGCTGCATGGGCGTTGTCGTTGAAACCTCCGCACTGTGGTCGTGAGGGCCATCTTGGGCACCCACACACTCGCACTTCAGTGGTCGACAACCCGCATCGACGCCCGCGTCAACCTCCAAGTGCGGCCCACGCCGCCCTCCATGGCCAAAAGCTCCGGCCTTCGGCCGGCTGACGCCCCGGCGCCACCCGTCCTGGGCGTCGCCGAGTTGTCGTCGAAATAGCGGCCCGAGCCCTCATGGCACTCGAATTGGCCCTGGGGATTTCCGGTGATCGGCAGTGGGGAATTTCGGTGATCTGCAGCACCGCGAACGCACGGCAGTTGAGCAATCAAAATGGCGGGCAAACGGCGGGGAGCAAGATAGACGATCGGGTAACCTGATCGCCGCTGAGTGCTCGGCGATGGCGGCCCGTTTGGGGAGGCGGGGTTGTCCGTAGCAGGAGCTGCGGTCGCTGCGCTGGCGACGAAGAGGGGCTTGAGACATGTGGGCGAGCCGGCCCAAGGCGCCGGCGGAGGCGCTTACCGGCTACCCCGGGGCCTGGGTTGCTGGGTGGTGCCTGTGGGCTCGCGTACGGTGAGGTGCCGTGTGGGCTTTCAGCGACGAGAGCGAGCGTGCCGGAGTGATGCTGCTCGGTGTCGTGTTGGTCAGCCCGGGTGAGGTGGCAGATGCCCGGCGGTCGCTGCGGGCTTTGCTATTGCCGGGGCAACGCCAGGTCCACACCGCCAAAGAGTCCCCACGTCGGAGAC
>Ga0302326_10025418_pt1 | contig 12011 bp, 10 predicted proteins | sample Palsa_T0_3_FD_202264 | JGI IMG/M metagenome (GOLD analysis project Ga0302326, IMG submission 202264) | Peat permafrost microbial communities from Stordalen Mire near Abisko, Sweden - Palsa_T0_3 | ecosystem: Environmental > Terrestrial > Soil > Palsa > Peat permafrost | place: Sweden: Abisko... | reverse complement strand
CTCTTCGTCCGCGGCTGCGGGGGCCGCGACGACCGCGAGGCTGGGTGTCTCGCTCGACGTGGCCTCGCCCGGGGGCGCCTCGCTGGTCGGTGCTTCTCCCCAGGCCAGAGCGGGCAGATCGTCGACGACCTGGGCGACGAAGGCCACCTCGGGCTCGCGCAACGAACCGAGGTTCCCCCCGCGGTCGAGTACGCCCAGGGCCTCCTGCAGCGCGCGAAACATCGCCTCGAAGCGCAGGAGGCGCGCGCCCGCGCCCAGCGCGTGAAGCCGGCGGCGCAGCTCGTCTCTAGCCTGCTTCGAAGACGGGTCGTCCTCCAGCGCAGCGAGCAGCTCGCGCGCGTCGTAGACCTTGCGGCCGAGCGAGGCGACGAAGTCCGCCCGAGCGCCGCCCATCCGGCCCCCCGCGCGTTCCACTTCTTCTCCGGACGAACGGCTCGACATATCCCTCCCGGGCCGTACCACGAGCGGCGCAGGGGAAGCCAGTTGGCAGGCCGGCGGGCCCGGCGTCGTACGATGAGGCCATGACGCTCTCGTTCCGCCCCGCCCGCGAGGACGACCTCGAGCGCCTGCTCGACATCCACACCAGCGCCTTCCCCGACCCTCGAGGCCGCCTTGCGCGCACGCGCAACTTCCAGAAGAACGCGCTCGGCGCCTTCAGCGACCTCCATGTTGCCGTCGACGACGACACCGTGCTCGCCCACGCGTTTCTCTTCCCGCTCGAAGCCTGGTTCGGCGGCGTGCGCGTGAAGGTCGGGGGCATCGCCACGGTGGGCGTCGCGCCCGAGGTGCGCGGCCGGAGCGTGGGCTCGCGGCTGGTCCGGCATCTGCACGAGATGGCGCTCGCCCGAGGCGACGCGCTGGCCGTCCTCTACCCCTTCCGCCAGGGCTTCTACACGCGCCTGGGGTATGCAGCGACGAGCACCTACCGCCGCCTGCGCCTGCACCCGGCGTCCATTCCGTGGAAGCTCCGGCTGCAAGCGCGCGCGGCGGTGGGCGCGGATCGCGAGGCGCTCGTCGCCTGTCTGGAGGCGGCCGCGATGCGGCGGACGGGGACGCTGGCGCGAACGTCGCGCGCCTGGGAGTCGCGCCTGGCCGACGAGCTGCGGACCTGGCTGGTCGTCGAGGGGCCGGGCGGCGTCGAGGGGTACGTCGTGTGGACGCTCGAGCAGCGCGCGCCTCACGCCGAGACGATCCTCCAGGTGCGCGAGCTGGCGGCGCGCACCGTCGCGGCGGAGCGGGAGCTCTGGGCGCTGGTGGCAACGCAGCGCGACCAGGTGGCGGCGGTGCATGCCGACGTCGCCGCGGACGACCCCTTCGAGCGCGCGCTGGTCGATCCCGATCGCACGCGCTTCGGCGATGGCGACATCGAGCACACCCTCGGTGAGGTGGCGTCGGGCCCCATGCTGTGCGCGCTCGACGCGGCGCGCGCGCTCGAATCCCGCGGCTGGCCCGCCGACGGCACGCTGGTCCTCGCCGTGGGCCACGAGACGCTGGAGGTCAGCGCGCGCGGAGGTCGGGCCAGCGCCGTGCCCACCCGCACCGAGCCTCACATCCGCCTCGATCTCCGCGCCCTCTCCGCGGTGGCCTTCGGCGCCCTCCCCGCTTCCCATGCCGCTCGCCTCGGCTGGCTGGTGGCCCGTGACGAGCGCGCCCTCGGTCTGGCCGACGCGTTTCTGGCTCTGCCGCCGTACTTCTCGCCCGACCCCTTCTGACCTGCCGCGCACGAATGTCGGCGCGGCCGTCCCGAACATCGCCTTCGGAACTCACGCCAGGTCTCCTGCGGTCGTGAATGATCCGGGCTACATTGCCGCGCTCCGTCATGCTCGCGTCCGGTCCGCCGTCGCCGAGGGTCGCCGCCCAGGGCGCCTCCTTCGTCGTCCGCTTCGGAACCGCGGTCGGTCTCGGCGTGCTGGCGGCGCTGGTCGGGGCCGTCCCTGCCACCTTGCGCGTCGCCTCGGTCGCGGGGGACGGGGGAGCGGGTCCGGGGCGCGTCTGGCTGGCCCTCGCCGCGGCGGCGCTGGCGCCGATGCTGGCGGCGGTGGTGGTGCTGCGCGGGGCGAGGGAGGGACTGCGCGCCTTCGCCGGGCCGGGCGCCGGGCTGCGCGCCCTGGGGATCGCTCTATGGCTCGCCTCGCTGCTGGTGGGCCTCACCTTTTTCGGGAGCGTCCTTCGCGCCGAGACCCATCAGCATGCCCTCGCCGGCGTCACCTTCGCGTTCGGCGCTCTGGCCTTCTCGGTCGCCTCGGCGGTGGTCTGCGCTCGCCTCGTCTCCATCGCGCGCGGGGCTCCCGCCTTCGGCCGGCGAGCGCTGGTCTTCGTCGCGGGGACGGTGGCGGTCCTGGCGCTCGCGTTCGTCGGGCTGCGCTTCCTCCACGCCGCGTCGCACGACGCCGCGTCGTACGGCGCCGCCGGCACGGTGGTCGACGTGCTCGCCTTCGCGCTGGCCGCGTTCTTCGCGTCCCACCGCGCACTCCGCGGGCGTCGCGCCTTCGCTCTGCTCGGGCCGCCGGTCGCGGTCGTGGTGGTCGCCCTCGGCGTGCTCACGTTGCGTGGCGCCCCGCTTCTTCGCGACGCCATCGGCGAGTCGGCGCCGGCGTTTGCCCCGGTGGTCGATCTTCTGTCCAGGCCGTGACCGCCGTCGCTTGTGCTAGCTGTCGGCGAGGAGAAAAGGCGACATGCGACGCGTGGCTCTTGCGGTGGGGATGATGCTGGCACGGGTGGCGGTGTCCCCCTCGATCGGGGCTCAGCCGGGGCCGCCCCCCGTCGCCTCGGCGCCCGCGCTTCCCGCGCCTCCGGCTCTTCCGCCTCCGCTTCCCCCGCCTCCGGCTCCCGCGACGGCCCCCGCCGTCTCCTCCGAGGGACTGCTCCCCGCCGCTCCGCCGTACGGAATCGCCGTCGTCGCTCTGGGCGGGGCCCCGGGTGGGGCGGTGGACGGTGCATGGCCGCTGGCGCAGGCGATCTACGGCCTTCCGTCGATCCGCCCGCCGGCGCTCGACGAGACGCACGCCCGCATTCTCTGCGGAGAAGCTCCGCCGGCCGGTGCCTCGCCCGAGGCGCGCGATCTCGCCGAGTCGCTCGCGGCGATCAAGGGCGACGACGCGCCCTCGCGCATGCTGCTGGGCGAGATTGCGCGGAAGCTGAATGTCCGCGCCATCGCCGTGGTGTGGGCCCAGGACGGCCACCCCGTGGCGCGCGTCTTCCTGGCCGAGGCCGGCGCCTTCGACGCCGCGTCCTACACGCCCGACGCCGGGGCCGCGGTCAGCTGGACCGCGACCGCGCGCTCGCTCGCCCGGGCCTTCGGCGGCGACGGGGCGGCCCAGGCGCAGACGTCGGCGCCCCCCCTGGCGACACACGACGAACCGGCCGCGCCGCCCTCCAAGGGCAAACCCTTCTATGAATCCGGGTGGTTCTGGGGGGCGCTGGGCGCGGCGGCCTTCGCCGGCGGCGCGATCTTCTTCGCCACCCGAGACAACGGCGAGTCGACGATCCATCTTCAAGCGCAGGTCCCGCACTGAATGGCCGTTCGACTCGCCCGCCTTCTGGCCCTCCTCCTGGCGATCGTGGCGCTGGTGTGGGGGCGCCCGGCGACGGCCGAGCCGGAGGGAGCGACCACCCTGGCGCCGCGCGACGTGGCCGTGGTCGTCCAGCCGGCCGCGGCCGTGGTCCCCCCTGCGCCCGGCGACTTCCAGCGCATCGACGACGGGTGGCTGGTCCTCGAGTTCCCGGCCAGCGTGCACGCGCGGGTCGAAGCCATCGCCCACGACGCGCAGGATTTTCGCCGGCACCTGGCGGCCGACCTGGGGCAGCCGGTGCTCGAGCACGTCCTCGTCCGGGTGGCGCGCGATCCCGAGCAGATGGCCCAGCTCGCCCCCGAGAACGCCTTGCCGTTCCCGTACGCGGTGGGCATGGCCTATCCCTCCCTGCACGTCATCTTGCTCTCGCTGCTGGCGCCCGAGACCTGGGAGACGCCGGACCTGGCGGAGACGCTGCGGCACGAGCTCACGCACATGGCGCTCGACGAGGCGGTGGCGGGCCACCACATCCCGCGCTGGTTCGACGAAGGGCTGGCCGTTGACGAATCGGGGGAGTTCTGGGGCAAGCGTTTCCGCGTCCTGTGGGATGCCACGGTCGGCCACCGTCTCCTCTCGTTGACCGCGCTCGATCGCGGCTTTCCCGGCGACGGATCCGAGGTGAGCGTCGCCTACGCCGAGTCCGCCGACGTCGTGCGCTTTCTCATGCGTGACGACGATCGCGCGCGCTTCGGGTCGCTGGTGGAACGCGTGCGCGCCGGGGCGCCGTTCGAGCGCGCCCTGGAGGACGCTTACGACACCGACCCGCGCAAGCTGGAGTACGAGTGGCGGGAGGATGCCAGCCACCGTTTCGGCGTGGTGCCGATGCTTACGGGGGGCGGGGCTCTATGGTCGCTCATGGCAGGCCTCGCCGTGGTGGCCTGGGCCAAGCGTCGAAAGCGCTCGAGGGCCAAGCTGGCCCTGTGGGCGCGCGAGGATGCGGAGATGGACGCGGCCATGGAAGCCGCGCGCGAGCGCATCGCGGCCGCCGAGGCCGCGCCGGACGGCGACGTGGACGTGCCGCCGCACATGCGCCCCGCGGTACCCTTCGTCGAGCACGAGGGCCGCTGGTACACGCTTCACTAGGGGCGGCGAATGCCGTCCCCGTCCTGGATCGTCACGACGGAGTCCGTTGGGCTTTTGCCCGACGGGCTCCTAGCATCTGGCCGCAGGCTACTGAGTGACCGTCGGGCATCCGGCCTCGACGCGTACGTCGAGCACGTCGCCGGTCAAGATCTCCTGACAGCTGGTGCCGAGGACGGTGACCGTCGCCCCGCTCACCGTCCAGCCGTCGACGCCCCCTTGAGGGAGCACCTTCCCGTCGAGAAAGACGTTGAGCAAGGTGGGATCCGGCGGGGTCTGATTCAAGGTGAGGGTGCAGCTTCCGGAGATCTGGGCGGCGATCTTCGACATAGCCGAGTAGAGGGCCGCCTGGTCGGTGGTGTCGACGGCGTAGTACTGCGGCTCGGCCCCACGCGCCGTCCCGCCGGCCATGGCCAGCTCGTCGAGCAGCTCGGCGTACGGCGCGCTCCCCGGGACGCCCACGACGTAGACGGGGACTCCGGCCTGCGCCAGGGCGCTCACCCCGGCGATGGTGGGATCCGAGTCGAGGCAGGCCAGCGGACCCCCGGTGGTCGCGGTGCAGCAATCGTTCCCGCCGGGAGAACAGCGATCGTCGCTCTCGATGTTGTAGGTGCACATGTCCGCGGCGCAGACGGCCGAGGCGTCGCAGTTGGGGCCGCCGTCGGTGGCGAGAATGACGAACTTCGCGCCCGGGATGGCCTCGATGGCTGGCGCGAGACTCTCCAGCGTCGCCGCGGTCGGCGTGCCGCCGCTGGCCGAAATGGCGCCGAGCAGCTCCAGGAGCTCGAGGTCCGTCGACCCGGCCGTCCCGGCGGGAGCGTCTCCCCGTGCGGGCGCGAAGATCTGCACCCCGGGCGCGCAGTTGTCCTGTGAGGGATCCGGAAAGACGGCGGCGCCCACCTTGGCGCGCGGGCCGAGGTCGATCATGAGCTGCTCGAGGGTGAGCTGGACGGTGACCCACTTGTTCGAATCGGCCATGCTCCCCGAGCGATCGAGCATGAAATAGAGCGTTGGGGGATCGCCGAGGAGGGTCTCGTCGGCGCAGCCGCACACCCCGCCGTCCGGCCCGACACCGCAGTTCTTCTCGAACAACCCGCCTCCGCCGACCAGGGACGTCCCGCCGTCGCTGCCGCCGGCATCGGCGGTGCCGACGGTGTCGCCGAGCTCCGGCGGCCGCGAGCCGCCACCGCACGCGACGAGCGCCATCGCCAGGAAGGGCACGCCGAGCCTGGACGTCGAAGACACCGAGGAAATCGTAGCAGGTCGACGCGCGACCGCTGTCCGTTTGGGCAGCGACGCCGGGGGGCCAAGGGGCGAAAGGTAGGTCCGCGCGCTATGAGTCCGTCGGTCAACGTGATCCCCGCCGACGCGATGCCCCGCGTTCTCCGCGCCATCACGTTCGTGGCGCTCGTCGTCTTGGGCCTGGGCGGCATTCCGGGAGGGCCCGTCCGCGCCGCGTTCCGGGCCCCCCCCGCGCCGCCGCTCCCCGCCGAGGTCACCGGCCGCGATGGCGCGCTGGACGTGACGGTGCATGACGCGACGAACGCGCAGGCGCTGGCAGGGGTGCACGTGCGCGCGCTCGCCGTGGTCGAAGAGCGCGCCTACCTGGCGGACGCAGGCGACACGGCCGCGTCGGGCGTCGCGCACCTGTCGGGGCTGCCGCACGGCGAGACGTGGGTCCTGGCCGATGCTCCCGGGAGAGCGCGCGGGTCGACGCGTCTCGTCGTCGAGTCGGGGCTCCGGGCGGTGGCCATCGACCTCGCGCCGGAGCACAGCGTGGAGGTCACGCTGCGGGACGAGCTGGGGGAGCGGGTGGGGGGGGCGGACATCGAGGTGACGGCCGCGGCCGATCCCCTGCCGGTCGGGGCGCGCGCCGCGGGGGACGGGACGGCGCGCGTCGGGCGACTTGGCGGAGGACCGTGGCGCATCACCGCCCGCGCGCCGGGATTCGAGGAGGGAAGCGCGCGCGCGTCCCACGACGGCGAGGCGGTGGACGTCGTCCTGCGCAAGCTCGGGGCGATCGCGGTGCACGTGGTGGGCGCCGACGGCGAGGCCGTGGCGGACGCCCGGGTGGCGGTGGCGGGCGCGACGCTGTGGCCCGCGCGGTCGGCGCAGACCGACGCGGCCGGCGACGTGCGCGTGGGGGGGCTGGCGGCCGGGATCTACGCGCTGCGCGCCACCTCGGGGGATCGCGTCTCGCCCATCGAGCTGGGCATCTTGCTCGCGCGCGGGGAGGACAAAGCGCTCGAGCTGCGCCTGGCGACGGGGCGGTGGGCGGCGGTCCGGGTGACGGACGGAGACGGCGAGGACGCTTCGCCCGTCGCCGCGGCCAGCGTGACCCTGGCCGAGCAAGGAGTCTCGCCGTTCCCGATGGAGGGGACGACGGACGCCAGAGGACTGGCGCGTCTCGGTCCCATCGCCCCGGGCTCGGCGACACTCGGCGTGCGCGCCGACGGCTTCGTCCCGCGAGGAGCGGTGCTCCTGTCCGACCCGCCGCCTCCCGAGATGCGCGTCGCGCTGGTGCGCGCCGGGGTGCTGACCGGCCGCGTGGTCGATGCGCGCGGATACCCTATCGACGGCGCCACCCTGGAGATCGTGGGCACCGATCCCGCTGGGGCTCCCATCTTCGACGACCCCCGCCGCTCCTCTTTCCAGGCCGCGCACTTCGACGCCATGCTGGCCGGCCCCACGCCGCTGGTCCCGCAAGGCGAGCTCGGCGTGATGCCCGGGCCGGTGCCCCCCATTCCCGACCACGACATCCCTACGCCGCGCCCGGCGCCCGCCGCCGTGGTGTCCGACGGCGCGTCCCTGGCGGAGCCCTGGGTGACCCGCGCCGACGGCACCTTTCGCGCGAGCCCCGCCTCGCCCGGGCGCGTGCGCGCCATCGTGCGCCACCCCCAGTACGTGGAAGCCGAGAGCGATCTGGTCACCCTTCTCCCCGGGGGCGAAGCGCACGTCGACGTGGTCATGCACGAAGGCGGCACGCTGGAAGGTCGGGTGCTCGACGCGCGCGATCGGCCGGTGGAAGGGGCGCGCGTCGTGGTGTCGGCGACCCACGGGACGCTGGAGCGCGCGACGCGCTCGGCCAGCGACGGCACCTTCGCCTTCGCCGCGCTCCCCGACGAGGTGAGCCTGACCGCGGGCGTCGACGAGGATGACGCGCAGCCTGACGTGCGGCTCCTGGTGAAGGTCCCGGAGCAAGGCAAGAAGGACGTGGTGGTGCGCCTGCCCGAACCGCGCGAGGCGCTCACCGTCACCGTGGTCGACGACCGCGATCGCCCGGTGGACGCCGCGCAGGTGAGCGCCAGCTCGCTCGCGGCCGACGCGCCGCTCCGCACCACGTCGTTCACCGACCGGCGCGGCGAGGCGCTGCTCAAGCGAGCGCGCGGCATCGCCCTGCGCGTCGAGGTCAGCGCTCCCGGGCGGGCGCCCCGCATCGTCACCACCGATGGCGGCGAGCCGTCTCTGCGCGTGGAGCTGGCGCTGGCCGAGAGCGCGACGGGCGAGGTCGCCGACTGGCACGGCCGGGACGCCATCGCCGGCGCCGAGGTGACGCTCTACACCGACCTCGGCGTGCGGCGGGCGCGCACCGGGGCGGACGGGACCTTCTCGCTCGGCGAGCTCGCGGCCGGCCCGGCGAGGCTGGACGTCCGCGCGACCGGGTTCGCGCCGCTGAGCCGCACCGTCTTCCTCCCGGACAGCGGCGGCAGGCGCCCTTTCGCCCTCCCGCGCATCGAGCTCTCGGCGGAGGGGCTGGTCGAAGGCGAGGTGGTCGACGGACGGGGCGATCCGGTGCCGGGTGCGCGGGTGGCGCGCGATCACGTGCCCACCTGGCTGGTGGTGGGCGCGACCCCCCCCGGGATCGCGCTGACCGACGCGCAGGGTCGCTTCCAGCTGAAGGAGGTCCCCGAAGGGACGGCGACGCTGGAAGCCTATGCGCCGGACGTCGGGCGCGGTCGCGCCGAGGGCGTGAAGGTGGTCTCCGATCGCACGACGGTGAACGTGCGCATCACGCTGGCCAGCGACACCGGGGGCGACGCGGCATCGAAGGGGCCGGCGGCGAGCGGCAGTGTGGCGGCGACGCTGGGCGAGAGCGACGAGCCGGTCGAGGTGGTCCTCGTCTCCGTGGTGTCGGGGAGCGAGGCGGAGCGTGCAGGGCTGGAGCCCGGCGACGTGCTGACCGCGGTGGACGGCGAGGCGGTGCACACCATGGAGGAGGCGCGTGCACGGCTGAGCGGGCCGGTGGCGGACGACGTGCTGGTCGCCCTGCGCCGCGGCGATCGGGAGCTCACCCTGCGTGTGACCCGCGAAGCGGTGCGTCGCTGACGGCCCACATGGCCTGAGGCGACCTTCGGGAGCCCGTGCCATGGGATCCACATGGCACGGGCTTACTGCCTGGCGAAGACGATGGACCTCCCCTCGAGCACGGACCAGCGCAGCGTCTTGTCGTCGACGAAGACGAAGGTCTGCGGGTCGTCGGCGCCGTCCCTGTCGGTGGTGATGACCAGCGTCGTCCGGTCTTGTCGGAGCACGCGATAGCGGCCCGATTGCGTCTCCTTCGGGGTGATCACCACCAGGGCGTCGCCTTTCACGTCGAGCTCCGTCGCGACGGCGAAAGCGTTGGCCCCCGCCAGGGCATCGGGCGAGGCTCCCTCCGCGCGGACGCCGCGCCAGGTGCCTTGCAGGCGCGCCGCTCCCTCGCCATGGCAGGCGGCGCCCAGCGACACCGCGGCGCCCAGGACGGACGCGCGGGCCAGCGCCTGGGCCGAAGGGAAGACGCGCATCATCCGCGGCCGGCGAGCATACCGCCCACCGCACCTTCCTCTGCAGCCTCTTGCCCCGCCAACGACGAGTCGCCGCGCACCAGCACCTCGACCATCTCGCCCTGCAATCGTTTCAGCGCTCCCTCGTCGTCGACGCAGGCCAGGCGCGTCGACCCCTCTGCCAGGAGCGCTCCGTCGCCCGTGCGCAGCAGGCGATAGTCGAAGCGAACGGTGGCCGCGCGTCGTTCGGCGAGCGTGGTCTCGACGTCGATCTCGTCGTCGAACCGAGCGGGCGCCCGGTAGCGGAGAGACAGCTCGACCACCGCCAGATGCAGACCGCGCTGCGCCCACGAGGCGTAGGTCACCCCCCGCCGCCGCAGCCACTCCACGCGTCCAACCTCGAGGTAGGTCACGTAGCTCCCGTGGTGGACGATGCCCATGAGGTCCGTCTCGCAAAACCGTACGCGCAGCCGCACCACGCTGCGCGCGGCGACGGGGTCGATCGGCTCGTCCATCGCGGCGACGTACCACGGGCTGCGCTAGACTGCCGGCGCGTGGTGACCAAGCGACGCCTGCCGGTCCTCAAGGCGCCCGGTGGCGACGACGCCGACGCGCCCTCCCGCGCTCCGTGGCAGTGGGTGGCCTTCGGCGCGCTGGCCATCTTCGTGGCCTGGTTGCCGCTGGCCTTTCTCGCCACCTGGGGGGCCTCGAGCCTCCACGGCTCGGGCGCGTCGCCGGTGACGTCGGTGGTCGTGCTGGCGGTGGGGCTGGCGCTCGCGGCCCTGGCCGGCGGATTCCTGGTCGGGCGCTGGGGGGCCGCGGGGGTCGGCGTGCGCGAGGCCGCGCTGTCGGGGCTGGCGTCGGCGGTCGTCGCCTCGGCCCTGGCCTTCGGCGCGCCCGGCGCGGCGTGGGGCGCGGTGGTGACCGTCCTCGTGGCCGTCCCCTTCGCCGCGCTGGGCGGCGCGCTGGGCCTCCGCCGCCGGCGCGGAGGCTGATCCTCGCCCGCGACTCGCGTGCTAAAGGACACGCCGATGCTGTGCCTCAAGGTGCCGACCGACGCGGCGTGGGCCGAGCAGGCCCTGCGCGACGTCGACGCGGTCCTGGCCGACCATGCGCACTGCGAGATGAAAGCCGCCTCGAACGCGCTGTCCCTGGCCACGCGCCACCCCGGCGACGCGGAGGTGGCGCGCGCGCTGACCGACCTGGCGCGCGAGGAGATCGAGCATTTTCAGCGCGTGCTCGCGCTGCTGGTCGAGCGCCATGTCGCGCTGGGGCCGCCGCCGGTCGACGCCTACGCGTCGGAACTGCGACGCGCGGTGCACGAGCTGCCCCGGGAGGGCACGGAAGGAGCGCCGCTGGTGGACCGGTTGCTGGTCGGCGCTCTCATCGAGGCGCGATCGTGCGAGCGCTTCAAGCTGCTGGCGGAGGCGACGGCGGCCAGGCCGGAGCACGCAGCGGCGCACGCCTTGTGGACCGACCTGCTCGCGTCGGAGGCGCGCCACTACCGCACCTTCGTGGATCTGGCGGCGCGCGCAGCCGGAGGCGATCGCAGGGGCGTCCTCGGGCGGCTCGATCGCCTCGCGCAGGCCGAAGGCGCGATCGTCCTGGCGCTCGCACGGGAAAGCGCCGGCGCCTCGCGCGCGACCATGCACGGCTGAGGGCGGGGGGGCAGGAGCGCCGCCGACCGATGAGAAACCATGCCTGACGCGCGCGTGGAGAACCTGCCCTCGCTCGACCGCGACGTGGCCAGCGCGTCGAGGGCGCTCGGCCGATGGCGCGCGAAGCTGGCGCGCGACCCGGAGGAGAACGCCGACGACGACCCCCTCGAGCCGCTGCGCCACATGGCGGGCCAGTCGATGCTCACGGCGCTGCGCGAGCTCTCGCCGACCGCGGCGGAGGCCCCGCTGCGCGACGCGCTTCTGCCCTGGGTGGCGGACCTGACCCTGGCGCGCCTGGTGCGGGAAGACGACGTGGACTGGGCCCGTGCCGCCGGCGAAGCGCGCGCCCATTTCCAGGGCGAGCCGCCGCGTCTGGCGAGCTGGCGAGAGGCCTGGCGCGGCGTCGTGGAGGCGCGGAACGTCGCCGAGGCCGCGCTCTGGCTGGAGGCGGCGGGAGAGGTGGGCGAGGAGCTCGCCGCGGTGACGCGAACGCGGGCGGAGAGGCGCGTGGAGGTGGCGCGTCGCCTCGGCCGGACACATCCGTGGGAGCTGCTCGACCTCGGGGACGCAGGGACGCTGCGGACCGCCGCTCGGCGGCTGCTCGACGCCACGGAGGACCTGGCGCGGGCGGTGTGGAAGGACGCCCGGCGCGGCGCGGCGGAGGTGCTTCATCAGGTGGTGGGTCGCGAGGCCGGCGAGGGGTGGCCGGCGCGCCTCGGGCCCCGGTGGCTGCACGAGGTCTTCGGCGCGGGGCTGCGCGGGCTGCGCATCGATCTGGCTCCGCTCCCCGATGCGCTCGGCGCGGCCAGCTTCGCGCGAGCGCTCACCGAGCTGGGGTTCGCGGTGCGGATGGCGGCGGCTCCGTCGGCCATGCCGTTCGTCCTCGCGCGCGCGCCAGGGTCGCGCGTCGCGCACCGGCTGGGCCTGGTCTTCGGCGG
>Ga0302326_10025416_pt1 | contig 12012 bp, 10 predicted proteins | sample Palsa_T0_3_FD_202264 | JGI IMG/M metagenome (GOLD analysis project Ga0302326, IMG submission 202264) | Peat permafrost microbial communities from Stordalen Mire near Abisko, Sweden - Palsa_T0_3 | ecosystem: Environmental > Terrestrial > Soil > Palsa > Peat permafrost | place: Sweden: Abisko... | reverse complement strand
CGATTCCCGCGATCTTGGCCGCGGCGTACGGCCGATTCGTGGGCTCCAGAGGGCCGGACAGCAAGGACGTTTCCGCGATCGGCTGGGGCGCGAGTTTTGGGTAGACGCAGCTCGACCCGAGAAAAAGCAATCGTTTCACGCCCGCATTGTGCGCGGCCACGATTACGTTGGCTTCAATCAAGAGGTTCCGGGAAATGAATTCGGCGGGATATCTGCTATTCGCCAGAATGCCCCCCACCTTCGCGGCAGCCAGAAAAACGTAATCGGGCCGATCCTTGGTGAAAAAGCGCTCGACTTCCGCCTGGTTGGTGAGATCCAGTTCGGCATGCGTGCGCAACGCCAAATTGCCGTACCCCGCAAGGCGCAATCCACGGACGAAGGCCGAGCCCACCAAGCCGCGGTGGCCCGCAACGAACACTCTTGCGTTGAGATCCATCAATGTGGTGGCTCCTTCATCGATTTCCTTCAATCGCCCAGCGCGCTTCCCGCCGTCGCGGCCAGGGCTCGCGATACCGACCCGGCCCACTGGTGCCAGTCCCCGAATTTTTGCCGCAATGCGAGGTCGCCCGCGCCCCTGGGCACGAGGCCGATCGCTTCCATGTCCGCGTCCACCATAATTTGGACCAGGCCCTTGAAGTCGATTCGGGGCTCCCAACCCAATTCCTTGCGCGCCCGGCTCGCGTCGCTCATGAGGAAATCCACCTCCGCCGGACGCAGGTACCGCGGATCGGATTCGAAGTGCTCTCTCCAATCCAAATCGAGATAGCCGAACGCTTCCTCGAGAAACTCGCGGACCGAGTGCGATTCTCCTGTGCCTAGCACGTAATCGGAGGGATCTTCCTGCTGCAGGATTCGCCACATTCCCTCCACGTACTCGGGCGCGTACCCCCAGTCGCGGCGCGCCTCCAGATTGCCCAGGTACAGCTTTGTTTGGGTTCCGGCAAAAATTCGGGCCACCGCGCGAGTAATCTTGCGGGTGACGAAGGTCTCTCCGCGGCGCGCGCTTTCGTGGTTGAAAAGAATTCCATTGGCCGCGTAGATTCCATACGCTTCCCGGTAATTCACGGCCATCCAGTGGCTGTACGCCTTCGCCGCGCCATACGGGCTGCGGGGATGAAACGGCGTGCTCTCGCATTGCGGCGGCGGCGTCGCCCCAAACATTTCGGAAGATCCCGCCTGGTAGAACCGGCAGGGGATGCCGCTCCTGCGGACCGCCTCCAAGATTCGCGTGGTTCCGAGTCCCGTCACGTCGCCTGTAAGCTCGGGCTCGTCGAAGCTCACCCGGACATGGCTCTGCGAGCCCAGGTGATAGATTTCGTCCGGCCGCACGTTGTAAATCAGGCTGGTCAACTGCTCGCCCGTCGAGAGATCGCCATAGTAGAGGAAGAGCCTCTTGTCCCCGCATTGCGGATCCTGATAAAGGTGATCGATCCGGCTGGTATTGAAGGTGCTGCTGCGCCGGATGACGCCGTGAACTTCATAACCCTTGCTCAGCAGCAGTTCCGTCAGGTAGGAACCATCCTGCCCGGTGATGCCCGTAATTAACGCGCGTTTCGGCATGAGTTACTCCTTGAGAATTGAATCGGAATGGATTTATTCGGCGTTGCTCGAAGGTCCAGGGCGATCCGCTTTTTCCCGTTCGCTGCGGCCTCCCCGAGCGCCAACGGCACGCTCCTCGTCCTGAGATTTCCGTGGACGATTCTTAAGGCGGTTCGTCTCGGCCTGGTTCCCTCCAGCGGAAAAAGTGGAATGGCGGAACGGTGACGGCAAAGAGGAGAGGCCGCCGGCCGGCCCGAATGCGCTTTGGCGGAATGGCCCCGGCAATCCAGTCGTTTCCGGTTGCCAAGGGCGCCACGGCACCACCACCGTGAAACGGGAAGGTTCTTCCGAGTCCTCTGCAGTCCAGCCGGAGGACAATCCTTGAAAGGGGTCCGGAAGCGGCTCGACCTTTTCGAAATTGCTTTCACTTCGAGGATCCATTTCCGTGCTGGAAGTGTGCGCGGGCCATGCGGACGACGCGGGCGTTTGCCCGGAGGCGCGAAAGGACACGCCTCCGGCAATTGGCGCACGCACGGCGTTCTTGGCGCGCGCTGGGGTTGTGACGGCTGGCGGGGCGGCGGGTGGCGCGGGCCAAAATGGCGTGTTTGGAAGTTCGCCGTGGGACGCAAAGCCCCAATGGCTATAAGAATCGGCAGGGGTTGTTGGCCGCTTTCTGGCCTCTTGAGAAGGCTCGGCCTGGGGGCGTTCATCGACACTCGCATGGACCGAGGCATCGACGCCGTTGGCATCCCGATGGATGCCCTGAATGGGGCCGGGATCCTGGGCGCGCGCAGGGACCGAGGAAAAGGCGAATGCGAGCGATAACACGCTTATGATTCGAGTTTTCATTGATATTTTCCGGAGATTTTTTGGATTTTTTCTGGAACAAGGATTGGCCGGCGCGGGCGAACCCGGCGCTGCCGCGTCAGAGTTGTCTCGCCACCCGCACCGGCAATCCTCCCCGGAAGCGTAAGAGAAGCGAGACGAGCTTGCGCGCCGACCAATATCGGGGTACGAATCGCCTGGGCTCGGAAAGGCAGCGGAAAAGCCAGCCCAGATAGAAGCGGTCCGCCCAGAGCGGAATGCGGACCTGGTCGCCGCTCAAGAACGCGATGGCGGCTCCTATGCAGTGGATGGCGGGAAGCGGTTGCAAATTCCGCTTGAGATACAGGCCCAATCTCTCTTGCGTGCCGCCGCCAATCGTCACGACGACATGAGGCGGCTGGCGTTTGCGGATTTTTTGAACCAGGAACTCGTCGTCGATGCCCGAGTCGTAACGGGGCGCCACATAAACATCCTCGGCCGGCACTCGAACGCCATGCGCGTCAAGCCATGCCAAGTTCCGGTCGGCGCTCTCCCGGCCCGCCATGATCCAGAAGGAACCGCCGGAATTCTTAACAGCCGGCACGGTCAACAGCTCCGCTAGATACTCGAGCCCCGAAAGGCGCCGGATGCGGTCCCTTTGAATGAAATTCCAGACCATCACCATCAGGGAGCTGTCGGCAATCGCCACATCCGCCTCTAAAAGCGCCTCGCGATAGGCACTGTCGTCTGGAAGATTCTTGAGCGCCGGAGCGGCGGGAACCACCAGCAAGCCGCCTCCGCTTACCAGCTCGATGGCCTCCCGCGCTCCGCCCACGAAGAAACGGACGCCCAGGATCCGGCGGAACCTGGTTCCCGGGCCTTCCGGCTGTGTGGCGGCGGTCATTTTGCCGTTGCCGCCATTGCGAACATTTCACTTTCGATCCACTCATAGGTCTTGGCCAGGCCGTCTTTCAAGCGGATCGAAGGCTCCCACCCGAGCAGCTGCTTGATCCTAGTGTTGTCGCTGTTCCGACCGTTCACCCCTTTCGGCGCGCCCAGATTGTAATTTCTCTTCAGTTCGAGGTTGGCGCAACGTTCCACGAGGTCGACCAGCCGGTCGATGGTCACGAGTTCGCTGCTTCCGAGGTTGATCGGCTCGTGAATTTCACTTTCGAAAATGGCGTTGATTCCCGCGATGCAGTCGTCGATGTACATGAAACTGCGGGTCTGGCAGCCGTCTCCCCAGATCTCGATCTCGCGACTGCCCGAGCGCTTGGCCTCGATCACTTTCCGGCAAACCGCGGCCGGGGCCTTTTCGCGGCCGCCCGACCAGGTGCCATACGGTCCGTAGACATTGTGAAATCGCGCGACGCGGCACTCGAGTCCGAAGTCCTCCTCGAAATGGCGGCACATGCGCTCGCTAAACAGTTTTTCCCAGCCGTAGCCGTCCTCGGGCATGGCCGGGTAGGCATCTTCCTCCTTCAAGGCCACCACGTTGGAATCGGTTTGCTTTTCGGCGTTGTACACGCACGCGGAGGAAGAATAGAAAAAACGCTCCACGCCGCAATCTCTCGCGGCCATCAGCATGTGCGTGTTCACGAGCACGCTCAGCATGCACAGAGCTCGGTTGTTTTCGATAAAACCCATTCCGCCCATATCGGCGGCCAGCTGAAACACGGCGTCGGCGCCCTCCGCCGCCAGATAGCAGTTGCCCTTATCCTTCAGATCGAGCCACTGAGTCTCGACGCCCTCCGTACTCTGGTACCACTCGTCCGGCGGCTTGATGTCCACGGCCCGTATTTCGCGCGCCCCGCTTGCTTGCAACGCTTTCACGAGGTGACCGCCAATAAATCCCCCCGCGCCGCACACCACCACCTTCTTGCCTTTCACCTTCATGTTTCACTCTCCTTTTGAGAATTGACGACGGAAGATGCCAAACTTCGCGGTTAGAAATTCGTTCGATCCTGGACGGAGATCATTCCCTTTGACCACGACTCGCGACCAGATCTTGCAGGGCATGAGCGCTGGAACTGCTAGAGGGCGAGGCAGGATCGCCTGCGGCCGCGCCTTTTCGTGCCAATTCCCTGGTCTTGAGGACGATCGTGTATTCATAAAACGACTGCAGCAGGGCATATTGAAAGCCCGCGTGGCCGTCTAGAAAGCCGCGCTTTCCTACGTAGAGGAGAAGAAACTTAACGAGCGGGCGGCCCGGCAATCTGTAAAAAAGCGCCTTCTGATGGGACCGGCGCTCTTCGAAGGTTTTGCCGAAGAATGCCTGCTTCAGGCTGAACTTCCGATTCGCCGCGCGATTCGTTAGGATTTGTTGCGCTTCGAGCGAGCTGTAGGAATTGTGGCGGCTAAGCCAGTGCGCGAGACCCTTGCTAAATGGATAATGGTCCAGAAAGCCGTCCAGCTCGCCTACCGGCCCATCCGCGATGGAGACCGGATTGATCAGGCGCTCATAACGCATCTTCTCCGGTCGAAAAAGCCGTGGGTAGGAGGAGGACGCCTGCACGTGTTTCAGCCACGAGTCTCCCCAAAAATCCCGGCGGCGCATTCGAAAGGCGACGTTGTCTCCCGGATTCCGGACGGCCTGCTCGATGCTCCGGGCGAGCTCGGGCGTCACGCGCTCGTCCGCGTCCAGATGCAGCACCCACTCGTGCTGGAAGGGAATGTGCGAGAGCGCCCAGTTCTTGTGCTCGGCTTCGTTTCCCCCGAAGAGCGCTTGGCCGTTCCGTGGCGCCATCAGCATGACGCTCGCGCCGGCGCGACGGGCGATCACCACGGTCCCGTCCGTGCTCCCGGAATCGCACACGTGAATGTCGCCCGACCAGCGCGCCGACCCGAGGCAGCCGGGGAGATCTTGCTCTTCGTTTTTCGTGAAGATGAGAACGGAAATCATGGCCGCCGGAGCACCCTGGCTTTCACCCTGCGCGCGGGAACGCCCGCATATACCGTCCAGGGTTCCAAATCCCGCGTGGCTTGCGCTCCGAGTCCCAGGACCGCACCGTCACCCACCGACACTCCGGGCTGCACGGTCGCGCGGGCGCAGATCCATGCATAAGAGCCAATCGAAATAGGGAGCGCGACGAGCGGAAATCGGGAATCCTCATAGTCGTGCGTCGCGCCGCATAAGTACGCCTGTTGGGACACGATGGCATGGCTGCCGAGCTCGATGCGCTCGGGGTTATAGACAATGGCTTCATCCGCGATCGTGGCTTGATCGGCGCATACCAGATTCCAGGGCGCCCAGATCCTGGCCTTGGGGCAGATGTGCGTGTGCGCGCCAAGTTTGGCGCCAAAACATCGAAGCAGAAACGCCCGCCACCAGTGCAGCGGCCTCGGAGAGGTACGAAAGAACACCGCGTAGAAGAATCCCCACGCCGCGCGCAGGAGACGGTTGCTCAGGGGGAAAGCCGGAACCAAGTACGGATCGGCATTTTCCCCGGGCCTTGTCGCGGGGCTTGCTACTCCGTTGCGGGTTGCACGGGGCATGTTTTCGTCCGAGTTTCGAGCGATTTTCCGATTTTAAGAGAATGCCGGCGGGATCGCCGCTTGGAGAGCGCGCACCGAAATTCCACCGTCCGAAAGCCATTTCACATCAAAGCCAAACGGCCCGGATGGGTCTCAAATTTGGCGGGGTTTATGTACTCCAGATATATCGAACAATATGTTACATAACGACTGCGCGGCTCCGCGGACCTCGAAATTTCGATCGAAGCATTCGCGGGCCGCTTGCCGCATGGCCAGCTTTTTTTCCGCGGGCATTTCCAAATACGTTTCCAAAAGCGCGCAGGCGCCCTTCAGGGTGTCTTCCGCAACCACTCCCGCGCCGCCGGCTTCGATCTCGCGCCAGATATTCACTTTGTTCGAGATCAGGGCGGGCACGCCGGCGGCCAGCGCCTCGGCCACCACGATGCCGAAGTTTTCCTGGTGGGACGGCAACAGAAAAACTTCCGCGGCCCGCAGCGCACCCCACTTCATCGCGCCATCGACCATTCCCGTCCATGTCACTCGCGAGGCGAGTCCCAGTTCCACCGCGCGGCGGTGCAAACCCTTCTGCAAGCCCTCCTGGTCCGGGCCGGCAATCACCAGCCGCCACTCGGGGCGCGCCGCGAGCACCTTGGCGAAGGCCTCGATCGCCAGGTCGCATCCTTTCTTGGGGTGGATTCGCCCGAGGAAGAGCGCCAGCTTCTTGCCTCGCAATTCCGGATAATGGCCGAAGAATTCCTCGAGGTCCGAACGGGGATCGCCTTTTGGTCCGGCGGTGCCGTACTTGACGACCACCTCGTTGCAGCGGTACATCCGGAACGAAGTCCGGGCCAGAGCGCGCTCTTCCTCACAAGTGAAAAGGACGGCCTGCGCGTCGCGCAGCACGCGATACTCGGCCCAGGGCCAATACATCCATTTCTTGAGATGCTTCAGGGGATACTGTTTTTTAAACCACGGGTCCAGCATCCCGTGGGTGAACAATACGTAGGGCGTGCTGGATTTGCGCAGCACGCGCCAGGCGCCAAAGCTGTGATACTGCCAAATTCCATTCACAATGACCGCGTCATACCGTCCGCGATTGGATTCGAGCCATGGGATAAGCCGGGAAGCAAAGGCGTAATGGAAAGTCGCCGGCCCCAGGGGATGCACGGGAAGCCAGGAGTGCTTCAAAAAAGGCGCGTCGGGAGGATCGAGCGACGCCACTTCGACGCGATGTCCCGCGCCGGTCATGATCCTTCCGAGTTGCTGGATGCCCTCGATCGGGCCGCCCCCGGCGGGATTCACCGAACGGATGATATGGAGAATCTTCACGGTTTATGGAATGGAAATGACAATCCAGGTGCGCCGAGAAACTTGTCGATCATGCGATCCACAGGGACGCGGGGATTCCGCAGCCATTTTTCAACCCGGGCCAGGTGGAATAGAACCTTGCTCGTTTGATCGTAATCCCGGCGGGTGATGGTTTGAAACATTCGCGCATGATTCGTTTGGAACAGGCGGCTGTGCTTTGCCGAGGAAGTTAGGGAGCCCGGATAAATGGAAAACACGGACCAGTATTCATCGACCATGGCGAACCGGCAGCCGGCCCGCGCCATATCGACCAAGAGCTCGCCGTCCCAGGAAATGCGGTTGTTTTCATTGAAACCGCCGGCCTTCCGAAAGGCCTCGCGGCGGAAGAAAGTGGACTGTTGCATGACCACGACGCCGCCATAGGCATATTGCCGCAAATCGAAGGGCACCGAACGCGCACGCCGCACGACATGTCCCGCCCCGTCAATAATGTAGCAGTGGCCGTAAATAACATCGGCTTCGGGCTTGGCCTGAAATGCCGAAACCGCTTTGGCGATCGCGCCCGGCAGATACGCGTCGTCGGCGTTGATGTAACCGAGGATGTCTCCGGTCGACGCCGCGAATCCTCGATTCAGTCCGTCGGCGGGGCCGTCGTCCGGTTCGAGAATGGCATTGGCCATGCGCGACCGGTAGCGCCCGATCGTCGCGCGGCTCGCGTCGGTCGAGCCGGGATCGACCACAATGTACTCGATGTCCGGATAGTCTTGTTCGAGGACGGACCGGATGGCGCGCTCGAGGTACTTCGCTTGATTGAACGAAATGGTGACGATGGAGACGCGCGGAATCATTTTTCCTCCATTTCCGCGGAATGCGGGTCGCGCAGCTGCCCGAGGAGTATCATGGCCGCTAAAAAGTAGGGAGTGACGAACCGCCGTTCGGGCGAGATGGGCGAGAACAAGATGTCCCACACCAGCATGAAGCCCATGAAGGCGAACAAGGGCAGGAGCGGCTCCCCGCCGCGGATTTTTATTAACGAAGAAATTACATAATATAGAATGAATATCCAAAAGACCCCGCCGGCCAGGCCCGCTTCCACCCAGGACCCGAAAACATGCGAGTGCGTGGGGATCAGGTCATCCGGCTTGCTGTACTGGAAAACCTTGTACCCGAGCGCTGCCCGGCTATTCTCGAGGATAGCGGCGTAGGCCGGATCGCGCGCCCAGGAACCGTGCCCGAGAAGCGGCGAGTCCAGAATCGCCTGCCCGGAGGCCAGGATTTCACTGCGGCCGCCGAGGAGCATGCCGCCTTCCCCGCTTTGCGCTTCGAGCTTTTGTTGCGCGTACAGGCCGAACGCGCCTTGCTCAGCGTAGTGCGAATACAGGGCCATGAAACCGTAGATGCACACGGCCCCCACGCCCGCCAGGAGGGCCAGGCGGCCTCCTCCCACGCGGCGCCTGGTTCCGCCCACCGATAGGTGAAAGAGGGAAAAGATCGCGGTCAGCAGACAGATGAGCGCCATGCTGCGCGTGTTGGCGTAGGAATGCACGACGGTGAGCAGGACAAGCGGCACAAGAAGCGCCAGACGGCTGCGCCCCGCCCAGCACGCCACCGAGGTTACAACGAGCATGGTGATGGGACCGGCGAGGCCAAATTTCCACGGCGAGAAGATCATGTCCTCGGACGGATGCAGAGAAAGGGTTAGAATTCCGCCCACGGCAATGCCCACATTAAAGAGAACGAAGCGCCGCAGGCTCGTGCAAGCTACGGTCCAGACAACAAGGAAGCTCACGAGAATCAGCACGATCCTGATCCAACCCCTGAGGTAATCCTCCGGCGCGGAAACCCGATAAAGGTCGGTCGCCACCTGCGAGAACAGCCAGAAAATTCCCAGCGCCAAGATCGTGGGGACCGGCTTTTGCCTCAACCGCTCCGGATGGCGGAGGAGCGCGATCGGCAACGCCGCGAGGAGCGCGAGGTCCGTGGCCAGCAACGTTCCGACCGTTTGAATTTGCACGAATTGCAGCGCCGGCGCGAGGAAGCAGAACAGATCGCCGAGGCTGAGGATGCCTCTCGGCAGAATAGCCGCCGGACGCCGGGCCGGCCGGATCGCTGAGTTCGTCGCGAAGTTAGGCAGCGTCGCGCTCATTGAAATTCGCTCCGAACCGCGTCCTTCGCTTCGAAGAAAAGCCTCCTCTGGACCTCGCCGGGCGCGTACTTGAACAGCCACCAAAGCCACTGCTTCAAGCGGTTGGGGCGCGACGTCAGGTTGAGGCCGTAACGAAACACGGGCAGCGGCAGAAGGATCGACATGCGCAGGAACCATCGCAACCCCGCATGCAGCAGAGGGAACTGGTCGGAGCGCACCAGATTCCGGTACGCGCGCAACGCGCTGCCGCTCCTTCGTAGACGTGCCTGCGTGTAGTTGTAGGAGGCCGCGCTCAGCCCCCGATCGAAGGAGGGAAGAATCGCAGCCAATCGCGGATCCACTCCTTCGAGATATTTCTTCCGGATGGCCCAGAGCGTTCTGCCCACTTCCCATTCGCGTTCCAGGGATTCGGAGGTCAGCTGAACGGTATTCGTCAGATTCGCTTGATGGCAGCGGTATTCCGCGAGCGGGACGGGCAGCCCGATCATGGGCGTCATGAGCGGGGCAAGCACCATGAGGATTCCGTCCACGCCGGTTCTGAGCTTGGTCTGCAGCGGAAAAATCGAGTCGCCGATCGTTTTCCGGAAGCAGATGCCTGAGCCAAAGGCTTGTCCCGGCGGGGCATCGCCGTGGCGAACGATGAATGGGCCCTGCCAGCCGTCCGGTGGGGCCACGATCCAGGGACTGACGCCCAGGCGGCGGCCGCTCGAATCCGTGCGGAACATGGGATGGCCGAGAAAGCCGGACTCAGGCCGCGCGCGAAACGCTTCCACAACCCTCTCGAGTTTCTCCGGAAGGAAGCGGTCGTCGGCATCCAGGAGGCAAACGATCTCTCCCTGACCCGTGCGGTAGGCGGCGTTCAAGGCCGAAGCCACGCCTCCATTTTTCTGGCGGATGAGCCGGATGCGCGGATCGCGCCCGGCATACCGTTCGATCACTTCGCAAGAATCGTCTGTCGAGCCGTCGTCGCAGACGATCATTTCAAGGTTCTGGTAGGTCTGGGACAAGGCGCTCTCGATGGCTTCCGCCACGTAGCGCGCGTAGTTATAGTTCGGAGTCAAGAGCGTCACGAGAGGATTTTCGGGCAAGGGATCGAGGTTCACGGGCTTGAGCAATTCGGTGATCTCTTGCGGATCTCGGTTCGCCATTTCCAGGGTTTCCTTTCGGCGGCTCAGTTGCAAGAACGCCTTTTCGTCCGTGTCTCTGATCGTTTCTTTGGGCGGGGCCGCGGTAAAACGATCGCGAAACTCGCTTCTTAATCTTTTTATGCGCAGAATCGCTCGCTCTCCCAAGGGCCTCTTTTTGATTGCGTAGGACGCGGGCCGCAAGCCGGCAGCCTCGTAGTACCGGTCGAGCATTCGAGACTGGAGCAACTCGGGTTCCTGCGTGTGAAAGGAAAAATGGGCCACCACCAGATTTCCGACGATCCGGCCCGGGCGCTGGAGGCGCGAGGGCAAGCCCGCGGAAATCCAATCTTCGTCGTCCACGTCGAGGGGGCAAAAGGTCGTGCCGAGCGCGCGTACGTCGGCGCCGAAAAATCCCAGGCAGTTGATGGAAAAGCGGGCGAGAGAAACCTGAAAATTAGGGACGTAAAAGGAGCTGATATCGCCTGCGTGAAGCGCTTCGAGGAACGCTTGGTGCATTCGCTCGGCGAAGGACGGGTCGAACCAGCCGTGGTGGTCTCCGGCCTGGCAAGTAAGGTTTTCCTGAATCCGAATCGAGGAATGATGCTTGAGCAACCAGGAACAGATCGCGTTGTTGATGACGAGCGGCGACCACCAGAGAAACCGTTCGCGTTCCTCGGTGGCTTGCCGGTGGAGATCGCCCGCGAATCCCTTCGGGAGGTAGACGATGTCATCGTCCAGTTTTATGTAAAACGCGCCATCTTCCGCGCAAAGACGGTAGAAGCGGTTGACCGACCGGTTGGTGCCATCGGTGTTTTCGAGGCGAATGACCCTTACTTTTTTCTCCATGCGCCCGAGTTGGCCGATATATTTCCGGTCGAAATCGTTGCGGCAATTGTCCCAGAGATGCCATTCCTCGATCGAGTCGTCCGCGCAAACGTAGTGCCGCAGAAGTTCGAGATAATGCCTCCGGCCCGCCGGCGTGACCGCCACAATTCTGGGTTTCATCGAGGGCGGCCCGCCTTCCGGATGAAAATGACGTGCCGCTGGGCGTCCACATGAATTTCGGCGATTTCCTCCGCGTGCCGCACGCACAATTCATCGATCGTCCGGGTTACGTTCGGCAGGTCGTATTCGTAGTCATGGAAAGCGATTACCCCCCCCGGCGAAAGCTTGCCCCACACGAGGTAGAAATCGTTCGTCACGTAATCGTCCGCGTGATTGCCGTCGATAAAACCGAAGGAGACCTCGGCGCAAGGCAATTCGACCTCTTTCGAATCCCCGGCAATCACGACAATGTTCGTGGCGCCGGCCGTCACCCGGTCGAACACCTGTCTCTGGCTGCTGCCCTCGAGCTTGGCTTCATAAATCTCGGACATGCGCAATCCCTCGAGGTTTTCCGTCTGGTCGGCATGGATGTCGAAGCAGTCGATTGTGTAAACCTTCTTGTCCGACCCCTGCATTTCCAGAAACTTGGCGAGCTTATACGTCCCGCCGCCGCGGAAGGCGCCAATCTCGACGAGGTCGCCCGGGACGTTTCCGAGCCGCCTCGCGCGGAAGAACTCGATCAGCCCTTCGTACCCGACGAGGTCCGTGCCGGGCGGCGGAAGCGGAAAT
>Ga0302326_10025415_pt1 | contig 12012 bp, 12 predicted proteins | sample Palsa_T0_3_FD_202264 | JGI IMG/M metagenome (GOLD analysis project Ga0302326, IMG submission 202264) | Peat permafrost microbial communities from Stordalen Mire near Abisko, Sweden - Palsa_T0_3 | ecosystem: Environmental > Terrestrial > Soil > Palsa > Peat permafrost | place: Sweden: Abisko... | reverse complement strand
CGGCGGGCCGCCATAGTAACCGTTGAGATCCATGGCGTGCTTCAAACCGGGAATGCCGTGTTTGCTGGTGACCAATGCGGCAGCGCGTGCGATGCGGTTTTGCCAGTCGCGGCCGGCCTCCTCTTCGCGCGTCCGGTAAGCTTCCCAAATCGCGATGCAGGCGTAGGGCGCGGCGTTGGCGAATGCCAGGATCGCGCCGGTAGCGCCCATCAGCAGCGAGGGCCACACCGTGGGGGCGGACCCCACCGTCACCTGGAAGCCGGGCCGCGACTCGCGCAGCATCTGCATCACCTTTTCCATGTTGCCGGAGCTTTCCTTGATCCCGATGATGTTGGGATGATGCGAAAGCTCCGCCACCGCGGCGGCCGGAATATCGAGCGCGGTGGCTTGCGGGAAATTGTAGACGATCACGGGAATGCGCACCTGGTCCGCGACCGCACGGTAATACAGCATCTGCGCCTCGGGGCGGGTCAGCAGGTTTTTGTAGTAATGCGGCGTTTTCACGAGCGCGGCTTTGTAGCCCAACTCCGCGGCGCGGTTGGTTAGACACACGGTCTCGCGCACGCTCTCGACACCGGTGCCCGCGATCAGCAGTTTTTCAGGAGCTGCGTAACGAACCACCATCTCCCACAGTTCGACCTTCTCTTCGGCCGTGAGCAGCACACTCTCGCCGGTTGAGCCGGTTACCACGTATCCAGCGAGCGTGGTGCGGTTCCACTTTTCGATGTTGTGCTGAAGCTTGGCGGCGTAGATGTTGCCGTTGTGATCGAAGGGGGTGGTGATGGGGGGAAAAATGCCTTGTAGTTTCATAGGTTGGTACCCGATTACGAAATTCGGTAAACGTAGGCGTCTTCCACCCAACGATTGCCGATTTGTTGCCCGCCCAGGCGCATGCCTTCTACGGCCTTGGTTTTTCCGAACATCCGGCGCAGCGCGCGAACGGTGGGATCTGTCATGGGAAGAATCAAGATGGTCGGCGTCCTTTCGATTGGAAAACCTGCTGCGTTCAGCGCATCAAACACTGACCCGGCGGCTTTGTGCCGGCCAATCGCATCGAACTGCCGCGAAGACACGAGAAGCCGCCAGTCGCTGTATTCCTCCAAGTTAACCCATAGGGCCACGGTCACTCTTACTCCCGCCTTATCGACAATACGAAGGATTTCCGCCCCCGCGTCCAGATCGATGTTCACCAATAGCGCTTGACCCATTTCATCACTCCATGATTTCTGTCGCCGACCGCTTCAATGAGCTCCCGAGCGCTCTGCTGGGTATGCTTGCCATAGCGGCTCTGCTCCGACCATGATTGCACGTCATTCCAATATTGTCGAAATGACGGATCGCTCTTAACTGCTGCCTGAAATCTTGCAACTCCGCGACTTTTATAAGATCTGCAAGGTCGTGGGCATGGCTGGCGTTGACTCTCCTCTTCTCCGGGAACTCATATCGCTTCGTCTCCTTGGCGATGCAGGCCTTGAGCGCGCACTCGACCGCATAGCCGGCCAGATAATACGCGCCGTCCGGCAGTCCAGCCTTGAGCAAAGCCCTCGCTTCCAAGAGCCGCACTCGGGAAAGCGACCGCAGATCTTTCCGGTCCATCTGAAAATATCGTACCGAACATCGCACCTGGCCGTGCGAGAATGCCTTTGAGCGCCGATGTTCTCGATCGAAATAGAATTCCCGCTGGAGCGCAAAGATCTGCTCGTCGCCGAGCTATGGGAGGAAGGCTCGGCAGGCATCGCGGAATTGAACGACGGCCGATTAAGGGCCTTTTTCGAAGATCGGGCAGACCGCGTGGCCCTAATGGAGCGGTTTCGGGCAGCCAGTTGGAGACAGGAGGAACTGCGCGATTGGGTGGCGGAGTCGCGTGCGGACTGGGAGCCGCTGCTGGTTGGCGAACGATTCTTCCTGGTTCCGGAGTGGCGCGGCGATCCGGCGCCGGAGGGCCGTTTCCGCATCGTGGTGAATCCCGGAATGGCATTTGGCACGGGCAGGCACGCAACCACGCAGTTGTGCCTGGAGGCTCTGGAGAGATATGTACGTCCCGGCATGCGCGTGTTGGATGTGGGCACCGGCGCGGGCATTCTGGCGCAGGCCGCCGCGTTGCTCGGTGCGGCGACTGTGTGGGCTTGCGATCTCGACCCGGGTGCCGTGGGGATCGCCCGGGGCAACGCCGGCCCGAACCTGTTTATCGGTTCGGTGGACGCCGCGCGCTCGGGGTCCGCTGGGCTGATCGCCGCCAACATCAGCCCCGAAGCGATCGCACGGCTCGCGCCGGAATTGTTGCGCTGCCTGCGGCCGGACGGCGTCGCGCTGCTGAGCGGCTTCGAGCGGCACGAAGCCGCATCGGTGCAAGCGGAGCTGGAACGTTTCGGCGGCGCGATTCGGGAAGCCCGTCACAAAGAAAGCTGGGCGCTGCTGGTGGTTGGAGTTACACTCGTTGGGGGAGTTTCCGATGTCCACCACCAGGCGCCAGTTTCTTAGTGCGGCCGCGGCTGCACCCTTGGCCCGCGGAGCTGCGCAGAGCACGGTAACCGCCAACGGCCGCATCCAGCTTGGTGCGATCGGGCTGGGCGGACGCGGCACCGCGGACGTACACGCGGCTCTGGCCGTTCCAGGCGTCGCCCTGGTAGCGGTCGCGGATCTCTACGCGGGACGGCGTGCGCGTGCGCGGGAGGTCTTTGGAAAGGAACTATTCGTCACCCCCGACTATCGCGAACTGCTGGCGCGCAAAGAGATCGACGCCGTGATCGTGGCCACGCCGGATCACTGGCACGCGCAGGCTTCCATTGACGCCATGAATGCCGGCAAAGACGTCTACTGCGAGAAACCCATGGTGCACTCCATTGAGGAGGGCCACGCGGTGATCGCCGCACAACGCAACACCGGCCGCATTATTCAGGTGGGCAGCCAGCGGGTAAGTTCCATCGTTTATGTGAAGGCGAGGCAACTCATACGGGATGGCGCCATCGGCAAGTTGAATCTGATCGAAGCCTGGTGGGAGCGGCCCGTGGACCGCGACGAACTGGTGTTCCGCAGTTCCATTCCCCCGGACGCTTCGGCTGCGACCATCGACTGGGAGCGCTTCGTCGCCAACACCACGCGGCGGCCCTTCGACGCGCAACGCTTCTTCTGGTGGCACAACTACCGGGACTACGGCACGGGTATCCCCGGCGACCTGTTCGTGCACCTGTTCTCGGGAGTGCACTTCGTGCTCGATTCCGCAGGGCCGGTGCGCATGATGGCTACCGGCGGGACGCGATATTGGAATGACGGGCGCGAAATTCCGGACCTGATGATCGGCCTCGCCGATTACGCGGAAGGCGCCAGCCATCCGGCCTTCAATCTGATGCTGCGCGTGAATTTCGAGCAGGGATCGGAAGAGACATCGGGCTTCCGGTTTGTAGGCGAGAAGGGCATTCTGCACATTCATGACGACGGCTTGCGGCTGGCCCGCCACAATCGTCCGCCGGAACCGGGCTACAACATCGAGACTTTTGCGGAGGCGGCCCAGCGCGAGTATCTGCGGGAGTACCGCAGGAAATACCCGCCGGTGGCGGCCACGCCGGAGAGCATGCGCGTGACGCCGGCGGAAGAATACCTGGCGCCGGAAGATTACAGCGATCACGCTGCCCACATGGCCAACTTCCTGGCCGCGGTGCGCAGCCGCAAGCCGGTGGTGGAGGACGCGGTGTTCGGCTTGCGTGCGGCGGGTCCCGCGCTGCTGGCTAACGCCAGCCACTACGAGAAGAAAATCTGCGGCTGGGATCCGCAGGCTATGGAGCGTATATGAACCCGGAACCAATGAGCCGGCGCGGACTTCTGATGGCGGCAGGCGCCGCGCTGGCCGCGCGCGGGGGTCCGGCGCAGGACGCCAAGCCGCGCGCGGTGCGCTTCGGTGTGCGCAGTCCACTTCCCAAGGTGAGCTTGCGCGAAAGGGCAATGCTGGTGGGGCGCTTGGGCTACGACGGCATCGAATTGGGTCCGGAGTGGTTGAACCAGCCGTTGGAGTCCATCCAGGAGCAGCTTGCGGGTACGGGCGTGGCCGTAAGCGCCATCGTGGGATCGATTCAGCTTCTGGATACGGACCCGCAGAAGCGCGCGGAGGCCGTGGAGACGGATCGCCGCCGCTTGCGGATGGCGAAGGATCTGGGCGCCGATTGTGTCATCGAGGTGCCGGTCTTCGGACCCACGCGCTTTCAAGACCTGTCTCCGCTAATGAGCCCGCGCGAGATTGAGGAGAAGCTGCTGGTTTTCGGACTGAAGCAACTCGCCGGGGATGTGGCGCGTACGGGTATCACCTTGCTGCTGGAACCGTGCAACCACAAAGAGACCCACTTCATGAACCGGCAAAGCCAGGCGGCGGAGACGATCGAGGCGGTGGGAGCGCCCGGCTTCCGGACACTGAGCGATTTTTACCACATGCAGTTGGAGGAAAAAGATATCGGCGAGACGCTGAGCCGTTATGGCAAATTCACCGCTTACGTGCATTTAGCCGACGGCGAAAAGCGCACCGAGCCGGGATCTCTGCCCTTCGACTATCGCCCGGGTTTCCGGGCACTGAAGAAGTGGGGCTTCGCGGGCTGGCTGACCATGGAGTCCGGCGCCACCGATAATCCGGAGGGCGCACTGGGACGGGCACTTGCTTACATCAAGCGGCAGTGGAGCGAAGCATAGCGGTAGCCGAGAATAGTGGGCGGACACAAGCCGCGGCGCACCTGCGCCGCCCGCTGATCCTTTTACATGCTTTTGCGTTTCCGGCGGCGCGCCACCAACAGCACCAGCACCACACCGGCAGCCAGCCATAGAACGGCTTGAAACAGGGTGTTATTCATTGTGGTTCCTCCTTTCTCATTGAATCCCCTTCATCAGGGGGAACAAGTATTTGAAAACCTGCAAAATCCCGGGTCCGGCCGCCACCACCATGATGGAGGGCAGGATGAAAAAGAAAATCGGGAATACCAGTTTCACGCCCACCTTGGCGGCCCTTTCTTCGGCGTCCTGCCTCCGGCGCGTGCGCATGAACTCGGAATGCGTGCGTAGCGCTTCGGCCATGCTGGTGCCGAAGCGGTCGGACTGAATCAAGATTGCGGTCAGTTTGCGCAGTTCGGATTCGCCGGTGCGCTGCGCCAGATTGCGCAGGGCCTCCGCCCGCCGCTTTCCGGCGCGCATCTCGAGATTTACCAGACTCAGTTCGTCGCTCAGTTCGGGATGCGACCCCGCCAGTTCGCGGCCTACGTTCTGCAGCGCCTGGTCCAGCCCTAAGCCCGCCTCCACCGAGACCACCATCAGATCCAATCCGTCGGGCAGCGAAAGGCGCAGCTTCTGTTGACGCTTGGAAACGCGGCGCTCCAACAGGAAGCCGGGAATCCAGTATCCGCCGACGGTAGCCGCCACCGGCAGCACGATGCGCAGCACTGGGTTAAGCGTAATATCGCTTCGGAACACGATCGACAGAATGCCCAGCGTCAGCGCCAGGATCAGCTTGATGCCGTAGAGCAGGGCAACCGCGCTTTCCCTGCGGTAGCCGGCTGCCATCAGGGTGCGCCGGGCCGACTGCGCATCCTCCGGCGAGATCGGCGCATGCTGTCCGAGGGCCTGTACTTTTTGCACCAGCTTCGATTGTTTGGGCTGGCCGATGCGGTCGAGCGTCACCGGTTCGGCTCCGGGGTCCTGGTGCAGTTGTTGCAGTAATCCCGAAGGCTTGGCGTATCGCCCGTAGCCATAGGCGGTGATGGCGGTCGCCAGCAAACCAAAGAGCGCCACGGAAACCAGTAAGTCCATAATCGGCCTTTAGCGTTACACCTTGATCTTGATGATCTTGCGAATTATCAACTGGCCCACGATCTGGCCCACAATGGACCCGGCGATCAGCTTCCTTCCGTCCGGATCGTTCACCATCGACATCAGGTAGGACGGCGCCGCCATCATCATCAGGATGGCAGTGGCCGCCGGCAGAATCGTGAGCACCAGGGCCGTCACCCTGCCGTGCGCACTGGCCGCCTTGACCTGCCCCTTCAGCTTGAACCGCTCGCGGATGACTTGCCCCAGGCGAGTCAGGATCTCACCCAGGTTGCCCCCGGTCTGTTTTTGCAGGATCACCGCCGACCGGAAGAAGCGCACATCCAGCAACGGCACCCGCGCCGCCAGATTGGAGAGCGCCGTGTCCAGCGGAGCCCCCAGATTCTGCTCATTGAACAAGGTGCGGAATTCCACGCCCAATGGGTCCGGCAGATCTTCGCTCGCCATGCGCAAGCTGATGGTGAAAGCGTGGCCGGCGCGCATGGACCGCGCCAGAAAATCGAGAGCCTCCGGAAACTGTTCCTCGAACGCCGCGATGCGGCGCGTACGCTTGCTGCGCAGGTAAAGGTACGGCAGCGCGGCCAGCAGAACCGCGAGCGCCGCGGACATGCCGCTCCGGGGGACGATCGGCGGCAGCACCACACTCAACACCATCCCTCCCATGGCCCCCGCGGCCATCAGCAGCAGCAATCCGCCGGGCGTCCAATTCACGCCGGCCTGCTGGATCAGCTTCTTGATTTTCTCCAGCAGGGACAGGTGCTCCAACCATACTTCCAGTTGTGGCCTTTTGGCGGCCATGTCGCGCAGCAACCGGGAGCCTCCGGGGACGGGATCCTCGGCGGCGGTCCGCAGCATGGCGGACATCTCGCGTTTGCGCCACCATTCGTAGAACTTCAACCCCAGCGCAATGGACAGCAGCACCCAGGTGAACACCACCAGAAAAAGCGAAAAGGAGATTTTCACGAGCCGACCTCCTGAGAGGTGGCGAAGATGCTGGCCGGCAGCAGCAGCCCGCAAGCGGCCAGCCGCTCGTAGAACTTGGGCCGGATGCCGGTGGCGCGGAAGCAGCCGCGCACCTGCCCCCTTTCGCCGATGCCCTTCTTTTCGAACACAAACAGGTCCTGCAGCGTCACCTGATCGCCCTCCATGCCGGTAACTTCCGTCACGTGCGTGACCCTGCGGGTGCCGTCGCTGAAGCGCGATATTTGCACGAACAGGTCCACCGCGGACGCCACCTGTTGCCGGATGGAACGCACGCCCATGTTGGCGTTGGACATTCCCACCATCACCTCCAGCCGGCCTACGGCATCCCGCGGAGTGTTGGCGTGAATCGTGGTAAGCGAACCGTCGTGGCCCGTGTTCATGGCCTGTAGCATGTCCAGAGCCTCCTCGCCGCGCACCTCGCCCACGATGATGCGGTCCGGACGCATACGCAATGCGTTGATGACCAGTTCGCGGATGCGTATGGCGCCCGTTCCCTCGATGTTGGGGGGACGCGTTTCCATACGCGCCACGTGCGTCTGCTGCAGGCGCAATTCGGCCGCGTCTTCGATAGTCACGATGCGTTCGTCTTCCGGGATGTAGCCGGAGAGCACGTTCAGCAGCGTGGTCTTGCCGGAGCCGGTGCCGCCGCTGATCAGAATATTCAGGCGGGCCTTCACCGAGTATTCCAGTAACTGGCGCATGCCTTCCATCAGCGTCAGGCTGCGCACCAGATCCTCGGGGCGCAGAGCATGCCGGCCGAACCGCCGGATCGACAGCAGCGGTCCATCTACCGCCACCGGCGGGATGGCGGCGTTCACGCGCGAGCCGTCGGGCAGCCGCGCGTCCACCAGCGGCGTGGATTCGTCTACGCGCCGGCCCACTTGGGCCACCACTTTTTCGATGATGCGCAGCAGATGCGCGTTGTCCTTGAACTGTACCGGCGTGCGTTGCAGCTTGCCGGCCCGCTCCACATACACCAGCTTTGGCGTGGTCACCAGGATGTCGGAGATTGTGGGATCCTGCAGCAGCGGCTCCAGCGGGCCCAATCCGAAAACTTCATCGAGCACTTCCTCGACCACACGGTCTTTTTCCGTGCGGCTGAGCGGAGTCTTTTCCTGATCCACCAACCGCACCAGCGCCGTGCGGATCTCGAGTCGCGCGCGCTCACCCGGAATGGAGGATAGCGCTTCCAGGTTGAGCCGGTCGAGCAATTGGCCATGCAGCGCGAATTTCAACTGCTGGTACTCCGGCGTGGAGGCTTCGCTTTGGAAAAGCCGGGCCACCCATCCGGATTCCCCTGGCGCCTGCGGCGAGCCATTCAGTCCATTGCCCATAGCAGCTCTCCCTTATCCGAACAGACCGAACCGGCGCTTGCCTTTCTCGACGGGCGCACCGGTTATACGCATGGCTAAACTGGAGAGCTGCCGGCTCAAATGACTGCCCGGCGGCAGGAGTTTGCCCTTGCAGAACGCATCGTACAAGGCGTAGTAGTCGTTGGGCAGCATGGTGTCGATGGGCATCCCCAGGATGCGCTCCAATTCCTCGGCGGTGACGTCCGGCCGCTGCGGCGTACGGTTCAGGATGACGTGCAGCCGGTTTCCAAAACCGGCGTTGATCAACGTCTGGACCGTCTGTTTGGCCTGATGCAGCGCCGGGACCTCCAGGGTGGTGATGAGAAAGATGTCGTCGATCTCCTCCATCACCGTGACGGTGGCCAGATTCAGCGTGCTGCCCAGGTCCACCACCGTCCAGGCGTAATGCGCGCGCACAAAGGTGAGGACTTTTCCCAAGGTCTCTCCCGAGATGGGATCTTTGGGCAGATAACCGGCAGGCGCGGCGATGATCTCCAACCCAGGCCATCCCCCCGCTACCAGAGCGTTCCAGTAACTCACATCCAACCGGTGCAGATTCTGCACTGCGTCCAATACCGAGTAGGGCGACTTGACCTTCATCAGGAAGCCCACGATGCCCGATTGGAGATCCAGATCGGCGAGCAGGCTGTGCTCCGCCCGCAGTGCGCTGGCTCGTCCAAATTCCGCCGCCAGATGGCAGGCGATGGTGCTGGCGCCGCAGCCGCCTTTGGCCGAAAGGAACCCCAAAACCTTACCCGGCGGACGGCTGTTTTCCCGCGGGCGCGGCCGGACTTCGGCCAGACGCTCCACCGCTTTGCGCAGATTGCCGCCCAGGGGCGGGTAGAGAAACTCGTTCGCCCCGGCGCGTACGGCCGCCAGAATCGTCTCCGGCTGGGCGGCGGTGTCGAGCGCCACCAGCATGGCGTCGGGCAGAGCCGCGCGCACGCCGCGCACCGCTTCTTCGAGCGGCAGCGGCAGGGCGGTAATGTCCAGCAACACCACTTCCGGCCGCAGAAACTCCAGCCTTTCGATCAGGGATGGCCAATTCCGGAGGTCGCGCTGTTCCATGACCACGCGCACCGCCAAGCCGCGCAACGCCTCCTGCACGGCATCCCAAAGTTCGCTTGCCGCGATCGCCGCTCCCACCGTGGTGGGCGTCGCCGGAGCCTTGGATGTCTCCTGTTCGAGGATGAGGGAGGCCATTAGTGTACCCCCCCGGACGGGGTGCCGGACGCCGCACCGGACTGCTGCGCGGGAGCGGCCAGTGCCGGAGCCGCCGCCTTTTGTTTTTCGATCTCCAGCAATTCTTCGAGCGGTATGTCCTTGCGCGCCGGCGGAGCCGGTACCGCTCCGGTGACCTCGGGACCGGGAGTTCGCGGGGCCGCGGAGGCGGTGCCCGGCAGAAACTCCTCCGGCATGCGCACGTCGGGACGTGTCGCTTCGGCCGGGATGGGCCGCACCAGCTCCGGTGTGATCAGCACCATCAGCTCCGAATTGCTGCGGGTACGGGCGCGGCTTTGGAAGAGCTTGCCCAACAACGGAATGTCGCCGATGCCGGGGATCTTGTTGAGACTCTCCGTAATCGTGTTGTCGAGCAGGCCCGCAATCACAAAGCTTTGCCCGCTTTCCAATTCCACCTGCGTCTGCACCCGGCGGGTGGCCAGCGCCGGAATGGTGAAGCCCTGAAACTGCAAGGCATTGGAATAATCCAGCGAACTAACCTCGGGGGTCACTTGCAGCCGGATCGAGCCGCGCGGTGTGACCACCGGCAGGAAGTTGATGCGCACGCCGTATTCGCGGAACTGTATGGTGACCGCGCCCGCCGCGGCGCCGCCCTGCACCACGGGAAACGGAAACTCGCCACCCGCCACGAAAGCGGCCGGCTTGCCATTGATGGCCAGCACGTTCGGCTCGGCCAGCATCTGCAGCAGGTTTCTGGCCTCCAGCGCCTTAATTAAGGCGCCCAGATTCAGATCCGGCCGGAACAAAAAGATGTTGAGCGCATCGGAGAGCGTGAAAGACACGTCGTTGTTCTGCACATTGGGGACGGCCGGCCCGAACTGGCCGGTGGTCACTTGTCCGATGGTGTTGCCGCCGCCGGTGCTTAGCAGGTTGAAGCCGAGCGACGATGTAGCGCTGCGATCCACATCGGCAAAGCGCACGCGGAGCAGGATCTGCGGTTCCGCCGCGGGCACCTCCACGCGCAACAGGTTCACCACTTTGCCCAGCGTGGATACCATGCCGACGGCGCGCTCGGCGCTCGAAAGATCCTTTACCGTGCCGCGCAGAAAAACCGTGTCGTTTTCGAAATCGAAGGCCACGTCCTGGCCGGCCAGTGCGCGCGCGATCTGCCGCTGGACGGCCTCGATGCGGGCCGTGTTCTGCCGGACCGTCAAGTCGTACATGGTACGCGTGCCATCCTGCTGCCACAGGATGATGGAGGTCTCTCCGGGGGCCTTGCCGTTAATCAACACTTCGCGCGGATTCACCGCCAGGGCCTCGGCCAACTCGCCGTTGGCGACCGAAACGCGCCGCAAGTCCGCCGGCGTATCCAGGATGAGCGATTTGCCCACGGTGACGACCAGATCCGCCGGGCGCACATCGCTCGCCCACGATCCCGGCAGCGCCATCCATAACAGAGGCGCCGCCAGCCAGCAACCGTGGCGCGTCATGGCCGGACCTCCCCCCGTGACTCGAATTGCGTTTCCACCCGCTTGACACCATGGATTACCTCCACCACGCGCGGCTTGGGAGATGGCGGCAACGCCGCGAGCGGAGGGGTAGGGCGGGTGGGCACTGCCTGCTTCGGCGGCGCGGATGTGGCTTCCGTGGGGAGCGGCGCTCCCGGATGGAAGAGCTGTATCACCGCACTGCCGGTGGTTTTCGAAATCTCGTTGTCCAGCGGATTGCGCAGCACCAGTTGAATCGTGGTCTCGGTGCTGGCCAGGCTCAACATCTCCGCCTGTTCCGGCGTAACCAGCAGGTTTACCACCGGCACGGAAATGGGCTTTCCTTCCACGTCCTTTTGAAAGTTCTGTCCGGCGGAGAGCACTTGCACGTTTTGCAGCAGCGTCCGGGTGATGCCGCCAGACGACGCGGCGCCGGGCGGACTGCCCGAAACCAGGACATCTACGCGCATGCCGGGCACCGCGAAACCGGCCACCCCGACAATTTCATTCACGCGGATGGCGACCGCGCGCATGCCTTTTGGGATCAGAGCCGCCAGTCCGGCGCCGCCGCCCTTGGGGGCCAGGCGGCTTTCCACCACCGGTTCTGCGTTGAAGATCGGAGAAATGACGCCACGCCCGACGATGTCTTCCCTTTTCTGAATGACACCCGCGGGGATGGCTCCGGCCCAATCGCCCACGCGCAGATCCGCGTCGCGGACCAGCGTGCCGGGTTCCAACGTATGCGCGGACAGGATCAGCTTGGTGGTCCCGGGCGCCGCCTGCGTAGTCACGCGGCCGGATAAAAGCCGGTACAGCAAGAGACTCGCACCGGCTGAAACAATAAAAGCAAAAGCCAGAACGGAAATTAGTCGTTGATTCATGCTTCGCTCACCGGGCCGTATCCTCTCTCCGGATCTCCGGCCCTAATCCTCTTCTCCGGGCCACTCAAACCCGCTCCGGAGCGATTCACTCTCTTATATCGGCCGGGGGATGTCGAAGCTATAGGCTGCGCCGCTGGTCAGGAACCCGCCGCGGTGCTCAACTGTGAATCGGTGCTCGAACAGATGGCATTGATGCTGCCCCCCGCACTCGAAAACAGAGCCGCCGAGGCCAGCGCCACAAACGCCGGCATAAGGGTATACTCGATCGGATCCTGGCCGCTTTCATCGGCCCGGATCCTTGCCCAAAACGTTGGCATAGCCGTTTTC
>Ga0302326_10025414_pt1 | contig 12012 bp, 14 predicted proteins | sample Palsa_T0_3_FD_202264 | JGI IMG/M metagenome (GOLD analysis project Ga0302326, IMG submission 202264) | Peat permafrost microbial communities from Stordalen Mire near Abisko, Sweden - Palsa_T0_3 | ecosystem: Environmental > Terrestrial > Soil > Palsa > Peat permafrost | place: Sweden: Abisko... | reverse complement strand
ACGGATAGTGCGCCGGGATGAACCGGCAGAAAGGAAAGGATGAAAGAACCTTACGTCGAAGGGCCAGCGACCCACGACGACCCCAACCCTGCATCGGTGCTCGTGAGGGCACGGGTGAAGCGTGGACTTGGGGCACGTGCGGGCCGAGTATCGAGCCGCGAAAGCAAACACTTTAGAGCGCCGACGCCGTTATCCGAAGCGGAAGGCAACACACACCGAACCGACAGCGCGAGGCGCGGTGTGGCTCTGCGCGGTCGTAGACCTCGAGCACGTACGGAACCTCTCTGCGCGAGAACCGGGAGATCTCCGCGGTGCCCATCGCGATGGTGCGATGGGCTGCATCGGGAAGGCCGGAGGCCGTAATCCGATGACGGACGCCACGGAGAAGTCAGATGCATTCGTAGTACCGACGAAGTCGCCGAACGAAGCTCGCCTTGGAGCGGAGGAGGTGGCGGAGGGAAGGAGTGCAGCAGCGGGGAACACGGAAGAGCAAAACGCGTCCCGGACTCAGCGCCGGATTCACGCGCAACGTGCGCTCCACCGTGTGCACGAAGCAGCAACAAGGGACAGGAAGCAACGATTCACGGCGCTCCTTCATCACGTGACGATCGATCGACTCCATGACGCGTACCAAGCGCTCAAGCGCAAGGCCGCACCAGGCGTCGACGGCGTCACGTGGAGCGAGTACGGGCAGAGCCTCGGGAGCAATCTCGTCGCGCTGCACGCACGCGTGCACCGAGGAGCGTTTCGAGCAAAGCCATCACGTCGCGTGTACATCCCGAAGCCTGACGGTCGCGAGCGACCGCTGGGGATCGCAGCACTGGAGGACAAGATCGTCCAGCGCGCGGTCGTCGGGGTGCTCAACGCGATCTATGAGGTGGACTTCCTCGGTTTCTCGTACGGATTTCGACCCGGTCGAAGCCAGCACGATGCGCTGGACTCGCTCGCGACCGCAATCGGACGCAGGAAAGTGAACTGGGTGCTCGACGCAGACATCCGTGGATTCTTCGACACCATCGACCACGAATGGCTGGTGAAGTTTGTCGAGCACCGCATCGCGGACAAGAGGATCGTCCGGCTTATCCAGAAGTGGTTGGCAGCCGGCGTCCTCGAAGACGGCAAGTGGTCGAGCACAGATGGCACACCGCAGGGAGCGACGATCTCGCCGTTGCTTGCGAACGTGTACCTGCACTACGTGCTCGACCTGTGGGTACAGCAATGGAGGAAGCGCGTCGCGCGCGGGGAAGTGATCATCGTGCGCTACGCGGACGATTTCGTGATGGGCTTTCAACACGAAGCCGACGCCGTCCGTTTCCAGGCCGACCTCCACAAACGCCTCGAACGCTTCAAGCTCGAGCTGCACGCTGACAAGACGCGTCTGATTCGCTTTGGCAGTCATGCCCAAGCAAATCGGCGTGAGCGAGGTCAGGGCAAGCCAGAGACATTCGAGTTTCTCGGCTTCACGCACATCTGCGGGAAGACGAAGTCGGGCAAATTCATGTTGCACCGACGGACCTCGAAGAAGCGCATGCGCGCAAGGCTCAAGCAGATCGGAATCGGTCTGCGGCGACGGCGACACTTGCCGCTGCCGGAGCAGGGCGCTTGGCTTGGCGCCGTGGTGCGCGGTTACTTCGCGTATCACGCTGTACCCACGAACATCCATCGCCTCGACAGCTTTCGCTCTCAGGTCACGCGGACGTGGCTCCAAGCGCTTCGGCGACGGAGTCAACGGTCGCGGTTGTCGTGGGCGCGGATGGACGCTCTGTCGAAACGATGGCTGCCGTCGGCACGCATCGCGCATCCTTATCCCTGGGACCGCTTCGATGATCGAACCCGAAGCAGGAGCCGAGTGCGGTAGCTCTGCACGCTCGGATCTGTGCGGGGGGCGGCCCAAGTCTCACGACGAAGGGCCGTCCCTACCGCGATCGCCGAACCATGCGTCCCCGTCGACATCGCGCCGGCAATCGTCTGACCGTTGCTCGCGCCCGACGTAGGCAACGCTAGGGGCGGGTTCGCGTTCGCGAGGTCATTATTGAGCTTGCTGATCGTGTTCCCACACTGCGCGTAGACGAGGCTCGCGATTTCGCCCCGGTAGCTCGGATCCACCGATCCCTGCGAGAACCCAACGAGGAGCTCCGCGAGATTCGTTGTATCGACGAGGTAGTCCTTGACGAAGGCGATGTTGTTGAGCGACCAGGACGAGCCGAGCGCACGCACGCGCATGCTGGCGCTCTCGGCCTGCTGAACGATCGCTTTTAGGCCCGCGAGCCCTGGCGCGAACGGTTGGCCAGCAGGCGGAGCCGAGCCGTCATCCCAGGCGTTGAAGGGAATGAACAGCTTCCCGACCCGGCCCCCAACATTGCTCGTGGAGTGGAAATTTGACCAGGCGACACCAGGTTTGATGGTCATCACGGGATTCGGCATGACGAGCCTTTCAAGGGCCGTGGATGGGCCCTGTCTGGGGAGCGGCGCAGTAGTAGGTAATTTTGACGGGCGCGACGATGCCGATGGTGATCAGCGCCAGCAGTCCGGTGTACCAAGTGACCTCAACCTCGAACTTCCCGATGCCCTGACCGTGGCAAGGGTCGGGAACGGGGGACCACACGGGCTCGTCCGAAAGTCCCCAGAAGTAACGCCATCGAAAGGACGTCTGAGGATTGAGCGCGTCGACGGGGACCTGTTGGCCGTCCGGAGGAGGCTGTCGCGCCGCGACCGCGTACGAGTAACATCCAGTTTGTGAGACAAGCACGGTCACCACGAGCAGGAGCGTATTGTTCATGTTCGATGCTCGCCGATTATTGGAGCGAAGCCATGCAAGCAATCGAACCTCACGCGACTATGCCCTTAGCAAGGTAGCCACAGAGATGTGCGGCCAGCTCAGCCCGTTGAAGTTCAACAGTACGGTCTGCGTGTATTGCAGCTGTTGAAAGTCGGGCACACCCACGCCCTTTACCGTCTCGATCCAAAACGTCGCTGTAGTGAGAACAGCCTGAGCGTTCGGTCCGTGTGCGGGTATTCCCTGCAAGAAGGCGGTGTTCATAATGCCGCCTCCGGGCACGGGTGTCGTCGCGTCCGAGGAAATCTTGAGCTCGATTGTCTCCGAGACGGCCTGCGTCGACAGCACGGCCTCGAGTATCGAGTTCGGATTGTCGATCATGGCCTGTGTGATGCCGAGCGTAGCCAATTGCGCAGGCTGATCCGGTGAGCGAGCCGCCGAAGCGACAGAAACGTCCTGTTCCGGCGGAAAGCGCACCGTCGCGGCAGCAATACCGATCTCAAACGGTGTGATATCCGCCGCTGCGATCACAGGCTTGCCCGAGGACGTAGTGGCCAGTCCCTGCGAGAGGAACGCGACGCCGTGAGGCACCGAGGCCATTCGTACAACGGTTGGTACTTCCGCTGGATTGGTGGTCGCTGGGACGTTCGCCCAGAGCCCGGGCTCGACGTGCAGCGGGTCTCCGCTCGTCTTGTCAGCGATCTCTTGGCGGTAGGTTAGACCGAACATTTCAATATCAGGCTGCAAAAGACCTCGGTTCAGAATTGGGGATGCGATCGCGCCGAACTCAAGCGTCTCCGTGGTCTGATTGAGGGCTAGGAAGTGGTCCTGTCCGGGTGCCGTGCTCGGTCGCCAAATGACGTTGAATCCAGTACCCGCCCACTTGCCAACCAATGCTGCGAGAGGCCCAAGCGGGGAGGGATCGATAGGCATGCTGGTGCTCCGGTTGGTCGTATGCGCTGGCGCGGAAACGACTAAAAGCTAACGTGCGCGCCTCGTATCAAACAACGCAACTTTGGTTGCACCCGCACCGCTGGTTCCCGATCGCCGCCGAACCAGCGAAGTCAGCTTTGCGTGCCCGACGCGACGCGACGGATCGCGTCAGCGAGATCTGGCAACGCGAACGGCTTGTGAACGACGCGGGTGGCGTCGAACGCACGCAGCCACGCCGCTCGCGCCGGGTCCGTCGAGCCACCGCTTATCACGAGCACTCGCTCCGCCATCGCCGGCCGATTGGCGATGAGCCAGGTGACCAGTACGTCACCGCCGACACGCTTCATGTTCAGATCGGTAACGATCACGTCGAACACCGCGCCGGACTCCAGCAAACGGATGGCCGCGTCGCCGTCGTCCACGTCGGTGACGTCGAACTCATCCGAGAGACCGCGAACGATCGCCCGGCGCATGCCGTCGTCGTCATCAACGATCAGGATTTTCTCCAAAGAGGGCGCGCTCATCCCGTGCAGTTCACCATTGATGGTGATGGTGCTCAAGCCCCTCGTCTGGCTTCACCATCGGTGTGCGAAAAGAGGGCCTTGTAACGCGCGTCACCCAAGAGGTTGCGAAGCTGCGACGTCAACGAGGAATCAGCCAACAAGCGCTGGCCGAGCTTCTCGATGTCCCCGTCCAGCACGTCTCGCGTATCGAGGCCGGTCAGAACATCACGCTCGCGACGCTGGAGCGCATCGCCACGGCGCTCGGTTTTGGTGTTCTCGTGTCTTTCGCGCCAAACGCCGAGGGCCCCAAACGCCCAAGTCCTAGCCGACGTCAAAAGACGAAGGCTCGCAACGCGCGTTGATGTCGTTCAACACGCCTAAAGGCGCGATGTGCATACGTAAATCGCAGCCCTATGGATGGCTCTTACAGCACTGTATTCTGAGGCGCTGTGGGGGATCCCGACGCTACACGCACCATCCGTCGCATTCTCGTGGTCGAGGACAACGTGCCGCTGCTGTCAGCTGTCTGCCGGGCACTCGCTACGCCCAACCGAACGATCGAAGGCGTGACGACGGCGGCTCAAGCCCTGGAAGCGTTGGTGGCTGGCTTCGACTTGGTCCTGCTCGACGTGCGGTTGCCCGATGGTTCGGGCGTCACGGTTGCCGATGCCGCATCGAAGCTTCGCCCGTCGCCGCTTGTCGTCGTCCTGAGCGGGGAGTCTACGCCACAGGAGGCCTTTCGCCTCGCGCAACTGGGTGCGATCGACTTCGTGGACAAGCCGTTCTCCCTAGATCAGGTCATGCTCCTGGTTGAGTTCGTCGCGACCACACGCACTCGGCTCGCGCCCATCATCAAGGCGTGCGTGGGGAACACCGACCTGCGCGATGTCCAGGACGGGGTGCGCGAGGTGATGGTGGAACAAGCGCTCGCGATCGCGGACGGCAACCGTACCGTCGCGGCGCGATTGCTCCGCGTGTCGCGCCAAGCCATCCAGAGATTCATTCGCGAGGGTCGACGCGTCGGCCTCTAACTAACAGCGCAACCAAAGTTGCGTTGCCGTGGACTGTGGTCGCGTCGATAACGACTGTGCGGGTTCCACTCGCGCACCATGACCACGGAGGTTCAACGTGAGCTATTCTACCGACGATGCGATGCTCGTGACCTATCCCCTCGCGCGCAGCACCTACGAATATTTGATGCGAATGAAAGACCTCGGCGCCATCGAAGGTGCGCTCGGCCAGATGACGCTCATACCGGCCTTGCAGCCGATCATCGAGGCGATTCACACCGTGCTCGCTGGAGGAGCCATCGAGATCACGACAACGCAGCGCGGCAGCCCGGACATCGTGAACGAGCTCCGGCAACGCTTCGCGCAGGGTCAGACCGACGGGAACTTCATCAACGTGAAGTCAGGTTATTACGTGACCATCGGCCCACCCTGACGACTGCCGTGGACCCACGTCGCTCCAACCACAAGGCCCGCTTCATACAGTGGGCGGAGCAGCACAACCTTCCCGCCGTACGAGCGGCGGTGACTGTGTCGACGTGGGTGTGGACGGGTGTGCTCGGGGCCGGCATCGTCCTGCTCGCAGGTCTCGCGCCGCACGTGCGCGGCTTCTTCGCGCTGCGCACGGTGCCGGCGCTCGCGGTCCTGACTGTTGTCTGTACGGTCTCTGTCGTCGGCGTGCTGTTGACGAAGAACGCGTCGCCAACAACGCGAGGCATCGCGACGCTCGTGGGCAACAGCCTGACGATGTGGTTCGTCGCTTCGCTCGTGACATTATCGAGCACGCGCGGCGCGGCCGTCTTTGCGCTCTTGCCCGTGTTCGTTGCCGCTTATCACGGCTACTTGCTGCGGATGGGCACGCGGTACCCGTTCGTCATCGCGTCCACCATCGTGGGGGTCTGTGGCGCCCTTGCACTCGACTCGCATCAGGCGCCCCTCTTCGTAGTCATCGTGCCGTTGGCCGTGGGCGTCAGCCTCACGCTCGGCAACGTCGCACTTCGGACGGACGACCTGCGCGCCGAGCGGCAAGGCCTGCGCGACGCGGTGGCGGCTCAGGTGCTGAGGGAGAAGAGCGTTGAGGCGCAGCAGCTCTCCACCGCGCTGCTCGACGTTCTCGGTCAGAACCACGACATCGGCAATGCGCTTGCAGCAGCGCGTGTGAATACTGACTGGCTCCATCGCCGCACCGCTGACAGCGCGGCCGGGCCGGCTTATAGCGAGATCCATACGATGGCTGGCGAGCTACGCGGCAGCCTCGACCGACTCGCACGCATCCTTCAAGAGAGCAGACGCATCGGAAAAGAAATGGGTCCGGTCGGTGCGCTGCATGAGGTAGACGCCCTCGCTTCCATCGCGCGCGTCGTCTCGAGCGTCGACCATCGGTTTCATTCCACCGTTCGCACGGAGACCACACTCGACGCCAGCGTCCACGTGCTCGTTCGCGGCGGCGTGACCAATTTCGACCGCGTCCTCGAGAATCTTCTCGTCAACGCGTGGGAGGGTGATGGCAAACGCGGCGCCTCGGAGGTGGTCGTCCAATCCAGCGAAGGTCCCGATGGTTTCGTTACGATCGAGATCGCGGACAACGGTCCAGGATTTAATGCTGCGGTTCTTCGCCAACCCGTGACGGCATTTGTCACGGCCAAACACGATGGTCAGGGCCTCGGCCTCTACACGGCGGAACGGCTCATCGCAGCGAGCGGTGGCGAGCTCGTGCGCGCGAATCGCCAAAGCGGCGGAGCGCTCGTACGCATCACACTCGCCAAGGGCAGCGCGCCGTGAGTGGAGGCGTTCTCTTTCAGGAGTCGCTTCGAGCTCTGGCGCGTAGTGACATCCACGCGCTTGCACAGAGCGACGTGCTTCACGCGCTCGACGCTGCGCGAAGGGCCGGCCCGCTTGATCTGCTCTACGACTGCGGCGCAGAAGCACGATTGCCGCGCGAGACGCTGCTGACACGCGGCGCGGCGATTTTCTTTAGCTTCGCGGCCGGAAACCTCGCCGACGATCTTGCAGACGGTGAGTGCACCTACCTCGAGGAGCCAAGCCGGACCGGCCCATGCGTGCAGTTCATCCTGCAGAATCTGTTCTTTGCGACGGCTTCGCGCAGCAACGTCGGGTGTGACGTGCTGGAAAGCGTGTCGTGTGTTCTCGCGCGCGCAGGCGGGCCTCAGCTGCTCGAGGTGCGCACGCGAACATGGACCGCCGAGCTCGCGCGCCTCGTCGGCGAGTCCATCGCGGGTCTCCAATATTCTGCCTACCTCCGCCTCCTCTGGGCAGGGACGGCACTCGAACCACGCGCGGAACACATCGGCTGCGCCCTCGGCGTCGCGGGCCACGTCGCGAAAGACCTCAGCACGCACGACCCTCGCATCTGCTCGCTCCCGGCAGACGACGTCGCGACGATCGTTGCATGGGCGAGACGCCAAGCAGACGCGCTACGCAAGGAGAACCTCGCATGTCTCGACGCAACTCTTCGGTACATCGATCCGATCTTGAACGCTGCGTAGACGTCGCTCGCTATTACGACGAGAAGACGCAGCGCATTCTCGACAAATATGGCCCCGGACCTCGTGTGCACTACCACACCGGGCTCGACGCGGAAGCGCCACGTGCAGGCGCCTCACTCGCCGAGCTTCGTGCACAAATGGTGTCCGCACAGGAACGGCTGCTACGCGAGATAGCGTCAGAGGTTGCGGGACCACGAATTCTGGACGTCGGGTGCGGGCTCGGCGGCACCGCAATCTACCTCGCCACGAAGTTGAACGTGGAGGTTACAGCGATCACGAACGTGGAACCGCATGTAGCCGCGGTGTCCGAGTTTGCGAACGATGCACATGTCGGCGACTTGGTTCATGCACGCGTGCAAGACGCGCACGACGTCTCCGACCTCCACCCCTTTGACAACGTCGTGGCCGTCGAGTCGTCGTGCTACCTCGATCGCCACCGCTGGTTCGCTGCGCTGTCACACGTGGTGCGTCCGCGTGGGCTCGTGCACGTGGTCGACTGCTTCCTCAACGACGCGAAGGTCGAGGCACGGTTCAACGCGTATTGGAGAACCCGCATAGGTCGCATCAGCGAATACGTCTCAGCAGCACGCGCAGGGGGATTTGTCGTCCGACGAGTTCACCCACTGAACGATCGCACCCTCGGCTTCTGGACGCTCAGCAATACGTGGACGCGCGACCAGCTCGACGACATGGACGCGCCGGAGCGAACGAGACTGCAACGGTCGTACGAGGAGCATGCGTGGCTGCGTGACGCGCTCGCGTCAAACTCCATCCAGTACGCGTTTGTGTCCTTTGCGTTGGATCCTGGCTAGGGGGCAAAGATGAAGACACGTATCCTCTTGCTTGACGATGACCCGCTGATGTTGCGCGCCACTACACGCGCGCTCGAATCGGAGGGCATCGAGGTCGAAGGCTATGAGAACGTGGATGATTTCATGCGCGCCGCCCGTAAACGCGACCACGACGCGATACTCATCGATTGGTGCTTGCGCAAGTGCGAAGGAACTGACGTTTGCGTGCAGCTGCGCAGCGAAGGTGATGAACGACCTATCGGGCTCATCTCAAGCAAGCTCGACGCGGAACACGGGCGCGACATCGCCGAAGCCGCTGGAGCCAATTGCTACATCGACAAGTCCGCGCCGGAGAGCAATCTCGCGGACGAGATCCGGACCTTGGTACGATCGGCGGAGAAGCGACAGCGGCGCGTACTGACGGAGAAGACATTTCGGTGCCGCACGCTGGCGCAGGATGCCGTGATAACGCTGAAGCTGCACGGTGGCCACGTCACCCTCAGCAACGTCGTGGTCCGCCTTCGGCCTAAGGAGATGGAGGTGTTCGAGGCGTTGCTAGACCGCAGCGGGCAGGTGGTGTCCAAGGCCGATCTCGCGCGCGTTGTTTGGGGTTCTCGAGCGCCGCTGCGGACGAGCATCGTCGAGACGTGGATCTGTCGCTTACGCACCGCACTTGGCCCGGCGGCAAGCGTCATCGAGACGGCACCGGGCGGCTATCGAATCGCGCAAGATTAGAAGCTTCGCGCCGATGCGCTACGAGCCGAAGACGCTCCGCACGCATCGAAGGGTAGGCACGCGTTCAGTTCGTACCACCATCGCTTGAAAGGGTCGCGTGCGAAGTGAGTGGCGTGTAGGCATAACTCGAGCCGACATCAATGTGCGGCGGCGGCAGAGAGCCGTAAGTCGCGAAGGGCATGCTTATCCAACCATACGAAGTCACTCCGAAGGGTGCCACGCTCGATAACGACCTGACGCCATTGTCACAAACGCCCGCGTCGTATGCTTGTGGATTGAATACACCGTTGGCATCTGTGGAGATAGCTAATCTCGCGTATTCGTAAGTGCCATCGATCGCGGTCCATCCCGTCACTGCGCCGGCACAGTCACTCGTAACGTCTGCGGCGCCAAGAGGCCGAACGACGACGAGCTCGGAAGCGGGGTAGTTGAATGGCAAGAACAGATCGTAGCGAAGGCCCCAGCGCTCCGTGGGCAAGACCGAATGCATCGCGTTCGATCCTTCCTCCGCGCCGCCGTCAGGATCGAAGTCGCGAGGGTCGACCATGTGAGCCATTACGAAGATCGGATGCGCGCCGTCCTGCGATGACACCACGAAGGGCCCATACGAATAGAAGGTCCCCATCTGTCCATGATCGAGCGATGTCGGTGCTCCAGTGGGTGCTGCGGGCGAGTAGGTGAGAGTCGTCCCATCCGCCGTGGTGATGATGCGAAAAAAGGTGCGCTCGGCAACGTTCACAATTCGACTATTCGGCGCCGCAAAGGGGTAGGTATATCCCCACTCCGAAACGGGCGGTATCTGTAGGAAGGGTGCGTTCGACGTCGGTTCGTCTGAGTACCAGGGCACCTGCACGCCAGCGGTGCCTGTCCACACGGCGATAGGATGCGGTGCCGCGATCGACTGACCAATGAATTCGTCACAGCGTGCCACGTTTAGTAACTCGGTGGCACCCAACGTCGCGCCAACCGCGCCCGCTTGAGCAGACGGTAACGTCACGACTGTTCCATCTGTGCTGGCTAGCACCGCTGTCCACGTGTTGCCCGTTGCGAGCTCGGCGCCTCCGGCATCACAACCGGGCAGGTAAGTTCCGACATCCACGTAACTCGACTGCCACGACGGTGCGGCACGTAGAGCCACGACGTTGCTGATGTCGATATCGTTCTGGGTGAACGGCCATACTTCGTACACGACCGTAGGGGCACTTGTCTGAATTCTAAACGCGTGCGCAGTGCCGTTCGGCGCCGCCGTTACCGTGCCCTCGTTCACGTCGGCGACTATCGGGGGGCTTGGACAGGCGGTGTCGTCTTGGTCGAGGCCGCCTTGCGCAAGCGAGATGACGGCGGTGCCATGGGGCGGCACTTCGTTGCTTGTTGGCCATGCGCTGTAGCTCGCCGACTGGCCCTGACCTACGATCAAGTTGGCGTGAAAGGCGAGCGCTTGCGGGGCGCTTTGAAGCGTTACCTGAACCGACACCGCACTGTTGCTCGTATTCGCCACTATCGCAGCGAGACACGCGTACGGGAAAACGCCCATGCGCGATGGACTGATCGCGATGTAATCGCACCCAATCACGTTGCCTTCTGCTGTGGCGACGGCGCACGGATCAACGGCAGCCTCCTCCGCCGCTACATCCGATGGCGCGTCTGCAGCATCGACGGTGGTATCGACTATTCCGTCGGTACCACCGTCGTCCTGCACGCCAGCCGTAGCGCACGTGCATCCGGACGCGCTAACAACGATGAGAAACCGAAGCGGCCTCATGTCGCGCGATTGTGACAGACGCTATGCAGAGCGCAAGACTGCTACTGAGGGTAGGTGCCGCTGCCGGCGTAGTCGGAAATGTTGACCAAGTCCCACCACATCGCGACGGTGCCGCTACCCCCCGAGAATCCAAGCGCCGTGTTCAAGGCAGTCCCATTGCTGCTGCACGCGCCACTGCTAAAGGCAGTAAACGAGGCATTGTCCTCGAGGATTGCGGCCGAGCCGGTGTTGCTGTTGTAGCTCGATGTAGAATGGCCTGACCAGGTGTTCGTGTCGTTGAGCGTGACGCTGGCTGACAGCCGGCATGAGGTGCCAAGGACGTTCGTCGGCGTCGTCTTGAACGTGAGTGTCGCAGTGAACGTGAACGAGATCGGCGTACCCGTCGGAGCGTTCAAAACTCCCGTGGCGCTTCCAACGGAGAGATTGCCGATGAGCTGGTTCGTGCCGATTGTAATGGTTCCCACATCCTCGAAAGGGGTGGACTGGGTAAGCGTTGTGTCCTGCGTGAAGCAACCGGCCGAGGTATACGTGCCCGTGAACTGACCGTCACCGTTGACGCCGTCGAATAGGGGCATCAGCGCACCGGAGGGGAAATATGCCTGCGAGTGCACGCCGCCCATGTCGACGAGCCACTCGTAAGTCGAGTTGGTGACGTCACCGCCAGTGCAAGCGGCCGCATCTCCGCCAGCCAGGGCCACGAGGCCGCCAACCAGCGAACAGACAGTGACCTTGAGTGCGAATGTTCTCATCTTTACCTCCGATGCCGCGACGACCGCGGCGTCCCGACGCGTAAAGCTACAACCCCGTTCATTACACGGTTGCTACATCTGTGTATGCCGCGCGCCGCCCAGTTTTACGATGCATCAGCCCACAACTGGCCGGACCTTGCACGGTGGTTACATCCCAGCGATGGAGGAAAAGCGCTGCGCTCCTTAGATAAGGGCGTTTCGCTTCAGCATCGGCACAAACACCTATACCCGGACTTGCGTTGAGTGGTA
>Ga0302326_10025411_pt1 | contig 12012 bp, 8 predicted proteins | sample Palsa_T0_3_FD_202264 | JGI IMG/M metagenome (GOLD analysis project Ga0302326, IMG submission 202264) | Peat permafrost microbial communities from Stordalen Mire near Abisko, Sweden - Palsa_T0_3 | ecosystem: Environmental > Terrestrial > Soil > Palsa > Peat permafrost | place: Sweden: Abisko... | reverse complement strand
GGACCGGAGGCGGCGAAGGCAGCCGCTTGGCGATCCGTTCCACCAGGCTCAGCCGGCCGAAGCCGGTCAGCACCACGGTCGCGCCTTCGGCCTGGGCCACCCGCGCGACGTGAAACGCGATCGAGGCATCCGTGATGACCCCGGTAACCAGGATCCGCTTACCCGCCAGGATTCCCATCAGAACCTCTTTCCCCTGGTGATCAGCACCGTCTTGACCTTCACACCTGACCGCACCCTTCACACACTGCCGCGCGGGCGTCGCTAACTACAGGGCCCGCGACACGAAGCTTGCGGGCGGCGGCTTGTAGGATCCCGACAACTTCCGATCCCAGGGCAGCAACGCGGCGGGCTGCAGCTCAGTGTCCCATCCCGAGCCCGCCGTCGACCGGGATTACGGCGCCGGTGATGTAGGCCGCGTCCTGGCCGGCCAGGAATGCCACCGCGGCGGCCACCTCGTCTGCGGAGGCGTACCGGCCAAGCGGGACCGCGGCCATGATCGCGGCCTTCCTGGCCTCGGGCAGGCCCGCGGTCATGTCGCTGTCCACGAAGCCAGGCGCGACCACGTTTGAGGTGATGCCGCGCGAGCCGAGCTCGCGCGCCAGCGATCTGGCCAGGCCGACGAGCCCGGCCTTGGACGCAGCGTAGTTTGCCTGCCCGGCCGAACCGTACAGGCCGACCACGGAGGAGATAAAGATCAGGCGACCGCGGCGCATCTTCATCATGGGGCGCACGGCACGCTTGGCCACCCGGTAGGCGCCGGTCAGGTTCGTATCAAGCACCGCGCCGAAGTCGTCCTCACTCATCAGCGCGAGCAGCTGGTCACGGGTCACGCCCGCGTTGGCGACCAAGACCTCCACCGGGCCCTGCTCCGCCTCGACGGAACCGAACGCCGCATCGACGGACGCAGCGTCCCGGACGTCACAGCAAACCGCCGTCAGGCCTTCCACCGGTTCGCCCGAGCGTGAGGTCACTGTGACGCTGTCGCCGCCGGTGGCCAGCCGCCGGGCAATGGCCAGCCCGATACCGCGGTTCCCGCCGGTCACCAGCACAGAACGCCCCACGTTGACCCCTTTCTCAGGCCACCTGAGGGTACCGCAGGGGCCGGATGGGCGTGAGATAGACTCACGCCGCGTGGATGACCATCGCCCGGGAATCGACCCGGAATTCACCGCCCTGCCGCTGCGCGACCTAGCCGACGCGGCGCTCGCACAAGCCAAGAGCCTCGGCGCCCAGCACGCCGACTTCCGCGCCGAACGCATCAGAGGCCAGCACATCGGCTTGTCCGACGGCAATCCGCAGACCTTGATCGACGCGGATGATTCCGGTCTGGCCGTCCGGGTCATCGTGGACGGAACGTGGGGCTTCGCCTCGGCCGTGGACCTCACCACGGACGCGGCGGCGCGGGCCGCGCGGCAGGCGATCGAGGTCGCCAAGGTGGCCGCGGCCATGAACACCGAACCCATCGAACTCGCCCCTGAGCCCGCTTACGGCGAGGTGACCTGGGTGTCGGCCTACGAGATCGACCCGTTCACGGTCAGCGCGGCGGACAAGGTGGCCTTGCTGGCGCAGTGGAGCAACACCCTGCTCGCGCACGCTGCCGTCAGCCACGTCGACGCCTCGCTGCAGCAGGTGCGGGAGTGCAAGTTCTACTCCGACGGCGTGACCACGGCGACCCAGCAACGGATCCGGCTGCAGCCTGCCCTCACCGCCGTCGCGGTATCGGATGATGGCAGGTTCGACACCATGCGAACGCTGGCCCCGCCGGTCGGGCGAGGGTATGAGTTCCTGACCTCAAGACAGCTGCGGGACGGAGCCGGCTGGGACTTCGAGGCCGAGCTGGCCGAGCTGCCGGAGCTGCTGGCGGCCAAGCTCCGGGCCCCCACGGTCGAGCCGGGCCGCTACGACCTGGTGATCGACCCGTCCAACCTGTGGCTCGTCATCCACGAGTCGATCGGGCACGCCACCGAGCTCGACCGTGCCCTGGGCTATGAAGCGGCCTACGCGGGCACCTCGTTCGCCACCTTGGACAAGCTCGGCAGCCTGCAGTACGGATCGGGCATCATGCACGTCACCGGCGACCGCACCGCCGAGCACGGCCTGGCCACCATCGGCTACGACGACGAAGGCGTGGCCGGCCAGTCCTGGGACCTGATCACGGACGGCATTCTGTCCGGCTACCAGCTTGACCGGCGGATGGCCCTGCTGAAGGGCTTCGGGCGCTCGAACGGGTGCGCGTTCTCCGACGGGCCCGGCCACATGCCGCTGCAGCGGATGGCGAACGTGTCGCTGCAGCCCGCGGCCAGCGGCCCGTCTACCGAGGACCTCATCGCCGGAGTGGACAACGGGATCTACATCCTGGGCGACAAGAGCTGGTCGATCGACATGCAGCGGTACAACTTCCAGTTCACCGGACAGCGGTTCTTCAAGATCTCCCACGGCCGGCTCGCCGGCCAGCTGCGGGACGTCGCCTACCAGGCCACCACCACCGATTTCTGGGGCTCGATGGAGGCCGTAGGCGGCCCGCAGACCTACGTGCTGGGCGGCGCGTTCAACTGCGGCAAGGGCCAGCCCGGCCAGGTAGCCCCGGTCAGCCACGGCTGCCCGGCCGCCCTGATGCGCGGCGTGCGGATCCTCAACACGGCAGAAGAAGGGGCGCTATGACCACCGCCAGCGGATACTCCCCCCAGGAAACCGTCGAGCGGGCCCTGGCGGCCGCCCGCAGCGACGACTGCGTCGTGATCGCGGAGGAGACCTCGGCCGCCAACCTGCGCTGGGCGGGCAACACGCTCACCACCAACGGCGTGTCTGCCTCCCGCCAGCTCACCGTCATCGCCATCAACCGGCACGGGCACGGACCCGGCCACGCCTCGGCCGGCGTCGTATCCCGGGCCGGCGTCCTCCCCGACCAGATCGAGGACGTCGTCCGCGCGGCCGAGCACGCCGCCGCCGAGGCCACGCCCGCCGAGGACGCGGATCAGCTGGCCGGACCGGAACAGCCAGGATCGTTCGGGATAAAGAATCTGGACGAGCCAGGCTGGGACTCCCCTCCTGGCCGAACCGAAATCGGCGTGCTGCGCGATTTCGCGGCCACGCTCGGTGAGACCCTGCGTGCCGCCCAGGCCGCGGGAAGAAAACTGTACGGGTTCGCCGAGCACGAGCTGAGCAGCACGTTCCTCGGCACCTCGACGGGGGTGCGGCAGCGGCACGACCAGCCCACCGGGCGGGTCGAGCTGAACGCGAAGTCCGCCGACCTCGAGCGGTCGGCATGGACGGGCGTGGCGACCCGCGACTTCACCAACGTGGACATCGCCGGCCTCGACGCCGGCCTCGCCGGGCGCCTCGAGGCGGCCAAGCGCGCCATCTCGCTGCCCGCCGGGCGTTACGAGACGCTGCTGCCGCCCACGGCCGTCTCCGACCTGCTCACCTACCTGTACTGGTCGGCCGGGGCGAAGGAGGCGGCGGAGGGGCGCACCGTGTTCAGCAAGCCGGGCGGCGGCACGCGGCTCGGCGAGCGACTGTCCGCGCAGCCCGTGACGCTGTCCAGCGACCCGCGGGCGCCCGGGCTGGCCTGCGCGCCGTTCGTGATCTCGCACGCGTCCGGACCAGACTCTTCGGTGTTCGACAACGGACTCCCGCTGAGCGCTACCTCGTGGATCAGCGACGGCTCGCTGGCGGCCCTGATCTCCTCGCGGCACTCCGCCGAGGTCGCCGGGCTCCCGGTCACGCCCGCCATCGACAACCTGACCTTCGCCACCTCGGCCCCGGCAGCGCCCGCGCTTGAGGAGATGATCGCCTCCACCGGGCGCGCCCTGCTGCTGACCTGCCTGTGGTATATCCGTGAGGTTGACCCGCAGACCCTGCTGCTCACCGGGCTCACCCGGGACGGCGTCTACCTGGTGGAAGACGGCGAGGTCGTCGGCGCGGTCAACAACTTCAGGTTCAACGAGTCACCGGTCGGCATGCTCGAGCGGCTGCTCGAAGTCGGCGCCACCGTGCCGACGCTGCCGCGCGAATGGGGCGACTACTTCAACCGCGCCGCGATGCCTCCGGTACGGGTCGAAGGCTTCAACATGTCCTCGGTGAGCCAGGCCAGCTGACCGCGGAGCTTACCCGGACGCGGGTCGCGACGGTTTGGCGGGTAGGCATACCGTGGAGGGGTGAGGATGAGCCATTCCCGCCGGCCAGAGTCGGTGCACCTGGTAACGCAGGCGCGGCGGTCGATGTCCGATGACATCACCTACCGCCAGCGCAGGTACCTGCTGATGATGGGCATCCGCGCACTCTGCTTCGTAATAGCCGTGGTGCTGTTCACCAATCACTTCGGCTGGCTGGCCGCGATACCCGCTCTCGGCGCCATCTGCATTCCCTATTTCGCGGTGGTGTTCGCCAACGGCGGACGTGAGCCAGACAACACCCGCGGCTTCATGGAGTACCAGCCGAACGTGCCCGCGACCCGCGACCCGGCGCGGGCGCCGCAAGCAAACGGGGGAAACGGCCGACCGGCGCCGCCGCCTTCAGGTGATAACTAATCTGCTTCGTGATTGGCCTGCTCAGCGGTGTCCGGAGATCTCGTCGTAATTGGGTCTTGACACAACGGGGGGCGTTTCCGTGTAACATTCATATCGGTGCTCTGGTCCCCCGTCGGAGCACCACTGCCGGCGTTCCGGGCCCCCGTCGGAACGCCGATGAACGCGACGCCGGGTGGTTTGCCCCCGTAGCCACCCGGCGTCGCCCTATGCTCGCCGCTTAGAGCGGCTTCGGCGGGGCTCGCAGCGCTTTCCCGGGGGGGCGACCCCCCGGACCCCCCGCGCGGCGCACTCTTTGTGGGGCGTCTCTTCGTTGGCCTGGTTCCCTGCGGGGGTTCTTTGTGGCCTGGTTCCCTGGGGTTCTTTGTGGCCTGGTTCCCTGCGGGGGGTTTTCGCGGCCTGGTTCTCTGGGGGTCTTCGTGGCTTGGTTGGCTGTGGGGGGTCTTCGTTGGGCTTTGGACAGTTCGCGGGGCTGGCGGGGGTGGGTATGGTGCTGACGACACTTTCTGAGGGGGGTGGACGTTGAGGGTGATGGGTTGGGGGTTGGGGGCGGAGATGCGGGGCTTGGCGGGGCTGGGTTCGTATATGGGATACGGGAAGGGCATTGCCGGGGCGTTTGATTCTTTAGCGGGGCCGGGCGGCGGTAAGGGTGAGCGGTGGCGGATAGTAGCTATCAGTAAGGGCCCTTGGTTGTGCGCAGAGCGCACAACCAAGGGGGACGCTCGGGATTGTTGGTTTGTTTTCGTTATAGAGCTAAGCAAAACTGCCGAATGATCAGCAGATGCTTACTACCCCGGTAGCACATTGCACACAAGCTTGTTATTCGGTCTTGCGGAACTCGGCTATGGCTATAGCTAGCATCACCACGCCGATCACGGCGACCATGGCCACGGATAGGCCGATGGGAACCAGCCAGCCGTCCCAGGTAACGCCGGGGCTAAGTGCCTTCAGAGCCAGCGGGCTGACCGACAGGTGAGCGAACACCGCGTGCCGCATCGGATCGACAATGTACGTGAGCGGATCGATGCGGGTCAGCACCGTGAGCCAGGCGGGCAGCCCGTTCAGCGGGTACAGGGCGCCGGACAGGAAGAACAACGGCAGCACGAGCAACTGGGTAAGCGCCATGAACGCCTGGATCTGCTTGATCCTGGCCGCCATCATCACGCCGAACGCGGTGAGCGTGAAGGCCAGCAGCAGCAGCTCCCCCACCAGGGTGAGCAGCAGGGTCGGCGAATACGGCACGTGGGCCACACCGGCCAGAGCCAGGAAGATGATCCCCTGGAACGTGGCGACCGTGGCGCCGCCCAGGCACTTGCCGACCACGATCGCCCACCGGCGCACCGGCGCGACCAGCATCTCGCGCAGGAACCCGAACTCGCGGTCCCACACGATCGACGCGGCCGAGAAGATCGACGTGAACAGCACCGACATCGCGAGCACGCCTGGGTAGATGAACGTCTCGAAGTCCACTCCGGCGGGCAGACCATGGGAGGCGAGCCGGCCCAGCCCGTTGCCGAGCACGAACAGGAACAGGAACGGCTGCACCAGCGACGTGACCGCCCGCAGCCGGTCGGTGCGGAACCTGATCAGCTCACGCCGCCAGACAATGCTGACCGCGCGCAGGTCGGCGCGGATGCTCCGCTCGGGGACTGCGACCCGGATGAGCTCGGTAAGATCCCGCTCCTGCGCCTCGAGCGCGTCCTGGGCCGAAGTGTCTTCGGCGGGAATGTCTTTGGCGGGGATGTCTTTGGTCGCCATGGCTACCTCCGGCCGAACCGCGTCGCGATCATCCGGTTACGGTCACCGACGGTCGCCTCGGCATCACGGATGGTCTTACCCGTGTAGGACATGAACACATCGTCGAGCGACGGCCGCGACACGCTCACCGACTGGATGCCGATCGGCATGTCGGCGAACAGCCGGGGCACGAAGTGCTCGCCCGACTCCACCGAGAACGTCACCAGCCCCTCGTGCATCGCCGCCTCGATACCGAACACCTCGGCCAGCGAGCGGATAGCTTCCTGATCGTCCGCCGTGCTGATCTGCACCCGGTCCTTGCCGATGGAAGCCTTCAGCGCTTCCGGGGTATCGATCGCCACGATCTTCCCGTGGTCGATGATCGCGATCCGGTCGCAGTGCTCCGCCTCGTCCATGTAGTGCGTGGTGAGGAAGATCGTGATGTCCTCGCGCTTCTTCAGGTCGTTGACGTACTCCCAGATCGAAACCCGGGTCTGCGGGTCAAGCCCCACCGTCGGCTCGTCGAGAAACAGCACCCGCGGTGCGTGCAGCAGGCCGCGGGCGATCTCCAGGCGGCGCTTCATGCCGCCTGAGTAGGTGGCGACCACGCCGCCCCGCCGGTCCCACAGCCCGACCATTTCGAGCACCTGGCGCAGCCGCGGCGCGAACGCTGCCTTGGGCACCCCGTACAAATCGGCGTGAAAGCGCAGGTTCTGCTCCCCCGTCAGGTAACTGTCCAGCGTGGTGTCCTGGAAGACCAGGCCGATGTTGCGGCGTACGGTGTCCCGCTCCCGGACGACGTCGTGGCCCGCCACCCTGGCGGTCCCCGAGGTGGGGTCCGCCAGGGTGCACAGAATCTTGATGGTGGTGGACTTGCCAGCGCCGTTCGGCCCCAGGAAGCCGAACGTCTCGCCGGCGGCGACCTCGAAATCGATGCCGCGGACGGCATCGATCTCGCCGTACTTCTTGGTCAGCTGGCTGACCGAGATCGCCGGAGTCACCCTTGTGTGTCCTCCCCCGCTTCCTCGCCGTCTGAGGCGAGGATACGGTACAGCGCCCGGCGGGTGTCGGCCAGGATCTTGCCGGCCTGGGCGACCTGGGCCGCCGAGCCTGCCTGCGACACCTGCGAGACGGCCACCATGACCTGGCCGATGATGCTTCGCAGCTGGACCTCGGCGTCGCCGACGCTGCCGGTCACGGCATCCCAGGACGCCCTGAGCTCGTCAGCGTGCTCGGTGACGTACGCCTGGCCTTCCTCGGTCAGCGTGTACATCCGGCGCCGGTCTTCGCCGGCCTCCTGCCGTTGCGTCTTGATCAGGGCCTCGTCCTCGAGCTGCTGCAGCGCCGGGTACACCGACCCCGCACTCGGCCGCCAGACGCCCTCGGTGCGCGCGCCGATCTCCTGGATGATCTGGTAGCCGTTCCACGGCTGGCCCTCGGCCAGCAGGTCCAGGATCGCGGCCCGCACGTCACCGCGCCGGACGCGCGGCCCACGGCCGCCGAACCGCGGCGGCCCGAACGGCCCTCCGCGCATCCCGAACTCGAACGGACCGCCCGGGCCGCCACCGAACGGGCCGCCACGGCGACCGCGCTCCCGCCCGTGTCCCCGGTGGCCACCGCGGTGCTCCCGCGGATCCTGTGGGTCTCCCCATGCTTCGCTATGCATTTTGATACTCCTTTGTATGGTTCTAGATCGCTTCTCGATCCATCTCGTTAGGCTAACGATATATCGACGAGAATATTCCTGCAAGTCCGGAACCCAAGTTCTTTCTGCCGAACGGGCCGTGGTGCCAGCCCCAGCCCGATACCAGCCCCAGCGGGGTAGACAGGTGGGCCGGTCTCGACCGGCCAGGTGCCGCCTCGTTAGTCCCCGCCAGCCTCGCTTCCCACAGAAGCAAGGGTCGGCAAATCATCGTGGATCGTTACCTCTCGTATTGGGGAGGTAACGATCCACGATCTAATGAGGCGCGGTCCGGCCGCGTTAGGGATGGGTGGGGAGGGGGTATTCGCGGCGGATGCTATTGCCTAGGCGGGAGATGTCCGCGCCGTATACGTGCATGGAGATGGCCACGTCGTCACCGGTGTTACGGACCCGGTGGATGTCACCGGGCGGCGCGAAGCCGGACACGGTCCCGGCCGGGTTGACATTCCGGGCGGCGAGATTGAGGGCGCGTCCGTCGTCGGTCAGCGCGAAGATCTCCTCGTACTCGCGTCCCTGCAGCACGCCAGTCACGCACCAGGCCACATGGTCATGAATCACGGTCTGCTGGCCGGGCAGCCAGACCATGGCGGAGACCGAGAACGAGCCGTCCGGCTCGGCGTAAAGCAGGTGGCTCTGATAGCAGGCCGGATCCCCGCGCCGCAGCGACGAGGGAAGGAGGACGGCCGGGTCGGGCAGGCCGGCTCGCAGGACGCTGACCACGCGATCGGCGGTCTGCTGCCAGTCAAGCCCGCGGCGGACTTCGGCGCGAACCGCCTGCACGAGGCTGTCCGGACATGTTCCTGCTGGCACCGCCCGGTCGGCTTTGCTGCCCGGTGCGGCTTTATCGGTGCTGGTCAGCGCCATGACACCTCCTCTGTGCTCTCAGGTTAGCGATCATCGGCGTCCCGGCACCAATGCCAATCAATGTCGCAACGCATAGGCAACGTTGATCAATGAGTTAACGTTCATGCACCTTCAGTCCTACCCGCCTGGCCTATCGCCAGCTGACCAGAGGCTGCAGACGACCTCCGATTCTGGGCGAGAAAATGCTCAGGCAGGCCGCCGCTATCGTTCGGCGCTCATGAGCGCGCGGGCCGCGCGGGACCGGGGCTGACCTCGCGGTGAAACAACTCCGAGCAGGCGGGGCAGGCGCAGAACACCGCTCGCTCCTCCGCAGCCAGTACGTGCCGGTGGCTGGCAAGAAGCGGTCCGTGGCAGAAATGGCAGACCGCAGGAAGGCCCGCCCGAGGAGTCCGGGTGATCGTCATAGCTTTTCCTTCCAGCCCTGGATGCGGGCCGTACCCCCCCGAAGGGAGGGCAGAAAGGCCAGCCGGTAACCGCGGCTGACACATCACAACCAGCACCTAGTCTGCCACGTGCTGGTGACCGGGCAGACGTCAGGAGGATCCACGTACTAGTCGGCGACGGCTGAGTAGGCGATCACGCCGCGGCGCATCGCGTCGATCGCGGCGCGGGCGGTCGCAGCCACGGTGCGCGATGCTGACGGATCCGGCGGGGCTGACAGGTCCGGCGGAGCTGACAGGTCCGGTCGGGCTGACAGGTCCGGTCGGGCTGACAGGGTCTTCGGGTCGGAAGGGGTGGCGGAAGCGATCTGGTCGAGGAGGTCTATCAGCTGCTTGACGGAGCGGACGAAGTCGCCGGGGGTCAGATCGGGTGACTCGTCGAGTACGCTTTCCAGCCTCGCTCCCCGCGCCCAGCGGTACGCGGCCCAGGCGAAGCCGAGGTCGGGCTCGCGCAGGAACGACAGCTCGTTGTCTTTCTCCAGCTGATCGAGCTCGCCCCAGGTCCTGATCGTGGCGGCGAGCGCCTCGGGCACCGGGCCCTTGGGCAGCCTGGGCGGCTGAGCGTCGTCGGCCTGCCGGGACTCGAACGACAGGGCAGACACGCAGGCCGCGAGTTCGGCCGGGGACAGGCCGTCCCACAGGCCGCGGCGCAGGCATTCGGCGGCCAGCAGGTCAAGCTCGCTGTACAGCCGGGCCAGCCGCTGCCCGTCGGGGGTGACGGTGTCGCCGTCCAGGTAGCTGAGTCGTTCCAGCACGCGGCAGACGCGGCCGAAGGTGCGGGCGATCACGTGCGAGCGGCCGGCCACCCGGCGCTCCACCGCCTCGGTCTCGCGCCGGAGCCGCATGTAACGTTCCGCGTACCGGGCGTGGTCCTCCCGCTCCGGGCAGTCATGGCACGGGTGCCGGCGCATCCGGCGCCGTAGTTCGGCCACGTCTTCGACGGATTCTGGAGCGGTCTGCTCCCAGTCAGCCGCCCGCGTCGGCCGCCTGGCGGCCTTCGAGCCGGCCAGGTCACGACTGGCCAGCCGGTTCCGCATCGTGGCGGCGAGATCCTTGCGGTGCTGCGGAGAGCGGGGGCTGAACGACCCGGGAATCCGGATCTTGTCGATGACCTCAGCCGGCACGGGAAAGTCTGCCACGGCCAGCCGCTTGACCTGCCGGCCTTCGGTCAGTACCAGCGGGCCCGGCCCGGCGAAGCCGATGAACGTCCGGGCATCAGCGGTGGGCCCGCCTTGCGCCCGGCCGTGGCCAGGCTGACCTTGCTCCTGGTAGCCCCCATGGCCCTGGCGGCCGTTGCCGCCGTCACTCCCGCGGGCCGAATGCAGGCCCGGCTGCAGGACCACGGCCATCCCGGCCCGCCGGCCGCCCGGCACCCGGATGATGTCACCCGGGCGCAGCTGCGAGAGCGACCTGGCGGCTTCCGCCCGTCGAGAGGTGGCCTTGGCCCGGGACAGATCCCGTTCTCGTTCCGACAATGATCTTCTTATCTGGGCGTACTCGGCGAAATCACCTTTCTCGCACGTCATCGCGGCGGCCAGTTCGGCCATCGCCTGACGGTTCTTGCGCAGGAGCCTGGTCAGCCCCAGGACGCCGCGATCGGCCTGGAACTGGGCGAAGGAGGACTCGAGCAGCCGTGAGGCCCGATCCCGCCCGGCCCAGCCGGTCAGGTTGACGGCCATGTTGTAAGAGGGCCGGAAGCTCGAATTGAGCGGATAGGTACGGGTGCTGGCCAGGCCCGCGACCGCGCCGGGATCCATTCCCGGCTGCCACAGCACGACTGCGTGCCCCTCCACGTCGATGCCGCGCCGCCCGGCGCGCCCGGTCAGCTGGGTGTACTCCCCCGCCGTCAGGTTCGCGTGGGTCTCGCCGTTCCACTTATCCAGCTTCTCGATGACCACGGTCCTGGCCGGCATGTTGATGCCGAGGGCGAGCGTCTCGGTCGCGAACACCGCGCGGACCAGCCCGGCCGCGAACAGTTCCTCAACCACTTCCTTGAAGGCAGGCAGCATGCCCGCATGGTGCGCGGCGATCCCCCGCCGCAGGCCATCCAGCCATTCGCCGTAGCCCAGGACGGCGAGGTCCTCCGGCGGGATATCGGCGGTGCGGCGTTCGGCGGTCCGCTTGATGACCTCGGCCTCTTCCGGCGTGGTCAGCCGCAGGCCCGCGTGCAGGCACTGCTCGACGGCGGCGTTGCAGCCGGCCCGGCTGAAGATGAACGTGATCGCGGGCAGCAGCCCGCTGGCGTCCAGCCGCGCGATGACGTCGGGCCGGTATGGCACCGGAAACCGGCGGGGCCGCCTGCCGCCCCGGGCCGGCCGGCCCGGGGCCTTGCGCTCGATCCAGGTATCCCGCTGGGCCACCCGGAGCAACTCGGAGTTGACGCGGGTGTGATCGTCGTCGGTGAACAGGTCGTAGAGCCGGTTCCCGGCCAGCACGTGCTGCCACAGCGGCACCGGACGGTGCTCGTCCACGATGACCGCCGTGCCGCCGCGGACCTGATCCAGCCACTCCCCGAACTCCTCCGCGTTGCTCACCGTCGCGGACAGCGCCACCACCCGCACTGATTCGGGCAGGTGGATGATCACCTCTTCCCAGACCGCGCCGCGGGACCTGTCCGCCAGGTAGTGCACCTCGTCCAGGACGACGTAGCCCAGGCCCGCCAGCGCCGTCGAGCCGGTGTACAGCATGTTGCGCAGCACCTCGGTGGTCATCACGACCACCGGCGCGCCGGAGTTGATGCTGT
>Ga0302326_10025410_pt1 | contig 12013 bp, 8 predicted proteins | sample Palsa_T0_3_FD_202264 | JGI IMG/M metagenome (GOLD analysis project Ga0302326, IMG submission 202264) | Peat permafrost microbial communities from Stordalen Mire near Abisko, Sweden - Palsa_T0_3 | ecosystem: Environmental > Terrestrial > Soil > Palsa > Peat permafrost | place: Sweden: Abisko... | reverse complement strand
CCGCCGATCAGCAGCCGCTTGGCAACCCGACCGGGCGGAGAATTGCGGGGCACGGCGAACATGGCGGGAGCGTTTGCAGGCATCACGCGGCCAACGCCCTGGGGCGGGCGAAGGATTCTTCGACGGATTGCGCGGGAACGTTGGCAGCCTGCATCGCACGGGAGACCATCGCCGTGCCCAGTGCGGCCAGAAGAATCACGGTCCCGTTGACGTGCGTGAGGGAAGCCACGTCGGGGTTGATCATCAGCCAGCCGTACCAGACGGACCAGAGGGCGATCACCCATGACCAGCGACGCTCAGGTCGTTCCAGCATTTCCACGGCGAGGAGCACCGCGGGGATCGCCAGCAGAAGCTGGTCGTAGTCGAAGTAGAAGGGCATGAGCAATGGCGTCACGACGATTGTGGCAGCGATCATGCGGTCAAACCGCCGGCCGTTGGTGGGAAGATGGGCCTTGGCTTGCCTGGTGCGCAATGCAGCCGCGAAGAGAAACGCGCCGAGTCCGATGCAGCAGAGCGATGTCAGCACCACGACCAGCGTCTTGGATTCGCCGGTGGCGTAGCCTTGGAACAGCAAACGCCAGAACGCGCGGAACGTGACGTGGCGATCCCAAAGATATGGCGTCTCGAAGAGCACAAAATGGAGATTCAGTGGAAGTCGCTGCCCAAAATCTCCCAGCGTGCCCGGCAATGTGAGCACGGTGACCCCGAGCAACGCCGCACCCGTAATAGCCAGCCCGACCAGAACGCGCCATCCCAGGCAGATGGTCATGATGGCGGCCATCAGGGCCGCAAGTTGTGGCTTGTAGGCCAGCAGCCCGAGCAGCAATCCCGCCAGCAGTGGCATCTCGCGCCGCCATGCTGCCACCACGAACGTCAGCAGCAAAAGCGACGTGCAGGTGTTTTGCGCATGACTCAATGCGTGAATGAACGGCGTCGAGAGAACCAGCAGCACCGGCACCAATCCCCAGGCCGATGCCCGGCTCGTCCAGGGAGCATCGGTCGCGCGGCCCGGCGCAGCGGCGCGACGGACCCAGAGCGCGAGAATCGTGGCGGCGACGGCGGCGCAGAGAACATTGCAGATAATCCAACGCGTCAGGGCCACGGTGTAGGGCAGCCTGGCGAAGGGGACGAAGAGCCATGCGTAATACGGCGGATTCCACCACGGGCCGATCGCCTGGCCCAGATCGTCGCCCTGCTGGTGGGCCAGCTCATGCTGGAACCCGCCGATGGTGTGCAGATTATACAGATCTCGCGAACGGCCCTCGCGGACAAACGTGCCGGCGGTATAAAAGGCGATGAAATCCATTCCCGAGATTCCCTCGCGGTGGGGAGTCTTGGGGAGCATGGCGTAGAAGACCGCCAGCGTGACAATGAACAAGCCAACGCAGCCCGACCCGACCCACAGGCGTCTGCGGGTCGGTCCGCGGGCGATGACAGAGAATGGGCGCGGCATGCGTAAGATGAGAGAAGTATCGGTTGCGCGCTCGCCCCGCCCTGCATGGAAGTCGCACAAAAACGATCGGCGACGCGCTCCAATCGGCGGCTGTCGCGCCCGCTGAAGAATTATCGGTCGCTTGACGGCGGCGAGGCCAACACTAACGATGCCTCAGGATCAGTGCGTATTGGCGGAGTATTTCCCACCTCTCTTGGTACGCCGGCCTTCGGCTCTGAGGCTCAGGCTCAAAGAGGAGAAAGCCGGGATGAGGGATTTTCGGTCGTGCTGAATTGCGTTGTGAAAACAAAGCCCGCCCTCACCCTGACCCTCTCCCGGAGTACCGGGAGAGGGGATGGGAAAAAGCCGTGCTGGCACAGCTGGCTTTTCGCGCTGCTGTGCGTTTGCTGCTTCGGCGCTGTGTCGCCGGCGGCGGTGGAGGACGGCTCTGACATTCGCATCTCCATCCTCACCATGGGGCCGGGCGATGCGTCGTGGGAGAAATTCGGGCATATCGCCATCCGCATTCAAGATCCGCGGACGAACTATCCGGATGTGGTCTTCAACTGGGGCATGTTCGATTTCGAACAGAAGAATTTCTACATCAACTTCATTCAGGGTCGGATGATCTACTCGACGGCGGCGATGGAGAGCCAGCCGATGATCGATGAATACCGCCAGAGCGACCGCGCGGTCTGGGAGCAGGTGCTGCATTTAAGCGGGGAGCAGAAGCTCGATTTTAAACGCCGATGCGCCACCGCGGTTCAGCCGGAAAATCGGGATTACCGCTACGACTATTACCGCGACAACTGCTCGACACGGGTGCGCGACATGATCGATCAGGTGCTCGGGGGCGAGTTGCAACGGCAAACGGAGGTTCTCGCCACGGGCCACTCCTACCGATGGAACACACGCCGACTGGTCGGCGGGGACATCGCCGACATTCCGCTTTACGTGGCGCTGCAGACGGCGTTGGGCCATCCGGTCGATCAGCCGATCTCGGCTTGGGAGGAGATGTTTCTGCCGGAGAAGGTGCGCGAGGATTTGCGCCGCGTGACGGTCGTTGACGCCGACGGACAGCGCGTGCCGTTGGTGGAGAGCGAGGCGATGCTCAATGTTGGAGACCGGCCGGCGGCGCCCGCGGCGCCGCCGCGCTCGATTCCTCCCGCCCTGGCGGCGGGAGCGGCGCTGGGGGCGGCGATCATCGGTCTGACGCAACTGGTCGTCCGCGGCCGCCGCGGAGCACGCATCGCGCTGGTGCTGGTGGCCGGGGCGTGGTTGCTGCTGATTGGCGTGGGAGGATCAATCATCGCCTGGGCGTGGTTCGGCACCGATCACTTCGTCGCCAAATACAACGAAAATCTGCTGCAAGTCACCCCACTGGCGTTGGTGCTGCTGGCGATGCTGCCCCGCGCCTCCGGCGGCGGACGGCAAAAGGCGTGGATTGAGGCGGCAATCATTGCCGGGCTCTCGCTCCTGGGGCTGGCGCTCAAAGCGACTCCATTTTTCTTCCAGGTCAATGGCGATATGATCGCCCTTTGCCTGCCCGTGCATCTGGCGATTGCCTGGTCGATGTGGCGGCTGACGAAACTGACTCCCCGGGCGAAAGCGGAAACGAAATCCCCCCAACGTCGAACCATGCGCTTCATTCACAAATCCATCGTCCTGGGACTCTCAGGGATTCTCCTCAGCGGTTGCGGCCCCAGCGGCCCGGACCTCAACGCGCGGGTGACGCCCGCCCCGCCGAGCGTTCCCGCGCCCCCGCCGCCGCGCAACGTTCCGCTCGATCCTGGCCTGGCGGAAGCGGCGCGGCAGCAGATCAGCCGGTCGCTGAATTCGACATCGCCCGACTTGATCCTGCCGCGGGTTCATGCGCTGGAGGCGCTCAACACGCTGGGGGACACCACGCATAACGCCCAGGTCATCGCCGCCTTCTCTTCCCCCGAGCCGATCGTTCGCTTCGCCGGGGCGATGACGGCGGGGGGCCTGCGATTGCAGGAGGCTCACGACGCACTGCTGGCCATGGCTGAGGATCCGGACTTCAGCGTGCGCGTCGCCGACCGCTACGCCCTGCACCGACTGGGAGACAAGCGGCTCAGTCACGATCTGGAGAAATACGCCCGCGATCCCCGCAAGGAAGTTCGGGCCAATACCGCCCTGGTGCTGGGGATGCTCGGGGAGCCCAGCGCGCTGAAGATTCTTCGCCGCCTGCGGCAGGATGATGAGCCGCTGGTCCGCCAGCAGGCGGACGAGGCGATGTGGCGGCTCGGTGACGAAACGGGGCTGGGAGATTTGGTGGCGCTGAGCGTGAGCCGGTATCCCGACGATCAGATGATCGCCCTGCTCGCCCTGGCCGAGCCGAGGGATCAGCGCGTCGGGTCCACGGTGCGGGCGGGGCTGCTGACAGACTATATCGAGGTGAAGCTGGTGGCCGCACGGGCGCTGGGAATGCTCGATTCTGACGAGGGTTACACGATCGCCCTCCAGGGCGCCGCCAGCACAGACCAGCGCCAGCGGTTCATGGCGGCACTGGCCCTGGGCGCCATCGGGCGCTCCGATGCGCAGGAGACTCTGCGGCGTTTGTTGGCCGATGATTACGAAAGCGTCAGAATTGCCGCCGCCCAGGCGATCCTGCAACTGAAACCGGGCGTAGTAAAGATGAATTGAGGACCGATAAAGTGAGGCACGGCATGGACGGGTGCCAAACTCCTCCTTTTAGCGGCAGTCCCGAAGGGACGCGCTGGGAACGCCATAACGCGCGTCCCCGCGGAACCGCCGCTAAAAGGCGGTATTTGACCGCGCCGCAGTGTGCGAAACCCCTGAATTTCTTGACACTCCGGCGGGTAAGGTTAGTATGGGTTCTGGCGGTTTTAGACTTGCCGTTGCCAGGATTGTCCTCGCCCAACCCTCACTGCTGGACGTCCTTCGTTTAAGGAGCACACCTTGAGCCCACTCACCAAGGTTTTTGTCGTATTGCACGTGGTACTCTCCATGCTGTTGACCGCGGCGGTGGTCGTCTTCGTCAACCGCACCGATGACTTCAAAAAGCAGGCCGCCGACGAGGTGGTCGCTTTCAATCAGGCGAAGAATGAGGCCGGTCTCGCACGCGCGGAGGTCATCGCCGCGAACGGGGACTACCTGTCGAAGCTCAATGCCAAGGACGCGGCCATCACGGCCCAGCGCGAAGCGCTGGCCGCGGATGACACGCAGATAGCGGGCCTCAACGAGCAGTTGGCCAAGCTGAGCAGCACCAGCGCCCAGACGGTCAGCGCCCTCGATGGAGCCAACGAGGCGCTCAAGGTTGCCCAGCAGCAGAACGCAACCGTCGAGAACAACTTCACCGCGCTCCGCCAATCCAGCGACACCCTGCAAAAAGAAAATACCGAGTCGAGCCTGAGCATCACCGACTTGCAGAACAAGCTGGACGTCACCGAGCGGCAACGCCGCTATCTGGCCGAGCAGGTGACGCAGCTCACCGCGCAGAATGCCCAGCAGGCGGACATCATTCACAAGAACCTCCCGGCCATCGAAGATCGCAACAACGCGATCATCAACCCCACGCCGACCGTCGCCCTCGATGGCGTGATTCGTGGTACGTCGGTCATCGCCGGAGTGCCCTATGCGACCATCTCGCTGGGTAGCGCCGATGCGGTCGAGAAGAACATGCAGTTCAAGGTGATCGACGGGGACCGCTTCCTCGGCTACCTGACAGTGGACACCGTTGAGCCGCACGAAGCCACCGGCCGCCTCGAAGGGCCGCACGTTGACGACATCAAAGGCGGCGTGGAAGTCAAGACCCAGCTTTAATCCAAGCATCCGGAGCTGATCATGAGTCGAGCAGGTGGTTCGGGCGCGATCGTGGTGAAGGCGACCAACAACGTCTATACGGTGTTGGTGGTCGTCGGCATCGTCGTGGAAATCGTGGGACTGGTGTACATCTGGATGCAGGCAATGGCGCTGCACGGCAAGCCGCTCTTCTCGTTCTCGATGTGAGTAAGGGTTCAGTTTTCAGGGTTCAGGGTTCAGGACGAGGAACGCGACGGAATTTTCCGCTCTGAACCCTGAACCCTGACCACTTGTCGCCGATTTGATTCTCGACGCCTTTCAATTCCTCGACCCCGGAACGCTGCGGGACGACGACTTGCAACTGGTCGCGCCCGAGGCGCGGTGGATCAACGACTTCCTCGCCGCCTGTAATCACCCTCTCACCCGCCGCGATGCCTATCCCCTCTCCTGCGTCTCGCGGCATCATCTTCAGCAGTTTCTGAATCTCGCCCCGTTCGGCCGCGAGCCCGGCGACCCGGCCTCGGGGCGCGTTCCAACCTATCACTACTGGATGGTCTGGCGCCCCACGCCCGGCGTCGCCCCCCCGCCGCTGCGCATCGCCGGCGCAATCAGCCTGCGCATCGGCTCGACCCGCTCGCTGGAGATGTACTACGGCCACGTCGGCTATCACGTCTATCCCGCCGCCCGCGGCCGACGCTTCGCCGAGCGCGCCTGCCGGACGCTGCTTCCGCTGGCCCGGGCTCACGGCATGACCACGCTGTGGATCACCTGCAATCCGGATAATCACGCCTCCCGCAAAACCTGCGAGCGACTCGGCGCGACGCTCGTCGAGATCGTCCCGGTGCCGTTGTCGGATCCGCTCTATGCACGCGGGGATCATGAGAAGTGCAGATATCGGCTGGACCTGGGAAACCTTCCGTGAGATGGCGGGGCAATCGCATGCCGGCGGTTGCTGCTCTGGTCCCTTCTCCCGGTACGCCGGGAGAAGGTCAGGATGAGGGTGATTTCGAATCCCAGCTGCTCTGGCCACTCGAAAACTCGCCCTCACCCCAACCCTCTCCTCTTCGAGCCTGAGCCTCAGAGCCGAAGGCCGGCGTACCGGGAGAGGGAGCAGAGGAACATGCCATTGCGCTGCGCTTGATCCGCGGGCGGTTTGGCTCGCCGGCGCTGCGAAACCGCGAGCGGCGGATAGACTCCCCTCCCGGTGCCTTCCACGAACACATTGCCGCGCGACATCGCCAGCGCCTACGCGGCCGCGGCGGCCCGCATCATCAGTTGGATCATCATCTCCGCGTTGGTCTATCGCCACGACGGCGCGGGAGCGTTCGCCATGCTCGCCCTGGTGCGGGCGACGCTCGGCCTGCTCAACTACACCACCATCGGCCTGGCCCCGGCGATGATCCATTTCCTGCCGCACAGCGCACAACAATCCACGCCCCATGCAGGCCATAGCCTCGAACGGCTCTACGCCAACGGCATCGCCCTGGCCTGGGCGGCGGCGCTGCTGGGCATCGCCCTGCTCCTGGCGTACGCGGTCTGGTTTCAGCACGGCCATTCCGCGGTCCCGAATGTTTCACCCAGCCAGCTTCGGGTGCTGCTCGTCACGATGGGGATCGGCACGATCCTCCGCCTCGCCAGCGACCCGGCCAGCGCCCTGCTGCAAATTCGCGGACATCTCGCGCTGGACAACGCCTTCCTCGCCGCGGCGGAATTGATCTGGATCGTGCTGGCGCTGCTCGGCTCGGCGACGCCCGGGCAAGTCGGCTTGGACTTCGCGCTGGCCAGCCTCCTGCTGCTGATCGCCCGCAGCGGATGGGGATATCGTCTCTCTGGAGTCGCCCTTCCGGGATTCGATCAGATTCAGCCGGCCATTCTTCGCGGGCTCTTGGCATTCGGCGTCGTGGTGACGCTGGCCCAGGTGGCCGACTTTTTATACGCCCCCACCGACTACATTCTGATCGATCGCCTGCTTCGCCCGATCGACGTGGCGACGTACGCCCCGGCCGTGCAGATCGACGGCGGGCTGCTCGTGCTGGTGACAGCCCTGGCATCGGTCGTCCTGCCCAAGGCAGCGCTGGCCCACGCCGCCGGCGACCATGTCGCCCTCAAACGCTATTACCTGCTCGGCACCGCCGCCAGCGCCGCCCTCCTGGCCGCGGCGGGCCTGGGCATCTGGTGGCTGGCGCCGCTGATCTTTCGCATCTGGCTGGGAAATCCCATGCCCCTCACGCAGGCGATTCTGCCACTGGTGTTGATCAACACCGTGATCGGCGGAAGCAGCGCCGTCGGTCGATCTATTCTGCTCGGCGCCGGGCTGGTCAAACCCTTCGCCGCATCCGTCCTGATCGCCGGCTTGACCAACGTCGTTTGCAGCATCGCGTTCGTGCATTACGCCCACGCCGGCCTAACCGGCATCGTGCTCGGCACCAGCGTCGCCGTCCTCGGCCGATGCATCATCTGGACGCCATGGTATGTCCTGAGAACGCTCCACCGCGGCGAGCTGATCGCGGCGACGGCGACGCCCAGCGCAGCCGGCGCGCTGGGCGGAGTCTGACCGAAGACGCCGCTACGGGCCGGGCCGGGACGCGGCCGCGCTGCGCGAGAGAGTTGAGCAGTAGCGCAGTTGAACAGTAGAGGTGCATCGGTCGGTTGCCCGCCCTTCGTCCCTTTGTCCCTCAGTCCCTTCGTCCCTGTCCCTCCCGAATTTCACTTCGTGCCTCCGTGCCTTCGTGCCTTCGTGCCTCCGTGCCTTCGTGCCTTATTCTCCCTCCTCCTCCCCCGCAACTTTTGCCCCATCCGTGCATGTCACTCTTCAACCGAGCTTGACACACTCTATGCTTCCGCATACCTATCAACGCCCCGCCCACACGGCTGTACTGGCTGCATGGGCGGAAAGGGGAGGGCGGATACGCTGGCGTCGCCTGTGGGACGCGGGCAGAGGACTTGAGCAGTGATTGCGGTTTCGAGGCTAACGAAAATTTACGGTCAGGTCCTGGCGGTCGACGGCATCAGCTTCGATGTCGCCAAGGGTCAGATCGTCGGATTCCTCGGCCCCAACGGCGCGGGCAAATCCACCACCCTGCGAATGCTCACCTGCTATCTCCCCCCTACCAGCGGCGGGGCCACCATCAACGGCTTCGACATCTTCCACCAATCCCAGGAAGTCCGCGCCAACCTCGGCTATCTCCCGGAAAATGTGCCCCTCTACACCGAAATGCGCGTCGAGGAATACCTCGATTTCCGCGGCCGGCTCCGCAAGATGGATCGCCCCAGCCGCCGTAGCCGCATCGATTACGTCGTCGAGCGCTGCTGGCTCACCAACGTCCGCAAGCGGATCATCGGGCACTTGTCCAAGGGATATCGCCAGCGCGTCGGATTGGCCGACTCGCTGCTGCACAACCCCGCGGTGCTGATCCTCGATGAGCCGACCGTCGGACTGGACCCCACGCAAATCCGCGAAACCCGCAAGCTGATCAAGGACCTCGGCGGCCAGCACACGATGCTCCTCTCGACGCACATCCTGCCGGAGGTCGAAGCGGTCTGCGACCGCGCGATCATCATCGCCGGCGGCCGGATCGTCGCCCAGGGATCGCCGGATGAGCTGCGCGCCAGCCGCCGGTTGACCGCCCGCGTGCTGGTCGAATGCCGGGGCCCGGCCGAGCAGGTGAAAAACGCCCTGGCCCGCGTCAGCGGCGTCAATCGTGTCGAGCTGCTCGATGCCGACGGTCGCGCCGGCGACAAATTTATCACCGCCGCCGTCCGTCCCAAGGAGGCGTACGACGTCCGCGAGGAGATTGCCCGCACCGTCATTCAAAACGGCTGGCCGCTCCGCGAAATCCGTCTCGAGCATGCCACGCTCGAAGAGTTCTTCGTCGAAGTAACCGCCCATCAGGCCGTGGGCAAGGTCGAAGAAGGGAGCGCCGCATGAGCCGTGCACCCGTCATCGCCCGCCGTGAGTTCGGCAGCTATTTCCGCTCTCCCATCGCCTTCGTCGCCATGGCCCTCTTCCTCGTGGCCAGCGGCATCGCATTCCTCAACGATTTCGAGCCCGGCCAACCCGCGGCCCTGCGCTCCATCTTCGATTGGATGATCTGGTTCCTGGTTCTCATCATCCCCATTCTCAGCATGGGACTGCTCGCCCAGGAATGGGCCACGGGCACCATGGAAACGCTCATCACCGCCCCGATCGGCGAGACCGATGTGGTCCTCGGCAAATTCCTCGGCTCACTTGGCCTGCTGGTGGTCCTGCTCGCCCCCACGCTGCTCTACGTGGTCATGCTCCGCATTTACGGCCACCCCGACATCGGCCCCATCATCAGCGGATACCTCGGCATCATTCTCGTCGGCTCGCTGTTCATCTCCGTCGGACTCTTCTGCTCGTCCCTCACGCGCAGCCAGATCGTCGCCGCGGTGGCCTCGGCATCGATCCTGGTGCTGGTCACGATCGTCCCCTGGTACATCGGCAGCAAGGCGGCCCTCCCCGCCTTCTGGCGCGCCGCCGTCGATCAGGCCGTCTTCAAACGCTACACCGATTTCAGCAAGGGCGTCCTCGACATCGGCAACATCGTTTTCTTCCTGCTCACGACCGGCGTCTTTCTGTTCATCACGGTCAAGGTTCTTGAATCGAGGCGATGGAAATGACCCAAAGCCAAACCCCTCCCCCGCCGGAGAACCAGTCGCAGCGCTGGATGAAATATGGCGCCAACGTCGCGCTGACGATCGTCATGGTCATCATGATCTCCGCGATCGTGATCTTTATCGTGCAGACCCACGATCGGCGGATCGACACCACCACCAGCGGCGAGTTCTCCCTCAAGCCGCAGACGCTCAACATCATCGGCGACCTCAAGGACAAGGTCACGCTCGTCAGCCTGTACACCAAGACCAAACCGCCAACCACCGGCGACGAAGAGCCCGCCGCGGATCAACCGTCGGCCGATGCCCCGCAGATCGTCGCCGATCTGCTGGACGAATATCGCCGCGACGGCAAGAACATCGACGTGCAGGTGATCGACCCCGCCCAGGAACCCGACAAGCTCGCCCGGCTGCACGACCAATTGGTCCAGGACTACGGTGGCCAGATCAAGCAGTACAAGGATTTCCTGACCGAGTGGGACAAGCAGTACAAGGAATTTGAGACGCTCACCACTGGCCAGGCGGCGGCGATGACCGCCGTCGCGGGCGACGCCGCCCTCGACGATAGCGACGACGACACCCACACCACCAATCCCAGCGGCTTCCGCTCCGACCTGATCCGCACCATCAAAGAACTCCCCCGCAGCCTCGCCGACGTCAAAGACGACGTCGACACCGAGCGGGCCAAGAAATATCCCGATTGGAAAAAGTGCGTCGGCTCCATCAAGGACTTCCTGACCAACCTCTCCCAGCTCTCCGGCAGCCTCGCCACCAATTTCGCCAAGCTCAAGGACCAGAAGGACATCCCCGCCAACGTCCGCAAGTACATGGCCGACAGCCAGCCGAGCTACGAGCAGATCCAGAAAAAAGCCGACGCACTGATTGACCAATCGACCAAGCTCGGCGACCTGAAGCTCGATCAACTCGAGCAGGCGTTGAAGGTCGATAACCCGGTTCTCGTTCTCGGCCCCGATGACTGGCGCGTGCTGCAATACCGCCAGATCTGGCCGGAGGACACGGAGCTGAGCGGCATGGTCGGCGGCAAAGTCCAGCCGCGCTTCGCCGGCGAGCAGCAGATCACCGCCGCGATCTACTCGCTCACCACCAACAGCAAGCCCAAGCTCTGCTTCGTCCGCCCCGGCGGCCAGCCCGTCACCAGCGCCGGATTCCCCCCGTTCATCGCCGCCGGCGTCCTCTCCGAAATTGCCGATCGCATGCGGATGTACAATTTCGACATTCAGGAGAAAGACCTCTCCGGCACCTGGGCCGAGCAGGCGCAGATGCAGCAGATGCCCAGCCCCCCCGAGCCCAGCGACGATGAAATCAAGGACTCCATCTGGGTCGTCCTCGACATGCCCCGCAGCTTCAACAGCGGCGCACAGGACGCGCCCCCACCGCCGCCAATGGCCCCCAAGGTCAAGGAGCATCTCGATAACGGCGGCTCGGCCCTCATCGTTTTCGACTATCAGGCAGAGGACCTGCACGAAGCCCTGGCCAACTGGGGCATCACGCTCCATCCCGATACGCTGGCCGTCCACGAGGCGGTGCAGCTCAGCTCCGGCAGTCCCGCCGATCTGGTCGAGGATTTCAAAACCCGCCCCATGGCGTTCGTCGTCAAAGACTACGGCCAGCACGAAATCACCAAGCCCGTGCAGAGCCTCGAATCAGTCTGGGTGCCGACCATGGTCGTCAGCACCACGCAAGTCCCGGGCGCCACCGTCACGCCCCTGGTGCCCCTGGACAACGCCTTCGGCGGACTCAAAGTCTGGGGCGACACCGACGTCGAAGGGATCAAATCAGACAGCGCCCCAGTCTACGACCCCGTCAAGGACATGGCCCCGCCGATCTACGGCATGGCCGCCTCGGAAAATAAGTCCGGCGGGCGCGTCGTGGTCATGGGCTCACCCATCATGTTCAACGGCCGAATCAACATCCCCGATCCGGTCGTCGCCCAAAGCCAGCACAAATTTATCAACCGCTTCCCCGGCAACGGCGAGCTGACCGCCAACAGCATCTTCTGGCTCGCCCATCTCGACCCCATGATCGCCATCAGCCCCGCCGCCATGGACGTCAGCCGCATCAGCGACATGAGCAAAGGCGCCCTCGACTTCTGGCGCTACGGCGTGCTGCTGGGGCTCCTGCCGGCATCGATCATCGTCG
>Ga0302326_10025409_pt1 | contig 12013 bp, 7 predicted proteins | sample Palsa_T0_3_FD_202264 | JGI IMG/M metagenome (GOLD analysis project Ga0302326, IMG submission 202264) | Peat permafrost microbial communities from Stordalen Mire near Abisko, Sweden - Palsa_T0_3 | ecosystem: Environmental > Terrestrial > Soil > Palsa > Peat permafrost | place: Sweden: Abisko... | reverse complement strand
CGGGTCGGGCGATAGCGATAGCTGGTCAGACTGATGCAACCCGTCGGTCGTTTTCCGACGGCTTTCACAGGGCTAAGTCCGAAGAGTGGGGCCCCGTATGAAGGGTGATTGCCGCGGTCTGAGGTCTTTCCTGATCTGGCACTCGCCGCCGGCCATTCAACCAGAAGTTGGGGCCGAACCGTCACAGCAGGCTGGCGTAAACCCGGAAAGTCCCCGAGCGGATTCATTCCTCAACCTCAAACCTCCAAGGAAATCCTATGAAACCATCGAAGCTCCATGAAGCGCTCCTCGCACGGATCTGCGAACCTGTTCCCCGTACATATGGGTGCGTGCGGAGTGGGCAAGTCGCGGATCGTTGCCCAGGTTGGCCTACCAGTAGTTCTTTGCGACTACCTTTGGGTGATGGGGGTGTTTCCGATGATCTTGGTGTGCAGCACGAATTGAAAGTTCCTGTGCTGCCAATCTCCGGTAGCGTTCCTGAGCGCTTCCGCGAGCAGATCCCGATTTGTCAAGAATTCTCCTGCCGCTTCGGTTCCAGCATTGGTCAAGCCGGCGATCACGATCACGGGTTGGCCGCTGCCGGGGTTGATGAAGCGAGAAACCAAGGCGTAGTCCTCGTTGGTCTTCCAATCGGAACTGAGGTGGTCAAGCGACCATTTTAGATTCGGGTTTGACCGGTCATAGATCGCGTTGTCGATTCCGAAGTAAAACCGCAGGCTCTCCGTCATCGCCGGGGTCCACTTATTGGCGTGGACGCCAATCAGGATGATTGGGCCGGCAAGCAAAGTCTGGGAAGGAGTGGAGTTGCCTGGAATCAACTGCCAGTCCTTGCCGCGTGTGCTGAGGAGTTTGGAAATATCGGCCAGAGCAAACGCATCCCCGGTGCCGACAAACGCATCTGGGATCTCCACCATCTTGTCCCCGGGGCCTACGGGGGAGTCCATATTGGAGTTGGGCCGGTAGGCGACTGACTGCGAAATGCAGATGAAGGCCGGCCTCGGACTTTCAAGAATCGGCGACCAGACGCCCTCGACGACATCGGTCGAGCGCATATGTCTGAGTACAGCGATGGTGGCCAGCGTGCCTAGCAGAATCAGGCACGTGGCCGCGATGAGCCAGACACGCCCGGTTTCGCGAATCACCGTGGAAGATTCAGCGCCGGGATCGGGAGGAGCGGGTTCGGGCGCCGCCGCCGCCGGAATTTGGGATTGCGGTTCTTCCTCTGTCCATTGCAGGTTGGCCGCGTAAGCCCCGGACGGGATTTGAATGGTCAACGTGCGAGCGCCATGTTCGTTCCCGTAATACTGGGCGAGCCTTTTCCGTACCTCATTGGCTGTAACCCGAACAACGTTATCCTGCGCTGTGTCGTAGTCACCGGCCTTCTCTGGTACTCATTCGATCTGGTGAAGAAGCGTGTCGAAGAGGGCGGCTGGACACATGAGGTCACGCAGCGCGAATTGCCTTCTTCACGGGATATCGCGGGCGTGAATATGCGCCTCACCGCGGGCAGTTATCGCGAAATGCACTGGCACACAGCCGATGAATGGGCTTATGTACTCTATGGCAATGCCCGTGTCACAGTGATGCAGCCCGATGGCAAGATGTTCATCGGTGACGTGAGCGAGGGCGATCTTTGGATCTTTCCCGCGGGCCACCCGCACTCCATTCAGGGGCTTGGTCCGGATGGAACGGAGTTTTTGCTGGTCTTCAACCAGGCGATGTTCTCTGAAGATGGGACGATGCTTCTTTCAGAGTGGATCGCGCACACGCCTCCCGAGATATTGGCAAAGAATACAGGCCTGGACAAGAGTGTCTTCGCTCAAACTCCTGGGGCGCCGCTCTACATCTTCCCCGGCGACTTGCCCAACTCGCTCGAACAGGACAAGGCGGAGATCGGTGGCGAGCAAGTAGCAGAGACGCAGCAGTACACCTTCCGCCTCAGGTCGATGGAGCCGACCAAATCCAGCGAAGCAGGTGAAGTTCGCATCGTCGACTCGCGCAACTTCCCGGTCTCCAAGCATATTTCCGCCGCCTTGGTCATCCTCAAGCCAGGGCACATACGTGAGTTGCACTGGCACCCGACCGCCTCCGAATGGCAGTACTGGATCTCCGGCGAGGGTCGCATGACCGTATTCTTTCCTGTCGATAATGCCCGGACGATGGACTTCCACGCCAACGATATCGGGTATGTTCCCAACAATGCACCCCACTACATCGAAAACAAAGGCAATACCGACGTTGTGTTTCTCGAGATGTTCGCAATTGACCAGTTCATGGATGTGTCGCTGAACCAGTGGCTCAGGCGCGTACCGAGCGAGATGCTGAAGGCGCACCTGAACATCGACAAGGCCACGGCCGCGAAGATCCCCTCGGAGAACCTGGCAGTGATATAGGGTTGCTTGCGCACGGAAGCTGCATGCGCCACGCAAGAGTATGTGGCTTCCGCGCCTAAGGATCGAACATTGAATGGTAACTCACAAACGGAAAAGAGGGGCATGGGATGAATCACACAATAATTTCGGCGATGGTGGGCCTCGCTCTCCTAGCCACCACCGCAGCGGCACAAGACACGGTGGCTCCGCAAGCTGTCGTTGAATCAAGAGGGTCGAGTCCGTCAAGGATCGAAACCACCGTCTCCGGGAATGCTCCGGATGAAGCCAACAACATAACCAATCAGTCCAACAACCCGCTTACTCCAAAGAATCAGTTCATCCTGCAGAATTTCTTCATGCCTTCGCCGCAAGGCGATGGCGGCCGATCGGCGGATCAGGAGTTGCTTCGCCTCTATCTGCCGTTCAAGCTCTTTGGCGTTCAGAATGTGCCCCGTATTTACCAGCCCATCGAAACCCAACCACTTTTCCCAACCGGCCGGGATGCAGGATTTGGGGATACGACCATCTACGATTTAGCTCTCCATAAAATAAACAAGTTCACCGTCGGTGGGGGGCCGCTGCTGGTATTGCCGGTTGCGAGCCACAAGGATTTGGGCGATGGAAAATGGCAAGCCGGCGGGGCTGGGGTTGTCGTTACCGTAAGGAGTTGGGGTCTTATGGGTACGGTCGTCACCTATCAACATTCCTTCTCCGGGTATGGTGGTTCGCGCCTCGCCGCGGAGCAGGTAAGCGTCCAGCCGCTGATTCACTACAATTTCAATCGCGGCTACTATCTGCGCTCCTCGGGGATTTGGAACATCAACTACGATGCGCCGCACGTCAGCGAGATCCCGATCGGTTTCGGAGCGGGCAAGGCGCAGAAATTGCAAAGCGGCACGGTCATGAATTTCTACATCGAGTCCCAATACTCTGTCTACCAAAATGGAATGGGTTCTCCTAAGTGGCAGATCCTTACCGCCGTCACCTTTCAATTTCCCAACAAGGACAAAACTGAACGCAGCAGCGACGATTAAGCCTAAGTCCCTTTTGCCGTCGGTTGTGGTATATGTCTGATCAGCTTGGATAGTTCCATAGAGAATAGAGAATAGACCAAACCAAAACATGAATCTTTCATGCGCCCTTCGCCGAAATAGATTCACGACGATGGCTGCGGCGCCAAGTGTAGCGATCACGGTGCCTACTATTAGCAGGGCTATCGCACTTTGCACAAAGTAACTCCTTGAAAGTTTTCCTTTGCGCTGGAAGGAATCGCCTGGTCGCATCTCGACGTTGCGCTTCTGTGCCTAAGACATGTTTTAATCGCCATCGACCGCTGGCCATGAACGCCGGCCATTCGATGACTTTCTTAGTCTGTGGAAGTGGAGGGCGGCGTTTGTTCGCCGCCCTCTAATCCACATCGCCTATGAGCCGTCGCTGCTCTTCAGTGTGACGGCGGAAAGCGCTTGAAGAGGCTACCGAGATCCTTGGCAAGCTTCTCCGCATTCTTCTCAGGGTTGCCACTAAGTGCGTCGCTCTGTTTTCCACGCCAAATGAGCTTCTGCGTCTGAGCGTCGAAGATGTCTACCACCAGGGTCCCGACTTTTGTGACTTCCGTAGTGGTAGTTGCCATGCTGTCGCCAAAACCCCGCCACCTCCAGCCGCCACCGAAGCCGTCATAGAAGGTGTCCAGGGTCTTCTGGTCATGGGTGGATTGAAAGGCGGCAATCCGCGGCAATGGCGTGAGTGCTACGAACTACCGCTCCACTGAAGCTCCGATCGGGCAGCTCAGTAAGATCCAGTGTCGCCTTCAGGCCATCGACAACTTCTTCGCTGTACACTTCCGGAACGGTAACGTAAAGTCGGCGGTGCGACACTACCAGTGACGACCACGCGGCACTTTCCTCAGGGACTGTTGCGTAGCAAAAGGAGAGCAACGCTCGAGACTGCGGAGTCTCCGGAGATCGTTGTACTCAGGGGTGCAAGCGTGCTGGCGTGCTGGCGTTCAGAAGCCGAATTCCGCAGCCGCCTCCGACGCATGGTGGGTTGTAGATGCGCGAAAACACCTTGCTCCAACCGTATTCTCGAATGTGAATCGATAACGAACGGCGCACCTGACTGGCGAGAACCTTACTCGCTGGTGAAAAGCAAAGTCTATGTAGACGCGTTCAACGATTCTGAGAATATGGTTCCTGCGAATGGTTGCTCTGCATCCTTAGTTGTTCGATGAGCTTTGGTGATGACGTGCGCGAAAAGTGTATGTGACGGGAGATGGTTGCCCCTTTATGCGAGGGAAAGTGCGACGAGCCGCATTTGCGCAAGGGGGATTCTGTCAGAGTTTGATCTCAAATCGTCATAGAACTGACCCTATTCTTGCTATTTACTATTTTGAGTTAGTCGTCTTCCCCTTTCATTCGTGGCTTCTGTTGCCCACAAAAGGGGGCTGTCCTTCAGGAAGATCTAAAAGTATGCTGAACCGGACTGGCGACCGAGTGAGGCGAGTCAAAATGGACAGTCGGCGGGTGAGGGCTACGACTGTACAACTCGGGGTGCGCCTGTTCTTCCTCTTGCCGATGTTTAACTGCCCCTCGCCGAGTTTGGTGGCGCAGAGCTTCCAAGCCGCTCCGATCCTGAATACAACCCACGATGTAACGGATATTGTTGCCGCAGATTTCGACGGAGACGGCAAGCCTGATCTTGCATTCATTGACAATGCAAATACACTGAACGTATGGCTGGGTTCTGGAAATGGAATCTTCAAGACAGGACAGACGATCACCATCCAGCTTAGTGGCGCCTATGCGTCGGACACATTTCTCCAAGGCAATTCCGCGAATATTCTTACTGCCGACATCAACCATGACGGCAAACCCGATCTGGTAGTAATCAGCGAGTGGGTTCTGTATGCCAATTGTGCTGGCCTCCCGATGTACTCATGCACTTTTCAAAATGTGATTCAGATTGACACATTCCTGAATCATGGAGACGGCACGTTTCAGGCGGCAAGGACGTCTTCCGTCGAGCAAAACTACACTATTATGGGGCCGCTCGATATTGCCGGTGATGGCTTTCCCGCAACTGGCGGTGCGGCACTCGCGGACTTCAACGGCGATGGCAATCTGGACATCGCAATCCCTGATCCGCACAGTGGCGGACTCATCGTGCTCAAAGGAGATGGAACCGGAGCATTCAGTAAATATCCAAATTGCATCTTGCAGCTTGCGGGCAGTGGGGCCTATGGCCCTGGTTTGGCGATTGCCGCCGATACCAGAAAGACTGGCCATCAAGACCTGATCGTTCTCACCCAGGTTCAGGATTTTAATCAGCCATTTGCTCCGGGGGGCGTGGGTATTCCCGGCCAAATTCAAATCTATTTAGGCAACGGCGATGGCACTTTTCAGGCGCCATCGCTGTTGAACGCCAACTCGACAAGTTTGCTTGTAGCCGATATCAATGGAGACGGCTACCCTGACCTGATTACGACTCAAGCGGATTATGGGGTTCAGGTTTTTACCGGGAATGGAAATGGCACCTTCACTGCTCAGCCGGAGATTCCCTCCGCGAATGGTGCGCAAGTGTGGGTGGCCGGAGTTGATGATTATGATGGCGACGGAATTCCGGATATTGCACTCATAGGCGAGGATGGAATCAGCATTCTGGTTGGCCAGGGCGGCTTGAACTTCGCCCCTCCCGTCGCCTACCCGGTAGGTGGTCTGGCGCGCGACCTGGGAACAAGCCTTCTGCTGGGCAACACAGCAGGCCACTCCTTACTGCCTCTGGAATCTTATGGTTTGCTCAATCCGGCGCTCTATGCGGATTTCAACGGCGATGGCAAGAAGGATTTTGTTGTTCGCGGCGGCGACGGAATTACTCTGCTCCTCGGCAATGGAGACGGGACATTTCAATCCGATTACGCGTTTGAGCTAAGCCATTTCAGCGGCGGTTTGGCAACTGCCGATTTCAACCACGATGGCAATGTGGATATTGCCGCTGCCGTAGGTCCGGAACTCACGCGCGTGTTGCTGGGCAATGGCGATGGAACAATGAATGTTGGGCCTGACCCGGCGCCGGGTATCGCCAACACCAGCAGTGACGGTGTACTTGCGACGGGTGATTTCAGCAGCAATGGCTTTGCAGGCGTGGCGGGCTTTGAAGGCGGCGCATGGGTCCAGTATGGCGATGGCACGGGTGATTTAGGCGTTCCAGTTACTGTGCCAGACGCTTCTGCCAGCTTTTGTTGCGGCGCAAGTGGGGACTTCAACAACGACGGGCTGAGCGATCTCGCATTGGTGGGCGTGCAGTATGCATACTTTCTCACCAATCAAGGCGGCGGAGCATTCAGTGTTTTTTCGGCGCCGCTTCCGGATCCATATCCCCCTACGGTTCCACCGGATTACAGCTTTCTTCATCGTGCTATCAGCCTGGGTGATTTCAATGGGGATGGTTTTTCGGACGCTGCCATTGCCACAGTTGACAGCTTCACGGGAATTGAATCCGTGCAGATTCTCTTGGGTAACGGCGACGGCACCTTTGCACTTGGGCAGCAAATTACGCCGGTGGCCACGTTTCCAAGATTGATTCTGTCAGCACCCATCCCGACTCCGATGTCCTTCTTTACGCCGACCATTGCGGATCTAAATGGCGATGGGATCCTGGATATTGTGGAGCCGAATGCAGGCAGCGTTCAGGTTCTCTACGGCAATGGAGACGGAACTTTTCAAGCGCCAGTGACAATCACCGCGCCTTCACCAAACTTTACAATGGCAGCGGTTGCAGACTTCAATTTCGATGGAATTCCGGATATCGCGCTCTCCGACTCAGCGGAGGTGAGCATCTTGTACGGCAAGAAAGGGGGTGGCTTCACAGCTCCGGTCAGCTACGGCGCCGGCGACTGGCCGTGGCGCGTGATGGCTGTCGACGTAAATAACGACGGCGCCCCAGATCTGGTTTTTGCTTCTGGAACCGATGCTGTGGTGATGCTCAACATTCCACCGCCTGGCTCGTTCCCCGTGTTGATGAGCCTGGCGGTAGCGCCCGAACCATCAAACTACAAACAGCCGTTCACCATTACAGCCAATGTGATGGCGGTCAAACCAAAAAACGGAGTTCCTTCGGGGACAGTTGCCTTCACCGTAGATGGGCAACTGGTGGCTACCTCAACGCTCAGTGCAGGCACGGCTTCAGCGGTTGATTCAGTCATTCTCTCGCCAGGATTCCACGAGGTTACGGCGACCTACAGTGGCGATTCTGCTTTCCATTCGCGAACACTCTCAATCCAGCACCAGGTGCTGGGCATGGCTGATACAGTTTCCTTGTCCGGCACACCAAACCCTGCAAATCTGGGCCAGAGTGTCATTTTCACCGCGCATGTGACAGCGTCGGCAAGCACCGTCCCGACCGGTCAGATCCAGTTTCTTTTTTTGGATGGAGTTACGCCGGAGCAGGACGTGGCGCTGGATGGTACCGGAACTGCAAATGTCACACTCTCTTTTTCTACTGCCGGGGCTCACCGGCTGAAGGCGCACTATGGCGGAGATAGCAACTTCAGCCCTGGAACATCGAATATCTTTACAGAAACGATCAACGCCGGCGCGGGCGATTTCACCCTTGCTGTGACGCCAACGAGCGCGTCTGTTCGCCTTGGCTTGTCAATTACATTCACAGTAACGATGACCTCGCTCTATGGCTTCAACCAGCAAGTGAATCTCGCGTGCGTTGGTGCAGAAGTAAAAGAGACGACCTGCGCGTTCAACCCCGATCCAGTTCTCGTGGCTCCCAACACTAATGTAGACAGCCCTCCTGGAACGTCGACGATGACGTTTACCACTACGCCCCCGCACATGCCAAAGCCGTCTTCGCAAACGAGTGGTCGACGGGTGTACGCTGGGGCTCTGGCGGCGGGAGCACTGTTGCTGATTCGGCCTCGTCGCCGGAGCAAGCTTGGAATTTTGCTCCTACTTTCTCTCGCGGTATTGGCGATGCAGGGATGCGGATCAGGGCCAGTCGATCCTGGGACGCCCTTTGGCACATTCACGTTTACCGTGACTGCGACGGCTGCAAACACTCCTGCCATTACACATTCCGTCCCAGTGACCATTACTGTTCATTGACTGGTGCTACGGCGGATTGGGAAATACTGTATCCCGAAAGCAGAACCCTGAAGTCGGCGCCACCCCAAGGAGCGACAACCTTGCACGCCCTTGAAGACGGCTACTTCCTTTCCTAATCCGCCTTAGAACAAGCGGTACGCGACTCCGGCGCTGGCGCCGTATGGAGAGAGTCCATGGTTTTGAAAATTGAGCCAGTGCTGAAACTCGCCGTCCAGTGCGCGTACCGAGATTCTGCGAGTCAGCGTGTACTCCGCTCCGCCTCCGAAGGCCACCAGCGGAGTGCGCTCTTGCGCGTATTCGTACGGGAATCCGAATTCGCCGAATCCATACAGCGCCTTGCCGTAGAACCGGAAATGCCGAAGGCGAAGCTGAAGGCGCGGACCGACCAAGTAGGTGTCTTCATGAATCTGAGCGAATTCATGGAAGCGTAGCCAGTGTCCTTCCGCTTCAATCCCCCACCAATTCGACGGTGCAAAGTCAACGAAGGCGCCGACACCGGTCAACACATTGTTGGGATAACCGGCAAGCGTCTTCGCGGCGTTTGGGTAAGGGATGAACGCGGCAATGGTTCCACCGGCAGAGAGGGTGGAGGCGCGCCCGTTGGCCGCAGGCGCAACCTGCCCCCTGGCGAACGACACAGCGGCAAGAAGAAGAACGATGGAAAGTTGCTGCTTGAACAAATGGTTCCTCGTCAGACCGAACCTGGGCTGGCATGATGTCCTCAGGCTAGAGCAGTGAGGTTTGCGTTCGATGTGAGGATTGGCTTGTTTTGTCTTACAAAATGATCGTGGCGAGTGAAGCAAACGTCGGCGATACCAGCGCGGAGGTCCAGGTCGATAGTGGCATATTGTCAGATATTTCCGCGGAATCATTACAGACTGTCTTTGTGTCTCCACCCTAAGGTTGATTCGGCTGTGAGCATTGCAACGCTCACCCGGCCTAAGGAGGCAGCCATTGAAAATCAAATATATTCAGAGTCTTATTGGAATGGGGACGTTGCTTTTTGCCATCGCCGTCCCGCCAAGAACCATAGCACAGGAGAAGACAAATCTTGCCGCGCACACCCAAGCTGCGCAGCCCGCGGCGACCGATTCAGATCCTAACACTCTCGATTACACGTCGAGTTGGATCGGTAACAGCCTGCCAGGCAATGGAATCAGCCCGGATGCACGGCGAGCCGTACCCATCGATGCGGATTCCATTTACGCCACGCCGGACGGCAAAGTCTTTACGAATACTACCTGGGATGAGGGCGGTAGAGTCGTCAGCATTTTCAAGGACGGCAAGTTGATCAGTCCTCTCAACGATCAAGGCGGCAGCCCAAACTGGTCAGAAGGCGGCGGCGATTCGATCGCGGCCGACTCGAAGTACATCTACAAGAGCAACACGGCGGGAGGAACGAACGGAGGTCAGGGCATCACGGTTTTGAATGCTGCCGACCTCAGCAATGCTTCCGTGAGCCTGACCGGCAGCACCACCCTGGGGAACAGCTATGCCGTCTATGGCATCGCCATCTCCAACGGGAAGATTTACGTGGCACAACAGGATATGAACGTTGTCGACGTCTTCAACCAATCGACACTCGGGCTGATCAACAGCATTCCCGTACCCAATCCGGTTCGGATCGCCGTCGATAGCAGAGGCGGCCTCTGGGTCAGCCACCAGGATCAGACCCCGTATCCCACCAATGTATACGGCAATGTCGACAGCTTCAATGCAGATTACGGTCTTGCCGATGTCGATCACTTCGACAGCTCCGGCAATCTGATTGACACCATCCTGGTGCCTGATTACGCCGAAGTGTCCGCACTGTGGATCGATAACCTCGGCTTTCTTCTGGTGGGCGATGAGGGGCCGGACCAGAACATCAAGGTATATGGGAATATCCTCTACAAACCTACGCTGGTCACGACGCTGGGTGTGAAGGGCGGTGTCTATGCAGGGGACGATGGCGAAAGAGGAAAGGTCGGACCCTGGCGGTTCAGAGGAATCACCGGTATCGCCACGGACGCCTTCGAGAATCTGTATGTGAGCCAGAATGGATGGGCCATGGGCCATGGAAATGGCCATGGTTTAGAGGTGCAGAGCTATAACATCTTTGGACAGCAGAACTGGTCTTTGGACGGGCTCGAGTTTGTTTCGCTGGCGGCTGCGGATCCGAAGTCGCCTACAGACGTTTTCGATCCATACCACCACTTCAAGGTCGACTACAGCCAGCCTGCGGGTCAAGAAGCGACCTATGTTGCGGATACGATGAACCGCTTCCTCTATCCGGACGATCTGCGCATCACCAACATCTTGAGCACCGCGCAAATTCAGTACATCGACGGCAAAAAATTCCTCCTGGGCAGCACTCAGCACGGCACCAGCCTTGAAATCTATCGGTTTGAAGACAGCCGCTCCGGGCCAGGAAAGGAAATAGGCATTCCCTGTGTCGCCTTCGATTACGGCGCAATTAATGGGGGGACTGACTTCGTCGTTCAGCCCACGGATGGCGAGTTCATCTGGCGGGACTTGAACGCGGACGGCCTCATGACGTTGAACGAGTTCGAGGAGCCGACTACGGAGGGGACATACCAGGGGTCGCCCATCCCCAATGAGCACCGCGACGGCGGCTACTTCTATATGGATACCAACGGAGACATCTGGCAGGTCAATTACGGAACGAATACTCCTCCGTTTGAGCCGTCGATTCATCTTCGCCGCTACTTCTTCCAGGGATTCGATTCCTTCGGTGCGCCGATGTATGACTTCAACCATATGGCGATCTACAGCGTTCCCGGCGATTTCCCCGAACTGTCGACCGTTTCAGGCGCCATTTTCAAGCCGGAGGATAGCAAGGGCGGCACGTTGTATGTCTCTGCCAATGGCGTTCCACAAGAGTCGGCCTTCAATCAAATCGCCCGCTATGACAACTGGGACAAGGGCAGCCGCAAAGCCAAATGGATCATCAATGTCCCCTTCGACCCCGACCCGAACAATACCTGGTTCAGCACTTCTTTCGACGAAGCGGGGCAGTTTATCTTCGTCGATTTCAACACGCCACACTACACGTTGATCTACAACGCCAAGGACGGATCCTACGTGGGCCGGTTCACGCCGAGTGCTGAAATTGGCGGGTTGGCGGATGTGGGCAATACCGACGAGTGGCAGTCCGAGCACGCGTTCAAGCTGGATTCGGGAGAAATCATCGTGCTCAGGGAGGACGATGAGTTCGGCAAGCAAATCATGTACAAGTGGAAGCCGCCTTCCGCACTGACGACGTTTCCTGCACCGCCTCCACCGGCTGGCTTTGTGGGAAAGGCAAACGACGAGGAAGCCGACCTCTCCTGGACACTCGACCCAAGCATCCTCACATACACCGTTTCCCGCAGCTCCGCTGTTGGCGGTCCCTATGTTCCATTGCAGTCCGCTTCGGGATTGTTCGGCGTCTCTACGGTGACCGATACGAGCCTGAGCAATGGGACGACCTACTATTACATGTTGTCTGGTTTGACGGAAACCGGATCGAGCCAGACAGCGCCGGTTGCGGTC
>Ga0302326_10025408_pt1 | contig 12013 bp, 12 predicted proteins | sample Palsa_T0_3_FD_202264 | JGI IMG/M metagenome (GOLD analysis project Ga0302326, IMG submission 202264) | Peat permafrost microbial communities from Stordalen Mire near Abisko, Sweden - Palsa_T0_3 | ecosystem: Environmental > Terrestrial > Soil > Palsa > Peat permafrost | place: Sweden: Abisko... | reverse complement strand
ATCTGGCAGTTTTTTGACGAACACGAGCGACACATAAGCGAACCATCTGCGTGGTGTTCGCCTTCAGGTGATCAGCCAATCCTGGCCATCACTGGATCTTTTATTCTCCTATCGAATTTCGCTTGTCGCCAAACTGTTCGCCGGCCGCGAAGGCGCTCCAGTCGTCCGCAAGGGCGGGAACGACGGGAGAGGTCACTGCAGTTATTGATGTAGAACTTTCGCTGGTCCGCCCATTGGCGAGCGCTGCGCCCCGCGGCATTGTAGTGCGTTCCAGTCATTTCGTTCCCCCACTAGTAATAGGGAGTTGTATATCCTTATTCTGTTTGGAAAGGGGAATGTGGTTCACGATTAACCGGACCCCTGTTTGACCGGTTAAGAAACTCCAGATCCATTGCAAGAAAACAGTGATACGCAGACTGCTAGTCGAGAGAAACTGAAGATGAATTCCAGCCCACGCGAGCCAGGCTAATATCCCACTCAGCCGAACTCTACCTGCTTGAAGGATTGCGAAACCAGCTCCGATAACGGCCATATTTCCCTTATCGAAGTATCGGAACGGCTTGGCGTAGGGCTTACCGAGCAGACTGTGGACGATTCTACGACCTGCATAGCGACCTTGTTGAATCGCCACTTGGGCGACACCCGGCAGTATTTTTCCGTCCTGTTCAAGGGAAGCGGTATCTCCGACAACATATATGTCTGGATATCCGGGAACCGTGAGATCGTTTTGAATACGAACGCGGCCGGCGCGGTCCGTCTCCACGTTCAGCCATTTACCAGCTGGCGAAGGAGCCACTCCCGCGGTCCAGATCACGACCTTGCTTGCGATACGCTCTCCTGCGATGACCACGCCGTCCGCGTCAATCCGGTCAACGCTGTGCCCCAACCGCAGTTCCACGCCAAGATTCTCCAATCGCCGCTTGGCCGCCTCGGAGAGTTCCGAAGCGAAAGTTCCCAAGACTCGCGGCGCCATGTCTACCAGCACAATGCGTGTCGCCGCTAAGTTGATTCGTCGGAACTCTGCTTTCAAACTGGTTCGTACAAGGACTGCTAGTGATGAGGCAAGTTCTACGCCAGTTGGACCGGCTCCAACCAAAACAAAAGTCAGAAAATCCTGCCGCTGCCTCGGATCGTCCTCCGCTTCGGCCTGTTCGAGCGCTTTCAAAACCTTGTTGCGTATGCGGACCGCGTCAGCGAGTCCCTTCAGACCGGGCGCAAACTCTGCAAACTCATCGTGCCCAAAGTAAGAGTGAGAAACGCCCGTCGCGATCACCAAGATGTCGTAAGGGTGCGCAACATCTTCATGGTTCTCATCACTAGCGTAGACAAACTTCGCGTCTTTATTAATTCCGTTAACTTCGCCAAGAAATACTGTCGTGTTTCGCTGATTTTTCAAAAGTCCCCGGATCGGAGATGCGATTTGAGCCGGCGAAAGCACTGTTGTCGCCACCTGATAGAGTAGGGGCTGAAAGAGGTTGTGATTCGATCGATCAATCACCACGATATCGGCGTTCGCATGCCTTAGGGCCTTGGCGGCAGCGAGCCCGGCAAAACCTGCGCCTATAATCACGATTCTTTTCATTCAGTGGCTCATTTAGTGATTCAATCGCAGACCCCTATCCATTTGCGACTTGACCATGGGGAGACTGGAGCCAACGCCTCACAGGAGTTCAGTTCCTGTGTAGGCTTCGGGTCTTTAGCGTTCATGTACACGACGAAGTGAGTGTCTGCGGTAAAAAATGCCATCTGAGCTTTCGCATCGCGTCGATCAGCATAATCTGCGTAGGCTTCTACGAGCTCGTGTATAGCGAGTCGATCGGCGGCTTCGTTTGGGGAAATGCTGACGTGCTTGCTCACAAACTCGTCCTCGCAGTTGGTTTCCGTTCGGGATCACTCAAGGATGGCCTTTGGCTCAAGGAACGCCTCGATCCCGTAGATGCCAAATTCACGACCTACGCCGGAGTGTTTGAATCCGCCGAACGGTGCCTGTTGGTCGTCTAGCAGGCCGTTGATCGCAACGCGGCCGGCTTGGATCTGAGATGCGACTCGACGGGCGCGCTGAATGTCAGTCCCACTCACGTAAGCGTGGAGGCCGTACTCCGTATCGTTGGCGATCCTGATTGCATCCTCTTCGTCCTCGTAGGTGATGACCGAAAGGACGGGCCCGAAAATCTCTTCTTGGGCAATCGTCATGTCATTCTTCACATTGACAAATACCGTCGGTTTCACGAAGTAGCCCGACTCAAGGCCGGGCGGGTGTCCTTCGCCTCCGACGAGCACCTCTGCGCCTTCTTCAATGCCCTTGCGAATGTATGACTCCACACGCTCATATTGCTTCTGGTTCACCATGGGTCCGACGGCAGTTTTTGGATCGGCCGGATCGCCGACTGGAAAGGCGGGAATGGTGTTGAGGATCACCTGTTTGACTTCGTCGAAGCGACTCTTCGGCACAAGAAGCCTGGTCCCCGCGACGCAAGCCTGACCATTGTTCATAAACCCGATGATGAACGCATTCGGGATGGCCTTCTTGAGGTCGGCGTCATCAAGCAAAATGTTGGGCGACTTGCCGCCAAGCTCAAGCGTGACGCGCTTCATCGTCGCAGCACCGTCGCGCATGATCGATCTTCCGATGGCGGCCGAGCCGGTAAAGGAAATCTTGGCCACGTCGGGATTCCGCACGAGTTCCGCTCCGACGACCTCCCCCCGACCCGCGACAACGTTGCAAACCCCTTTCGGAAGGTTCGCCTCGTGCACACATTCCAGCCACACGCGCGTTTGCAAAGCGCTCAACTCGCTCGGCTTCATTACCACCGTGCAACCGGCGGCGACTGCCGAGGCAAGTTTCATGCAAAGGAAAAACGCGTCTGCGTTCCACGGAGAAATCAGACCGGCAACGCCGACCGGCTCCATGGTGACCGTTGTCTTGCCCCAACTCCGGGTCAGCGGCAGATCGTGGAGTGCCCTCTCGGCCGCGAGGAACACTTCGGCCCCCGCCTGCACGATGGGCCCTGCGAACCGCACCACACCGCCATACTCCTCGACCATCGTCTTTGTGAGATCAGCGATGCGCGCCGAGACCGCCTTGTGCAGCCTCCGTAGGATCTCCATACGCTCTTCTTTGGGCGACCGCCTGAAATTTGCGAACGCTCTCTTGGCGGCGGCAATGGCGCGTCGCGCATCTTCCTCGTCCGCCAGTGTGACTCTGGCGATCACTTGGCCGTTGGTCGGGTTGATAATATCCATGACTTCGCGGCCATCCGATTCAACGAAGGCTCCATCGATATAGTGCGTCGTGATTGTTTTAATCTTGCCTGTCCTGGTGATTGCTTCCAGCGCTCCCATTGCGTGTCTCCTTGTATGATTTTCTACAGTCAGAACGAAGTAACGACGACGCGCCTGAGCGAACCGTCCTTTAACACTGCGTGACCATCATTCACGTCGCGCAGTCAGGTCCTTCTCGAAACCGTATGGTCCAGATTGATTCCGCGTTGCCGGTACATGCTGGGAGGAATGCAAGCCGAACTCCACGACACGCTACGCTTGTTCTTTGCTAAGTTGCTGCATCGTCCGCACTTAGGTAACGAGCGATGTGTTCAGGTGCGGCGTGAAATCGCCAGTGTCCGTTTATTGACACTGCATCTCAGAGGCGTTGAGCTGGTGCCGCCAGGAAACGTGATTGGATCCTGTCCGGTTGGCGTTCTCGGCCGGTTTTCGCCAACCATCTTGATTGCGGCAAACAAGTTCAGGGTAGAACACTCTCATGAACCGCCCAATTGCTTCGATCATTTTGGTCCTCATCCCTTCACTGTCCGCCAAGGCACAATCCACAATTGGAGGGCGAGTCACCGATTCCGTTGGCGCAGTCGTCGCCAACGCTCGTGTGCTCATCCATTGCGATCCGAGTGGCCGTACCTGTGGGGCCGCCCCGAACCTGAATCAGGATATGAGCGTCGTGACCGATAGCACCGGCATGTACTCAATAACTGTTCCGACAGGGTTCTATGATGTGTTTGTCTCCGCCCCAGCATTCACGCCCATCGCTGCCAAGGTGATCGTCAAAGAGCATCGTCAAACGAAGCTCAACCTGAAGCTGTTTGTCGATCCCCTTGTGTCGAAGGTGATAGGCGCTATGGAAGTGCAAGGCGTGCCACCCAAACCCTGACTGTGTACCAATCGCGAGTGCACTCATCGACCGGATAGGCAAATTCTCAAATGAGTTGTAATCGCCTCATTCAATCAATTCGTCGAGGAGGTCCCTGAACAGTGCGGGATTGGGGCGAGGCAGATCTGGCGTGAATCGGATAGCTCTGCGAGTACAGATCGCTTATCGGCGAATTGAATCTGGAGATAAAACCACCTGGTCGATACTGGCCAATGTCTGTATTGCACGAGTCCAAGCTTCCCGAACTTGGAAAGCTGAGCAGCCGAGAAGAAGGGTGCAGTCGATTTCCCGGTAGCGCTCCAGAACGCACAGTACGAAAACAAAGCGTTCGAAGTCCGCAAGCCCTAGCAAGGCGTCGGCCGTGAAATGTCCGGTTGGACTGCTCGACTGTTGATTTCGAAGAGATGGCAGCGAGGACGAATTGGAGGGGCTCGGTCGCGGCTTGAGTTCACGAATTGCGTTTTCCACGACAACGCGCTTTGTCCAGGCGCGTGCCCATGCCCTGAACACCCGGTTCTCATTAGCACAGTCCTCAATACTAGCTACAAAACACCTTTCCGCCTTCTGACGATCTGCCGTCAGCAAAAACGAAAGCTGATAAAGGCGATTCAGATCCTCGTCAAGAATCTTGCGAAAATCTTCGCGAATCGCGTACTGATTGTCACCGTTTCCAAATATTTTAGTGTGAGCCTGCTCAGCCATTCCTCAACCTCTCGGGGCTTTCTGCTCGCCTAGCTCCTAACCTGCTTCAAACCCTGGTTCGCATCTTGAGTACGGGTTTTTCCGTAAATCCAGATTGAAGCAAGATGCTTGCCAGCCCCTCAGCTCCAAGCGGAAGAACTGCAACGCATGGGGTGGTCGGCTTAGAGAAATGGGGCTTTGAATCTGTCTATTCTCAGTTAGCCGCCTTTGACACAGCGGTCAAAGTTCCCGGCACCGGCGTCAGCAGTTTCTCGATCGCTCGTTCCATCGTGTGGCTCATTTCTGAAACCACCGTCGGAACGTCGTGCTGGTTGACCTCTCCGACCTCCGAAACGGCTTTACTCCAAACAATTGTGCCGGTGTCAGGTTTGGTCATCTGGGCAGAGACTGCGACCTCGACTTTCACGCCGCCCTCATAGTCAATTTCTTCGAGCTTCTCCAATCGCCCACTGATTACGTAGTCAGCGTCGGGCCGACCGTCGTAATGCTTCACGTGGGAAAAGGTCCCTGTAGCGTCAAGCCGAGCTATGATCGATTGGGTAACAAACTCACACGGGTCGATGGCCCAGCGATGGTAGGCATAGAAGCCGATTTGTTCTGGAGATGGTTTGTACACGAGGGCTCCCTGCCTCAGGTAAGCGGGCGCGCGGAATTCCCTGATCGCCACCGTAGTGTGTGCGTTTTCCGCGGCTGGCGGATCGGGCGGCGCAGGTAGATTGAGAGTGTAGTAGTTCGCACGCCCCATCTTGCCCGCGCAGCCTGTCAAGACGGCGAAAGCTAGGAGTGCGACGACGGCCATATCCAGATTTCTTTTCATGCTCAATCTCCGATGAAAGTGGTAGGAAGCGAGGAAACTCAATCCCCGGTTCGCCTCATTTATTTTGGCACCTTGCGGTCTTCCGGTTGCTTGATTCGAACAAGACTCCACGGACGCTGTTTCACCGAATCCGTCAACTCGTCCAAGTTTTCCGTCGCAGTCCGCAAATGCTCGATCGTGTCATCAATCTTGAAATCATTTGCCCGTATTAACACTTGCATATCCGCGAGCAATTGCTTTGCCTGTAACAATGTGCTCTGCAGATTCGCCAGGTCGTTGCGGATCGGTTCCCGCAGATCGCTCACCGTTCCATTTACATTTTGAATGGTTTCGTCCGCATGCTGGCTGAGCGTATTCAATTCATCAGCCAGACGATCGATCTTTGGGCGGTCAGTCTCAATCATTGCGTTAACGTTATCCAGAACGGCCTGAATCTTTTGTTGGTTGGCTTTGCCGGTTACCGTATTCAGATTTGCCAGCAGCGTCCGCGCGTCCCCGCTGATTCCTCCCAGTTCTCCCCGAACTTCTGTTATCAAGCCGTTGGCATTGTCTGCGACTGTAGCCATTTTGTCGGTGATCTCGTCCAGACTCGCACCCTCCTGCGAAGTGATGATCGACCCCGGCGGAAGCCGGCGTGCGTCATTGCTGCCTGTTGAAATCGACAGTGCCGCGCCACTCATCACACTGACAAGCCCCAGTTTGGCTACAGATTTTTCGTTCAGCGGGGTGTTTTCCTTCACGTCCAGCAGAATTTCAATCTTGGTCGGATCTGATGCCCAAGGCCGGACCGCTGTTATTTTCCCCACGCTGATTCCCCCGAAGAGGACTTGTGCGCCCGGCTCTATCCCGCCCGCGTAATGGAGATATGTGCGGTAGGGGGCGGTGTGCCCACTCAGCTGCGCGTTGACGAGATGGACGATCGTGAACGCCAGGACCGACGCGCATGCAAGGACAAAGGCTCCGACTTTTGCTTCTGTGGTCATTGATATGCCTCCGCGGAATCCAGATATTTTTCGAAGTGCGTCGCTACGGCGGACGATTTCGCTATGTCTTCGGGTATCCGATCCAGAAACTGCCGCACACGCGGGTTCTGGCTCCCTTTGATTTCGTCTTTCGTGCCGACCGAACTGAACGAACCTTGATAGAGCATGGCGATGCGGTCGGCAATACGGAACGCGCTGGGGAGTTCGTGGGTGACCACAATGACCGTCATCTGTAAGGTCTCCTTGAGCAGCAGAATCAGTTCGTCGAGTTCGGCGGCAACGATGGGATCGAGTCCGGCCGACGGCTCATCGAGCACAAGGATTTCTGGGCCGAGCGCGAGCGCCCGCGCGACTGCCGCGCGCTTCTTCATGCCTCCGGAAAGCTCCTGGGGAAATAACTTCCCGTGGTCCGAAAGGCCAACCGCAGCCAACTTGAACCAAACAACCAGTTCGACGATGGAAGCTGCAAGCCGCGTATGTTCACGCAGGGGCAAAGCGACGTTATCTTCGACGTTCAACGAGTTGAACAAAGCCGCGCTTTGAAAGGCCACTCCGATCGAGCGATGCATCTTCTTCAAGTCCGACTTTGAGCAACTGGTAATGTCCGTTCCGTTCACGTGGATGCTGCCCGACTTGGGGCGTTCCAGTCCGATGATCTGGCGTAATAATGTGCTCTTGCCGCATCCGCTGCCGCCCAACAACACCATCGTTTCCCCGCGCTCGATGTCGAGATTCAATTCATTCAGTACTCGGCGACCGTCGTACTCCACCACAAGATCGCGAACGGAAATGATTGGCATCAGTGTTTCCCCGTGAAGTAAAAGATGGCGGTGAAAATAGCATCCGCAACAATGACCAGGAACGTCGACTTCACAACAGCACTCGTAGTGGAACGACCAACGGAGTCGGGGCCTCCGTGGACACGAAAGCCTTCTAGGCATCCAACCTGGACAATAATGGTCCCGAAGACAACGCTCTTGATGAGCCCCATAACTACGTCGCGCAAATCGATTGCCTCGAACACATAGCGGAGGTACAACACGGGCGTCAGGCGAATGCTGAGGAACATGAACAAGGCCCCGGCCAAAATGCCACAAACATTCGCGACAACGCTGAGGCAAGGAACGGCAATTAAAGCGGCCAGATACTTGGGTGCGAGCACAAACTCTATTGGCTCGAGCGCCATGACGCGGAGGGAATCGATCTCCTCGGTCACTTTCATAGTTCCAATCTCGGCCGCGAAAGCGGAGCCGGATCGTCCACTTACGGCAATTGCCGTCATCAACGGGCCGAGTTCGCGCGTGAAACCGACTGCGACCAGGTCAACTACGTAACGTAAGGCCCCAAATCGTCGAAGCTCTGACGCCCCTTGCATGGCGAAAATGAATCCCGTGCATATAGACATCAAAGAAACCATCGGGATCGCATCAACACCGATTTCCAGCATCTGCCTCACGGCAGCCCGCCAGCGGTAACGATTCCCGACAAAAGGAAGCGATTGCAACATCGCTCGCAGTGTGGCCCACCACTGGATGTTCAGACTTCCGACATAGTCGAGATGTTCGATTGTTTTTTCGCCGACATTTTCAAGAACATTTGCCATCATGCCACCCCCTTGCCGCCGTGAATCGTCTCGAATAGTGGAAGCAGCCCCGTGACCTCGAACAGCCGTAGCACAGAACCATGCAGTCCCTGCAAATGGAGTCGAATCTGGCGAGGGCCGGCAATTTTAAGGGCTTCAACTAGCGTCGCGATTCCTGACGCTTCAATGTGATTGACGTCACTCAGGTCGACGGTGACCGCATGAACCGATTGTTTCCCCGACAGAATGGCCAGAAGGCAATCCCGAATATCGGGCGACGAATCGACATCGATGCGCCCATTCAAGCGGACGATCACCTCCATGCCACTGCGATCGACCGCAATTGCGAGGTGGCTGCTTGGAGTGCTTTCGTGACTTTTCAAAGGTTGACCTCTCTCACCGTTCTGCGCCGCATAGCCGCAAGATCCTTAGTTATGCCAACTCATGCAAGTAATTCCGATTTCATTCGCGCGAGTGCTTTAACGACGACACGCTTCATGCTTTACTGCTGCCAGCCACCTTCCATCTCTGCAACTTCACCAACTCGCCGATGATTTTGTTCACCACGTCGATCCTTCCCGAAGCTGCGCTGCACACCTACTTTCGCAATTCTTCTGCCATTCAATTAAGGCTGAAAATCACGCAGGGCCTGCGCCGGTGATCCAGATCTCAGGTCGAGTCGTGACCAAACGTGAACAGTGGCGCGATCCTGACACTTCAGGCTCTGTGTCGAGTCGAATGCAGGTTGTCCGTTGTTCAATCAGTGGAAGGCGTCGCGTGCTTGCTCACCTGGCATTGCACGTTGCTTTCGACGGTCGTCCATCGGATCGTTGATCAATTGATGTCAGCGAAAAGGGGAGAGCGCTTAGTGCCGAAGAAGATTACGCAAATGGCGAGTGGCTTCTCGTCACGACAGGATCAATTTGGATTGAAGTTGGTTTGGTAGCCGCAGCAGAATGCTTTGAGTGATCGAACACAGACATCATGTGCCATCGGTGAAAAATGCCCGAAACTGACACATTTATTTACACATTTTCACAGCGATTTCTAGATAAGGTGCTTATTATCAGGGCGTAACTGGCAGACGCAGCGGACTCAAAACTCTTCCGGCACCAAGGTCCGATCCAACCCATTCAGGTCCCAGCTAGCTAACCGGCAGGGGCTGCGCTCGAGCAAAGGCTGCCACGTCTTCACGGATGAAGGCCGCGAGATGAGGTACGGATCAGCCCGTGAGCGCCGAAGTCGGAATCTGCAGTGCCTGGTTTCGGAGAGCGTCAAACAAAATGCTGGTTAGGTAGCGTTCGCCGAAATCCGGCAGAACAACCACCACCAGCTTGCCTGCATTTTCTTTTCGGCTCGCGACTTTGAGGGCGGCGACCACGGCAGCCCCCGACGAAATGCCCACCAGAAGACCTTCTTCTTTGGCGAGGCGGCGCGCCATATTGACCGCATCGTCATTGGTTACCGTAATGATTTCATCGATGTAATCCCGGCGCAGAATGCTGGGCACAAACCCGGCGCCGATGCCTTGTATTTTGTGAGGCGAAGGCTTGCCTCCCGAGAGCACTGGGCTGTCCGCCGGCTCGACAGCAACCGCCTTAAACGAAGACTTTCTGGGCTTGATGTATTGGCAAACGCCGGTCATGGTCCCGCCGGTGCCAATGCCGGAGATCAGAATGTCGGCGCGCCCGTCGGTGTCATTCCAAATCTCGGGGCCGGTGGTTTCGAAATGTATCTTGGGATTGTCCGGGTTGTCGAACTGTTGCAGCATGAAACCATCTGGAGTTTGGGCAAGAATCTCTTCCGCTTTGGCGACCGCGCCCTTCATCCCCTTGGGGCCCGGCGTGAGAACAATCTCCGCGCCAAAAGCGAGCAGCAGCACGCGCCGCTCCAGGCTCATGGTTTCCGGCATCGTCAGGATGAGTCTGTACCTTCGCACCGCCGCCACGAAGGCCAAGGCGATGCCGGTGTTGCCGCTGGTCGGCTCGATCAGCACGGTTTTGCCGGGTTGAATTTTCCCGGCTCGTTCGGCCTCGGTGATCATGCTGACTCCAATGCGGTCTTTTACGCTGGCGCAAGGATTCTGGCTCTCCAGTTTCGCCACCACATCAGCGGCGCACCCTTCTGTTACTTTGTTAAGCCGAACCAGCGGTGTGTTGCCGATCAACTCGGTCACGTCCTTGGCAATCTTCATAGTTGGTTTTTCTCCCGGGATCGCGTGCGGGCAGATGCGTACTCTCCCCAGCAAGACCACGATCGGACTGGTCTATCGTCTGTGATATAAATCGCACTCAATGGGCGGTGACGTCAAGCTACCCATTCTGCTTTCGTCCACTCGTATCCGAGTGCCAGGTTAGAGACTTTTGTCTGCTGTTGACACTTTCGGCTGGAACGCGGCATACTTCGACGCCGGTGCCGTCTGCTGGCGCTCCCGCAAGGCTAAGACTGGCACAGCTTTTGCCACTTCTCCCAGGAGGACTCACATGCCCCGAAGTAGAAGTATTTGTCCGGCGCGGACTCTCTTGCTGCTTCTGCTGGTGGTCACGGTCTTAGTTCCGTTCGTTTCCGCTTCCGGCCCCTACGAGATCGGTTCGGCCAATACGGTGACAGCCGATCCACTGGTGAGGCGCCCTTCGACAACCCCTTGCGTGGTGCAGCTGTTCACCAATATGGGTTTTGACTATACCAACTACAATCTCAACCCATATTCCTATACCCCGCCCGCAGATTGTCCGGGACCGTGGGCGAAAGTTGTATTCGAGGCAGACATCGACGTCACCGCGGGCATTCAGTACGACCGCACCATTAATGTTTGGCTCGGAGCAACCAACATCTTCTTCGGCACAACCTCCGAACCCGGGGCTACTCTGGCTCCCTCGTGGCACGTAGAGAGCGACCTGACCGACTATAGCTCAATCTTTTATGCGGCGCAGACGGGATCGGTCTTTATGGGCAATAACTTGTGTTGTGGACTCAGCGGGATCATCTATGCGTCAGGCACACTAGAGTTCTATCCGTTGGCTAAGGGCGAGACCGCGCCGGAAGCAGCCGACCAGGTGCTGGCGCTGTCGGCTGGCCCCTCCGGTGGCACGGTCGCGCTGAACACGACATCCAGCACCCTTTCCGGCACATTCGATTTCCCCTTGAATGTGCGGGCTGCCTACCTGGATGTCTACGCGCAAAGCCAGAGCGATGACGAATTCTGGTACACCTGCGTGCCCAACAACGTTGCCAGTGAGCTCGAAAGCTGCGTCAATACCGGTTTCCGTGAGACCGAGATCACCATCGACGGCCAGCCGGCGGGCGTGTCGCCGGTCGATCCGTGGATTTTTACCGGCGGAATCGATCCCTTCTTGTGGTTCCCCATTCCCGGCGTCCAGACCCTGAACTTCAAGCCTTACCGAGTGAACTTCACTCCGTTCGCAGGCCTGCTCAGCAATGGGCAGCCACACACGGTTTCGCTCAGCGTATACAACGCTGACAGCAATTTCTCGGCCACGGCGTCGCTGCTGCTCTATCTCGATCCGGATACGGCCCAGATTACCGGCGCAGTCACCCGAAACTCCCTGACCGGGCCATCTCCTGTGGTGACGGAGAACCTCAACGTACAGCCGACCTTCATCCGCGGCAAGGTGGGGGTCAGTTCCAACCGCAGCTTTGTCATCTCGGGCTATACCGACACTTCGCGCGGGAAGGTGACGACCACGGTTGAGCAGACGATCCACTTCTCCAACAACCAGTTTTTCGACATCACGTCAGCCGCGTTC
>Ga0302326_10025407_pt1 | contig 12013 bp, 13 predicted proteins | sample Palsa_T0_3_FD_202264 | JGI IMG/M metagenome (GOLD analysis project Ga0302326, IMG submission 202264) | Peat permafrost microbial communities from Stordalen Mire near Abisko, Sweden - Palsa_T0_3 | ecosystem: Environmental > Terrestrial > Soil > Palsa > Peat permafrost | place: Sweden: Abisko... | reverse complement strand
CCAGCCTATTCGGCTCTGATCCCGACGCTGGTGAAGAAGGAGGATATGCCCAACGCCATCGCGCTCCAGTCCATCCAGTTCAATACGGCGCGCATCATTGGTCCAACCATCGGCGGACTCGCCATGGCCCACCTGGGCAATTCCTGGTGCTTCGGATTGAACGCCCTTTCGTTCCTCGCGCCCGTGATTACGTTGTTCATGGTCAAAACGCGCTTCTCGCCCCAGAAAACCACCGATTCCATCCTGACCAGCATGAAGCAGGGCATCAGCTATGTCCGCCACAGGGAGGGGATGCAGGCCCTGATGGTGCTGGCTTTCTGCATGACCGCTCTGGGCATCCCCATGATGACCTTCCTCCCGGTCTTCGTAAAACGGTTCCAGGGCGATGCCTCCACTTACACCATCTTCCTGGTCTGCTCCGGCTTAGGTTCCATCGTCGGTTCGTTGGGAGTCGCCGCCGTGGGCAATATCCCCCGCAAAGGCCGTCTGGCCCTGTGCCTGCTGATTGGTCTCGGAGCCGGTATCTCCGGGTTCGCCCTCTCGCCCTCCGTGGCGGTAAGCGGCGTGATGCTATTTCTTTCCGGCGCCGCGCTGATCGGAGTTTTCACCATGGTCAATTCGCTAGTGCAGTTGATCGTGACCAATGAAATGCGCGGCCGCGTGATGAGCGTCTACAATTTCGCATTCCGTGGCGGCATGCCTTTCGGAAACCTGCTGACGGGCCGGCTCGTCGAGATTTATACGGCCCCATTCGTGCTAGCTGTTAATGGCGTGGTATTGATGATGGTGGGTCTCTATTTTCTTTTGGCGCACCGGCGGATTGCCGCTCTGTAACGAACGGAAACAAAACTATGATTCCAGTGCTCATTATGGCCGCCTTTTTCGCCGCCAACCCGGCGCTTGAGACCGCGCGCGACCTGCAGGATCGTCCGGCGCTCGAAAAGCTCGCCGCCGATGCCGCCGCCGCCGCCGAAAAGGCCCCCAACGACGCGGAAGCGCAGTACCGCGCCGCCGTCGCCGCTGCCTATCTGGGCGAAGTAGCTCTGGAACTGAGGGACAAAAAACTGGCCGAAGACGCAGCCGAGCGCGGCATCAAGCCCGCCGAACGCGCCGTCGCCCTGAAGCCGGATGTGGCTGCGTATTATGTGGTACTCGGCACGCTTTACGGCCAGGTGGTGCCCGCCAACCTGTTGGCGGGCTTGAGCTATGGCAAGAAGTCCAAGGACGCCATCCAGAAAGCTCTCGACAAGGATCCCAAGCTGGCGGCGGCCTATGAAGCGCGCGGCGTAGGCAACTACTATCTGCCTTCCGCGCTGGGCGGCGGTTTCGACCTGGCCATCGCCGATTTCCGCAAGTCCCTCGAAATCGATCCTCAAAACGCCGCTGCTTATCTCTGGCTCGGCCTCAGCCTGCGCAAGCAGAACAAGAACGCCGAAGCGCGCCAGGCATTCCAGAAATCGCTGGACCTCGACCCGCGCCGCGTCTGGACCAAACAGCAATTAGACAAAACGTCCGCGCAATGAGGCCCGGCGCACTAGCCGCCGCCCCCCACGTAGCCTTCACACTCTACGACGAAGCAGTTCAGTCGCCGCGAGCGCTCTCCGGACAGAGTCTACATTTCGTCTTAGCCTGCCAACAAATCGTCTGGCGGTGGGGACGGCTAAGATGAACGCCGAGGAGATCGCGCGCGGGCTACAGGAGAACCTTGGGCGCACGGTTAAAGTCAGAATGGTGAGAGGCCGGTCGGCCATATTGGGAGTGCTTAACATAGATCAAGAGGGCTGCATTTGTCGAGTAATCGACGATCCTGACTACGTTCCGGGACAGGAATTCTGGTTCTCATTTGACGAATTCGCGGAAGTCGAGCCTGCCAGCGGTCCCCAAGCCATACTGTGAAGGTTGCCCCTCCCACATAAGTTGAGCACCTTGAGTTACGGCCCCCAGCCGGTCTCGCCGCGGGCTCCTACACGGCCGCCGTGGTGAACATGAACTACAACCAGGACACCACCGGCCACAACAACGGACGCGTCGCGTCTACCATCGACCACGTGGTGGGCGAAACGGTAGACTATAGGTACGACGTGTGGAATCGCCTCATCACCGAATCGGCGACGAAAGGTGAAAGTTACTACCTACAGCTACACCGGTTCCAGTGGGCTGTACTGGAACGGCGGAAACGCTAATGAGAACGCGTGCACCCTACTACACGAGCTCGGACACGTGTTTAACTTCCTTCGTGGCTCGGGAGGATTCGCAGTGTCTAACTTGCGAAAGGCATCTGGGTAGCGACAGACAAGTCAGGCAGCGTGCGCGCGAACGCAAACCCGGCCGTGACTAACGGGGAGGCAATGAACTACTGGCCCTATGGCGAAGAGCGACCAGCACCCCGAACGACTGCGAAAAGTTCGCAGGGTACATGCGGGATGCCGGTTGAGCAGGACTACGCGGAGCAGCGGTTCAATAGCAACCTCGGCGCGTTTTGGAGCCCAGATCCCGGCGGGATTAGAAACGCCAATCAGCCTAGTCGTTAGTGTATGCAATTTTGTTCGATCGCTTGGTCAAACCCGCACGGATTTTTCCGTTCCGCAAGCATCCCTGCCGATCAACTATACTTATGGCCGGCGCGTGTGGACGCAGAACAGCTACTCCCTGGGGTCTACCGGCGAGATCTATTTCTACGGGCGACCGGGCAAAAACTGGAAACCTACAGCTTCACCATTTCGGATTCGGCTTTCAGCTCAAGTACTGATGTCGTCCCCAATCGGGACGATGCTTGGATACGGGCTGGCGTCTCGCGCCCAATGGCGGCCGCTGAGGCCCAACGAGTAGATACCAAGGAACTCGTGGTGCTAGGCGACACCGGCAGGCCGGTTGCCAGGATCGCGGCGCGAAACGGCGGCGCGGCTCTCGAGATCTACGATGGTGCCGGAAGGAAAGGCGGTCGAACTGGGCGTCGAGGAGCCTGAGTCGAGCGGATTCCTGAGATTTCTGAATCGCGATGGGAGGGTCCTCGCGGGCTTGAACAGCTCAGCCCCAAAGGGGGCGGCGACGCTGTACCTCGGAGATGAAGCGCTACGAGGGCTAGAACCACAGAAAACAAACGGCCTATAAGCGTTAGTCCGCACGCCTGACGCCCCGCCAAGATCCCAGTCACAGCCCGTATCTCCATGAAAACACTAAGCAAATCACCAAATCGTTTTTCCCCATCCTGTATACTTAAATCGGGGTGCCTGTTTCACCGGATTCGTTCATCCGCAACCGTCGGCTGACCCCGCCCACCCCTGTCACGCAGAACGAACCCAGTCCCATAAACGGACAGTAAGCGCGCACAGCTCTTTTTGAATCAGCTGTTTGCCGCGTTTTGGATCTTTGAAAATTGAATAAAACGGTAGCCGGCGCTGGCCAATCACTACGATTGCAGCGTCGGCCAACTGAGGAGGCCTACGGTGGGGGCTATGCGTTGATGCGAAATCACCGAGGGAGCAGCAGATGGCGCAAGGCCTCCATGCCGCAGCCTGCCAAGCCATGAAGCCTTGATTTTTCCTCTCCGCGCCTCCGCGTTGAAAGCCCCCTTAGCCTCCGCGTCGAGAGCCCCTACCGGGCAGCCATCAACGCCCGCAGCCGCCGCGCGCGTTCCGGCGCCCTCAACTGCCGCAGCGCCTTCGCCTCGATCTGCCGTATGCGCTCGCGCGTGACGTCGAATTCCTGGCCGATCTCCTCCAGCGTGTGCTCCCGCTCGCAGCCGATGCCGAAACGCATCCGGATCACCTTCTCCTCTTTCGGGGATAGGGTCTTCAGAATGCCCGCCGTCTCGTCGCGAACGTTCGATTCGATCACCGCGTCCACCGGCGAACCCACCCAACGGTCCTCGATCAGGTCGCCTAGCGCCGATTCGCCGTCCCGGCCCACCGGGGTCTCAAGCGATACCGGGTCGCGCGAAATGGTCTTAAGCTTCTGGACCTTCTCCACCGGAATATCCATCCGGCGGCCGATTTCGTCGTTGGTCGGGGTGCGGCCCAACTCCTTTTCGAGCTCGCGCGTAGCCCGCAGAAACTTGTTCATGCTCTCGTTCATGTGAACGGGAATACGAATCGTCCGCGATTGGTCGGCAATGGCGCGCGTGATCGCCTGGCGGATCCACCACGTGGCGTAGGTAGAGAATTTGTAGCCGCGGCGGTATTCGAACTTGTCGGCCGCGCGCATCAGGCCGATATTGCCTTCCTGGATCAGGTCGAGCAGGTGCAAACCGCGGTTCACATATTTCTTAGCCACCGAAACCACCAAACGAAGGTTGGCCTCCACCAGGTCCTTCTTGGCGCGCTCGGCTTCCTTTTCGCCATGTTGAATCACCGTCAGGCTGTGCTTCAACTCGGGCAGCGAGGCGCCGGCGATCTGTTCGCGTTTACGGATCTCGCGTTTCAGCTCGCGCAGACGGGCCTGATTGGCAGTGGCGTTACGCGCTTCCAGACGCTTGATTTCGCCGTCCAGATGGTTGATTTCGTCCACCGCGCGATCAATCTCGCGCGAAAACTCTTTCCACTTCAGCGGCCGGAACGGACACCGGCGAATGGCCAGCGAAGTTTCCACCTTGGCGCGATTCACCTTGTTGCATAGCTTTTTCCGTGGCTTCTTGTTGGCCACCGAAACGCTTTCCAGCTTCTCTTCCAGTTGCTGCAGCTTCTTGTGCAGAATCCCCACATCCGCGAAGCATTTGGAAGCGGTGGCGCGAATATGCAAATCCTGTGGGCTGCCTTCCTCGGTATCGCCTAAATCGGCGACATGGTCCAACTCAATAGCGCCTTTTTTCAACTGATCGGAAAGCTCCACCACTACGCCTTGAACCAGCGCCGACCGGCTGATTGCCTTCTGCATGCGCAGTTTTCCCCGCTCCATACGGCGGGCCAGATCCACCTCGCCCTCCCGTGTCAATAAAGGAACGGCGCCCATTTCGCGCAGATACACGCGTACCGGGTCGTCCGTATAGATGGATTCCTCCACCACCGGCGGGTGGAGAAAATCTGCCTCATGAGCCGCCTCGGCCGGATCGAAAAATTTTGTATCGTCCTCGAACGAAAGGCCTAAAGCTTCAGGATTATCGGCTAAAAACTGATCCTCGAATTGATCCACTAAGAGTCACCTCCCCCATTGGGCTCAAAATCCTTGGTTGGGATGTATGGGAAATGGGGTAATCTGTGAGAAAGCTCGACTGCTGGTCTGCTGTCAGTCTGCAAAGTTGTTGTATCCGGATAATAATATCATCATTCCGCAAAGATGTTAAGCCCTAATTTAACAGATGCTTAAAAGTTCGTTTGGTTACAAGCCAAACTCATCTCTACCCCAACATTGAAGCTGAGCCAAACGTGGGGCGGACCCCCTGGTCCGCGGCCGGCCCCCCGGCCGGCCTCTGGGGCAAGCATTACGCTGATGTTGCTAGGCAAAGCCTTAAGGCAGCTTATGCCGCATGAGCGTTTTCAACTCATTAAAGAAAGCTTCTTCGTCCTGAAAATCACGGTACACCGAGGCAAACCTGACGTACGCGATTTTATCCAGATTTCGCAGATGTTCCATCAGATATTCACCTATTTCCGTCGTCGAAATCTCCCGGTCCGGCGAATCGCTGACCTTCGACTCCACCCGGTTCACCAGTTCAGAAAGCCGTCCCATGCTGACGGGCCGCTTCTCGCAAGCCTTGAGGAGCCCGCCCAAGACCTTCTGGCGGTCGAATTTCTCGCGCCGGCCGTCCTTTTTGATCACCATGTAGGGGACTTCGTCGATCCGCTCATAGGTGGTGAAACGGCGTTCGCATCCGAGGCACTCCCGCCGGCGGCGGATGGCGTCGCCCTCCTTGCTTTCGCGCGAATCCACCACCTTATCTTCCATGTGATTGCAAAATGGGCACTTCACGTCGCCGCCTCCCGTCCCATGCGCCTCAAACTGCGCCAGTCCAAACCCTGCTTGAGGGCTAAGACTAACCCCACAGGTACAACAACCACAAATGTCATTATCCAAACGAACATGGCGAACGAAGCCGCCAATTCCAGGCGAATGTGGAACAGCTCGGACAAAACCAGTACCGTCACCACCTGCATGCCGCCACCAATTCCAGGGATCTGAACCACGGTCCCAAAGGAAACAAAGCCCATCAGCACCAATACCTCCACGAATGTGATCCTGAAAACCCCCGAAAACGATTGAACCAGGCACCAGTAACAGGCGGCGATCAGCGCCCATTCCAGGATGGAATACAGCAGGATGCTCACCAATGCGGCATCGCTGCGCACCGATTCCACGCCCCGTACCAGGGCGCCGGTGAAACCAGAAAGAGCTCTGAGCCGGGAGTCTCCCAGAAAACCCAAGCGCGCCAACACGAATCGCTCAAAGCCCTCGGCGACATGGCGCAGGAACGCCAGCGAAACCAGGATCGCCACCGCGCACACCCCTATCGAGCGTCCGCCCGTGGCGAATACCCAAGCCAGCCTGCTCCCGCCGTGCAATCCGGTGGCCGCCAAATAGCTGAGCGCGAATCCGAAGACCAGCAATGCCATCAGAAGGTCGAAAATGCGCTCCAGAACCCAGGCCGAGATTTGCGAGGCGACCGGCACGCCCTCCTTGAGAGCGATCAGGTAAGGGCGCACCAATTCACCCGGGCGTCCGAACAGCGTCACCGCGGCAAACCCAATCACCGTGGCCGTCAACACCTTGGCGAGCGAAGGGTTAGCTTTCAACGGCTTGAGGAAAACCACCCACCGCAGCGCGCGCCCATAGTACGTTGCCATAATCAGGATTACGGACAGCGAGAGCCAACCCCACTTTAGATGCTCTAAACTGGCGAAAGCCAGTTTCCAATCAAAACCGTGGATAATGTCGTCCCCCTGTGGCTTACTGGAAAGATTGAACCTATCATGATAAAGCCTCGTTTCTTCTAATGAAAGAACGAGGAATATGGCAGCCGCCGCGCCTGCACTTGGAGTTCTCGAGAATCACCTAGCCAGCATGGCCCCGGTACGAGGCGGCGGCAACTGGATGGAAGGCAGTTTGGACCCTGACTTCAGCCTCGTCTCGCGATGCCTCCGCGGTGATGAACCCGCGTGGGAAGATCTCGTCCGGCTGCACACGCGGCGCGTTTACGGGCTCTGTTACCGCTTCACCGGCAGCGCTTCCGAAGCGCAGGACCTGACGCAGGAAGTCTTTCTGCGGGTGTTCCGGACGCTGAAGACGTTCCGGTCCACAGAAGGGTCGTTCGGGACCTGGCTGGCGCGGGTTACGCGTAACCTTTTGATCGATCATTATCGCCGCACACGTCAGGAGCGTGTAACCGATTCCATCGAGGGGCAGCTTCCCCTCATCGAGCAGGCTGGTGGCGCGGCTTCGGCGCGCCCGGATCAAGCGGTGGCGGGACGTGAGGCGAGCGAGATTTTGCAGGCCACCCTGCAGATGCTGCCGCCGGATTTGCGCGAAGCAGTGATCTTGCGCGATTTGCAGGAAATGGAATACCGCGAAATCGCCGATGTCCTTCAGATTCCCGAAGGCACGGTAAAATCGCGAATCAACCGGGGCCGGGCCGAATTGACGCGGCGCTTGCGGAAACAGAATTTGGCGTTATGAACTGCGCGGAATTGGAAATTTCGATCTGCGATTACGTGGATGGCACGCTCGACGCGGCGCACACAGCCGAGGTGGGAGCGCATCTGGCCGATTGCTCCTTGTGCTCGGAGCTGGCGCATGATGCCGCGGCCGCGGTCCGGTTCATGGAACGCGCAGCCGACGTCGAGCCGCCACCGGAGTTGGTGACGCGCATCCTGTTTGACGCTCCTTGGCGCAAAGGCGCCAACCCAACCGGAGCGTACCGATGGATTAACGCAATCTTTTCGCCGTTCCAGCAGCCGCGCTTCGTGATGGGCATGGCGATGTCCATCCTTTCGCTTTCGCTGATGTTCAACAGCGTGCGCCAACTGCGCCCGCAGGATTTGGAACCGGCGAAGGTATGGGCGGGAATTGAAGACCGGGCAGTGCGCAGTTGGGCGCGCACGGTGAAGTTTTACGACAACCTGAAGGTGGTCTACCAGATGCAATCGTTGCTGCATGAGTGGCAACAACAGGACGAGGAGGAGCAGCGGCCTGCCAAGAAGACGGCGCCCGCCGGGCAGCTCGATTTGCATAAGCTGCCGGTCAAATCCGACTCGGAGAAATCACAGTAGAGGAAACGACAATGAACTGCCAGAATCATCCAGAAACTCCCGCCACCGCGTATTGCCGCACTTGCGGCATGCCGGTTTGCGAGGCGTGCCGCCGCGACGCCTTCGGAACGGTGTATTGCGCGGAACACGCGCCTGCTCCGGCTGCGGCGCAGGCTCCCCCACCGGGTTACGCGCCCCCGCCGCCGGTCTACCCGCCGCCCCCGCCGGCCGCAGGCTTTGCTAAGCCCCCGCTGAGCGTGCAATCCACGGTTTCGCCGGCGCTGGCGTTTTTCCTGGGCCTGATTCCCGGCGTGGGCGCCATCTATAACGGGCAATATGCCAAGGGCCTTGTGCATGCCATCGTGTGGGGATTGCTGATGAGCATCGCGCAATCGCGGGCGGCGGAAGGGTTGGAAGCCATCTTCGTCATGCTGGTGATCGCCTGGTGGGCCTACATGGCCTTTGAAGCCCACCGCACGGCGCAGAAGATGCAGGCGGGAGAGCCGGTGGACGAATACTCCAGCCTGGTTCCGATGCGCGGGCGCGGCGATCAAGCGCCGGTAGCTGGAGCGGCGTTGGTGGTATTGGGCATTCTGCTGTTGTTGCACACGCTCGATCTGCTGGATTTCGAAAGAGTGGCGCGTTACTGGCCGGTGCTGCTGATCGCGTTAGGCGTTTACCTGCTGTGGGGGCGCATCGCCGGTCATAGCGACGCGCCGCGGGAGGCGAGCCATGAGAGATAGAGACCGCTCGGGCTTGCGCGGAATTCGCGGGCCGATCATTGTGATCACGGTGGGCGTGCTGTTCGCGCTGCAAAACTTCACGCCGTATAGCTTCGGCGAGACCTGGCCGGTGCTGATTATCGTGATCGGCGTACTCAGCCTTTTGGGACGTGCGACGGCGCCGCCGCTGGGTCCGCCGCCGCCTCCGTACACCACTTATCAACCGCCGCAGCCGCCTCCGCCCGCGGCTGGAGGTTACCGGCAGACGCCGTATGCGCAGAGCAACGACCCGCGGAATAATCCGGGAGGCCAGTCATGAGACCTGCTAACGCCGTTCCTTTGCGTGAAGGTCATGGGCAACTGCCTGGTAGCGCCGGCGGTCTTGCCGCCGGTTCTTGGCGCAAACACTGGAGCAGAGGCCATGGGCCCGCGCTACCGGCTGGAGGTACCACATGAGACGCGGCTCAATTACCGGTCCGATCATTCTACTGCTGATCGGCGCCTTGTTCCTCTGGCGCAACCTTCATCCGTCGCTGCCCATATTCGATATCATGGCGCAGTACTGGCCGTTCCTGCTAATCCTTTGGGGCCTGATGCGCCTCGTGGAAGCGCTGTTGTGGCGCGACAACCAGAGCCGAGGCGGCAGCTTTACTGGCGGCGAGATGGTATTGGTCATCTTGATCTGCATGGTCGGTTTGGGCGTCTGGCAGGCCAAGGAGGTCGGCATTCATTTCAACTCGCATGGCCTCGATATCTTCGGCGAGGAGTACGATTACCCTGTGTCGGCGGCCGCCCCGGCCGCGGGGATGAAGCGCCTGGTACTCGAAAACCCGCGCGGCAATATCCACGTGATTGGCGGCGATGGGCAACAAGTGACCGTATCAGGCCACAAATCCATACGCTCTTACGAGCGGACCGATGCCGACCGCACCAGCCAGAACACGCCCATCGAAATTCTGCCGCAGGGCGACCGGCTGGTGATCCGGACTAACCAGGACCGATCGACCGACAACTCGCGCATCTCCGACGATCTCGAAATCACGGCCCCGCGCGGCATGGCGGTGGAATGGCGCGGTAACGTGGGCGATGCTGACATTTCCGATATCGATGGCGACGTGGAACTGGCGAATAACCACGGCGATGCGCGGCTATCGCGGATCGGCGGCAATGCGCGGCTGGAACTTGGCCGCAGCGATACCGTCAACGCGGTGGATGTGAAAGGCAAGATCGACCTGCAAGGCCGCGGCGGTGATCTATCCTTCGAAAATATTTCGGGCCTGGTGACGGTGAGCGGATCGTACAGCGGCACGCTGGAGTTCAAAAATCTGGCGAAGCCGCTTCAGTTCGAAGGCGAACGCGGTACCGAGCTGCACGTGGAAGCGATACCAGGCAGCATCAGCATGGACCTTTCGACGCTAACCGGCAACGGAGTGGTCGGTCCGATGCGGGCCGTCACGCGGTCGCGCGATATCCGGCTGGAGCAGTTCTCCCAATCGATCGAGATCAATACCGACCGCGGCGATATCGAACTGCAACCCGGAAAGACCCCGCTGAGCGCGATCCAGGCCCGGTCGGGCGTGGGCGCCATCGAACTGGTGTTGCCAGACCGGGCCGCGTTTCAATTGCAAGCCACGGCTGAACGCGGGGACGCGGTGAACGACTACGGCCCTCCCATCGAGAAGGAGGTCGATCGCCGCACGGCCACGCTGCGGGGAAAATCGGGCGAGGGTCCCGCGATTTCGCTGACGGCGGACCACGGCACGATTACCGTGCGTAAGCAAGGGTTGGACTCCGGGCAGTCCGGCGCGCAGCCAGGAAAAAGCCTGAAGGATTCCGAAGTGAAGATGTGATCATGAAGATGTAATGGCCCTGGTCATCCTCTTCCTCACGAACGTCCTGAATTTTTACGACCGCCTGACGTTGGGCGCCATCACCGAGCCGCTGAACCGCGAATTCCACCTGACGGATACGCAGATCGGCGCGCTGAGCACGGGGTTCATCGTAATCTACGGCCTGGCGGGTTTGCCGCTGGGACGGCTCGCCGATACCTCAAGCCGTAAGCGCCTGCTGGCGGCGGGCGTGACAGTCTGGGCAGGGCTGACCGGCTTAGGCGCCGTGGCCGCGAGTTATGCCACGCTGCTCGGGACGCGTTTGGGCGTGGGGGTCGGCGAAGCGGTCTGCGCGCCGGCGGCGGTGAGTTGGATCGGCGACGCGGTTCCCCCGCAACGGCGTACGCGCGCGCTGGCAATCTTCATGATGGCAGTGCCGGTGGGCGTGCTGCTCAGTTTTTCCATCGGCGGCCCGGTGGCGCAGGCGTATGGCTGGCGCGCGGCGCTGGCATTGGCGGCGGCGCCGTCGGTGGTGTTGGTTCCCGCTATCTTGTGGCTGAAGGAACCTAAGCGAACGGCTATCGGCAAGGCCGCGGCCGCTTCTCCACGGGCACTGCTGCGAATTCCGGCGTTCTGGTGGATCGCGGCCTCGGGCGCCGTTGTCAACTTTGCGCTGTATAGTTTCACCACGTTCTTTCCCGCATTCCTCACGCGGTTCCACCATCTCTCGGTGGGGCGAGCTGGCCTTTGGTCGGGGGTAGGATTGGGCTTGGCAGGAATCGGGGGCGCGCTCGCCGCGGCCGCGGTGGGCGACCAGGTTCGCGGCAATCGCGGCCGCGCACGCATGCGTTTGGCCGCGGCTGCATCGCTGGCGGCTGCGCCCCTGGCGCTGCTGGCGATCGCCGCGCCGGCCGGAGCGATTGCGGTCGCGCTGCCCATGATGATGGCGGCGTATGGGCTGCTGCAGACTTATTACGGCCTGGTGTATGCGGCCATGCAGGATGTGGTTCCCGCGAATCTGCGCGGCGCGGCCATGGGTGGCTACTTCGTGGTGCAGTATCTGGGAGGCGCGGCCTGGGGACCGTTGTTGACGGGGCGTCTGAGCGACCACCTGGCGCGCGCCGCGGCCGCGGCGGGGACCGTGGCGGATGCGGCTCGCGCGGTGGGCCTTCACCAGGCGATGTATTCGATTCCAGCGTTGGCGCTAACACTGGCATTGGTGCTGTGGGCCGGAGGGCGGGCGATTCATCCGGAACGCAGCGAGGCCGGCTTGGTATCATGAGTA
>Ga0302326_10025406_pt1 | contig 12013 bp, 14 predicted proteins | sample Palsa_T0_3_FD_202264 | JGI IMG/M metagenome (GOLD analysis project Ga0302326, IMG submission 202264) | Peat permafrost microbial communities from Stordalen Mire near Abisko, Sweden - Palsa_T0_3 | ecosystem: Environmental > Terrestrial > Soil > Palsa > Peat permafrost | place: Sweden: Abisko... | reverse complement strand
CATCGCAAAGGCACTCAACTTAGCCTTGCCTTCGGCACTTCTCACCCACACGAATCGCGCCGGACAGCAATTGGCCGACGTTGGGCCCCATTTCAGGAGATCGTAAAGCCCGCGCACGCTCTGCTCATCTACGGGTTTCTCGCTCCATTCGTTGTACGTCCTCGCTTCGTTGAACAATTGGTCTAGCGCTGAACCTTGAATCGTATTTGACACAATGAAACTCCTGACAAAAGTAAACTTTCTCACCAGGGAACCTATGGTCCCCCTTCACCAACATCCAAGTCTTAGCCTCTACTTTTATCGTGCTAATGAGTGAGCACTTTTATACACAAGCAAGGATTTAGTTTCGCCGTCCCCTTTGTCTCACTGAGAAAAGAAGGGTTCCTTGGTCTTCAACTGGACTATCCGTCGTCCTATGTTGGCTTTCGAGAGGAAAGCTGCGTACGCAGTTCCCACGCCGTCTTTGCCGCCACGGGTCCACCGCGGCTCCATTCCGGGCCATCCAAACGCTGCAGCGATAGGTTTTATCTTCATATTGTGCTCCCGATCCAAAAGGCGACGGTCGAGTTTTGGATCAATTCCCCATTGGATATGGCCGCTCGAGTGTCCTTGCCCGATCGGCTTTTGCATCATTGCTCGCTACTGTCATTTTGCTACTCGCTTTACGTTGGCTGCGACGGGCTTCGGATCGTGCCAGCCGCCATCCTCCGTAATGAGGCGGTCCGCCTCCATTGGGCCCCAAGTGTTCGGATCGTACTCATGCACAGGGGTCGCGTTTCGCAAAACTGGATCGACCACATTCCAAGCCGCTTCCACGCTGTCTTCACTCACGAATAGCGCAGGGTCATCTCGAAGCGCATCGCCCAGCAGGCGTTCATAAGGTTTCATCTCATCAGCGTGGGTCTGCTGTACGACCAGCTCCAGTTGTTCACCGGCCATCGCTTCCCCGGGCAACTTCGCCCGCGCACCCAGTGAGATGGACACGTCAGGGCTGAGTCGAAACCGAAAATAATCCGCCTGATCCTGGGGAATGGTGTCGAACACGTTCTGCGGGGGGCGCTTGAGTTCAACGAATACTTCGGTCGCAGTGTCAGGCATCTGTTTGCCCGTTCGGATATAGAATGGAACTCCTGCCCATCGCCAATTGTCGATGTACAACTTGAGGGCAGCGAACGTCTCTATCTGCGAATCCCGAGCGACTCCTTTTTCACTGCGGTAACTGCGGTACTGACCGCGGACAACGTCCCCAGGAGAAAGCGGCCGCATGGCTCGGAAGGCCCTGTGTTTTTCGTCACGCACGGCATTCGAACCTCGACCTATCGGTGCCTCCATCGTGAGCAGCGCGACGACCTGCAACAAGTGGTTTTGAACGACGTCACGGATTGCACCCAACTCTTCATAAAGGGCTCCGCGCCCAGGTACGCCGAAGTTTTCAGCCATCGTGATCTGCACATTCTGGACATAGTTACGGTTCCAAATTGGCTCAAGAAATGAATTGGCAAAGCGGAAGTACAGCAGATTTTCGACTGATTCCTTGCCAAGGTAGTGGTCGATTCGGAATATGGCCGATTCGGAGAATGATTTGTGTAGCAGTCGATTGAGTGCCTGCGCCGAAGTAAGGTCCCGGCCGAATGGTTTTTCGACCATCAGGCGTGCCCCTTTGTCGCATCCTGTACTAGCCAAACCTTCAGCCACGACCCCAAATGAGTCTGGAGGTATCGCCAGGTAGTAAAGTGGATGAGAGGCAGTGCCCAACGCTTTGCGCAACTCACGGAATGTCTCCGGTGAACTGTAGTCTCCTTTGACATACTGAAGTTTTGCCGAAAGGGCGGCAAATGCGCGTTGGTCCACGCCACCATGTTTCTCAATACTCTCGTGGGCCCGGGCTCGAAGCCCTTCAATATCCTTTGCGGATCTTCCCACCCCAATGATCGGGATTTCCAAGTGTCCGCGCCGGGTCATGGCGTGAAGCGCAGGAAAAATCTGCTCATACGCCAGGTCTCCAGTTGCGCCGAACAAAACAAGTGCGTCCGATTCGAGACTCTGCATTTCACACTCTCCTTTCACATCCCATCGCGTGAGTCTTTCAATATCTGTCTCTCGTCTCGCCGGATCATGGTGGTTTGGACAGTCAAACAGTGGAATCGGGTCAACGGTCCCAAAATTGATTTCGCGTCTGGCCGACGACGGATCGCAACCCCGAGACCTTTTCTGCTTCACAAGACACAATCGCTTGCATGTCAGCAGTTTCCTTCTGTAAGCGCCTCGGCTTACCGTTGCATTGCCTACTCGGCGAATCGGTCGATCAAAAACTCACCAACCAGTTGAAGAGCCTCCTTGGAAGCTGCGAGGCGTCCCACGCTCCCAAGGAATCCATGGACCATGCCTTCCCATACATCGAGGCGAGCATCGACTCCTGCCGCGACCGCGCGCTCAACAAAGCGGACGGAATCATCGAGCAGCACCTCGTCATCGCCGACATACACACGGGTCGGGGCTAAGCCCTTCAGGTCGGCGTAGAGCGGCGAGGCGAACGGATCTCCTGGATCATGACCATGGAGATAGGAGCGCACCAACTCGGTCGCTTGAAGCTGGGTGAAGTAGGGGTCAGCAACGGCGCGCGTCGACCAGCTTTCTCCAGAAAGGGACAGATCCGTCACGGGCGAGAGTACCACTCCACCCACCAAAGCTTTGCTGCCAGCGTCACTGTTTGCTGCGAGATGCACGAGCAACCCAAGCGCCAGGTTGCCGCCAGCTGAATCACCGGTGATGGCAACTTTTGAGAAGCCTCGCTCGGTTAAGCCAAGGTAGCAAGCCCGGATATCTTCAGCGGCGGCAGGAAACGGATGTTCCGGTGCAAGTCGATAGTCTGGCACGAACGCCGCCACCCGAGTATGAGCAGCGATATGGCCTGCCAGATGGCGAAAGGCCTGTGCAGAGCCCCAGTTGAACCACCCACCATGAATATGCATCACGGCCTGGTGGGGCCGCGCATCTTCGGGTCGGCACCACCACCCTGGAACGCCGCCAACATGGCCAGCTTCGTAGACAACCTCGACAGGCGCCGTGACGCGCTCCATGATGGCGTCAAATGGAACTCGGGCCGCCGTTCCCTGAAGCCTTCCTTTGTTGGGTTCGACGACGGCGCGCATGGCGGCCATCGCAGCCTGATCTTCCGTGCTGAATGGATGGATCACGGACCAAGGGGTCCTTCCGTGATCATCGAGAAATGTCTTCATGATGTTCCTCCCGCGTGCCGAGTTTGAACGAGGCGCTGTTTAGTGAACTAGACGTAACGTACGTGCCCACGGCTCTCGAAAATCTCATAGTCGCGCTCGGCAATCCGATTAAGTACGTCTTGTTTGCGTCCTAAAAAGTCAACACACACGAGATCACATCACTGTCGATCTTTGGTGCAAATGAAGCATGGTCTTTCATGGCTTCCTGCCTTTCTTTGCATGGAATAAAATATTGTTTGCGGGCTCAATGTGCCGGATGAGCATCGTTTTGGTGAAACCCGTTTTGTGCGCAAGTAAGCGAGGATTCTCGCCAGTCAACTGACGGCGCGGTAGCTAAGCGCCGGGCCATTTCCCTGAGTAGACTCGAAAACTCCGTAGGCCGAAGGGCCGGTTTTCCCAGGCATTTTTCCCCTGCGTCGAGTGCGGGCAGCCAAAAGCAGCTCATTTCGACCGGCAAGCATAGAAACGCGGTGACCGGAAGGCCTGCCAAAGCCGCAAGCAGGCGAAAGGGCGTCCCATCTGAAAGCTGCACATTGCTCAGCACAAGATCGACCGGTTGTAAGCTCAATAGGGCGGAGGCTTCACGCAGATTGCTGGTATAACGGCATTGTAGTCCCCAGCGGTGCAGCCGCTCCGCCAGAGCGTTGGCATCGAGAAAACTCTGCCCCACAAGGAGAACATCCGTCCCGAAGAGATTCATTTCTCGTCTAGCAGATCTTGACGCCACATTGGTGCCTGCTTGTATCCCAATAACGGTCGTGTACGAACTGGATTGGCGGTTCTCAACCAACTGACGCACCCGCATCTGATTTCGCGACTTTGTCCTTGCGGGCGGGATGTCCGCACCCAGAATAGATTTCCCAGGCCCGCATGACTTCCTCGCACTCGGCAGGGCCGACTTGCCGGCCACGCGTCTTGCGGAGCGAACAAGTGGGGTGCGTAGACGTCGCGTTCTCTGAGGGAGCCATCTGTCGCTCACTCCCGAATCAGCATCGGGCGAACCAAGGCCCTATTTTAAACACTGGGTAAGAGCGTTTCTGGTCAATAAAGTACACATTTAAGTTTTAGTTTCCTCAAAAGTCGGTCGTGCCATTGGTCTGTCATGACGGAAGACTGGGTGTGCGCCGCTGTACGCATCGCTCTTCTTACCGAATGGCTTTCGGCAGAGCAATGTCGTCTCGTTCTCAGTCTCGAGATCGAAATCTTTCCGCTTCTCATCCTCTGCCAGACGAAACCCGTGGTTTCTCCCTCGCGCTCTAGCTCAACGCGAATATCGCCCAAGAGCGCCTGGATTTGTATTCGGGCGGTACGAGAGCCCAAAATCGGCTTGGTCACGGGGACTCATCTGCTTCAGGTTAGCGCATGCGTAGAATCATGCGTAGAATGAGCGTTGATTACAGTGGACAGTGCGTGGATTACTGCGTAGAATGAGCGTTGATTATGACGTACATGCATAAACTGGAAGCGTGGCCCCAGTTTCAATGGCGCTCCAATGTTCTCGTTTCACCTCTATCTACCGTCCGCTACGAGCAAGGCTTGCTTCTCGGAAAGATGCACGACTTGGGGTATCAGCTTCAAATGGAAGCAACGCTTGCTGCGCTAACGGAAGAAACCGTGAAGTCTTCCGCGATCGAGGGCGAGAAACTCAATCCGGAAAGTGTCCGATCTTCCCTGGCTCGCCATATGGGACTAGAGGCTGCAGGAACCCGACCTGCGGATAGAAACGTAGAAGGGGTCGTTGCGCTGATGCTTGATGCCACACAAAAATACACGTTGCCGCTGACCCAAGATCGAATATTCAGTTGGCATGCGGCGCTGTTTCCGACCGGCTGGAGCGGGATGCGCAAGATCAGAACGGGTGAATGGCGTAGCGGTGAAATGGAGGTGGTCTCCGGCCCCGAGGGCAAACAAAAAGTTCATTTCGAGGGTCCCGCAGGCGAATATGTCGAGTCCGAAATGAAAGGATTTCTGTACTGGTATGAGGACAGGACCTCGGGTATCGAACTCCTCATCAAGGCCGCCTTGGCACATCTCTACTTCGTGACTATTCATCCGCTGGAGGATGGCAACGGGAGAATCGCGCGCGCGATCACGGAGATGTCTCTTGCCCGCTTGGAGAATAGTGCACGGCGCTTCTACAGTATGTCGTCGCAGATCCGAGAAGAGCGCATGGCCTACTACCAGATTCTGGAGTCCACGCAACGAGGAGGAATGGACGTCACAGAATGGTTGGTGTGGTTTCTCGATTGTCTGGGACGGGCAATTGCCAAAGCGAATGAGTTGACCGGTAACGTTCTGGCGAAGGCTGCCTTCTGGCGTCACATCAAGCAGGAATCCATCGAGGTCAGCGAACGACAAAAAAAACTCATCAACCTTTTGCTCAACGGCTTGAAAGGCAAACTGACGACGGAAAAGTGGGGGAAACATGCGAAGACTTCCCACGACACGGCCTTGCGTGATATTCAAGACCTCATCGCGAAAGGAATTCTCAAGCAGGAAAAGGGCGGCGGCAGAAGCACCGCATACGTCTTGGCCCGGCGGAGCGCCGCATAACCCAGTTGCCGGCGCCCCTGGGCGACTGTTTTCCGCTGCGCCCGATGGACGGTCTTCCCACTACGTACCCCGGTTGCGTCTTCAAATTAGGCGGCAACCTGCAATCCGTGTTGCCGCACGAAAAAGTCGACCTGAACCATCTCTTCTCTACGCACCCAATAGAGTGTTCCCTGCGAAATCCCCTCGTGGTCAAACGGAGATTGAAACTCACCCCCACGGTACCGAAGCAGGCGTCGCCTACGCATCTACGGCGACGTGTATACGTGTGGTAGAGAATTTCCGTCAGCGAGGTCCGCGAAGGTGCTAGACGAGACCGGAGCCAAAACGTCAGCGGACAGTGCCCTCAAATCAGGCCACTTGCAAAACTCGTGTGCGGGCCACGACCGGCGAGGTTTGCTGGCGCTCAGCGAAGCGCGTTCCGCCGTTTCCGCATTACACACTTACGGAAGAATGGCGTGCCCGATGACCTCATCAATTATTGGGTGGGCCATGCGGGGAAAAACGTGACCGACGCCTACAGCAAACTGAAGTTGGACCTTGAGTTTCGCAAACAGGTGGCACAACGAGTGGGCCTTGGTTTCGATCTTCCGTCCCCAAAGAACGTAATTGGACCGAATGGACCGAAAATCGAAACTGAGCCGGTCCCAGAAATGACTGTACGTGATTGATTCAAGAGTGTGAGCGACCTGAGACATAGGTGACGGATTGTACCGGACACATGGGTTACACTTTTTCCCTTTTTTAAGGCTCGTCAGAAGAATTCATGGGTAAGCTCCGGCTCAGGTAGTTTGCCAAGTGAGTGATAGAGCGCGAGTTCCAAGATGCGAAAGGTACGAAAGCCATAGGATCTTCTCATCGTGACTTTCGCTTTGTTGTTCAGTCCCTCGACCACCCCGCTGGAAATCTGCTTTCTGGCCTTGAAATAGTTGAGCAGCAGTTCGCGGTGAGCGCGCAAGGTTCGGGCGATCTTCTTCATCGGCGGGATGCGGGATCGCATCGTTTGCTGGCACCAGAAATCCAGGAACATGCCGGCCCAGGTGGGCGAGTGGTATTCCCAGAACTGCTGAAAATCTTCTTTCAGCAGATAGGCACGGACGGTCTGGAGGTTGTAGCGGAGCAGATCTCGCAGACGGAACTTCTGCTGAGCGGTGAGATTTTCTTTGCGCTTGAGCACGCACCAGCGGGTCTTGTTCAGTAGTGGTTGGTAGCCGTCCTGGGCCATCTGGCGCGACTCCGCGGCGCGGACATCATCCAACGCCTTATTCATCTTGGCGACGATGTGGAAGCGGTCGAGGATGTGCAGCGCCTGGGAACATTTCTGGCGGATCACGTCCAGGTAAGGCGCCCACATGTCCGAGCAGACAAACTCGATCTGCGCCGCGAGTGACTCGCCGATGACGGTGAAGAAACCCTGGAAGGATTCGATGGTGCGTTCCTTGCCGACCCACAGCAAGCGGGTCAGCCCCTGGTCGATCTGGTAGACCAGGGTCAGGTATTTGTGGCCCTTGGCGTACTGGATTTCATCCACACCAATGGCGCGGATCGACTCCAGGGTGCGATGCTCCAGGCCCCAGCCGACCACATACTCGACGGCGTCGCATACTTGGTCCCAGGAAGTGTGGAAGGCCTCGGCGGTTTCCTTCCAGGAGAGTTTCCGCGCCCAGCGCGCCAGAAACAACATATAGGCTCTGGTTAACTGGTGCTTACCGTCGCCCCAGGGAACCTCCTCGACCACCACCCCACAATTCCGGCAGTCCACGCGGCGCATGCGGTAGAGCAGGAACACCAGCAAGCCCCACAGCGGAATGAACTCAAAACCCCGCTCGGGAAGATGATCGTAACCCGGTGCCGGCTGGTGGCACCCTGAGCAGACCGCCACCGAGCCCTCCCGCGGTCGGACGTTTACTTCGATGCTTTTCTGGTCGGGGCCGAAGCGGGCGTGTTGGTAAACAAATCCCCGATGGTGATGGCAGTGGTTTAGAATCGTGAGCAGTTCCATGGCACCGACTATTTTCAAGGCCAAGACTGGCCAAGTAAACCGCGCGGCCACCGCGGCGGCGTCCTCCGATGCTTCCGCCTACTGCCGCGATCTGGACAACTGGCCGCGCTCGTGGATGGGACTGGAAAAAGACCTGCCGCCAGGGGAAGAACTGGTTGCTTGCCTCCGGCCATTCATCGAGCATCTGGCCGCATCCAGTCTGTCTCCGAAGACCATTCGCCGGCACGTAGACAATCTCTGGACACTGGGTGGAGAAATTATCCGCGACCTGAACTACACGCCTTCTCTGAGGAAGGTTGCTGCGCAGCGACTTCTTCGCGAGTCGGTTCATGCCGACCGCGGCCCACTGATTCACAACGGCCCGGAAGAACAGCAACGCTCCCTCGATGCGACCTGCCGCAAACTCCACCGCTTCCTCAATCAACCTCAGCGCTGAGCCCGCCAGTCACCCACAGATTTCCCAGACGAGGCTTTTTTAAAGGGAGGAAGTGATGCCATGGAAGGAGTGTTCGGCGATGGATGAACGTCTGCAGTTTGTGGCTCGCAGGCTAGCTGGCGAGCCGATGACTGAACTTTGCAGGGAGTTCGGCATCTCTCGCAAGACCGGTTACAAAATATTCGACCGCTACCAAGAGTGCGGCGTTCAAGGGCTGACCGATAGAAGCCGCCGTCCCTATCGCTATGCTCATCAACTTCCCTTTCAGGTGGAGAACTTTATCCTGAACGTGAAACGCGAACGTGCCAGCTGGGGTGCCCGTAAGATCCGCGAGCGCCTGATCCGGAGATTTTCCGGCATCCCCATCCCCGCCCAGAGCACGGTTCATGCGGTGCTGGATCGCCACGGCCTGGTCGAGCGCCGCGGCCGGTTGCGTTGTCGTGCTCAGGGAACCGCTTTATCCCTCGGCCAGAAACCCAACCAGCTTTGGTGCACCGATTACAAGGGCGAGTTCTTGCTCGGCAATCACCAATACTGTTACCCGCTAACCGTCACCGATCACGCCAGCCGTTTTCTCCTTACCTGTGAAGCTCTCTCTTCCACCAAAGAAGAGTACGCGTTAACGGTGCTGGATCGCCACGGCCTGGTCGAGCGCCGCGGCCGGGTGCGTCGTCGTGCTCAGGGAACCGCTTTATCCCTTGAAAAGATGGCGCGCCCGGAGAGATTCGAACTCCCGACCCTCTGCTTCGAAGGCAGATGCTCTATCCAGCTGAGCTACGGGCGCGCCGTGTGGAACTCGCTCAGTTTACGGCGTTTGTTGCCTCTGAGGCAACGGGCAGCTGATGAACCGAATCTTCACTGTGCCCGATTTTGTGCCCGCCCAGCCTTGACATAGCATTCAACACGGCCTCTTCCGAAGGATGGACGTACCGCGCCGAAATGTTAATGGAGGCGTGACCCGCGATCCTTGCAAGTGTCCAGGCGTCGCATCCTGATTGGCCGAGGCGTGTTAAGAAGGTGTGTCGGAGCGAGTAGAGAACGAACGGGCGCACGGTCCTTTCATTTTCCTTCTTAGCTTCCTCAGCGATCGTTATAAAGACCCGAGCGTGGTGTTTACGGAGCCCCGAAGGCTCGACGTGACCGCTCCGGGTAGGCGCGGGCCATACCCAGCCCTCATCGGGCTTCTTCGCGTTGATCCAGCGCGATTCGAGCACCGCCCTTACACGCTGTGTCATCGGAAGTACTCGGCGGGCAGCAGCGCTCTTCCCGTGTGCCACGAGCAGGGCTCCATTGCGCCCGGCGACCCAGGTCACATTCTCCCATACCAAACGGAAGCATTCTTCGGGCCGCATACCGGTATCGGCCAATACAACAGCGACGGAGGCAAGAAGCTGGGGTGCCGCCGCTAGATAACGCGCCTCTTCCTCCGGAGTGATAACGCGCTCACGTCGGCGCTCTCCCGGCAGTGTCTTAAATTTCGGCGCTGCGCCAAGAATCCCCCACTCCACGGCGAGGTTGAGGATACGGCGCAGCACGCGCAGCGAGTTATTAGCGGTGCTGACCTCCATTCCCTCCGCCAGCCGATGTGAGGCGAACGAGGAGACAGACTCACTCGTTATTTCGTCCAGTCGCGCATCAGCAAGCAGCCTAAATTTCGCAAGAGCGCGGATGCCTGTTCTGTACCAGGTCCAATTCTTTGGGCACGAGGTCTCGAATGTTGCTCTCGCCCATGGCTCGACGCGTGCGGTACAGAATTCCCTTAACGTAGGAACGGCCTTCCGTTCGCGGATGCCGACTTCGCCCTTCGCTAGCGATGTACGGTGCGCAGACTCCATTTGACGCGCCACCTTATCGTTACCCTGCTTAGTGGACTCGCGGATTAGCTTGCCCTGCCACACGAACTGTACCAATAGACGCCGCACGCACCACGCTTGCCGCACTTGTGGCACTTCCCTTCGGAATCGAGCTTGCACTTGCCGCGCTTATAGATCATGACGTGCCTCGCTTCTGTGATCCACTCTTCTGCTTCCGGGGCCGTCCCTTGGGCCAGCCACCTAGCTTCCCCCACTCCCGCAGTTGGGCGGAGGAATACTTTTTCGCTCTCGCGTTCCCACCACGCCGACCGGCATCCTGAACGGTCAGCGGCTTGCTTCCATTTGCCATGCGTCCATAATACTTGGCGCTAGGTATAGTGTCAATCCAGAAAAATCGGTATAGAATCCAGACGGTCGAAACGCGGCTAGGGTACTTCCCGAAGAGCGAACGCGGCCCGATCAGACTGCCGACGCTGCTGCATCAAAAGCCGGATGGCGGAGAGAGGTGGCATTGTGGGTTCCTCGAAGACTCCTCGGGATCAACTTAGGGAATTTGTGGCTGCCCAGCCAACGTGGCTACAAAAGATTCTTCAGCTCGACTTTTCCTTGTCCCAAGAAGAATTATTGGCTTGGAGCCAAAGCGATTGGTGGTGGAAGGACCTGGAGGGAAGAGTTGATGACGAGTATTTACGATTGCTACAGCAATGTCCTGCCGACTGGCGCAAGTACCTCGATCGTCGTAAGGAGCTCGCTCTAGCTCAGATTCCGGCCGCGCGGAGGGGGCGACCAACAACTCCATCGAGCGATCTAGCAGCGGTACTAGAGCTTCAGGCGCAAGGGATTACCATACGCAATATCGCAAAACGATCTGGTCTTACAACAAGTGCGATGGCCAAGCGCCTCGAGAAAGCCAAGCTTCGCATTCCTCCCAAACGGTAACCCCGCCTCGCAATTACCATGCCGTTTACGGCGGAAAATATTGCGTCGCATTTTTTCCGTGGAAAAAATCCCGCAGAATTTAGACTAATTGACCCTTTTCTAGAGATGGCCCCATAGTGCGCGACAGCGACAGTGATATCGGGGAGGTCTCAGAAATGGAACAAACTACTCTGGTGTTTCCGCAGATGGTTAGCGAGAAACAGGCTGCGCGTATCTTGGCAGTTTCAATAGGGGCGTTGCGCAGATGGCGTAGGGAAGGGCGTGGTCCAGAATTCACGCGTCTAGAGAGATGCATTCGCTACAACGTCAAGTCGATCGAGTCCTGGTTGGCAGAAAATTCTTCCCACAATAAGAGTGCGGCCGATTCTCAGTGGGTCGCCACCGCGGAAGGTGCATGATGGCGACACAATGCTCCACTGCGGGCTTCATGATCCCGATCGGCAGCGTTGCTCCAGGTGAACTAGACCCACTCGACCAACCACAAGTCCTTTTGGAGGAGCCGGAACCTGGCACTCCACGGAGCCAGCAGGTCACTCGGCTCAGAGAACATCACCTCCAGACAGTCGCCGACGCCGTCGCCGCGTGTGGGAGTCTGGGCGAGAAGTGGACGTACGAATGCGGACGGGAATTTCTCCGCAAGATCATTCGCTCCAACCGTAGATTCTGCTGTGTCCATTGCGATAAGCACATCGCCGCGAGGCTGTTTAAGGGGCATCAGCCATACCGTGAGCGACTTCACTTTGAGGGGACGCTATACCAAGTCACAATTCGATCCAGCCAGTACCCGCTGTCGAGTGATGGCATTCGAGATTTCGAGGGAGCTGTGGTCGCGGCAGTTCGGGAGCTGCTAAAAGATTGCGACGGTTGCGGATTCAAATCCTACACACACTATGATTCTGGATCGCTGATAGCTAAGGGCATCATCTACCTGCCGCCCGGTATATCCGTAAGCTTCGATGGCCTATCGATCCCGTTGGGAACATGCACGGTGAGCAAGGGAGTAGGCGTGTACACCTACGAGGAAATGCTAGCC
>Ga0302326_10025403_pt1 | contig 12014 bp, 14 predicted proteins | sample Palsa_T0_3_FD_202264 | JGI IMG/M metagenome (GOLD analysis project Ga0302326, IMG submission 202264) | Peat permafrost microbial communities from Stordalen Mire near Abisko, Sweden - Palsa_T0_3 | ecosystem: Environmental > Terrestrial > Soil > Palsa > Peat permafrost | place: Sweden: Abisko... | reverse complement strand
ACGTCCTCCCGGACGAACGCAGCGCCAGTTTCCGCTTCCTCGATAAGGTGATGCGCCAGGAGAAGGACATGGCCTTCGTGATCCACTTCGATTTCGAGGTGGAGTTACTGCAAGACCTGACCAATTCTAAAGTTGCTCTGCAAAAGTCGCTCGATCGTTTGGAGGTGGGCGGCCGCCAACTGCAACACCGCGGCGGGGCAGGAGGCGGCGGATATCCGGGAGGCGGTGGCGGACGCCACTTTGGAGGCGGCGGCACCCATCTCTATGACGCCGTCTATTTGGGCTCGGACGAAATTCTGAAGAAGCAGCTGGGACGCAAAGCTCTCATTGTCCTCTCCGACGGCATGGATAACGGCAGCAAGCTGACACTCGAGAAAGCTGTCGAGTCGGCGCAGCGTGCCGACACGCTGGTGTACTCCATCCTGTTCGAAGATCCCAACGGTGACAGAGGATTCGGCGGCCACGGCCACTGGGGCGGTGGACGGCGCGGAGGCGAAGTGGACGGCCGGCAGGTCTTACAGCGCCTCTCGCGCGAAACGGGCGGGCGTTACTTCGAGGTGTCGAAGAAAGAGCCCATCGACAAGGTGTACGAGTCGCTCGAAGAGGAACTGCGCAGTCAGTACAGCATTGGATACACGCCAGATACCAAAACTGCATCGAACGACTATCGACACGTTCACCTGACGGCTAAGCAGAAGTCGCTGATCGTGCAGACGCGCGAAGGGTATTACCCGTCGTAAGGATTAGGCTGGCTTGTTCACAGAGAGGGCCTCCAGCAGACCGGGGCGTGCCCAATATGCCGTTACCAAGAACACGCCGACCGGAGCACTCGGTCCGGATGCTCCGAATGGACGCCTTCTGGGATGTGTGACCAAAACGAACGACGACGGCTCCCCTCTTGCAGGCTCTTCTTCCATTCCGGCCGCATCGGAATCAAACTCTTCGTTCAGGCTCATCTCGCGTTGGACAATTCTATGGCGGGAACGCATCCGGCGACCCGTGCTATAATTCTAGAGTCTTTCCTCGAAAGTACCAGGTAACAACCATGCCCAAGCTCAAGACTCACAAGGGTGCGTCTAAGCGGTTCAAGAAAACTGGCACCGGCAAAGTAGTTCGCAGTCATGCCTTTGGACGCCATATCTTGACCTCGAAGCCGCACAAACGCAAAAAGAAACTGCATCGCACCGTGGTGGCCGACAAAGCCGATCAGCCGGTGTTGAAGCGCATGCTCCCCTATTAAGGGTGAGCGCCGTTGCGCGGACGGAGCTCGTCGCACGTGCCCGAACCGCCAATCTACAAAAAGGAGATGAAACGTGCCTAGAGTTAAAAGAGGGTCCCACCGCCGAGCCGCTCGCAAAAAGACGTTGAGTCTGGCATCCGGCTATTTTCTCACCAAGAGTAAACTAAATCGCGCGGCGCAAGAGGCCGTCGAACGTGGGCTGAAATTCGCCTACGTCGGCCGCAAGAACAAGAAGCGCGATTACCGTTCGCTGTGGATTGTGCGCATTAACGCGTCCTGCCGCGCCGCCGGCATCTCTTACAGCCAATTCCTGCATGGCCTGAAAGCCGCCAACGTGGACCTGAACCGCAAGGTTCTGGCGGATATCGCGCTCAAAGACGATGCCGCTTTCCAGCAGCTGGTGGCGACAGCCAAAACGGCGCTGGCGAAGGCGTAAAATCGGACCATGACCCCTCTCGAATTCGAAGTGGACTCCCTCACCAGTCTCGAAGAACGGATCCAACGGGCGGTCCAATGGGTGGCGCAGTTACGCCAGGAAAAGGAAGCGGAAAAGGAAGCGGCCGCCCAAGCCAAGGCCGAAGCCGACCGTCTGGCGCAGGAAGTGAAGACCCTGCAGGCCGAGCGAAAACAGGTCCGCGCGCGCATCGAAAAGCTATTGGGGCAGATCGACCAGTTGAGCGGCAGTTAACACCGTTTTTTCGGGAGGTTTCCGAATGGAGAGCGTAACCGAAAAACAGCCCGTTCGCGTGACCATTCTCAGCCGCCCCTACGTCTTGCGAACGGCCGACGATCCGCGCCAGGTGGAAGCTCTGGCGAGCAGCGTGAACGATCTGATGCTCTCTATCGCCTCGCGCGCGCCCAACGCCGACTCCACACATATTGCTGTTTTGGCCTGCCTGCATTTGGCGGACAAGCTTCGCACGCTAGAGTCTGACCTCACCAACCTCAAGGAGCGCGTCGACCGCAAATCGGGCGAGTTCGCGGCGCTGCTCGATCAATTGATTCCCGCTGCTGGAGAGGACGCGTGATGGCGCGGCTGCTCCTAGGGCTGATGGCGACGGCAGCCATTTTCGCGGCTTCCAACTATTCTGCGGAGATTGCCGGCTGGCGGGCAAAACGCGAAGCGGGGCTCAAGACGGAGGACGGATGGCTTTCGCTCGCGGGCCTTTTCTGGCTACACGATGGCGCCAACCCTTTCGGCAAAGATCCAGGTGGCGAAATCGTGCTGCCCGACGGCCCGGCTCACGCCGGCGTTTTCCATCTGGAGCACGGCAAAGTCTCCGTCACGATCGACGGCGCGACACGCGAAGTCAAACCGGATTCAGACGACGTAGTGAGTGTGGGGCGCGCGCGTTTATTGGTGATCAAGCGGTCCGACAAGTATGGGATCCGCGTTAAAGATCCGCAGAGCGAAGCGCGTCGCGGGTTCAAGGGCATCGAGTCTTTTCCGGTGGATGAGGCTTATCGGATCACGGCGAAATGGGTGGCCGAACCGCGGAAAATTCCCATTCTCAACGTGATCGGCCAGAGAGAGGAGAGCGAGTGTCCGGGATACGCGGTGTTCACGCTGCACGGCCGCGAGTTCACGCTGCATCCGATTTTCGAAGAGCCGGGAGCGCAGGAGCTTTTCTACATCTTTCGTGACGAAACATCGGGGAAGGAAACCTATCCCGCCGGCCGGTTCTTTTACTCCGACCTGCCGAAGGACGGCCACGTGATTCTGGATTTCAATAAGGCGTACAATCCGCCTTGCGCCTTCACGCCTTACGCTACCTGCCCGCTGCCGCCGCCGGAGAATCGGCTGGCCGTGCGGATTGAGGCGGGCGAAAAAAGATACGGACACTAGGCGTACGTGGGACATGCTTCAGCTTTGCTTCAGCTTGTCCAGGCGAGCGACGCTCGCTCCGGCCGGAGAATCGGCTCGCCGTGCTGGCGCCCGGCGGGGCAAGCTTAAGCAATGCTTCAGCTTGCCATGGCGAGTGAAACTCGCCCTCCTGCCACATAGTTTTCGATTCTCGATCCCGCTACGCAAACCAGCTCATAATTCCCGGTAGACTTCGGGAAATTCGGAGTCCTCCGGCAGACGAGAATCCGCGCTTACGCGGGCGGTCAGCGACCCACTTCCGCGTAACGCCGGTCCCGCCGCACCAAAAAGTAGATCACTGCGCCGATCACATGCGCGAAGACGATCACGAGGGCCCAGCAGATCTTGGTGTTTCCGGTATCCGGCTCCTTGGTCAGGCACTCGACCAACATCCAGATCCAGAAACCGAAACAGGCAAGAATCGCCAGCGCGGCCACTGCGATCGCCAGGATTTCTGCTGCGTCCATGTTCCTGGTATAGACCCTCCGGATGCCGTTGGCAAGTGCGGGCGACCCGATAGTCCTGGTATATTTCGAGTCAGATGCCTCAGATTCTAGACGGAAATCGGGTTCGTGACGAAATCAAGAGTGAATTGAAACCGCGCGTCGAAGCGGTAGCGGCGCAGGGTGCGCCGCCGGGACTGGCTGTTGTATTAGTGGGAAATAATCCCGCGTCGGAAATCTATGTTCGCAATAAGATTAAAACCTGCCGCGACCTTGGAATCTATTCGGAAAGCATCACTCCGCCCGGGACAATTTCCACGGAGGAATTACTTTCCCTTGTGAGGGACCTGAACGCGCGGCCCGATATCGATGGCATTCTGGTGCAGCTTCCTTTACCTCCGCAGGTGGACACCAAACGCATTCTGTTGGCGGTCGCTCCCGGCAAAGATGTCGACGGATTCCATCCCTGCAACGTGGGCAACCTCGTGGCCAGCTTACCCGGACCGCGCGCCTGCACACCCGCGGGCATTCTGGAACTGCTGAAACGCTATCGCATCCCGGTAGCGGGTAAGCGCGCCGTGGTAGTGGGGCGCAGCGATATTGTCGGCAAGCCGGTATCCATGCTGCTGCTGCACGAGCACGCCACCGTCACAATTTGCCACTCCAAGACAGCCGACCTACCGGCGGTCTGCCGGGAAGCCGATATCCTAGTAGCTGCCATGGGCCGGCCTGCTATGATCACCGGCGACTACATGAAGCAGGGCGTTACCGTGATCGATGTCGGCACCAATCGCATCGATAGCCGCGACGAAGTGGCGCGCATTTTCCGAAATTCGCCGGAGAAATTGGCAGCGTACGATAAGAAAGGCAGCGTATTGGTTGGGGATGTCCACCCGCTGGATGTGATGGAAAAATCGTCAGCATATACTCCCGTGCCGGGCGGCGTGGGTCCGTTGACGATCGCCATGCTGATGGTGAATACGGTAGCCTCCGCGGAGCGTCGCGCGGGTATATGTTGAAAGTAGGCCTCACGGGCGGGCTTGCCTGTGGGAAGTCGTTTGTCGGTGAGGTCTTGCGGGAATACGGCTGCCTGCTCATACAGGCAGACGAGCTCGGCCATGCGGTGTTGGATCCGGGCGGGGAAGCTTATGAACCTGTGGTACGGGAGTTTGGGAGCGAAATACTCGATAAGCAAGGCCGGATCGACCGGAAAGCGCTGGCCGCGCGGGTATTCGGCGCCCCGGAGCGGTTGGCGGCGCTCAATCGGTTGGTGCACCCTCCCGTGTACCGCAAGGAGGAAGAGTTGATCGCCGAGTTCGCTGCGCGGAATCCGCATGGAATCGCCGTGGTGGAAGCGGCGATCCTGATTGAGACTGGCAGCTATCGGCGTTATGACCGGATTGTTCTGGTGACCTGTAGAGAAGATCAACAGGTGGAGCGGGCGCTACGGCGCGAGGGCTCCTCGGTCAGCGATGTAAACGCCCGCTTGAGCCGCCAGATGTCTCTCGCCGAGAAACGAAAGTTTGCCCATTTCGTCATAGATACATCCGGGGAAAAAGAGGAGACGGTGCGCCAGACGTGCGCCGTTTTCCGGGAATTGCGGAGAATAGAAGGATGAGAGTTTTACGACCCTTAGCTTGGGCCATGATGTTGGTGGCTGGATTTGTTTACGTTACTTCGGTTACTCACTGGGATTTCTCACGGGTCCGCTCCATGGGACGCATGTGGAGCGAGCCCGCGTCCGCGGCCGCGACTTTTTCGCCTGATGAGCAGAATAATATCGATATCTATAAAGCCGCGCGCGACGCCACGGTAAATATCACCTCCACCACCTACGTACAGAACTGGTTTATGCAGGTATTCCCGCAGAAAGGGACCGGATCGGGGTTTATTATTAACCCGGACGGGCAGATCCTGACGAATAATCACGTGGTGCAAGGCGCCCAGCAACTGACAGTGAAACTGGCCGACCAGAAGGAATACAAAGCCAAAGTCCTGGCTCGTGATCCGCGTAGCGATCTCGCGCTTATCCGCATCGATACCTCTACCAAGCTGCCATCCCTACATCTGGGAGAGTCCGACAATCTCGTAGTCGGCCAGAAAGTGCTGGCCATCGGGAATCCGTTCGGCTTTCAAGGCACGCTGACCACGGGCATTGTGAGTTCGCTCGATCGCAGCATTCAGACAGAGGATAGCCAGATCCCGCTCGAAGGCATGATTCAAACCGACGCAGCCATCAATCCCGGCAATAGCGGAGGCCCGCTCCTCGATTCGCACGGCAATGTGATCGGCATTAATACGGCGATTTATGGACAGAGCTATAGCGGAATCGGCTTCGCTATGCCCATCAATCGCGCCAAGACAATGCTCGAGGAAATCCAGAAGAACGGAAAGATCTCGCTGCCCGCGCCTCTGGGCATCCGGACTCTTTATGTAGCCGGCGATCTCGCGGACGCTCTACGGTTGCCTTCCGGTGGCGGGCTGCTGATTCAGAGCGTCCAGGAGGGGTCAGCGGCGGAAGAGGCTGGTCTGCGCGGACCGACTGACCAGGCGATTGTCGGTGGAAGATATCAGATTAATGTCGGCGGCGATTTCATCACGGCCGTGGATGGGCAGCCGGTGACAGGGAACGAAACGCTTCAGAAAGCGATCGCCAAGAAACGCGGTGGCGATATCATGCAGTTGACTGTCGTGCGGAACGGGAAGACACAGACCATTGGCGTGAAACTGGCGGAGGCGCCGCAAGTAATTTAGATGAGAGGTTTGTGAGGCCTTTACGCCACCGCGGTATCTTTGGGCGCGGGTTCAGCGGTTTCAGTGTGGACTTTGTTCTTGCTCCCTGGGGGACGTCCGCGGCGTTTTGGTGCGGGGCTACCTTCTTGAGTCAGCCAGTTAGGCGGTCTCCCGCGACGCGGACCGCGCCCCTGGGCTAAGCGCTCCAAGGTGACTATTGCCTGCTCGAGCTGTTCTTTTTCTTGTTTCAATTCTTCGAGGATTTTGGCGACATCAAGCATGGATACGCTCCCGATCGGCTGCGGTGCGAATTAAGATCAACCGCTCTACTTTGATTTTCGCCCTAATCGCCATCGAATATCAATAGACTAGACGTGAAATTCGACCCATATTTAAAGTACATTTGTACGGCCAGTATGAGCTAGTACGCCTAATCCACGGAAGTTATCTTTTGGCGGTTTTACGCCAATAGATGTAAAAAGGCAGTCCTAGGAGAATGAGTCCGATCCCCATGAGCGACTCCCGGGGACGGTCAATTAGCGTGGAAAGTAATAAAACAGACGCTCCGGCGACGAACAAAATCGGTACTACGGGATAACCCAGAGTTCGATATGGCCGGACCATCTCGGGCCGGCGAATGCGCAACACAATCACCGCGGCGGCCGTCATTCCATAAAGTATCCAACTGGCGAAAATTACAAGATTAAATAAATCATCGTATTTACCGGTGAGCACCAGCACGGACGCCCAGGCGCTTAAGGCCGCAATGGACACTGCGGGGGTTCGATGCTTGGGGTTTACGCGACCGATGGCGGAGAAAAAGTAGCCTTCGCGCGCCGCCGCGTAGGGAACCCGCGAGCCGGTGAGAATGGAACCGTTCAAAGCCGCGAAAATGCTGATCATGGCCGCGATGGAGACGGCATTCGCGCCGGGAGAATGCCAGATTTTGCGCATCATATCGGCAGCCACGCGGTCGGCGCCCGCCACTTCGTGGGGAGTCATTACCCGGAAATAAGCGGCATTCGCCAGCATATAGATCGCAATTACCGCCAGAGTGCCGCCAATCAGCGCCCGCGGCAGATTTTTCTGCGGATTGCGAATCTCCGACGACACCATGCTGACGTTATTCCACCCGTCGTATGCCCAGAGCGCCGCCACCAGGGCGGCGATGAAACCGGTGAAAGTTGCCGGGCCGACCGGAGTAGCGGGCGCGCTATGCGGGTGGCCGAGAACCAATCCGGCGATAATCAGCACGGCGATGAGGGCGACTTTGATGACTGTGACGCCAACCTGGACCTCGCCGCCGATTTTCACGCCGAAATAGTTCAGCCACCCGAGTAGGGCAATCAGGGCGATGGCGAACAATTGGCCCCAGCGAAGTTCCAACGGTCCTCCGTGCGGCCCGAGAGGCAGGGAAATGGTGTAAAACACCGTATCGAGCGGGGCGAAGAAATTCGATAAATACACGAAGAAGCCGGTCGCCAGGGTAGCGATGGAGCCGCTCTTGGCCACCCACATCTGCGTCCAGCTGTAGATAAATCCCCACAGCGGGCCGTATGCCTCGCGCAGAAATACGTACTCGCCGCCCGCTTCCGGCATCGCCGCGGCCAGTTCCGCGTAACTCAGCGCCCCGGCCAGCGAGAGCAGTCCGCCCACCACCCATATGGCGAAGACCCATTCCACCGATCCGACCCGCTGGATCATGGTCTTCGGCACCAGGAAGATACCGCTGCCGATAACCGTGCCCACCACGATCGAAATGGCCGACCAGGTGCCGAGATCGCGCTTGAGTTCCGTGCGGGACGTTTCCGTTTCCATAGATCACCTTCGCTTCTGAAAGAGGGACGCGGCCGCGCCGGCGCTGAATGTCACGGTGGTCCCGATGAGCACGTACCACGTGAAGGCAATTGGGGTTGCCAGCCAGACATACAGGATGGCGGCGATGCCGGCGGCGACACCCACCATGGCCGCGCCTTCGCCCGGCTTGGTAGTCAGCACGCCCAGCAGGAAAACGCCGAGCAGGACGCCGGAAGGAATAGAGGCAATGGACAACCCCGCTTCGAGTACCGAGCGCGACTGGCTGGCCCGGATGGCGATGGGCAGCATGATGGCACCCCAGCAGACCGTGGCCAGCCGCGCCAGTTGGAGCGAACGTGACTCGCTCAGGTGGCGCGCGCGGGTACGAATGAAGTCGACCACGGTGGTGGAGGCCAACGCGTTGAGGGCGGCGCTCAGGTTCGCCATAGCGGCGGCGAGGATGGCGGCGATCGCCAATCCCGCAACTCCCACCGGCAGGCTCTTCCAGATGAATAAGGGATAAATGCTGTCGAGGCGCGCGGGAGGGGTGAGGTGATGATCACCGTAGTACACATACAAGAGCAGTCCGATCAGCAGAAAGAGCGTGAATTGGACGGCGATCACCACCCAGCTGGCCAGAAGGGCATTACGGCTCTGCCGTTCGTCGCGGGCGCTCAACAGGCGCTGCACCATGAGCTGATCGGTGCCATGGCTGGCGGTGGTGAGGAAACAGCCGCCCGCCAGGCCGGCCCAGAAGCTGTACTTGCGCGCGAAAAACTCCATGGTGGGGGCGAAGCGGAAATCGAAGATCGCGAGTTTATGGGCCGGCGCGGCAACCGCCACGACGTGGGCCCATCCGCCCGGAATTTGCCCGAGGATGACGAAAAAGCTGACGGCGGCGCCGACTACGTAGAGGGTCATTTGCACGACATCGGTCCAGATGACTGCTGTCATACCGCCTTCGAAAGTGTAAAAGAGTGTAAGCAGAACTATCAGGATGATGGATAGGACCTCGCCGGTGTTGAGAACGACAGCGATCACCAGCGCCACTCCGGCCACCCGTACACCTTCCGCCAGCACGCGCGTCAAAAGGAATATGGAGGCGGTCAGTTTACGCACCCGCTCTCCGAACCTGCGCCGCATCAGCTCATAAGCCGTGAACATCTCCCCCCGAAAATATTGCGGCAGCAGCAAAATAGAAATCGCGATTCGCGCCAGTAGGTAGCCGAGGACGATCTGCAGGAAGCCAAAATTGCCGCCGAACGCGAGGGCCGGGGTGCCGACAATGGTAAGCGTACTGGTTTCGGCGGAGACAATGGAGAGGCTGATCGCCCACCAAGGGGCTGTCCGGCCGCCCAGGAAGTAATCGCGGAGATTTTTCTGGCCGCTGCGGAAACGCGCTCCGAACCAGGTAATGCCGGCCAGATACGCCAGAATAATTGCGAGGTCGAAGTAGCGCATTTTTGGTTTAAGGCGTCTTCCAGCATACCGTTGATCTGGTATGATTTGGGATTCGGAACTTCCTTGCCGGGAACGGAGTCAATTGAAGTTGCGCCACTAGTGTGGTTCGGCTATACTCCGCAATTATCCACGGACACGAGCTTTGGATATCGGCGGAGGTTGCGAACGTGAAACAATCGACAGACTGGAACGCGGATTAGGCAGGAGGCTCGAAGGTGCACAAATACATGAAAACTATTATCGGAACGGCGGCAGTCGCTGCGCTCGGTTTGGTCGGGCTGACCACCACGGCGCACTATGCCAGCGCGCAAGCGGCGGCGGCTCCGGCAGCTCAAGCGCCCGCCGGCAAGAAGGCAAAGCAAGTAAAGGATACGGGCGAATACGATATTTTCAACGAGGTCGTAAAAGACAGTACGGCCAATCCACCCAATCCGAAAAAATTCCTGGCTGACCTGGATTCGTGGACGCAGAAATATCCGAACACGGAATTCGCCGACCGCCGCGTCATGTACTACATCCAGGGGTACTCCGCCGACAATCAGGCGGCCAAGGCGGTAGACGCCGCAAAGCCGCTGATCGACAAGGGGCTGGATGGCATGAAAGAGGGTCTGGACGACGACCCTATCGTGCTGAACGCACTGTTCCTTACCTCGCGCGCAGCATTGGCTTTGGCGGCCACCGGGTCGCCGTCTTCTGACGAATTGGCCACCGGCGCCAAGGCGGCGCAGTTGCTATCCGACTTTGGAAAGACCTATTTTGCCCCCGAGAAAAAACCAGCTCAACTGACTGCCGACCAATGGGCGCAGGGTCTGAAGCAGGTCTCGGATCAGGCTAAGCTCACGGAGTTCCAAATCGCGCTCTATCCCGCCGCTTCCGCATTACCAAAAGCGAGTCAGAACGATCCGGCGACCTGCGCCGCAGCGGAGCCGCTGTTCAAGCAAGCTGCCGAGAAGTATCCCGATTCCGGTGTGATCGCCAACCAACTGGCGTCTGTTTCGCGCTGCCAGCAGACCAAAGATCCGATGAAAGTGCAACAGGCCCTGTACTACTGGGCGCGCGCGGCGGTGGACCCTGTAGGCGGCGTGGGCGGACTGGATGCCGCTGGCCAGAAGACCCTGGACGACTATTTGAAGCGAGTCTACACCACTATCCATGGAAGCGACGAAGGTCTGGCGGACCTGAAGGCATTGGCCGCGAAGTCGCCGAATCCGCCGGCGGACTTCAAGATCAAGACGGCCAGTGAAATCGCCGCCGCCAAAGAGGAGGAATTCCGCACCAAGAATCCGCGCCTCGCCATGTGGATGAGCATCAAGGGCCAACTGTCGGATACCAATGGACAACAGTACTTTGACGATTCGTTGAAAGAGCACGATATGTCCGGCGAGAACGGGGCTAAACTGCTACGCGGCATCCTGCTGGAGGCCAAGCCGGCGTGCCGCTCCAAGGAACTCCTGGTAGCCGTTCCCTTGCCCGATGCCACGGGGACGCCCGTCGCCGAAATCACCCTCAAGCTGGAAGCGCCATTGACGGGCAAGCCCGGGACGGGCGGGGAAATTCTCTTCAACGGCGTGCCCGAGGCGTTCACGAAAGATCCCTTCATGCTGACCATGGGCTCGTCGAAGGACAAGATCGAAGGTTTGACGTTGAGTCCTTGCGCGGCGGCGCCCGCCAAGAAAGCTGCTCCCACGGCGCCCAAGAAGGGTGAATAGGCGCCGCAATTAACAGGAAGGAGGGGTGGGACGCTCACCCCCCTTCTTTTCCCCTGCAATTCCCCCGTTTGGCATTCGCTTCCCGCCCACGATACAATACAGGTAGTGAAGTTTCGTATTTACTCCAGATAAGCTATGCCGCTTTACGATTATAAGTGCCACCAGTGCGGTAAAACGTTCGAGGTCCGGCAAAGGATTTCTGAAGAGCCTTTGAAAGTCCATGAAGATTGCGGTGGGGAAGTGGAACGGTTGATTTCGGCGCCCGCATTGCACTTCAAGGGAACGGGCTGGTACGTCACCGATTACGCCAAGAACGGCAAGTCTCCATCGACTTCGACTTCGGATGGCAAATCGGACACCAAAAGCGAAAGCAAGAGCGAGCCAGCCGCCGAGTCTAAAACGGAAACCAAGGCGGAGACCAAGAGCGAAGCTAGCCCGGCGGCGACGAAGTAAGGAGCCGCGACCGCGAGGCAGCGTGTCGGGAAGAGCACGCACTATCCTGGCAGTCTCCCGCCAGCTCTCCAGAAACCACTCGTCCCAAGATGCCATCCAAGCTAATGATTTCGGTGCGTTTGTCGACAATTCGTGGCGTTTGATTCCCCTCGTGGTGGTTACTGCCGCTAGAGACTGCCCGCAGGGTAGACCCCGCTGAAGCGCGGCCTTTCTGTATTACTATCCCTCCATATTCTTTGCGCGCAGCGACGATTCGCCGAGCAGACCACGGAAATCACCGTATGCTCACGACGCTGATTCAGAAGCTGAACGCT
>Ga0302326_10025402_pt1 | contig 12014 bp, 5 predicted proteins | sample Palsa_T0_3_FD_202264 | JGI IMG/M metagenome (GOLD analysis project Ga0302326, IMG submission 202264) | Peat permafrost microbial communities from Stordalen Mire near Abisko, Sweden - Palsa_T0_3 | ecosystem: Environmental > Terrestrial > Soil > Palsa > Peat permafrost | place: Sweden: Abisko... | reverse complement strand
GGATTCCCGCAACCCGACGCGACGCTTTCAGTTGGGCGGGTTTGGAGGCGAGACGCCATAGCGGCATGGATGCCCACCTATGACCGTCGACCTGGCCGCCGGTCACCGAGCGCCGCGAAACCAGCCACCGCGTCCGATGGCAACGGCCCCCCTCGGGGGGCCGGCGGCAGGCGGGGGGGTGCCGGGTCTGGAGCGGTCCGACGAAAGGGCACGCCGTCCTGACGGACGGCGCTGCCGCCCTCGGCCGGCGCGGGCGCCGACCTCAGTTGCCAACGGGAGAGCAGCAAGGTATCTGCGAGCAACGATGCGAGGCACAATGTGGGAGTGGAGCGAATCGTCGATCCGGGACCTCTGCTTGGGGTACGGCTGGCCGAGCTCACTGCCAGTTTCGAGCCGAGACTCCAGGTCCTTCGGAAGGCCGTGATGGACGCTGACGACCGACGGACTCGCCGCCAGGCGAAACGGGCTTGCGTGCCGCCCGGAGGGCCGCCCGGCTGACCCAGAACGAGATGCTGCTGGTGAGGCCCGGTCCGATCGCCTGGTGACCTGAGTCACCCCTCGCCCGTAGCCCAATAACCGAGCAGTCATTAAACCCGGGGCGTTACGCCGCAAGCGTCAGAGCGGACCGCGTTTTCCGTGTTCGACCGCCGCACGCGACCCAGGCCGACGCGCTGATGTGGAGAGATTTCTTTAGGCGTTCGACGGTTGGGGGTGTACGGTCAGTCGTGCACGGTGCTGAAGCCCGCCGTGTGGAGCGCGGTCGTTGAAGCATGACCGGCTCGGGCTGTCACTCCAGTCCCTGGTGGCGTTGGACGCCTGTGTTGTGCCAACCGCCCAGGGGATGTCTTGATGCCCGACCAGGACCGCGACCGGCCAGTCCAATTTGACGTTGACGCCCGCGACTTGGCGGCTGGCAGCCGCCGGAGGGTGTGGCGCTTCAACGGTGCGGGTGGCATGGCAGGTGTTCTGTCGCGGAGGCCGACGGATCGGGGTCAGACTCGTCGTGGCGGCCTGGTCTTGTGGTCGGTCGGGCCGGTGGTCGTGGCGCTTCTTAGCGCGATGTTGTCGATGGTCGCGGTTGTGGTCACGGCGGCGTCGCCGGCGGGGGCGATGACGCCGGCGACGTTCTCCTACACGGGTTCTCAACAGATGTGGACGGTGCCGTCGGGGATCACGAGCGTGCAGGTCACGGCGCTGGGAGCGGTTGGAGGGACTGGGTCCGCTCAGGCTGGCGGGTTCGGAGGCGAGGAGGTCGCGGTGGTACCGGTGACATCTGGCGAGACGCTGTACGTGTATGTCGGTGGCACGGGTGGCCAACCGGCGGGGGGGTTCAATGGTGGCGGCATGGGCGCCTATACGGCTTCGGGCACGGTGGGCAGCTGGGGTGGTGGTGGTGCCTCCGACGTGCGCGAGGGTGGCTCGGCGTTGTCGAACCGGATCGTTGTGGCCGGGGGTGGAGGGGGAGCGGGGAGCACTGGGTCGACAACGGAGGATCAGGGCGGCTCTGGTGGAGGGAGCACGGGTCAGACGGGCGGTTCGCCCAGCGACGATCCGGGTGTCGGCGGCTCGCAAACTGGTGGCGGCGCCGGGGGTGGGTCGGGTACCGGCGTCGGCGGTGCGGGCGGCTCAGGTTCGGTCGGGGCTGGCGGTGCTAGCAACGGTTGCGAACAAAACGGTGGTGGCGGCGGAGGCGGCTACTACGGAGGGGGCGGTGCGAGTGCGGCGAATAGCTGCAGCTCCGCCGGTACCGGCGGCGGTGGGGGTGGCGGGTCGAACTACGCCGAGTCGTCGGCGACGAATGTGACAAGCGTGCAGGGTTTCAACGTGAGCGCCGGCACGGTCACGATCGTGTCCCCTCCATCGTCGGGGGGCACGACGTCGCCGTCGTCGCAGCCGTTCACGACGGTCGGGACGACGAACTGGGCGGTGCCGGCGGGGGTCACGAGCATCTTGGTCGATGAGTTGGGCGCATCGGGTGGGGGTGGCAGCGGTGGCAGCGGTGGTGGCGGTGAGGGCGGGCGGGTCCTGGCGGTCGAGGCCGTCGTTGCGGGCGAGACCATTCAGGTGGATGTCGGCGGGCAAGGCACCACAGGGTCGGGCGGGTTCAATGGAGGCGGCGGGACGGTCACCAACGCCGGTGGTGGCGGCGGCACGTCGGATGTGCGGGTCGGCGGGTCCGAGGACGCGAACCGGGTCGCCGTGGCCGCTGGCGGTGGCGGAGCCGGCGGGGCGGGCGCGGCCGGCGGCGCGGGGGGCGGTCAGGTCGGGGCTGTCGGCGCGAACGCTTCGAATGGCAACGGATCCCAAACCGGGGGCAGTGGAGGAACGCAAACTGCTGGTGGCGCGGTCGGGACAACCACTGGGCTCACGACCCATCCGGATGGGCCGGGCGGATTGGCGGTCGGCGGGACTGGTGGCAGTGTGTGCTCGAGCGGTGACGCCGCCGGCGGGGGTGGCGGCGGTTTGTTTGGTGGCGGCGGTGGGGGGACGGGCTGCTACGCGGTCGGGGCCGGCGGAGGTGGCGGATCAAGCTTCGCGGTTGGGTCGGCGGGTTCGGCGTGGACGACAGCACCGGGCGTCAACCCCGGGCCGGGATCGGTGTACATCTTCTATCCGGCCAGCTTCGGTTTCGCCCAACTCGAGGGTGGGGCGGTGTCAGCCGCCGAGAAGCGCGGGGACTGTGACTGCTCGGCAGTGGGTATGCCAATCCCGACCGTCGGCAGGCCTGTCGACGTTGGCACGGGCTTGCAGTCTGAGACGGTCGACGACCTGGCTACCCCCGGCCGGGGCATGCCGTTGGATTTCCGGCGGGTGTACAACTCGGACCAGGCGTCGGTGAACGGGCCGCTCGGGTTGGGTTGGACGGACTCCTACAACTGGAGTTTGGCGTTCGGCACGGGAAGCCCGCCGTCCACGGTGACGGTCACGGAGGGGACGGGCTCCCAGGTGGCGTTCGCCTACGCCTCGACCACAGCGTCGTATGCGCCGGTCCTTCCCCGTGACGACGCGACCCTGGTGGAGGGCTCCGGGACGCCGGCGTGGACGTTCACGCAGAAGACCAGGTCGATGTATGACTTCAACTCCTCCGGTCAGCTGATCGACGAGCGGGACCTCAACAACAACACCACCACCATCGGTGCGGTCTCGGGCGGCACGCAGACGATCACCGATCCCGCTGGGCGGGCGTACACGCTCAGCTGGTCCGGTTCGCACATCACCGGGGTCGCGGAGCAAACCGGCGGCGCATACGCGGCCCGGTCGGTGTCGTATTCGTACACCGGTAACTACTTGACGTCGGTCACCGATGTTAACGGCGGTGTGTCCGGGTACGGGTACGACGGTTCAGGTCGTCTGGCCGTCGCTCGCACGCCGCGTTTCGCGTCAGACGGGGCGTTGCCGGCCGCCCCAACATCGTGCTCGGGAAGCGGTCCTCACGATTCGATCGGCACCGTGTACGACTCGACCACGCCCGGTCACGTGCTGTGCCAGTGGGACGCGCTCGGCCGGGAGACGACGTTCGCGTACACGTTCGACGGATCCGGGAACATCACTCAGACGATCGTGACGGATCCGAAAGGCAACGAGACGGCCTACGGGTTCATGCAAGGTGTGCCGGTGACCGTCACCAAAGGCTACGGCGGGGCGTCGCCGTCAACATGGTCGTACATTTACGATCCGGTGACAGCAGCCGTAGCGTTCGCCATCGACCCGGACGGGCACATCACGTCGACCGGCTATGACCTCCACGGCAATGTGATTTCGTCGACCGACGCGCTGGGCCGTACCACGGCTATGACGTACGACGCGTTGGAGGACCCGCTCACGGTCACCGATCCGCTCGGGATCACGACCACGAATACCTACGACACGCACGGCAACCTGCTGTCCACGTCCACACCGCTGTTCAGCTCCGGCGGCACGCCGGTCGTGAACGGGACCACGCCGGTGGTCGCGACAACTACCTACACGCACGGCACGAGCGGGCACCCCGAGGACGTGACCGCCAAGACCGACGCCGATGGGCACAACTGGTCATACTCGTACGACTCCGGCACCGGCTACCTGCTGTCGGTGACCGCGCCCTCAACGACAGACAACCGTGAGCACCCCGGCTCGGCTCAGTCAAACGAGACGCTGTACGGCTATGACAGCGTCAAAGGCTGGCTGACCAGCGAGCTCACCCCACGCGGGCAACAGGCCACAGGCGCCACGCCAACGATCAGCCTCACGTGCACGCCGCCCGCTGTCGGCTGCACGACCATGACCTATAGCCCGTTCGGCCAGGTCCTGGTCACCACCAACCCTGACGGCGACACCAACACCAACGCCTACGACGCGGATCGGAACCTGACGTCGGTCACAGACGGGAACACCGAGACTACGACGACGGCGTTCGACGCCGCCGAAGAACCGACCACGGTCACCCGAGCGAACGAGACGACCACTCAAACGACGTACAACTGGGACGGGACCGTCGCGACCACGGTCGACGCCTCGGGAGCACAGACGTCGTATGCCTACGACGGCCAGGCACGATTGATCTCGACAACGACTCCGCCTACCGCAACGAACCCGTCGGGGAACACGACGACCTTCGGGTACGACCCGGCAGGCAACCAGGTGACAAAAGCGGATCCGGGAGGGACGTGCCCGACGTGGCCGATCACCTACCCGCCGACGCTGGCGACCACGGCCAAGTGCACCGTTTATCAGTTCGATGCCGCCAACGAACCGGCCGGGACGTTCTACTCCGACGGGGCGACCCCCAACATCACCGGGGTGACCTACGACGCGGACGGGCAACGCGTCGCGCAGACCGAGAACTTCCCTGGGATTGGCACCAAGTCGTCGTCGTGGGCGTACGACTCGTTGCACCGGTTGACCTCAGCGACCGACGACAACGGGGCGACCGTCACCGACGGATACGCCCAGTCGACACTGGCCCAAGGCCAGGAGCTGCTCTATGGGCCGACGACGATCGTCTACCCCGGCTCGGGGGCGGGGACGCTGACCCGCGCCTATGACGCTGAAGGCCGGATGGGCTCCCAAACCGATTGGGACTCAAATGCCACGACCTACACCTACGATGCCGATTCCGACCCGGCGATCACGACCGAGCCATCATCAACAGCAGCGGCGGACACGACGACGTACGACAACGCCGACGGGGTGACCGGCATGTCCGACGCGACGTCCGGGACTCCGTTCGCGACGATGACCTACACCCGTGACGGCGACGAACAGATCGCGTCGGAAACCGATACCGGGCTGCCTGGCAGCAACCAGACGTATACCTACACGCCCCTTGAGCAGCTGAACACGGCCAACACCAACGGGTACCTCTACGACCCGGCCAACAACCCGGTGCGACGCGGGTCCAACACGACCGAAGCGTTTGACCCCGCCGACGAGCTCACCCGAACGGCCACCAACAACGGACCCCAAATCGCCGCCGGTGGTTATCACTCGGTGTTCTTGCGTGCTGACGGGAGTGTGTGGGCATCGGGTCTGAACTCACAAGGTCAGATCGGTTCCGGTGGGGGCTCCCAATCGACGGTCGCAGTGCCAGTCGCCGGGCTGCCTGCCGCGGCGAGCTCGGTCACTGCTGGCGACGCGACGAGCGAAGCGGTCGTGGCCGGCGGGGTGTGGGCGTGGGGGTATGGTCCCGACGGGGAACTCGGCAACGGGACGACCACGATGTCAACGTCGACACCAGTGCAGGTCAGCGGGCTCGGCGGGTCCGGGCACCTGGCCGGGGTCACCGCCATATCCATGAGCCCCTACGGGCTCGACACGCTCGCCGTCATGGCAGGGTCGGCGGTCGGGTGGGGGTACAACCCCGACAGTGAGCTCGGCAACAACTCCACCACCAACTCCGATGTGCCCGTCGCCGTCACCGGGATCACCGGCACGGTCGTGGCCGTGGCCGCCGGAGAGACCCACGGGTTGGCGTTGACCGCCGACGGGCACGTGTGGGCATGGGGCGCCAACTCCTCCGGACAGCTTGGTGACGGGACCACCACCGCTCATCACACCGCGGAGGAATTGACCACCATCAGCGGCGTCAAAACCATCGCCGCTGGCGACGGGTACAGCATGGCAGTCGAGGCGAACGGGACCGTGTGGACGTGGGGAGACAACACCTACGGCGAACTCGGCGACACCCCCACCAACCACCTTGTCCCCACCCAAGTCAGCGGGCCGGCCAACGTGTCGGCAGTCGCCGCCGGGACCTTCCACGCCTTCGCCGTCGGAACGAACGGGAGCCTATGGGCTTGGGGTTACAACGTTGACGGTCAAGTCGGCAACGGCACCACCACCACCCCCATCAGCACCCCAACCCAAGTCATCGCGTCGGGAGTCGCCGCCGTCGCCGGCGGGTTCATCCACAGCCTCGCCGTGCTCACCAACGGCACCACCGACGTATGGGGCTACAACGGCACCGGCACCCTCGCCAACAACACCACCACCAACCTCGACACCCCCACCAACAACCCGAGACTCGACGCCACCAACAACACGACAACCACCTACACCTACGACACCCGCGGCAACCGCACCACCATCAGCCCGCCCTTCGGGCCAACAACAACCCTCGGATATGACCAAGCCGACCGGCTCACCAGCTACGGCACCACCGCGACCTACACGTACAACGGAGACGGACAACGCCTCACCAAAACCGTCAACGGCACCACCCAAACCTTCACCTGGGACCAAACCGGCAGCATCCCAACCCTGCTATCCGACAGCACCAACAATTACATCTACAACCCCGACGGCACCCCCCTCGAACAAATCAACACCACCACCGGCACCGTCACCTGGTACCACCACGACCAAGACGGCAGCACCCGCGCCCTCACCAACCCCAGTGGCAGTGTGATCGCCACCTTCACCTACGACGCCTACGGCAACCTCACCGCGACCACCGGCACCGCCAGCACGCCCCTCGGCTACACCGGCGCCTACACCGACCCCGAAACCGGTCTCATCTACCTCATCGGCCGCAACTACGACATGGTGGGGAACAACACGCCCGTCTTCTTCATTCGTGATCCGATGAAGTTCCAGCACTTCATCCGCTCTCAGAAGCGCCGGGCCGACTCTGATCTGCGGGACCATGACATGCAGTGGGACTTCTGGAGCCTGTCACCCGAATCGGCCCACCAGGTCACCGTTCTGATGGGCGACCGCGGGATTCCGAAGTCATGGCGGCACATGAACGGCTACTCCAGCCATACCTACATGTGGGTCAACGCCAAGAGTGAGCGGTTCTGGGTCAAGTACCACTTCAAGACCGACCAGGGCATTGAGTTCCTCACCCAGGAGGACGCCGACAGGATCGCCGGCGAGGACGGTGACTACCACCGACGTGATCTCTTCGATGCCATCAGCGGCGGGGACTATCCAAGCTGGACGTTGCGAGTACAGATCATGCCGTTCGAGGAAGCCCAGGCGTACCGTTTCAATCCCTTCGACCTGACCAAGGTGTGGCCGCACGGCGACTATCCGCTGCACGAGGTCGGTCGCCTGACCCTCGACCGCAACCCCACCGACTTCCATGCCGAGATTGAGCAGGCCGCGTTCGAGCCGAACAACCTGGTGCCGGGAATCGGCGTCAGCCCGGACAAGATGCTGTTGGCCCGCGTCTTCTCCTACGCGGATGCGCACCGGGCTCGCATGGGCGTCAACTACAAGCAGATCCCGGTCAACGCGCCGAAGTCCCCGGTCCACAGCTACAGCAAAGACGGAGCCATGCGCATGCAGAAGGTCTCCGACCCCGTGTACGCGCCTAATTCAAAGGGCGGCCCGGCGGCCGATCCCGAACGTTTCCCGTACGTCGAGAGATGGGACGCCGACGGCGAGTTCGTCCACGCCGCCTACACGCTGCACGCGGAGGACGACGATTGGGGCCAGGCAGGGACGCTCGTGCGTGAGGTGATGGACGACGCCCAGCGTGACCGATTGGTCTCCAACGTCGTGGGACACCTCAGCCAAGGGGTGTCCCCGCCCGTCCTGGGGCGGGCGATCGAATATTGGCGCAACATCGACAAGGGGATCGGCGACCGCATCGCTGAGGGTGTCGGGAGCTCCTAGAGCCGACCGGCAGTGCCCACGACCAGATCGAAGGCCGAGTTGCTACCGTGGCCTTCATGTCCACTCCGGTATCCAACGTCCCATTGGTGACCCTCAACAACGGGGTCGAAATTCCGCAACTCGGGTTCGGCGTCTTCCAGGTACCGCCGGCCGAGACGAGGCAGGCCACCCTCACTGCCCTCGAAGTCGGCTATCGCCACATCGACACGGCCGAAATGTATGGCAACGAGGCCGAAGTCGGGGAGGCCGTCCGTGAATCGGGGATCGAACGGTCCGACATCTTCGTAACCAGCAAACTCAACAACGGCTTCCACGACCCCGACAAGGTTCCCGAGGCGTTCGCCGGCACGCTGAAAGCCCTCGACATCGAGTACGTCGACCTCTTCCTCATCCATTGGCCACTGCCGACGATCGACGTCGACTACGTCGACACCTGGAAGGCCATGGAGGGCCTCCTCGACGGAGGGCATCTGCGCGCCATCGGCGTCTCCAACTTCCAGATCTCCCACCTCGAGCGGGTGATTGCGGCCGGATCCGTGGTGCCGGCCGTCAACCAGAGTGAGATCCACCCCTACCTCACCCAGGACCCGCTGCGCGAGTTCGACCGATCCCAGGGCATCGCCACCGAGGCCTGGTCGCCCATCGCTCGAGGCAAGGTGGCCGACGATCCCGCCATCAAGGCCATTGCGGCCAAGGTCGGTCGGACGCCGGCCCAAGTCGTGCTGCGCTGGCACATCCAGCGCGGCGAGATCGTCTTTCCGAAATCAGTGCACCGCTCACGGGTGGAGGAGAATTTCGCCCTCTTCGACTTCGAATTGCACGACGAACAGATGGCGGCGATTTCGGCCCTGAACCGCAACGAGCGCACCGGGCCAGACCCCGACACGTTCGCCCACGTCCCCAAGTAGCTCCCCGAAGGACCGCGGTCGCCCCCCTCAATTGCCGGAGTTCCCCAAGGCGTAGACCATCGTCACCTGGTCGGACTCACTCTGGCTGCCCGCCTCCAGTGGCACTGGCGCGGCCGCCGTCGCGGAGTTGACAGAACCCGCCGCCAACGGCAGGGCCCCTCCGAATTCGTACGGCAGCGGTGACTGGGTCTGATCGGTCAACGAGCAGACGGGCCCCAGTCGTCGGCCCGATGCCAGCGCCATGGCCTTGGCGTGGCTCACCGCCTGGTGCACAGCACTGGTCCGGGCGATGTCCTCGACCACTTGGGGGTGGCGGAAGGAATAGCTCAGCGAGTTGATAGTGACCTCGTTCCCTCCTGCAGCCACGACGGCGTCGATGGTGGCGCCGGCCTGGGGGTTCTGGTTCACGGTGGCGGTCACGGTGTTGGAGACCTGATAGCCCGTGACCGTCTGGACACCTTTCGGATAGGAGTACTGCGGTTGGAGCGAGAGTCCGGTCGTCTGGATGTCTCTGCGGGCGACGCCGCCGCCGGCCAGAGCGGCCACCACCGCCAGCGCCTTGTCGTTGTCCTGGCTCAGGGCGGCCTGCGCCGTGGGTGCGGTGACGTTGACGGCCAGTACGGCAATGAGGACGTCGGGCGTGCGTGTCGCCTCGCCTGTCCCCTGGACGGTCAGTTTCGGCGTGGAGGAATTGCAGGTAATGGCGGCATGGCTCGGTCCCGATCGATTGCTCACGGCCAGGCCAAGCGCGGCTCCGCCCACCAGCAAGGCGACCACGGCCACTCCGGTCACCGCCTTGGCTCCCAGCACCCGACGCGAGCGTGCTGTGGGTCCTACCACCGGGTCCCCATTGAGATCATCAGGCATGAAATGTTCCCTCCCTCCACTGCCGCACCAGCGCGGCGCGACCAGTCATGCCTCTTACGACGCAAGGAGGGATGAAACGGTTCGAACGTCAGGCGCCAGGCGTCAGGCGCCGCGCCCCATGCGCAGCCCCCGAGGCCTCAGCCTTTGGGGATTCGGCGCAGCGTAAACAGCGAGGGGAAGCCCACGACGAATGTCTGCAACCTCCAGCCACCCGGCGACAACCCCCGACGACGGGCCATGCGCCCGGCCCAGCGCGCTTCGGCCAGGTGGATCACCGCAACACCGACCAACATACGCCTCAGGGTTTTCTGCGGCGGCAGTCCAGTCGGCATGGCGTCATTCACCGAGGCATGGGTTGACTCGCTCGCCCCAAGCACGGCCAGCGAAAGGATGCCACCGTCAATCAGGGCAAACCAAAGCCAGGACGGACGGTTGACTCCGGTTCTTCGTGCGTGCATGCACGAGTTCTATCGAGCGCGTTCCGATTGGTCCAATCGGAATCTTCACCACCTCAAGCAGGACAACCGCTCGTGGCGGCGCGGCCAGTGAAAAGAGTCCGTCCCGTCCTACTTCGTGCAGATAAACACCACGTCGTGCGAAATGGCGCTGAAGCGCTCCCCGGCACAACGGCGATCGAGTGCTCGCACCGATCGGGCCAACTTGCCGTGGTACAGGCTGCGGGGCGAGAGCCCGTAGCCCAACTGCCCAACGACTTTGAGACCGGAACGGTGCACCAGATCATGGACGTCGCTGATCCGCATGAGATTTGCGCTGCGAGATGCATCGGGTCGCCACCGGACCAGGGACGCGGTACTCCTGGCGTTGGCGTGCATGTTGAAGATCAGTACTCCACCATCAGGGCGGAGCATGGTGGCGAGGGCACCCATCACGCCGGTCCTCGTTGCTTCGTCCACATTGAGGAAGAAACGAAACGCTGTGATGAGGTCGAACTGGCCCTCGGGACGCTGCGCCGGGTCGATGACATCGCCGACCAGCACCGTCGCCCCGGACTTCTGGCGAGCCAGCTCAGCCATGGGCGGAGCTAGATCCATGCCCGTGGCCTCTTGGGTGAGGTCTTCAAGTGCCGTGAGGACCCGGCCCGTGCCACAGGCAAAATCCAGATAGCGCAACGGGCCACGGGCGTCCCGAAGTGCCGCCACCCGTGAGCGGATGTCAGGACGCTGCAGCGACCATATGAATGCGTCGTAGGAGTCGTCGTTGTAGATGATGGCGTCGTAGAGCTCGGCATATTCCGGGTTGAGCCACTGATCGAGGTAGCTCATGGAAGGGTCCCCCCGCTGGCGAGAGGGGGCTCGCTGGCCTTCGCCACCAATTCACTCAGCCACTGATAATGGACAGACGCATCTCGCCACAATTTCCGGTACTCCTCTCGTACCAGGTCCTCTGAATCGTTCGTTGCCATTTGGGATACCTCATACCGCATACCCAACACGGCACGAGGGCCCAGGATCTCACTCAATTCACGATCCACATCCTCCAGCCATTGCGCAAGCCCTCGGACGTGGTCAGGCTGAGAATCCGACACCTCGTCACCCCCTGTCAGCTGCGTTTCGCTGAGCTGCTGCTGCTGCTGCTGCCCGGAAAGATGTTGCTCGGTGCGACAGAAGTCCGCCAAGCTCGACATTCCGCGAGCGAGCAGCCGTTCGAGGGGGGAAAGCACCGGATTGCCCCTGTGAGGAAGGACCACCTCGCTGGCGCAGGAGCCGCTCATGGGGTCGACTGATCCAGCGACGGCTATGCCGACAGGTGCAATGGGACGCGACCGCGACGACAGGTAAGAACCAGTCCGGGCACGCGCCATTCGGGTCACAATCGGACGCACCCGGCGCAGTGAGCGTCGCACCCGATGATTGCTCAGGCTCGCTCGGTCCTCCAACCGCTCCCATCGTTCCAACTCAATTTCGGGAACGACTCCGACAATCACAGGTGTGCCTGCGCCTGCTCCGGCCAGAAAGATGCCCGACAGTCGTGTGTATCCCTCAATCAGCCAAATCCGCGGTGCGCCGTTGGCCGTGATCACGATGGGAGGCGGCAGGATAGTTCCGCCGTCTACTTCGTCACGCACGGCTTCGATGCCTTTGATGGCATGGAAGTACTCCGGAACATCAAGCACAGCCG
>Ga0302326_10025401_pt1 | contig 12014 bp, 8 predicted proteins | sample Palsa_T0_3_FD_202264 | JGI IMG/M metagenome (GOLD analysis project Ga0302326, IMG submission 202264) | Peat permafrost microbial communities from Stordalen Mire near Abisko, Sweden - Palsa_T0_3 | ecosystem: Environmental > Terrestrial > Soil > Palsa > Peat permafrost | place: Sweden: Abisko... | reverse complement strand
GAAAGTGAACTGGCAATTCACCACCGCCAACGCCCGCGTCAAACTCCGCAGGCTTTACCCGCAAATTCAAGAATGACGGTCCACTAGCCTGTTCCGCCAAACAGCTCCAAGACGAATCGCAGGGGCGACTGAACGCGTCTTCGCCGCGTCGCCCAAACATCGGCGGTTGTAAACAGAGGTGATCTTTGGGCAGAAATGCCCGTGTGGATTCGAGTCCCGCCGCCCGGATTGCAATTGGGATGAAAGCCAAAAATCTCAATTTGCGCGCCGATCCACCGGTGCGAGCCTCCAAAAATCTGGAGGGAACCGCGCAAAATGATCCCGGCGTGGTTTCGCCGGGGCTGGGTCGGACATAATATGATATTGAGCAGGACTAGCTGACGGCTACGATGGAAACCACCGAAGCTCAAATTCCTGAACTGGCGCCTCCGCGCCGAACCCAGCCCTGGAAATGGGGGACGGCCATCCTCCTGTCGGCGCTGGCGATCTGGTATGTGTGTGACAACGCCGGGCGTTGGAAAGACCGGTTTATTCCACGCAAATTGCGGACGGTTGATACCGGCCAGATTTATGCCAGCGGGCAGATCGACCGCCATCTGCTTCGGCAGGTTCTGGCGCAGGACCATATCAAGGTGATCGTGTCGCTGATCACCGACGATCCGGCCGATCCGGACGTCGCGGCGGAGATACGGGCGGCGAGCGAGCTTGGAATCCAGCGGTTTGTCGATCCGCTGACGGGGGATGGAACGGGCGATATTCATTCGTATGCCAGTGCGATCACGCAAATTGCCCAGGCGGAATCGGAAAATGAACCGGTGCTGGTGCATTGTTCGAGCGGCGCGCAGAGGTCCAACGGCGCGACATTTTATTACCGTGTCCTGGTGCAACACTGGAACGCGGATGATGCCGCCCGGGAGATGACTCAAAATGGATTCAGTTCGCGAAGCAATCCGGCATTGATTCCCTATCTCAATTCCCACATGCGGGAGATGGCCGGCCTGCTGGTTCAAAAGGGAGTGATCGATCGCATTCCCGATCCGTTGCCCCAGATTCAACATGATTGAAGCGAACGCCGGCATGACTGCCCACAAGAGCGGAGCGAGATGGTTCGATTTGCTGCTGGTGCTGGGCATCGGGTTGTTCGTGAATTGCGTTTATCTGGGCAGCGGCCCCCTGGCGGGAACAGAGGGGCATCGGGCGCTGGTGGGGCATCAGATGGCCATGGGGGGAAGCTGGCTTGTCCCGAAATTGTACGATCAGGTTTATCTCGCCAAGCCGCCGCTGGATTATTGGATCCTGGCGTCGCTTGAAAAGCTGACCGGAATTGCCAACGAATGGATCTGGCGGCTCCCCTCGGCGATCGCGGGGAGCCTCATGGCGGTTTTCCTCTGCTGGATCGGGGGGCGGTGGTTCGGACGACTGGGAGGATTCGCGGCCGGGATCGGCTGTTGCAGCATGATCACGTTGTGGGGGCAAAATCACACGGCCGAGATCGATGCGCTGAATTCCCTCGCCTGCGTTGTCACGGCCTGCCTGCTGATTGATGCGGGATTCTTCGCCGAGCGCGGGCGTGCCGCGATCGCAGTGGCGGCCGGATTGGCGTTCGGGGCCGCCATGCTGCTCAAGGGTCCGGTGGGATTGACGGGGATCAGCGCCGCTTTGATCGGACCGGCGATTTTCAATCGGACTGGTCGAGCGCTCAAGCAGCCATGGCCGTGGATTGCGCTGGCGATCGGAAGCGGTCTGTTTGGCCTCTATGTCGTGGCCGCGCTGCGGGAATTCCGCATCCTCGGATTGCCGCTGGAGACGTCGGGGGTGAATGAAGTCTGGATCAACCTCTGGAATCAGGACCGCATCACCTATCTGATTCCGACGCTGCTTTTGCCGGTGATTTTGCTGGTCTATGCGATGCCGGTTTCATTTTTCTTTCCGATGGCGTTCTACGGCCCACTGTGGAATGCGGGAACGATCTCCCAGGAGATATTTCCGGATCGCCAGCGGCAACTGCTGCGCGCGGTGGCGGGCACGCTGGCGGTTGCGTGCGGGATCACGATCCTTTGTGGATTCAGCTTTCCGCGCTACAGCTACTCATGGCTGCCGCTGATTTGCCTGGTGGCGGGCGCGGTGGTCGAGGCATGGATGCGGGGAATTTATCCGCGCAAAATCACCGACTGGCTGCATGTCGCCCTCGTGGCAGCGGGCATCGGGTTCGCCGTGGCAATGGTGGTGCTGGTCGTTCTTTGCAGCAAGGAACACACAGGGAATGCGGTGGTGTTGTTCGGTTCCGTGGCCCTGGGATTGATTCTGAACGTCTTGATCATTCGATGGACGGTGCAGAATCATCTATCCCGCGCGGTGGGTGGAGTGATCGCGATGATTCTGTTGACGGGGCCGCTGTATGGCATGAGGGAAGCCGCCGATCGCTGGCGCCGGTCTGCGGCGGAGCTGGCGGCCATCGTCCGCTCCCGGGTTCCCGCCGGACAGACGGTGACGACAGGACATCTGGTGCTTGATCAGCCGGAGATTTTTTATTACTCGCACGTCAATGTGGAATCGTATCCGTTTTCGATGTACATCCCGCGCGAATATCCCACGAGCCGGTGGATGCTGCTGGACCCCGTGGAATATGACTACTGGTTGAAAAAAATGCCGGGACGGTTGACCGATGTTCAACCCATGCAGAACCGGGGGATTTCAGCGGTATTGGCCTGGTACCGCGCCAAAGGCGATGCGGCTTCCGCCAGCCGCCAATAAAGTTCAGGTGATTTGCGCGCCCGCGGGCACGCTGGCGTAGCGCGGCCGGGAAATGGTGTCTTCGTCGGACGGGATGCCCTCGGTCGTGACAACGAATTTCTTCAGCAAGGATGGGCCGAACGACGTGGTGATGGCAACGTCGACCGCGTCGCGGCCGCGGGCCATGACCACTCTTCCAATCCGCGCGTGATTGTGCCGGGCGTCAAATGTGTACCACCGGCCGTCGAGGAAAACTTCGGTCCAGGCGCTGAAGTCCATGGGATCGGGATTGATCGGCACGCCGATATCGCCCAGGTAACCCGTGGCGTATCGCGCGGGAATATTCAGGCACCGCAAAAAAGAGATCAGCAGGTGCGAAAAATCCCGGCAAACGCCCTGCCGCTCCTGATAGACCTCAAATGCCGTCTTGTTCGGCCGGGCAAATCCGTAACCGAACTGAATGTTGTTATGCACCCAATCGCAAACGGCCTGGACGCGGCTCCATCCGAGCGGCGTGTTGCCGAACAAATTCCAGGCGATGTTGCTGAGCTGATCGGTTTCACAGTACCTGCTGGCGAACAAAAATTGGATGACATCCGGCGGCAGATCATGCACGTCCCATTGTGCCGCATCGGGGGAAATTGGGTCGGGCAAACCGGAATCGCGGATTAGGGTTTGATGCCAAAGCCGGATTTCTCCCGCAGGCGCCAGAATCCGACCGCAGCGATTGCCGAAATGATCGGTGAAGGTGGAAATCGGAATCGAGGGCGACGTCTGGATGACTTCCGGCCCCGACAGGCTCCCCGAGCGCGAGGGATGCGTGTAGAGCATCAGAATCATCGGAACGGGGGATGGCAACTCAAATGTGAGGTCAAAACCAATGCGGATAAGCATATAACTAACGACTTATCTTTCCGGCGGTCGGTGCGGGTGGAAGTGTATCAGGTGTCCGCTGAACACCCAAGGTCTAATTCCCAGGGGTGAACAGAATATTTTAAGAGAGAAAAAGACTTTCTATTGCGGGAAATACCGGGGAGAATGATGATCCATCAGGCAGGAGCGCCCGTATGAATGATCCTATATATTCGGGGCCGGATTATCCTCGGCAGGTCTATCAAACGCAGCGGAGCGGCTGGTCGATTGTCCTCATTTTCGCCTGTGTGGCCCTCGGATTCACCGCCAGCGCGGCGGACTTTGAAAGAATCGTCGCCAGCCGTGAACGCAATGAGGCCGAGCTGCTGGCGACCGAATGCTCGACGGCCGAAGGAAAATTGGAGGACCTCGGGAAATATCTGGCCGATCCGAATACGCGGTTGATCTCGCTGACTCGCTCGGGCGAATATGCCGCCCGGCCGGCGGTGATCGCCTGGAATTCGCCCCAGCGGCAGGGTTATTTCCTCTGCGACGATTTACCGGTTCTGGATGCCGGCGAGGGATATGAGCTTTGGGCGCTGAGCGGATCGGATGATCCGGTGAAAGTTGCCACAATCGACGCCAGGCCCGGCGACAGCGTATATCCGTTCCGGATTTGGCAGACAACGGCGGGCAAACTACGGCTGGAGATCACGGCCGGCTCGCGCTCGCAGGAAAAAAGTCCGGTCTTCGCTGGTGAAATTGAATAAACGCGTCCTAAGATACGATAAGTTACGATGGGAGGTAGCTATGGTTGCCATTCGCTGTGCCGAAAAGCCCGTCCGAAACCCCGCTTCGTCGCCCAGTAAACTCCTGGAACAACTTCAAAACAGGGGATATTACGGCTTTTTCTCCAACGAGAATTGGACGCCCAACGTCAATCTGTACGAAACCGAGTTGGCGTACCTGGTCTGCGTCGATCTGTCCGGAGTCGAGAAGGAGAAGATCGACATCGAGGTGGTCAACGGACGGCTGCGGTTGAGCGGAAACCGCGTGGTTCCGATGTGGACTGATGGAACCACCAGCACGAATGTCCGGGTTAAAATGCATTTGATGGAGATCGACCACGGCTCGTTCGGCCGTGATGTTGAATTGCCCCAGGATGTTCATCACGAGCAGATCAACGCCCGCTATCAGGATGGGATGCTCTGGATCGAACTGCCGAAGAAGCATTGACATGGCTGAATCACAAATCGTCGAGCGGAATCCAACAGCGACAGTCATTCGGACAGCGGGCAATGGGCAGCAGTTAACCATCCCCAGCCTGATCCCGATCCTGCCGATCCGCAACATCGTCGTTTTCCCCGGCACCGTGATGCCCCTGAACGTCGGGCGGCAAAAGAGCAAAAACCTCCTGGACGAGGTCATGCCCGCGGAAAAGCTGATCGGCGTCGTCACTCAGAAAAACGCGGATGTGGAGGACCCCGGCGCCGCCGACCTGTTCACGGTGGGCACCGCCTGCATGATCCTGAAACTGTTCAAGCTGCCGGATGGAAACCAGTCCATCATCGTGCATGGATTGGTCCGGTTCCGCCTGATGGGAATCGAACAGACCGAGCCGTTCGCCATGGGACGGATCGAAGTCCTGGACGATGTGCTGTCTCCGGGGACGGGTCTGGATGCGCTCGTGGCATCCGTGCGGCAGCAGGCCAATCGCGTCATCGAGCTTTCCCCCAACACTCCCGATGAGGCAGCGCAGGTTCTCAACAGCATTGCCGCCCCCTCGGCGCTGGCGGATTTTCTGGCGGCGAATCTCCCGATCGAAAGAGATGATATCGCCGAGAAACAGCGGATGCTCGATGAAACCGATGTCGAAAAACGCCTGCGGATCATCGCCGCCCGCATGGCCACGCAATTGGATGTCCTGGAACTGCAAAGCAAAATCCAATCGCAGGTCAAGGAAAACATCGACAAGAGCCAGCGGCGCTATTACCTCCAGGAACAACTCAAGGCGATCCGCAAGGAACTGGGCGAAAGCGATGCCGGCGGCGGCGGGGAAACCGAGACGCTGCGGACGCGCCTGGAAGCGGCCCAGCTTCCCGAGGCCGTCATGAAGGAGGCCAACCGCGAATTGAGCCGCCTCGATTCCATCCCCAGCGCCAGCCCGGAATATGGCGTCATCCGCACCTATCTCCAGATCCTCAGCGAATTGCCATGGTCGGTCATGACCACGGACAAGCTCGATCTGAAAGAAGCCCGCAAAATCCTCGATCGCGATCACCACGATCTGGAAAAGGTGAAGCGGCGAATCCTCGAATACCTGGCCGTGCGGAAATTGAAGCCGGACGGCGGCGGCGCGATCGTCTGTTTCGTCGGTCCGCCCGGAGTTGGAAAAACGTCCCTCGGCAAAAGCATCGCCGAAGCGATGGGCCGGAAATTTATCCGCGTCGCCCTGGGCGGTGTGCGCGATGAGGCGGACATTCGCGGACATCGGCGAACGTACATCGGCTCCATGCCCGGAAGGATCATCGCTGAATTGCGCAAGGCGGGGACGCGCAACCCCGTGATGATGCTGGATGAGATCGACAAAGTCGGCGCTGATTTTCGCGGCGATCCCGCGGCCGCCCTGCTGGAAGTCCTGGACCCGGCGCAGAACCACACGTTTACCGATCATTATCTGGACGTTCCTTTCGATCTGTCCCGCGTATTGTTCATCGCGACCGCCAACACCATGGACCCGGTGCCGGGACCGCTGCGCGACCGCATGGAAGTGATTGAAATCCCCGGCTATACCAACAGCGACAAGCTGGACATCGCCCGCCGCTACCTCGTTCCCCGGCAACTGGACGCCAACGGCGTCTCGGCCAAAAAAGTAAAATTCCAGGACCAGGCATTGAACTGGATCATCGAGGGATACACCCGCGAAGCGGGCGTGCGAAACCTGGAGCGGCAGATCGGCTCGATCGCCCGCTCGGTCGCCGCGGACATCGTCGAAGGCAAAACCGATCGCCTCACGATCACCAAGGACCGCGTAAGCCAGGTTCTGGGACCAAGAAAATTCGATCCCGAACTCGCCAGCCGAACCAGCGTCGCCGGCGTCGCGACGGGAATGGCGTATACCCCCGTCGGCGGCGAGATTCTCTTCATAGAAGCCACCCGTATGCCCGGCAAGGGTCAAATCACGATGACCGGCCAGATCGGCGAGGTCATGAAGGAATCCGCGACAGCCGCATACAGCCTGATCCGCTCCCGCGCCCAAAGTCTCGGCATCGATCCCAAACTGGTCGCCGAGAGCGACATCCACATCCACGTCCCGCAAGGCGCGGTCCCCAAGGACGGCCCCAGCGCCGGCGTGGCGATGTTCATCGCGCTGGCATCACTGATGCTCAACAAACCCGTCCGTCACGACGTCGCCATGACCGGCGAAATCACGTTACGCGGCCTGGTTCTGCCGATCGGCGGCCTGAAAGAAAAAACCCTCGCCGCCAAGCGGGCGGGGATCAGGCAGGTAATCGTTCCGAAGCGCAACGAGCGCGACCTTGTGGACATTCCGCAGGAGGTCCGCGATTCGCTGAAGTTTCATTTCGTGGAGAACATCGATCAGGCGATGAAGATCGCCCTGGGGAAATCGCCGCAGAAGGCGTCTGCCAACGGGCGAGCCAAAACGTTAACGGCGCGGAAATAGATCGGCAAGCTTGTTCGCGTCACCTTCAGTTCGTTCCAGCAAAATCGGCGAGGTGCAAGAGGTGGATGGCGAACGCGGACGTAATGTAGTGCCGCGTGCGTTGAGCGAGGTCTCGAAATTGGGCGGCAAGTTCGCGAGCTTCGTTAAATTTCCGCGCGTCGATGAAATGTTTAACTCCGGCGGCGGCCACCCACGGCGAAGCCTTTGGCGATAGGTTCGCAGGTTCCTTTCCGACGACTGCTTTATCCAGTTGAGCATTCAACTCTTTGAACATCTCGAGCGTCGCAAGCGGATCAGACGGTTTCACGCCGGACCCTTCGGATCGTGAATTCCAATCCGCGACCGCGGATTGAACCCACGGATCATCGCCGTAGAGCCATTGCAGCGATTGATAGAAGTCCGCGGCGTCAGCGGAGGGGGATTGACGTTCGTAGCGGTCTTTCATGATCCAGCCGAGCCGCATGTTTGGATACCTCTGCAACTCCTGGTTGAGCTGCGGGAGTCCCCTGGATGTGCCGAGGCGCATGTCCTCTTCGAATTGGATCACAATGCGATCCGTCGCGAACGGACCGTTTTGCGTCTTAGGCTGGAGAAGTTCGGAATTGCCAGGGACTTTGCCGTCCATTCGCGCAAGGAACCAATCCACGACGTCCCGGCCATTTGTCTTTTGAAGATAGTCGCCGTGGCGTTCAAGGATGTTTGTCAGAACCTGGCGACTGTGAGTCATGCCAGCGAGAAAAACCATATCGGGCAGCAGGTAGAATTGAACTTCAACGTTACCGGTGAAATGTTCACAACAATAAAGCGCGACATCGAACTGTCCTAGCTGGGTGAGGCACCAGATGATGTCAGCTTCCGACTGCGGAGTGGGCTCGGCGTCATTGATCAGCAATTGCGCGGCAATGTCATAGTAACCCAGTGTCTCCATAGGGATGGCCAGCTCAGCCACAGATACGGGTCCTTTTCCGAGGCCTGGCACATAAAAATTCTGAACCGACGCGCAAAGCAGGCTCGCGGTCATGTCTTCATCTCTCCCAGTGATCTCGGGCGTTGAATAAGCGCTGGCGAGATCCAAAAGTAGAAAGTTGGCATTTGGCCAGCGCTGCGCCGCCTTTACCGCGCGAGCGAGAAGTTCCGGTGATTTGGCCGGCTGATTCAGAAGCAGGCGGACCTTTCCATCGAGGGTCAGAGGATGATCCTCGCCGCACAATTTTCCAACGTCCTCGATCCACCGAGCGTACTCCGCGACTCTTGAGGGATCGCCCCGCAGTGAGAAACCGGTGAGGTCAACGGGAGAGAGGCGGGCGCGTAAGGTAAGAACCGTCTGGCGGGATTCCTCCTCCCAATCGCCGTCTGCCCACGCTTTTTGATCCGACCACCAGTGGCGCACTTCCGCGAAGTCGCGATCTTTGCTCAGAATGTCCTCGTAGATCGCGAATTCTTCATTTGACAGCCGTGGGAGGAAGGCTGCATTCCCGAGCGAGACCAGGGAATCCATACGCTTGCAACGAGGCATGCAGAGGTAGGCCGCGAGCGCATCGCTCGGTTTTTCACCGAGGAAAGCCATCACGTTTGCGTCGACCGTTCCGAGCAGGGTCCAGTACGATTGTGCGACTGGATATGATTTTCTCCAGACGACAGCCCCGGTCCTGTCGTAGATCACAACCTGAGCCGTGTATCCATCTTTGGCTCGAACAAGCGTCCCACCCAGGGCGTGGGTCGCACCCCAATATTGTGTGAGTTGAGCAATTACGTCCGGGGTGTATTTGTCGACCAAGGCCTTCATGTCAACAGGCGATTCTTTGAAAACGAAATAAGCGTGGCGAGCGCAATAGCAGCCGGGCGCCCAATCGAGATCGTTTGACAGCAGGAAAGCAAACGCCTGAGCCTCGGCGGGATCGCCGAGACGTTCGGGGTCCCGATAATGAAACGGCAGCGACATCGCGTTGAAACCAGCGTGATCAAAAGGAGTGTGCGAAAACAGGCCGCCCCACCGTTGGTAAATCTCCCCCAGTGCATCGCTTGGAAGTCCCTGCGGAACAACGCTGGAGAGAATGAGCGGAGCGGGTTGTGCCGGCTGTTGGGGATCATCGTTGCCGGCAAACACGCTCGAGCAAAACAGAACCGCTACGAGGAAACCGATTGAAAAGAGCAAATGGCATCTCATTGTTTTTGCAGGCTACCGGCTCCTGCCAAGAATTTGTAATGCTGGCAATGAGGGAATGCAACGAGGCGGATAATTCCAAACGGTCGGGAGGTGCTCTGTGGAAACGTGCACATTCGGAATGAACTTAGGGGGACATCACTGATTTAGGGATCGCGCCCGGGCGGCCCGGCGGCTAAACTTAGAGGAGGGACAACTGCCCGCTGACGATTCGATAACAATTCTCCTGCTCGTCGATCCCGATCATACCGATTTGGCCAATTCCGGTGGGCTTCGCCACGAACGGTGGGCGCCGCGGGTTGACGCGGGGCTGAGTCACGCGGCGAAAACGGCAAAGGTCAAGCTGAGACTACTTCGACCCTCATCGAGAAAGGGCTGCGGGGTAACGATATCGAAGGGCATACCGTACGCGATTGAAGGTGGCGCACTTTGTTCGCTTTTGCATCAGTGCAACGAGCCGTGGCTTCGGGGCCGACGATGATGCTTCCGGGCTTTGTCATGTCTTTATGATCGCCGGGGCGAAGGCGCGTCAATCGGCCGCCGAAAAATTCCTCCTCAAAAACATCGACCCAGCACAAGGATTCAAGATCGCTGACGGAATCCGTCGAGCCTCCGTGCGCCCGATATCGTGGAGCCGATGATTCATTTTCCAGACGCCGTGCTGTTTGGGTTGGTCGATCTTCTTCATGTTCGGTCGAACTTGGATCGCGCTGACCTTTGGCTACCGGTCGAAGCATGGGCGGTTTCCCTTCGGTTTTTGGGGGGCGAGGATCATCTAGTTGATCTCGTCGGGGCGGTTGCCCAGCTAACGGGATGAACGAGAGTTCCGGAAACGATCAGGCGTCCTTGCCATCCCTGGCGGCCGATATAATCGGCCTTTCATTTATATTGAATCACCATTGCGCCCCACGGACAATGCACGTTAAGCGGTGTATTGCCGGGTAGGGATCGGGTAGTTGAACTACCCGATGTGCTTCAGGCCGAGGCGGGGGGCGAGTCGGAAAAGGCGTTTCGCAGATAACTGGTGAGATTGATCTTTCGATTGGCGATTTGAAGCTTGCGCCGAATGTTTCGCCGATGCGCCGAAATGGTTTCGGGCGAGAGATGCTCCAGATCGGCGATCTGCTTGACCGCCAGTCCTCGTCTGATGAAGCTGCAAACGCGAAGCTCGGTCGGCGTCAGGCCCGTCATGGCCCGGTCCACGTTGTCGATGAACGGAGAAATAATCTCCTGGAGGCACTTGTCGATCTGGTCGATGCCGCGCTGTTGCTGGCGCGTCGCGCCTTGCCGGAGTGAATGGAGGAGGGGAAGAATGATTTCCCCAACGTTCTTGTTGATCCGCTGCCCGATTTTGTGCCGCTCCGCCTCGATATTCGCCAGAACTTCCCGCATCGCGATGTTCTTCGCCTCAAGCGATCGATTGGCATTTTCCAGAGCGGTTTTTGCCAGATGCTGTTCGGTGACGTCCTGAATGAAGCCGACCGTCCGGCGCGGCCGACCGGCATCGTCCGAGATGACTTCACCCTCGCCGCGGAGGAAACGCAACTGACCATCGGGACGGATCACTCGATATTCCAAATGGAACCGTTCGAGCTTGCGAATCGCCTCATCCACCACCTTGAAAACACCCGCCCGGTCGTCGGGATGGATCAACTCCACGAACTGCGAGAAATAGACCGTCTCCTTTTGCGGCTCCACACCAAGAATCCGGCAGAGTTCGTCCGACCACTTGATGACGTTGGTTTCCAGGTCGCGATCCCATTGCGCGAGATGGGACATCCGCTCGGCCTGCCGCAGTTGACGTTGGCTTTCCACCAGAGCTTCGGTGGCATATTGCCGCTGAACGGCTGTACGAAAAACAACGATAAGGCCAAATGCCAGATCGTTGGCCAACTCTTTTAGGACTTCGATCTCCTCCGCGCCGAACGCGTCGACCTCTTCAGCGTACATGCCGAGAACGCCGAAGATGCGCTCATCGCCGCCGAGGGGTAAGGCGATGGCGGATTGGTACCCCAGTCGCACGACCCCATTGCGCCAGGGATCGAAGGCGGGGTCGTTCGGGATGTCGCGCGCGACGCAGGGTTTTCCGGTCCGGATCGCGATTCCCGCCGGGCCGCGCCCGCGCGGTTCGTCCTTCCAGGTGATGTTGGCGGCTTCGAGGTATCCCGCGTCGAATCCTGCGTGCGCCACCGGCCGCACCATTCTTTCGTGAGCGATGCGCCAACTGCATCCCGCCTCTAACTTGATTGGATTGGCGGTCGCGGTCAGGGGGCCCGTCGGTCGTGGGCAACTTTGACGACGGTGAAGTTCCAGTCTAAGGCATCGCATTCAAATGTTTCGTCGCGTAGATAGAATAGGAAATGGCGCGGCCCGCTCACGTCCGCGTCGATTACAACCCAATCGTCGGGGCATTGGCTGAGCCGGAGATCGCCCTTCACTTCGTAGAACTCACCCCATTTTGGAGCCAGCCCGCTGAACCGGCACTGTCCCCGGTACCAGCCTTCATCATTGGTGGCTCCGAGCCGATAACGGCGGCATTGCAAGAAGCGCAGCACGCCAACGTCATCGTCGTGGAAGGCT
>Ga0302326_10025400_pt1 | contig 12014 bp, 10 predicted proteins | sample Palsa_T0_3_FD_202264 | JGI IMG/M metagenome (GOLD analysis project Ga0302326, IMG submission 202264) | Peat permafrost microbial communities from Stordalen Mire near Abisko, Sweden - Palsa_T0_3 | ecosystem: Environmental > Terrestrial > Soil > Palsa > Peat permafrost | place: Sweden: Abisko... | reverse complement strand
AAGACGAAACCCTCGAGCGTCTGCAGTGCGCCAAACACCGGCAGGAAAACGAGGACGCCGGTCCACTCCCTATGGAAGGAAATGATCAGCGAACCCCAGAGGACGCAGAAGAGGCCATAGATCACGGCCCCCGCTTCGCCCTCGCGCCGCATCCACGCGAAATAGGTTGCCCAGGCGCGCGGCTGGAGCACCAGCGAAAGCCCGATGATGGCAAAGTTGAAGAAGGCGAAGATATCGATGGCGCGTTGGGTGGGCATGGTTGGGGGGATTTCATCGCCGGGGCCGTCAATCCGCCCCTAAGGCTCTGCAATTGACCCCAAAGGTGTTCCGCAGTTCTCTGGTTGCTGGTTATTTAAGGACGTGAACCCCAACCCCAGGACCCTCCATTGGATCTCGTGGGCGCTCCGCATAGGAGTCGTCATGGAATTCGTGGGGCACGGGGCGCTGGGCCTCGGAAGGGTGGCCGCGTGGACGTCTTATTTCGCGGTCGTCGGCATAGCCAAGCCCACTGCCTTGGCGCTCATGCCGCTTGTCGGCGCCTTTGACGTGAGCATGGCCCTCACGGTGCTCTTCAATCCGATGCGCGCTGTCATCCTCTACATGACCTTCTGGGGCCTCTGGACGGCGATCCTCCGGCCCCTGGCGGGCGAGTCCAGCTGGGAGGCTGTCGAGCGCGCGGGAAATTTCGGGGCGTTGGCCGCGCTCTTCATGATGGCGCAGGGTGGGGGCTGGAAATCGTGGCTGCGCTTCAGGCCCGTCGAGGCCTTCTCAGATCAGCTCCTGCGCAGGATATCGGGGACGCTGCGCCTGACCACCGTGCTTCTCCTGGCCGGTCATGGCGCCCTGGGCCTCCTCGTCCACAAGCCTGTTCTCGGCGTCCAATACGCCTCGATCGGGCTCACCATGCCATGGATCGAGCCGACGGTGGGAGCGCTGGAAATTGTGTTGGCCGTCGCGGTCCTTGCGCGGCCGGGATTCGGACTGCTCGTCTTCGTCCTCATTTGGAAGCTGGCGACCGAGGCTCTGGCGCCCATGGCGGGCTCACCCGTCTGGGTGTTCATCGAGCACGGGGGCAGCTATGCCGCGCCGTTGGCGTTCGTGCTTCTCGTCCACGACCGGGAGGAGACGGTGTCCCACGCCCTACACGGACGCCGAGGCCTGGCTCCGAGCGGCAACTCCCGAACCGGGAGCCCGTCGGTTCAGAACCGGGCGGTCGTGCTGGCCAGCTCGTAGCTGATCTTGCCCTCAATGATCTCGCGGAGCGCCGTGTCCTCGGCGGAGAGCTTCTCAAGGGACTCGACCAGGGGCCGGTTGCCTCGCTTGAGCTGCTTCACGCGGCGCGAGACCACGTTTACCAGGATGTTCGGATCGTCGATGACCTTGAGGGCTTCCCTGACGTAGTCGTCTCTCATGTCGGTCCATTCTACTGGGCCGACCTTCTTAAGACGATGCTTATCTTCGCTTGAGCGAATTATTTATGCGACTCCGGCACGGGTCACTCGGTTAGGTGAGTTTGGAATCTTCGATCTACCGGAATTCCGGATCAATTTGAGCTTTTGGCCTCTGACCTTCGGCTTTTGGGAGTCTTGTGACGAGAATGGCGCCGACATACTCAATCGCTGAAGGACAGGCCCAGTTTCATGAAATCGTAAGGCAGGCGCAGAGCGGTATCGTCGCAACGATCGCCGACGGTGCCGAGCCAGTCGCCTATATCTTGGGAAAGGGCCGGATGGACGCCATCATTCAGGCGATGGAGATTCTGGCCAACCCGGCGGCGATGCAGGTTCTCGCCGCCCACAAGGCCGTCAGGCCGAGCCGACCTCAATCCTCGACGAGCCTGTAGCCGATGCCAGACTCTGTCCTCAAGTGCCTGGGCTTGTGCGGCTCGGTCTCAAGCTTCTGCCGGATATGGGTCATGTGGACCCGAAGGTAGTGTGTGTTCTCCTCTGCCTTCGGCCCCCACAGTTCCCGCAGCATCTGGCCGTGGGTCACGACCTTTCCGCGGTGCACGACAAGCAGGCGCAGCATCGCGTACTCCTTGGCCGTCAGCCTCACCTCGGCCCCTGCGCGGCGGACGGTGCGGGCGGCGAGGTCCATCTCGATGTCCCCGAACTTGACGACGGACTTCTCATCCTCGTCGTTGACGCGCCTCAGGATCGCCCGAAGGCGGGCCGTGATCTCCGCGGACCCAAACGGTTTGGTGAGATAGTCATCGGCGCCGGCGTCGAGGGCCGCCACCTTGTCGTTCTCGGCGGCAAGGACCGTCAGGACGAGGACGGGCACCTTTGACCATTCGCGGAGCTGCTTGAGCACCTGGAGGCCGCCAATGTCGGGAAGCCCCAAGTCGAGGACGATCGCGTCGGGATGGCAGCGCGCCGCCTCCTCAAGACCAATCCGGCCGTTGTCGGCCTCGATGACGCTGATGCCCGCGGCCTCGAGCGTGATGCGGAGCAGGCGGCGAATCTGAACTTCGTCGTCGATGACAAGGACTGTCAGCTTTGCTGGACTCATAATTATTCGGTCGGAACGTCCCCGTGGGCCACGTAGGGCAGGTACACCGTCAGGACGGCACCACCGCCCGGGTTCTCGCCGGCGACCACGTCGCCGCCCTGGGCCGTGACAAAGCCGCGGATGATGGACAGGCCCAGGCCCAGCCCGCCCGCCTTCGCGGCGTCGCCCCGCTGGAATTTCTGGAAAAGACGTTCCCTCATTGCTGCCGGAAGGCCTGGTCCGCGGTCGGCCACAGTAAAGTAGATCCGTGACTTCGCGCGGTCGATGCCGGCCGCGAGGAAGATTTCAGTTCCGGGAGGCGTGTGCAATGCCGAGTTGAGGAGCAGATTGGCGATGACCTGCTCCATGAGGGCCGCGTCCGCCCGGAAGAGCGGCAGGTCCCTTGGTATATTGGCCTCAAAGGGGTGCCCGTTTAGCGACTCGCTGACGCCTTCCACGGCGGCGTTAACGAGATCGTGGCCGTCGCACCAGTCGAGCCTGGGCTTGAGAGCGCCGGACTCGAGGCGGGTCTGGTCCAGGAGGTTGTTCACGAGGCGGTTCAGCCGGCGGGTCGCCGTCCGGATCTCGTCCGCCAGGTCGGCCCTCGTGGAGTCGTCCGCCGACTTCAGGTTCTCGACCGCCGCGCTGAGGACCGCCAGCGGGGTCTTCAGCTCGTGGGATACGCCGTCCAGGAGCGTCCGGTGGAGCTTGTCGGACTGGGCGAGAAGCTTCTCGCGCTCGCCGGCCGCCCGCAGCTGCTCGCGCTCGACAAGCTGGGCCAATTGCGTGGCAAAGCTCTCGGCAAGGTCGCGCTGTGACAGGGAAAGCACCGAATCCGGCGGCATGCGCAGGATGAGGACGCCGATGCCGGTGTCCTCGCGGACGAGCGGCAGGTGGAACCCCTCCGCCGACGGAAGCGTGTCGGTGAATCGGCCCGCCTTCTTCTTGTTGCGCCACGCCCAGTCGGCCACGCCGCGCTCCTTCTCCGTCATGGCGAAAGAGCCGGCGAAGTGGGGCATCAGCGCCGAGCCGTTTCCGTCGTCGAGGAGGAGCGCCGTCTTTGCCCCGAAGTACGTGTCGGCCTGGCGTAGGGCGGCAAACACGGCGTCGTCGAGGGTCCGCGCCGAGCTCAGGGCCTGCGTCAGATGGAAGAGCGCCGTTGCGCGGTCCTCGCGCATGCGCTCATTGCGCTCCTGGGCGCGCACCCGTGCGGTCAGCTGGCCGGAGATGAGCGCGACGACGAAATACGTGACGAACATGAGGCCGTCCTCGAACCGCGCGATCGCGAACGTGAAGAGCGGCGGGATGAAGAGGAAATTCCAGGTCAGCGCGCTCGCGACCCCCGCGACGAACACGGGTCCCGGGCCGACGCGCAGGCTGAGGACAATGATGGCGAGAAGGAAGAACAGCCCGACCGAGAGGTAACCGGAGTGGGGGACGATGAACCAGCTCGCCACCGTAAGGGCGGCGAGGACCCCGAAGACCTCGCCATATTCCCGGCCGGGAGAGGCCTTGGCCGGGCGCCAGTCAACCCACGTGAGCGCCTTCTCGGCGGCGCGCTCGGCCGGAACGACGTAGATGTCTATCGCCCCGGCGGACCTCAGGAGCCTGTCCACAAGGTTGCCTCCCCTGAGGAAATCGACGACCCGCGGGTTGCGGGACTTGCCCACAACGATCTGGGTTGCGTTGTTCTGAAGCGCCACGCGGATGAGCGCCTCCGCGACATCGTTGTCGTGCGTGACCACAATCTCGGCGCCGAGCTCCCGGGCGAGCGCCAGGTTGCGCTCGAGCCGCTTCTGGCCCTCTTCCTCCAGGGGCGTCGATGTCTCGACGCTGACGGCGATCCAAGATGCGCCCTGTGAGGCCGCCATCCGCCGCGTCCAGCGGACGAGCTGGGTGGAGGACGGGCTGGGACCCACCGCGACAAGGAGGCGCTCCCCTGAGCGCCACACTGTCTTGAGCGTGCCGACGGAGCGCAGCTCCCGCAGGCGCTTGTCGACGTGCTCCGCCACGAATCGGAGCGCCAGCTCGCGAAGCGCGGTCAGGTGGGTGTCTTTGAAAAAATTTTCCGCCGCGGCCGCCGCACGTCCCTCCATGTAGACCTTTCCCTCGCGGAGGCGCTCGCGGAGCGCCTCGGGCGTCAGGTCGACGAGCTCGATCTGGTCGGCCAACCCGAACACCGAGTCGGGCACCGTCTCGTGAACAGGCGCGCCCGTGATCTGCCGGACGGCGTCGGAGCGGCTCTCGATGTGCTGGACATTGAGGGTCGTGAAGACGTCGATCCCCGCATCGAGCAGCTCGACGACATCCTGGTAGCGCTTGGGATGGCGCGAGCCGGGAGCGTTGGTGTGGGCGAACTCATCGACCAGGACCAGCTGGGGCTTTCGAAGCAGGATCCCCTCGAGGTCCATCTCCGTGATGACGATATTCTTGTAAGAGATTTCCTTGCGCGGGATGACGGGAAGGCCGGCCAGCAGGGCCTCCGTCTCCACGCGCCCATGGGTCTCCACGACGCCGATCACCAGGTCGACGCCGTCGCGCAGTTCCGACTGCGCCGCGCGGAGCATGGAGAAGGTCTTGCCGACGCCCGGGCACATGCCGAAGAAGACCTTGAGCTTGCCGCGCTTCGAGCGCTGCTCGTCCCGGTTCAGGGATGCCAGGAGGACGTCAGGATCAGGGCGATTGTCTGGCATGAACCTCGTAGAGTGTGCGAATCCGAGGCGGGCAGGCAAGCCGCCGGGCGGGATGTTTCACCCGCAATGCGCTGCACTCACGGGGGGAGCGCTCGGGGATGGGGGACGGGAGCGGGCCAGCTGACGCGGGAGCGGCCGAGGTCCCTAACGGCTCCAAGCTGGCCCAACGCCATCCCGAGGAGGAATGCGGCAAGGGCGACCAGCGCAAGGACCGAGAATTGGGACCGTTCGACCTCCATCGTATGCTCCATGGGTTTATTTTCCTGCAGTGGAGTCCAAGGCGATGTTAAGGGTGAGCACGTTGACGCCGGCCTCGCCGAGAAATCCGAGGCTCCGGCCGTCCGTGTTTGAGGAAATGAGGGCCTCGACCGCCTCAATCGGCAGCTTCCGTGTCTTCGCGACCCGCGGAGCCTGGAGAAGGGCGTTTGAGATGCTGATGTGCGGATCGAGCCCGCTGGCCGACGAGGTGACGGCGTCCGCAGGGACCGGGGCATTCGCGGCCAGCCCGTTCGACGTGCGGTAGGCGGCCACGGCGGCCTTGATGCTGTCATTCAGCTTCTGGCTCGTCGGCCCCAGGTTCGTCCCCCCCGAGCTCGTGGCGTCATACCCGGTGCCGGCGGCAGAAGCCCGCGGCTGGAAATACTTGTCGCTCGCGAAATTTTGGGCAAGCAGCGTCGATCCGCGCACGGTGCCGTCCTTGTCATAGACCAGGCTTCCATTCGCCTTGCTGGCGAAGAGAACCTGGCCCCCGGCCCAGATGAGGACGGGATAGGCTCCGCAGAGCAGAATGGCGAAGACAACGGTCAGCATGACCGAGGTCCAGAGTTCGGAAACGAGTGTTTTCATGGGCTAGACGAGGTGGACGGCGGCCACGAGCACATCGATGAGCTTTATGCCGATGAAGGGGATGATGATCCCGCCGAGGCCGTAGATGAGGAGGTTGCGCCTGAGCATGGCCGCCGCCCCGATGGGCCGGTAGGCGACGCCCTTCAGGGCGAGGGGAATCAGGGCGATGATGACCAGCGCGTTGAAGATCACCGCGCTCAGGATCGCGCTCAGCGGTGAGGCAAGGTGCATGACATTCAGCGGTGCAATAGCCGGGAACACGCCGACAAGCATCGCGGGGATGATCGCGAAGTATTTCGCGACATCGTTGGCGATGCTGAACGTCGTCAGGGCCCCGCGCGTGATCAGCAGCTGCTTCCCGATCTCGACGATGTCGAGGAGCTTGGTCGGATTCGAGTCGAGGTCGACCATGTTGCCGGCCTCCTTCGCCGCCTGGGTCCCCGTGTTCATGGCGACGCCGACGTCGGCCTGCGCAAGGGCAGGGGCGTCGTTGGTCCCGTCACCCGTCATGGCGACGAGGTGGCCGGCGGCCTGCTCCTCGCGGATGCGGGCCAGCTTCATTTCAGGCGTCGCCTGGGCAAGGAAGTCGTCGACGCCGGCCTCCGCGGCAATCGCCGCCGCCGTCAGCGGATTGTCGCCCGTGATCATCACGGTTCGAATCCCCATGGCCCTGAGCTGGGCAAAGCGCTCCTTGATGCCGCCCTTGACCACGTCCTTGAGGAAGATGACGCCGAGCGTCTCACGCCCCTCCGCGACCACGAGCGGCGTTCCGCCCTTGCGGGAAATGTCATCCACGGCAGCCGACACCTGAGACGGGTAAAGGCCGCCCTGGGCCTCCACCCACGCCTTCACGTTGGAGGCAGCGCCTTTCCGGATGGAACGGGAAGGTTGGCCGTCCGCGGCCGCCAGGTCGACGCCGCTCATGCGCGTGTGGGCCGTGAAAGGGACAAAGGTGGCACGGCTCGCGGAGAGGTCGCGGCCCCGCAGGTTGAAGCGGTCCTTGGCCAGGACGACGATGCTGCGCCCCTCGGGCGTTTCGTCGGCGAGCGAGGCGAGCTGGGCGGCATCCGCAAGGCGCTCGGTCGAAACGCCCGGCGCCGGGACAAACTCGGACGCCATGCGGTTGCCGAGGGTGATCGTGCCGGTCTTGTCGAGGAGCAGGACATCGATGTCCCCGGCCGCCTCGACGGCCCTCCCGCTCATGGCCAGGACGTTCTTCTGGAGGAGGCGGTCCATCCCGGCGATGCCGATGGCGCTCAGGAGCCCTCCGATCGTCGTTGGGATGAGGCAGACGAGCAGCGCGATGAGCGCCGTGATCGTGAAGGCCACGTTGGAGTAGGCGCCGAAGGGCTTCAGCGCCATGATGACCAGGAGGAAGATGAACGTCAGGGCGGAGAGCAGGATCGTGAGGGCGATCTCGTTAGGCGTCTTTTGGCGGGTCGCGCCCTCGACAAGGCTGATCATGTGGTCGAGGAACCCCTCACCCGGGTTAGCCGTGATGCGGATGACGAGGTTGTCCGACAGGACGGCCGTGCCGCCCGTGACTGCGCTGCGGTCGCCTCCGGCCTCGCGGATGACCGGCGCAGACTCGCCCGTGATCGCGGACTCGTCCACGGAAGCGGCGCCCTCGATCACCTCGCCGTCGCCGGGAATGAGCTCGCCGGCCGTGACGACCACGAGGTCTCCCTTGAGGAGCTGCGACGCGTCCACGGACTGGATGACGCCGTCCTTGCCCTTGCGGCGCGCGACGAGCTGCTTGCGCGAGGCGCGCAGCGCCCGGGCCTGGGCCTTCCCCCGGCCCTCGGCGACGGCCTCGGCGAAGTTGGCGAACACCACCGTGAAGAGGAGCCAGAGCGCGATCTGGAGCACGTAGCTGAACGGCTCCTTCGAGGTAAAGAGCTGCTGGAACGTCAGCACGGCGCCCACCAGCGTCACGAACATCACGGGGTTCTTCAGCTGCTGGCGCGGGTTGAGCTTGATGAATGAATCGACGATGGCCTTGCGCATGATTTCGCCGTCGAAAAGGGAGATGGTCTTTGTGCTCATGGAGAGGATTCCTGACTTAGAAGAGGGTGCCGGCGCCCATGAGGTAGTGCTCCACGATGGGGCCTATCGCCAGGGCGGGCAGGAAGGTGAGCGCGCCGACGAGGACCACGGTCCCGACCAGCAGCACCACGAAGGTCAGACCCTCGGTCTTGAACGTGCCGGCGCTGGCGGGGATCAGCTTCTTGGAGGCCAGGTTCCCGGCCAGGGCCAGGATGGGGACGATCATGAGGAAGCGTCCGACGAGCATCGCGATGCCGAGCGTCGTGTCCCAATGGGGGTTGTTATCGGCAGGCGCCGCGGTCAGGCCCGCGAAGGCGCTGCCGTTGTTGCCGACCGAGGAGCTGTAGGCGTAGAGGATCTCGCTGAACCCGTGGGGTCCGGCGTTGTTGGTGCCCGCCGTGCCCCAGGCCGAGATGCTGGCCCAGGCCGTGAAGCCGAGGATCGTGGCCGACAGCACCATGAGGACGAGCATGACGAGCTTCACGTCATAGGCCTCGATCTTCTTGCCCAGGTACTCGGGCGTGCGTCCCACCATGAGGCCCGCGATGAAAACGGCGAGGACGACAAAGATGAGCATGCCGTAGAGGCCCGCCCCGACGCCGCCGAAGATCACCTCGCCCGTCTGGATGTTGAAGAGCGGGACAAGGCCGCCCAGCGGCGTGAACGAGTCGTGCATGGCGTTCACGGCGCCACATGAGGCATCGGTAGTGATCGTGGCGAAAAGGGCCGAGTTGAAGATGCCGAAGCGCACCTCCTTGCCCTCCATGTTCCCGTCGGCCGCCGCCACGCCCAGGGCCTGGTGGATCGGGTTGCCGTGGGACTCGGCCGCCCAGCACACGAGGACGCCCGCGACGAACATGGTGAACATGGCTCCCCACACGGCCCAGCCGTGCTTCTGGTTGCGGACCATCCGTCCGAGGTAGTAGGTCAGCGCGCTCGGGATCGCGAAGATTGAGAGGATCTGGATGAAATTGGAGAGCGGGGTGGGGTTCTCGAAGGGATGGGCCGCGTTTGCATTTGTGTAGCCGCCGCCATTCGTGCCCAGCATCTTGATGGCGATCTGCGAGGCCATCGGGCCCTGCACGATCGTCTGCGTGTCGACGACCTGGTCGACCATGACCGGCGTCTTGCCGTCGGTCCCCATCACCGGGTTGCCCGCCGCGTCGGTCTTCGGGACCTGTATCGTGTACGGCTCGTAGGTCTTGGCGACCGTGTAGGGCTTGAAGTTCTGAATCATCCCCTGCGACACGAGGAACAGGGAGAAGATGATGCAGATGGGCACCAGCAGGTAATAGGTGACCCGCACCGTATCGACCCAGAAGTTGCCGATGGTGGTCACCGTCTGGCGGGCGATCCCGCGCACCAGCGCGGCGGCGACGGCGATTCCCACCGCAGCGGACATGAAGTTGTGGATGGCCAGGGCCACCATCTGCGAGAAGTACGACATCGTCGACTCGCCCGTGTAGCTCTGCCAGTTCGTGTTCGTCGTGAAGCTCGCTGCCGTGTTGAATGCGAGGTGCGGGACGAGGCCTGGCAGCTTCTGCGGGTTGAGCGGCAGGTGGTCCTGATAACGCAGGATGAAGTAGGTCGCCAGCATGCTGACAAAGCTGAAGGCGAGCATCGAGACCGTGTAGGCGATCCAGCCCTGCTCCCGCCTCGGGTCGATGCGGCAGACACGGTAGGTGGCCTTCTCAAAGGGGCGCACGATCGCATCCAGGAACGTCTCCGCCTGGGGGTCGAGGACGCGGGTCAGGTACACGCCGAGCGGCTTCGTGATCGCGAGGAGCACGCCCACGTACAGGGCAAACTGGAACCAGGAGTTTGGATTGTTCATGGACCGGGCGCGTCAAAACTTCTCGGGCCGCAGGACAGCGACGACGAGGTAGAGGAGGAGGAGGAGGGCGATGATGCCGAATACAGTGGATTCCATGGGAAGATGGCTTGCGGGGACAGGGCGCGGTCAGCGCACCTTGTCGCAGAAGTAGGCGTAGCCGACCGCGATGGCGAAGAACGCGACCGACAGTCCGATGAAGGCCAGGTCGCTCATGACTTGAGCCCCCGGCAGTTGCTGGCGCACCGTGCGTGCAGGTTCATGCCGCCAAGGTAGCACCATTGCCGAAAACCACTCAGTTAATTACCCCCGCCAAACCGCTAAGAGTGTGTTAAGGATGTAGTCGTTCGCTAACTACAAGCGGCGCAGGGGGAAATAACGCCTACCAGGTGAGGCGCGCGCCGACACCCGCCGTGCGGGGAGGCGCGACATTGAACACGCCGAGGGCGCTGTGCGCCGTCTCGACGGCGGCGTTGCCGGCGTTGTAGATGGTCATGAAAACCTCGGCGTTCGCGGAGAGCTCGAAGCGCGCCGAGGCGTCGATGACGGTGGCCGCCGCGAGGGGCAGGAGGTTCTGGTCGTCGTCGAACTGCGATGCCGTGTGGCCGACGCGGCCGCTGACGGAGAGCCGCCTGAGGGGACGCCACGTGACGCCGAGCGAGGCGTTCCAGCGCGGCACCTCGGGCAGCGTGTTGCCGACGAGGCCCGGCGCCACCGCGGCCGCGGCGACCGTGGCCTCCTCGTCGATCAGCGAGGCCTCCACGGACCAGGCGTCGTTGGGCTTCCATTGGGCGCCGAGCTGGACGCCGTCCGTGTCCACGCGGCCGAGATTCAGGCGCTCCTGGCCGACGGCGCCCGCCGCGAGCGTGCCGAAGAGGGGAAAAGTCCCGGGGCCCTCGGCGAGCGTCACATTGGACACGGGGTTCTCGAGGCGCGCCGCGAAACCCGCGAGCGACAGGACGAGCGCATCGTGCTTCCATGTGGCGTCGATCTCGCCGGTGTCGGCATGTTCCGTCGCGAGATCGGCGTTGGCCAGGGTCGTCGTCGTGCCCTGGCGGAACGGCCGGTAGAGCTCGTTCAGGGTCGGCTGGCGGAAGGCATGCTGGCCGCTGATGTGAAACTCGAGCTCCTTCGCGGCCTGCCAGGCCAGGCCTGCGCTGGGGCTCACGTCATCGCCCGTCTTCGTGGGGTAAATATCCTCCAGCAGCAGGCCTCCGGTCGCGATCGAGACGTTCCTCAGGTGCCCATCGCTGTCCTCCCAGCGGTCGAGGCGCAGGCCCAGGAGGGCGTGCAGCTGCGGCCCAATCGCCTGGCTGCGCTCGGCGAAGGCCCCGGCAAAGCTCTGCCGCCCGCCCGCGAAGCGCTGATCGGAATAGGCACCCTTCGAGTAGCTGTAGTCCTCCCTGGTCTCCCCCCGGATGTCGCGCACATCCGCCCCCACGGTGGTGGTGCCCGAGGCATCAGCCCAGGTCGCCGAGCCGGCGAGCCCGAACGCCGTCGAGGGTACGGAAAACTGGTCGCTTGCCGGCGTCTCCGCCGTGCGGGCCGTGTTCACCGAGCTGAAGGTTTGCGACTGCTGCTGGTTCTGCGCGTAGGCCGTCAGCGACCACGTGCCGCCAAGGACGGCCCGGCCCGAGAGCTCCACGGAGGAGAAGGCCTGGAGGATCTGGTTCTGCTGGTAGGGCGTCCCGTTGTCGCGCCATTCCCGGTAGCGGCGCACCGTGACCGCAGCGGCCACGCCGCCCAGGTCGCCGCGCCAGTCGGCCGCCTCGACGTCGTGGCGGCTCGCGGCGTCGATGTCGATCGGACCGCGCTCGGCGGGCGCGACCAGCACCGTTCCGTCCGAGGAAAAGTCATCGAGGCGCAGCTCGAGGACGCCCGGGCCGGCGGCGACGGCCTGGTCGATGTCGGCGCTGCGGGTCCCCAGGTCCTCCAGGCGCACCTCGGCCTCGCCCGAATTCGCGGCGGGCTGCTTCGTGAAAAGCTGGATGACCCCGGCGAGCGCCTCGTTGCCCCAGGCTGCTGCGCCGCCGCCGGGGACGATCTCCGCCCGGGCGATGGAGTCGACGGGCAGCATGCTCCACGGCACCCATCCGCCGAACGGATCG
>Ga0302326_10025394_pt1 | contig 12017 bp, 9 predicted proteins | sample Palsa_T0_3_FD_202264 | JGI IMG/M metagenome (GOLD analysis project Ga0302326, IMG submission 202264) | Peat permafrost microbial communities from Stordalen Mire near Abisko, Sweden - Palsa_T0_3 | ecosystem: Environmental > Terrestrial > Soil > Palsa > Peat permafrost | place: Sweden: Abisko... | reverse complement strand
CATGAACCCCACCACCTACACAAACACGTTCACGACCGGGGGGGCCAGCCGATTGATCCTTACCACCGGAGTATTGCCGACAGCTTCTGTGATGTTGTTGAACTTGCTCATTTTCTTGACCTCCGAATGAACGCAATTGTACAGTCGTGACGCAGCCGCTCATCACGAATTTCGCGGATAAAGAAAATGTGTTCCGGCCGCTGTTCAGTTGCGCTCTGGCAATTCGCGGACAAATTGGAATCCCAGGCCTGGCGCTCTCTTGGAAGCTTTTGCGGGAGGCCGCTCATGCCACAAGCTAATGCCGTCATAAACCGTATCTCTCCACTGGCCATCTCGTCGGATGAATTCCGCCGCGCCGGACATCGGCTCGTGGATCGTGTTGCCGAGTTTCTGGATTTGCTCCCTGCATCCCCGATCACTCGGGGCGAATCGCCATCCGCCATTCGCGAGGCGATGGATGCCGCGCGTCCCCTGCCCCGCGAGGGCGCACCCACAGCCGATCTGCTCGATCGCGCCGCCACTTTGCTCTTCGATCATTCGCTTTTCAACGGGCACCCGAGTTTCTGGGGCTACATCACCTCGTCACCGGCTCCGATCGGCATGTTGGGTGACTTTCTGGCATCGGCGGTAAACGCCAACTGCGGAGCATGGCTTCTTTCGCCCATGGCGAGCGAGATCGAGGCGCAAACCGTGCGCTGGATTGCGGAGATGCTCGGCTATCCCACTGGCTGCGGGGGACTCTTCGTCAGCGGCGGCAACATGGCCAATATGGTGTGCTTGCTCGCGGCCCGCGCGGCGAAAGCCGGACCTGACATTCGCAGCAGGGGTGTCGGCGGCGCACGTCTTCGCGCCTACTGCTCGTCGGAGACCCACACATGGATTCAGAAAGGGGCTGATATTTCAGGGCTCGGCACAGACTCGATCCGCTGGATCCCCACCGACGAGGAATTCCGAATGGACATTGAGGCGCTGCGTACCCGCATTCTCGAGGACATTGAGACCGGCGACAAGCCGTTTCTCGTCATTGCCAACGCCGGCACCGTCAGCACCGGAGCCGTTGATCCGCTGGGCCGGCTTGCTGCCCTCTGTCGCGAATTCGATTTGTGGCTTCATGTCGACGGCGCCTACGGTGCCCTGGCTGCCGTCGCGCCCGATTCTGCGGCTTTGTTCGCGGGCCTGAGCGAGGCCGATTCGATCGCAGTCGATCCGCACAAGTGGCTTTATGCACCGCTCGAAGCCGGATGCGCTCTGGTGCGCGATGTTTCGAGTCTGCGTGGCGCATTTGCCTACCATCCGCCTTACTATCATTTCGGCGTCGAAGCGATCAACTACTTTGATCTCGGCCCGCAGAACTCGCGAGGATTCCGCGCCCTGAAGGTTTGGCTTGCGCTGCAGCAGGTGGGGCGCGACGGCTACGCGCAGATGATCTCCGACGACATCCGTCTCTCGCGCGCGATGTACGAGTGCATTGCCGGGAACCAGGAGCTGGAGGCGCTGAGCCAGGGACTGAGTATCACGACTTTCCGCTATGTCCCGCCCGATCTGGATCGGATGGACAGCAACGTTTCGGACTATTTGAACGATCTGAATCGCGAACTGCTGACGCGTCTGCAACGGGGCGGCGAGGCTTACCTTTCAAATGCCATTATCGGGGGCAAGTACGCGTTACGGGCCTGCATAGTGAATTTCCGAACCACGCTTCAGGACGTGAAGGAATTGCTGCCGCTCGTGGTACGGCTCGGCAAGGAACTGGATGGGGAGATGAGGCCGGTAATCCGAACCTTAACCTGAGCAAGAACCCGTTCCAAAGTTGGTGATCGTGTATGAAAATTATTCTGAATGCCTCGGATCAAGATACCCCGAGACTCCGCAGCACATCCCGACCGCTGTCGTTCTTTGGATTAAGTTCGAGCGATTTCCGATAGTTGAGAATGGCATTGGCTTTGTCGCCCAGCTTCAATTCCGCTTCCCCCAGCGAGTCGTACACGTTCCACTCTTCAGGAAACTCTTCGACATTCAGTTTGAATATTTCGACAGCGCCCGCGACATCGCCGAGCCGCATCACTTGATATCCCATGCTGTTCAGTTCGTAGGACGAGAAATCGTAAGACTCGGCCTCCTCATTGCGGAGTTTGCGATAGAGGCTAATGACCCTGCTAACACCTCCGGCTTTGTAGGCGCTGAGGAGCGGAATACGAACCTCAATCGTAGGACAAACCGTGGATGCCCCTGATTTGGCAGCCCATCGGCGCCACTCACACAAAACCGATGCAATCACTGCACTCCCGTTGGAACTGTTGGTCATGATTACGATTCCGTCGTTCGTCTCCGGGATGATCTGTATGAGGCTTTCCCATCCGTTGTTTGATCCGCCGTGCCCAACACCCGTGTGACCTGCAAACTGGCTCGGACGCACGGTATATCCCAACCCGTATTGCGGATCGGGACCAAACGGATCTCTGTCCGCCCACTTTGTGCCGGCAACCGCTGTTTGCATTTCCAGGACAGTGTTTGGTGTCAGCACGCCGCGTCCCGGTGCCCCGGCCTTCCCAGCGGACAACCCTGCCGCTGCAAATAGTGCAAGGTCGTGAACGTCGGTGGTCAGGCCCGCTGCAGCCAATTCGTTATAGCGAAGAAGAGGCAGGGGCCTGCCGAGCGAGTCGTAAGGCGTGGCCATAACGTTCTTGTCGTCAGATGGAAGACCATATTGCGAGTGAATCATATGGAGCGGCCGGAAAATATGCGACCGCATGTAATCTTCAAAAGGCTGACCCGACTGCTCTTCCAACAGAAGTTCCAGAATCGCGTAATTGGCTCCAGAGTAATGATGTCCTGAGCCGGGCTGGTAAACAACCTGTACCTTGCCCGTGCCAGTCTTGCCTGCGAGAGAGTCTTCAATAGGCGGCAAAGGCGATGCAGGATCCCAACCATGGTAGTCGTGATCGGAAATTCCGGAGGTATGACTTAGAAGCCTGCGAACAGTAACTTGTTTGCTGTCGAAAGAGGATGGCGGCACATGCCAGCGCGTGAGATATTTGTCGACGGGCTGGTCCAAGCCGATTTTGCCCTGCTGGACAAGTTGCATAATAGCCCATGCAGTGGGCGTTTTTGAGATAGAACCGACGTTGAAGATCGTTTCAGGGGTGACCCGGGTTTTCCCAGCCACATCGGCCCAACCAAAGCCTTCTGTCCATACAACTTCACCGTTGCGGATCAAGGCGACGGCCGCACCGGGCACAGAGTCGGTATCCAGTAGCGTGGGCATCTTGGATTTAATCGTGGCAACGAATGCATGATCTGACGTTTTTTCCGACTGAGGAGCTTGGTCGATAGCCCCTTGTCCCAAAGACCCCTGGGGAGAAAAACACCCAAAGATGACGAGAGTGAGTATGAACCCACGAGTCCATCCACAGCTCCGGCAAATTCCTGTCCACAATACCGTGCGTTGCACAGTTATCTCCTTCGCCGTCCGGGCTCTCTGCGAACAATTCGCGTGAGGGGAGAACGGAGCGTTCAGGCATGTTTACAGCCATAACGAGAAGTCAGCAATGCATTGAAAATGAAGCGGGGAGAGCTACAACTCCCAGCTCTGGGCGAGGCAAGTGCTGTCCGAAACCGAAAGCGGCTGTTCATTTGTGGACAATGAACAGCTGTCTGATCCTGAATGGTCGAGGGTCAGGTCCTCGGAAAACAGGAATGTCGAAAAGGCGTCCCACGAGCAGGGCCCATGGGCGCTGGCGATTTGCGCGCCGTTTACCTCAGCCCGGGGGAAGCGGTGAACGCGTACAGCGTGTCGCCGGCGCCGACCACCAGGTACTGCCTTCCGTCCAGTTCGTATGTCATCGGGCCATTGGTTACGGGCGAAGTAAGGCCTGCATGCCAAAGCGGTTTGCCGGTCTCCGGATCGAACGCGATGACGTTGCCGGAAGGATCGCCTGTGATCAACAGCTTCCCGGCAGTCGTCAAAATGCCGGAGAGGGACGCGCCTTCACCGGGATATACGTGACGCCACCGGACGTTGCCTGTTTTGTAGTCGAGCGCGACAAGCGCCGACTCACCCCAAACGAAGCTGTCAATGCCTCCATATCCTTCAGGATGTTCGCTGGTGTCGGTCAGGTAGAACACGCTGTAGGAAGGAGTGATGCTGACGTAGAAGAGCCCGCTCCGTGGATCGAAACTGGGTGACGGCCAATTAGTGGCCCCGTCTGACGCCGGGCTGACGAGGGTCCCGTCCGTCTGCGGGTCCTTGGCCGGATTCGGTATCGGTTGTCCCTTTTGATTGATGCCGGCCGACCAGTTCAAGTCTGGATCGAACGGGGTCGTCACCAACTCCTTACCATTGGTCCGGTCGAGGACGAAGAAATATCCGTTGCGCGCCGCCTGCGCGATCAGCCTCCTCGGCTTTCCGTCCACTTCAGCATCGAACACTACCGGCTCTTCGACGTCATCCCAGTCATGCGTGTCGTGGGGCGAGGGCTGAAAGTACCACGCGAGTTTCCCGTTGTCGGGGTCGAGCGCCACAATCGAGCAAGTGAACAAGTTATCGCCTTTGCGGCTCTGCGGTGCATGAACGGGGTTCGGATTCCCCGTTCCCCAGAACAGCAGATTCAGCTCCGGGTCGTATGTACCGGTCAGCCATGTCATGCCGCCGCCGTGTTCCATTGCCTGTGCGTTCGGCCATGTCTCGCTGCCAGGCTCGCCTGGGCGGGGCTCGGTATTGAACCGCCACTGCACCCCCCCCGTTTCCGGGTCGCGCGATTCCAGGTATCCAGGAACATCGAGCGAATCGCCTCCTACGCCAACAATTACATGGTTGTTAATCACCAGCGGAGCGGATGTAGAAAAATACTCAAGGTCCAAATCGGCAATCTCGACTGCCCAGCGGAGTTTCCCCGTGTTCTTCTCCAGAGAAACCAGGTGATCGTCCGGGGTCTCGAAAAAGAGCCAGTCACGATAGATGCCGACCCCGCGATTTCCGATGTGAATGCCGCCCTTGCCTTCCCATTTGTAGTGCCAGATCTCGCGTCCGGTCCGCGCGTCTACGGCCCAGGCATGGTCCGGAATCGTGAAATAGAGGATGCCGTTCACTTCCAGCGGCGTGGATTTGATTTGGTTGGCGAAAGGCGATGTGCGTGGCCCGGGATCGATGTGATAAACCCAGGACAGCCTCAGGTCCCTCACACTGCTCTGGTTGATCTGTGTCAGGGGGCTAAATCGCCGTCCTGAATAATCGCCGTTGTAAGTCGGCCAGCTGCCCGGAACCGGGTGCAGAATCGCCGAGGGATCAAGTCCCTGCGCTGCCATCCAAACGGGAAGCATAGAAATCATGAAAGCCGCGGCTTTGAGCTTCACTTCAGAGTCTCCAAATACGCAAGAATGTTGTGCATATCGGCGTCTGAGTAATGGCGCAAGAGCGTCAAATGTTGCGCCAGAGGATCATGCACCTCCACCCGTATTCCGTTGACATCGTCGTAAACCCACGAGCGATACGTGCCTGAGTTTTCCCGCAGCGCAACGCTGAAATCGTCAATGTGAGCCAACACTCCTGAGTATGCCTCGCCCGATGGAAGGGTTACCGTCACGTGCTTCTTGGCTCGCGGGTCAGGCGGCGGACCCATGCCATACGGATTGTAGTTGCTGGGATAGAGGAACCGGCCTTGCAGCGCCACCGGCTCATATTTGGTTGCGATGTGGGCCAGATCGCCCGCAGGGGAGTGACAGTCCGCGCAGTGGCTGTGGAAGTAAGTCTGCCCGGCCTTGGCATCTCCAGTCACGATGTTTTGGACCTTGTACTCCATCCGGTTTGCGGCGGCCTGCGTTCTTCCCAGCAGAAACTGCGCAATATCGTGGACCTGGGCCTCGGTCAGATCCGGAAACGCGGGCATGCCCTTGTCGGGGCGCCCGTTACGAGTCACAGGAGCAAGCTCCTTTGCTGTTCCCTGATCGTGCAAAACCAGGGTCGAGCGCACCAGGTTCGGTCCCTGTGCTCCTCCCGTGGCATTCGTTCCGTGGCAGAAGCCGCATGTCGAAACAAAAATGGATTGGCCACGTTTCTCCGCCTCGTGGTCTGGAGGTGGGCCAATGGCAAGAAAGCTGCGGATGGCCTCCTGCACCGCCTCTGGCGGAGGCTTGGCTTGCGTGCTCTGCGCGCCAGCCTGTTGGTCCGGCGAAGACCCATTCGGGGACCCTCCGGCGTTGTCCCCTTTCGGGGCTGGCCGCGTGGATGGCTGATCCGTAGCGGGAGGATTCGGTTGCTGAGCCTGAACCCCGAAGATTCCGGCAACAACGAGAAGGCAAACTGCCCAATTGCGAATGATCATCTCAGTGTTCTGTCACCCGATGTCTCTTACACGATGGCGAAGGCCAGTTTTGGTAATGATCCGTCGCTTATGGTTCAGCGATTATTCAATAATGGCCGATGAATGTGAAGGAAATAGTGGCGGCAACGAGCGAGAGATCAGCACCGCACATAGGATAGTTTAAAGGCCCGGGCCCTTGTTCAGAGGATTAGTCCCGACAAACGCGATGGCAGCGTAGCTTTTCCCCCAGGAAAAGCTACACACCTCCGACTTGGAAGAGTGCATAGCAACAGGAGAAATGCTCTAAGACACGAGAAAAAGGGAGCGGCGGGACTTGCGCAGCCGCAGGCCCGGACTGCTCGCGGGTCTGAACAGAACTGAGACCTATTCGTATCGGAGCGCCACCATGGGATCGACGCGCATGGCCCGCCGCGACGGCAGGTAGGCGGCCAACAGCGCGATGACCAGAAACAGGATGGACACGCCGGCAAAGGATATCCCATCGACCCGGTTCAGCCCATAGAGCACTCCGCGCAGCAAGTAAGAGGCGCCCACGGCAACGCACATCCCGGCCGGGATTCTCCAAACGCCCTAATGTCACCTCGAGAATCCCGGCAAGCATCCTCCAACGCCACGACGTTAGCGGGAATAGCCTGGCAAGTCCCATGGTCCAGAAGTAATTAAGCGGTCCCTTGCGCTTCGACATCACAAAGGTGTAGCTTCGTCGTGTCGAAGTGATAGGGGACAATCATTCCATGATGGAAGAACGGATCGAACTCCCTCAGGGAACGTTGGACTTGCTCATTCTGAAGGCGCTGGCTTTGGAATCGATGCACGGCTGGGCGATCTCCGAGCGGCTGCAACAGGTCTCCGCGAGGCGCTTCAGGTGCAACAGGGGTCGCTATATCCTGCGCTGCATCGGCTGGAGCGCCGCGGTTGGATCAAGGCGCACTGGGCTACGAGCGAAAATAATCGCCTTGCCAAATACTACAAGCTGACTCCCCGGGGTCAGAAACAACTGGAATTGGAAACAGCCGCCTGGCACAAGCTGACGTCCGCTGTGGGCCACGTTCTGGACATGGCGTAAGGAGAATCCTATGCTGAATGACTTGCTCTACCGCCTGCGCGCGCTCTTCCACCGTCGGGAGATGGATGCCGAAGTGGACGAAGAACTACGCGATCATATCGAGCGCGAAGCGGAGCAGTATCGCCGCGCAGGCTTCGCTCCAAATGAGGCGATACGCCGCGCGCATCTGGCGTTAGGCGGCAGCGAGCAGGTCAAGCAGCAGTCTCGCGATTCGCGCGGCACGAAATTCGTCGAAGATCTGTTGCAGGACCTTCGCTATGCGATGCGATCGTTCGCGAAGACGCGTGGCCTTACGACGCTGATTGTGCTTTCGCTGGGGATCGGCATCGGCGCGAACACCGCAATCTTCAGCGTCACCAGCACTCTGCTGCTCAAGCCTTTGCCATATCCCGCCCCTGACCGGATCGCCATTCTCTGGCTCCGCTCGCCGGGCATTGGTATTCCGCAAGACTGGCCTTCGCCGGGGCAATATCACGACATCGTTACACAGAACCACGTTTTCCAGGACACAGCTCTCGCCATCGGAGACAACTTCACGCTCACTGATCGCTCGAAGGCGATGAAGGTGGATGGCATTCGCGCGACATCGAGCTTGTTGCCGATGCTGGGGGCGAAGCCAATGCTCGGCCGCATATTTTTACCCGAGGAGGATCTGCCAGGAAAACCGGAAACCGTGGTGCTCACGTATGGCTTCTGGCAACGTGAGTTCGCAGGCGACCCCAATATTGTGGGGCGCGCAATCACACTCGACGGTCAACCGCATACGGTCGTCGGTGTTCTCTCGCCCGATTTTCGCCTGAATCACGAGGTCATTCCCACAATCGCCGGTATCGACAAACCTGAACTCTTTATGCCGCCGGCTGGTGAGGCCAGAAAACCCGATGTCTACGGCTCGGAGAACTACAACATCCTGGCGCGGCTTAAGCCCGGGGTCACGATGAAACAGGCGCAGTCCGATATCGACGTGATTGCCGCACGGCATCGCCAAGAGAAGCATCGAGATCGCTCCTTTACGATTAGTGTGGTTCCTCTCATCGAGCAGGTTGTCGGCAACGTGCGCACCGTTATGTTGATCCTCCTGGGTGCAGTCGCTCTGGTGCTGCTGATCGCATGCACAAATGTGGCAAATCTGTTGCTGTCGCGGGCCGCTGTACGGCAGCGCGAGATCGCCATCCGCGCGGCGCTCGGAGCAGGGCGCGAGCGGGTGATTCGTCAGCTTTTGACCGAGAGCATTTCGCTCAGCCTGATGGGCGGCGGCGCCGGGCTGGCGATTTCTGCGTTGAGCATCTTCATTGCACGCAAGATGCATCCCGGCAACATTCCGCGGCTCGAGGAACTCGGCATGGATTTCCGAGTGCTCGGCTTCACGTTTGCGATCTCGATTCTCACCGGAGTAGTCTTTGGCCTTGCGCCGGCGCTGCGCGCCTCGCGCGTCGATTTGACGGCAAATCTGAAGGCCGGCGGGAAGGGATCGTTAAGTGGCGGATTGAGTATCCGCCATGACAAAGCGCGCGGAGCGCTGGTCATTGCTGAACTCGCAATCTCGTTGCCGCTTCTGATCGGGGCAGGCTTGCTGGTGCGCAGTTTCGTGCGTCTCGCCAACGTGCCGCCGGGATTCAACCCGCAAGGCGTGGTCTCAATGAACGTCGGCGCTTACGGACCTCAATTCAAAGATCCGACCACACGCATTCAGTTCTATCAGGAACTGGGCGAGCGCATTAGCCATCTCCCCGGGGTCACAGCTACAGGCGCAATCTCAGCACTCCCGCTTACATCAGCCATTGGTTGGGGCGGTATGCACATCGAGGGCTATGTGCCGCCCGCCAACGAGCCTGAATTGCAGGTCGATGTGCGAGAGGCTACACCGCCCTATTTCGGCGCGATGCAGATTCCGCTGGTTCGCGGCCGCACGTTTGCTGAAACCGACACGAGCAAAATGCCACCGGTTGCGATCATCGATCAGAAGATGGCCGACCGCTTTTGGCCGCATGGCGACGCCATTGGCAAGCGTATTCGTCAAAGCGACGATTCCCCCTGGGCGATGATTGTCGGGGTGGTTGGCGTCGTGAAAGAGTATGGCCTCGACACCGATACCCGCATGGTGGCCTACTACCCGCATGCGCAAAGGCCGCGTGGAACCATGTATGTCGTGGCGCGTACGACAACTGATCCCGCTTCCACTATCGCCGCGATCATTCATCTAGTGAACGCCATCAATCCGGATGTGCCGGTGTACGACATCGCGACGATGGAGCAGCGTGTCCAGGATTCCATGGCGCGGCAACGCTTTGCCATGACCATGCTGGGCGGTTTCGCCGGCTTTGCAATGATTCTCGCCGCCATTGGCATCTACGGTGTGATGTCATTTCTGGTCACGCAAGGCACCGCCGACATTGCCATTCGCATGGCGCTTGGCGCACGCCGCGCAAACATCCTTTCGCTGGTTCTCCAGCAGGGAATGAGATTGGTGGTGCTGGGCATCATGGTTGGACTCATCGGTGCGCTCGGGCTGACACGTATGATGAGCAGTCTACTCTTCGGTGTGACACCCACCGATCCGTTTACGTTTTTCTCGGTGTTGGCTTTGCTGCTCTTGGTCGCGCTGTCCGCATGTCTGTTCCCAGCGGGTCGAGCCATGCGTATCGATCCCATGGTCGCGCTGCGAACAGAGTAGCAATCGATACCCCTATGGAATGTCAGTACAGCCGGGTGCCCCATTCAAGCCTTCAGTTGGCTTGAGTGGGATAGCGATGCTGGATCTGGGGTCGGGTGGGTCACACCGGCGGCTGTCCCTCCAAAGGACACTCGAGGGCGAACCAACCTGCGCTCACGAGTCGCCCCCCTGTCAACAAATCCAACGACGAAGCCTCCCAAGCCCACTCCTGTCAACCCCCCAAAACTACCCAAAACACAAAAATCGCACGATTCCGGACATTTTGACTCAAAATCTCCCGTAACCCCTTTAGAATGAAAATGCCATGTAATTATTACATGCTCCGTAAGTCGCTATAACTCGCTCTAAGTCGCTCCAGCGTGTCAAAACGTGCCAGAATTTGGCCTAAATTGGCGGCCATTTTTCACCGCTGTTACTGTTATAAAGTCATGATCAAAGGCATCACCCTCCTACGCCCCGCCGCTTCCCCCGAGGCCTACGACCAACTTTCCAGCTTCTTCACCGCCCTCGGCTTCGAACCCGGACGCGGATGGCAACTCGACGGCAGCCGCGGGGCCCCTTTTCTCGCTCCCATCGGCAACCTCGAAATCGTCGAAGGCCCCCTCCCGGCAACCCCCGAGGTCCTCATCGAAGTCACCAATCTCGACGCCATCTACGAGGTCGCCAAGGGCTGGCTGGCCGCTAACGATGCTGAATTCGACCTCGCCGAAATCGCCAATACCGTCTGGAAGTCCCGTGCTTTCAACGTCGAACCGGTTCCCGGACACACCTTCGCCTTTTGGGAATGGTCCGACCCGCTGCGCGGCAAACCCATCGCCATCGAAGGCGACCTCTCCGCCGCAGGCATGACTTTTGCCATCGTAGTCGCCCGTTGGAACGCCGTCATCACCGACCGCCTCCTCGAAGGCGCCCTCGACGCCCTCTACCGCAGTGGAGCCTCCAAAAGCGACATCGAGATCGTCCGCGTCCCGGGCGCGTGGGAAGTCCCCTCCGCCGCCCGCGCCCTCGCCGAGTCGAGGAAGTTCAATGCAATCATCACCTTAGGCTGCCTCATCCGAGGCGAAACCGCCCACTACGAAGCCATCTACAACGAAGTCTCCCGAGGAATCGGCCAGTCCCAGCAAGACACCGGAATCCCCCACGCTTTCGGCGTCCTGACCTGCGAAAACCTCGAGCAAGCCCTCAACCGCGCCGGAATCAAGGCCGGGAACAAGGGATTCGAGGCCGCTATCGCCGCCATCGAGATGGTCTCCATCCACCGCAAACTAAACCTTTCCAACGACTTAGAAAAGACAAGCAAGTGAGCAATTCAGGCAAACGCCGCAAATCCCGAGAGCTCGCCATGCAGATGCTCTTCCAGGGCGACATCGGCAAACAAACCCCCGAGCAGGTCCAAAAATCCTTCTGGGAAGCCCGCTCCGAGACCGAACTCGACCCCGATACCCGTGGCTTTGCTGAAGACATCTACCGCATAGCGAGCGTCCGCGAAGCCGAAATCGACACACTTATCGAGCAGCATTCCGCCAACTGGCGTCTCACTCGAATGCCCGCCGTCGACCGCAATGTTCTCCGTGCCGCAGTGGCCGAAATGCTTGGCTTTCCTGCGACCCCGGCACCCATCATCATCAATGAATCGTTAGAGATAGCCCGTCGTTTCTCCGCCCCCGAGTCGATCAACTTCCTCAACGGAGTGCTCGACGCCATCGCCAAATCCCGCGCAAAAGCAAGCTGAATTCGGTGCAGCCATGAGCTTCGAAAACATCCTCTTCGAAATCCGCGAACCCCTCGCCATCATCACCCTCAACCGCCCCAAGGTGTTGAACGCCCTCAACCGCGCCACCTTCACCGAACTCGAAAAAGCCTTCACCGAGCTAGCCGCCAGCGACAGTATCCGCGTGATTCTAATCACCGGAGCCGGCGAAAAGGCCTTTGCCGCCGGTGCTGACATCCAGGAATT